>JACCDR012380608.1_pt1 | contig 18584 bp, 32 predicted proteins | sample 7446431 | NCBI WGS metagenome assembly JACCDR01 (sample SAMN15323443, study PRJNA562643) | freshwater metagenome | isolation source: river surface water | place: USA:Blue River Watershed | collected 2017-08-17
ATGTTCGAATCGATGATTTTTATCATGAGTACATGGAAGATAAAAAAAATAGCTGTGACAAGGAAGATGGTGCATGGCTAACAACATCATTAACTTAAGGATGAGAAAAATGAATAGTCAACTAGCAAAAGTAAATAACCAACAACATCAGGGCGCATTGTTTGAGAAAGTTATCTTGAGCCATGACGTCTCGGGCTTGTCCCCTCTTGAAAAGGTTCAGCATATAAAAAATATGTGTGAAAGTTTGGGGTTAAACCCCCTTACTAAGCCTATTCAAATCCACAAATTTGATGGCAAGGAAATGATATATTTTAGCAAGGATGGAACGGAACAACTTAGAAATGTTTACGAAGTTTCCATAACGGATTTAAAAACTGAAATAGTTAATGGTCTTTATATTGTGAAGGCATTTGCTTCTAGACCGAATGGAAGAACTGATATTTCTACATCGGTAAAGCACATTGATGGTTTAAAGGGAAAGATGCTAGAAAATGCAATGAAAGTTTGTGAGACGCAAGCAAAGCGTAGAGTCACCTTGTCAATATGTGGATTAGGTATACTTGATGAATCAGAAATTCCTGACTTAATTTCTTCGGAGAAAAAAACCTATCAACCACAGCATAGGGTGCGGGTTAAAACAGAAATTTCAAAGGCAATAGAGGAAAAAGAAGTTCCATCGGTATCAATGTTAGCCGATTTTGAAGACATGATGTTGGCTATTGAAAAATGCGAAAATGAATCTCAACTTAAAGCCATCTTTGAGACCCTCAAGAAAATGGATTTCAAAAAACATCCTGATTTGTTTAAACAATTAATTGACGCCAAAGACAAAAAGAAAAATGAATTGATGGTCAAAGAATTTAATCAGGAAATTGATGAGTCAACAGGCGAGGTTGTGAACCATGAATAATATATTTTCTTTATCTGGCCAGTATCAAAAGCTAATGGACATGATTAATGAGCGCGATGAAATCGACGATTCTTTGATGGAATCGTTGCTTGCAGTCAATGATGAGCTTGAGAATAAGATTTTAAACTATGCATCTATTATTAAATCGATTGAGTCGAAAGCTGAAGCCATCGGACGCGCGATTTGTGATATGGAAAAAAGATGCAACTCATTGCAAAAAAGCGCTGAGCGGTTGAGGGAATTAGTAAAGCTTGAAATGCAAAAGTGTGAGAAGAAAAAAGTTGAAAATGAGTTTCATGTGGCTAAACTTGTGCAAAATAATCCAAAGGTCCAAATCACCAATACAGATTTAATACCCCCATCTTATTGGCGTAAAAAAATAACGGAAATTGTTGAGCCAAATACAATGCTGATTTCAAAAGCATTGAAAGAAAATATTGATGTACCAGGAGCTTATTTGGTAAAAGAGCAAAGATTGGAAATTAGATAAAATAATATTGGCTGACGATACTTAAACTTGATGACGCATATATTCTCCTTGTCGTGAAATTCGGACAAAGTTTTAGGGAAAATAGGCCAATATTAATAAGGGAAAAAATGGGAATAAATAAAGAACAAGGGACAAGCGAATCAATTGCCCTTCAGCGAAAAATTAAACAAGAGATAATGGATAAGGTTATTCCGTCCATATTCCTTACTTTAAATCGATATGACAAATCATTTACCAACGAACAACCTTTATTAGATATCATTTTCTCGGTACTAATCATGATTAACCGTGAAGTGTTATCACGCCTAATTTATGCAAGCGGTTCAGAGCTACATACCAAAAGGATTTTAAAAGATTTGTTTAAAGCCATTGAAAATGAAGTAAGAAAAAGATTAGAGGCGGTTAAACAACACGATAAAACAAATAACAATTATCATTAAGGAAAACGAATGAATATTACAGAAGCATTGGATGCATTAAAAGAAGGTAAAAAGATAAAACATACATCATGGGGTAAAGATGATTTTTTAGCTTTGAAGGATAATGATATTTGTTTTTTCAGATTGGAATATTTTTTATTTAACTTTTCACCATCTATTCTTTTGACCCACGATTGGGAAACATTGGACGGCACACAAAAAAACTTACCATTTTTAAAAGCATTAGAGATTTTATCAAACGGCGGTCGTATTAAATCAAAAGATGTAAAAGGGGAGTTTATTGAAATGGATCTCTCCTCAAAAAATATTTTGGTGAGGCAAATCAGTAAAGTTGATTTTGTAATGGAGCACAGCAGTTTACTATCTAACGGATGGATGGAATATAAATGATTACGGAAGCTGAATTTATAGAGAAAAATTATTGGGGTTTATCAACTCATGTAGATGCGTATAATTGCGACCCTAAGCTTATACGCAGTCCTTTAATGATTAAGCTATTTGTAGATACGCTTTGCGACGATATAAAAATGAAAAAATTTGGTGATTGTCACATTGTTCATTTTGGTGAAGATGAAAAAGTTGCGGGCTATTCTTTTAATCAGCTGATAATGACTTCTAATATAAACGGGCATTTTGCTGAAAAAGACAATAGAGCATCAATTGATATCTTTAGTTGTAAGTATTATGACCCTGAAAAAGTTTCAAGTTTTGTAAAAAGTTTTTTTGAAGCTAGCAAAATTAAAAAAAGAATATTCATAAGGGAGTAATCAATGTTTAACAACAAACAAATGTTTGCACACAAACTAATCCAAACTCGTGAAATTGAAAAAGGATGCATGAAAATAGGGTGTGTTTTAAATCTGATTACTGAGTTTGATGGAAACAAAGCCACTAAATCAGAGCCCTATTATTTTGTGGGTAACACGGGAAATACTGGCTATTTTATTCATGCGGACATTGTCGATGAAAGAAGCTTGTTGTCTTTTAAAAAGATATTAGAAAAGGAAAATTCGAATGTCATCAGAATTAACGAAAGGAAAGGAAGAGATAGGTACTCTTGCACTTGGTGAGTTTCATCCTGGCGCGCATTTTGCTTTTGCTTATATTAGAACGCTTGGGGAAAAATTATTTTTATACCGTGAATCTTTTGCTAGTTGTGGATTAGCAGGCGATAGATTATCAGAAATATGCGGAGAGACATTGCGCAGAGTTTTAAATCATGAACCTGTTAGCGATCGATATGTAATGGGTTTAGCTTGGACATTATGGAATTGTGAACAAAATGAAATGCAATCATGATCCAATGAAAACAGTAGGCGCTATAGGCCAATATCATTGTCCAGAGTGTGGCGTCATGGTGCTAGCCGGCATCATTCATCCTGAAATATGTTTTTGTAATGGAAAAAATGCTGATTATCAACAAACCTGCAATCGATGTAATCCAGGTTGGGATAAAAATTTATAAATTTAAACGGAGTAAACAAAATGGGTAAAGTATTTAACTTAAAAGATTTAATTGATCGTATTGATTGGGTTGCTTTACATGGTGGTCGGATGGCCAATCGTTTACCTGATGATGCGATCGGTGTTTCATATGTAAATCTAAAGTCTAAAGAACAAAGAAAAAATAATGTGGCATCTCATGTCAAAATCAGATTTGGCAAAGGCGTCCAAGCTGCTATGGATTGGAAACTTAAAGATAAAATTTATACGATGTACGATCCTGATGACGTATTTTCTTTATTGTTAATAAAAAAAGAAGATGCGGGTCGTTCTCTTACCCCTGAATCTAATAGCTCTTCAATGAGCATTTCATTTCCCTGGATACACGATAGATTTCCTCTAAAAACATCACCTTCTATGGTGGTACCTCATGAAATTTACAAAGGATATTTACATTTAAGGTTACCATCGGATGATGAGTCTTAAAGGGCATTGTTATAAATGTGGACATGATTTTGTTATGTCTAACGAAATTTGCCCAGAATGCTTTATAAAATTTTCAGCATGGAATGGCAAAAAAAATAAATCATTCATAAAAATATTTAAACATTTTACATGGATGTTTTTATTTTTTGCGCCCATCTGTTGGATAATTGGTTATGTAATGGGCTTTAGTCACCAATTTTCTTTTATGTTGGGATTTATTTGTCATCCAATAATTATAAATTTGGCATCCTACTGTGATGAAAAATTCTGATTTAAACCAATTTACATTTAATGAAATTGAAACCGCAAAAGAGGCTTATCAAAAAGAAGAGCCTAAGCCAATTTGCAAAATACATTTATATGCAAAAGAAACCGATTTAATTGATGTAACGATCAAGAAAACCGGCCGCGTTGTTAAAAAATGTTTTTATTGTGAGCGTTTTAAAGCTATTCGCAAAATGGAACATAAAAAAGTATGGGAAACTGAAAAGAAAAATTTAACTGATTATTATATAAGGCGCTCTTTAGTTAGAGGCCAAAAAAGCGCGATGCCTATGGAAGAATATCCCGATATTATCATTGAGGCCAAACGTGCGGTTATTCAGCTAAAAAGCAAAATAGAAAAAGAAAAATTGCCTTTAAAACGTTGCTCTAAACACGGCAAACTTTATAAAGATGATGTAATTAAAGCAGGCATAACACCAGCAGGGACGCAGCAATATAAATGTAGAGCCTGCATGAAAGAATATCACAAAGCTAATTATGAGCTTAACAAAGAAGTGATTAGGCAAAAGCATGCAACGTACCGCAAAGAAAACAGGGAAAAAATTGCGAAGGGTAAAAGGGAATCACGCAAACGTAACAAAATTAAATATATGTCAGAACAAGGGATTGCAAATGCTCTTTTTCGTCACAAAATGGAACGTGAAAAAAATCAAAAGCGCTTAAGAGATAGAAAAGAAGTTGAATTATTAAAAGACAATTATATTAAAAGAAAATTAAAACATCGTACTAATTTAAAAAACGAAGATATTCCGCAAAGCTTAATTGAAGCAAAACGCGCGATGTTGCTATTAAAGCGCGGGATCAGAAAAAAAGAAGATGCGGAAATTTTTAATATTATGATGAAAAAGGAAAAATTAAATGTCGAAGATTAAAAACATTGAACAATTACGGGATCATGCTTTATTAACATTAGAAAAACTATCTAATGGGGACATCGATACGGCGGAAGCTGGCGTCACAGGTAAATTGTGTGAAGCTGTGATTGCAACGGTCAAATCTCAACTTGAATATGCGCGCATGCTGCAAGAAGAGCCACAAGTTCCATTTATGAAAATTAGCACGAATGGAAAAACACTCGAAGCAAAACCATCACATAAACATTTGGATTATAAAAATAAGGATTAATCATGACACCGGAACAATTTATTTTCTGGCTACAAGGATTTTTAAGAGGCATGAAATTTGGCAATGAAAAAATCCCTCTTGCGCAAATTATGGAAGATGAAATTAAGAAAATAGATCTCAATATAAAATATGAAATGGAAGTTATCAAAAATGTCTAACGATCCCGACTATGAAACATGCGTAAAATTACATCGTGAATTATCCAATGTTTTATCTAATTTTAAATTTAAAGAAGATGAAAATTACTATCTAATAACATCAAAAGTTATTATTTCTTTTGCTGCAATAATTTTATCTGATTCAGTGCTAGCGGTCGTTCCCGAGCAGCGCGTTGATTTTGTTCTTCATCATATAAACGCTCTTAGAAACTATGTATTAGATACCATTAAAGCTAATGCTACGCCTCTTAAAAATTAGGAAAATTTACTATCATGGAAAAAGAAATGCCAGCGTCTGCATTGAAATTGTTTGAAATATTAGCCAATGCTTTTGAAAACTTTGAATTTTAAAAAGAAGAAGACCCTTTTATGACTATCACCAATGTTTCATGCGCATTTACATTAATGTGCATCGAGCAAATGAAAGACTATTGCGATGAAAAAAGTAAACAAAAGTTTGTAAATGCATTTATTAAACTTTTGCAAAAACATGCAACAAAATGACTCCAATTTTATAATAAGGAATAATCATGGAAGATAAAAAAAGAGAAAGTCATGTGAATTTACATCATGACCTTGTAGACGCAATTGAAAATTTTAAATTTAAAGACGGCGAAAACCCCATCCTTGTTTCCTCCACGGTATTATGTGGATTAACAGCGCTCGTTTTGCATGCATCTTTAAAATTTATTAAATCCGAATCAACAAAAGATTATGTGGATGGATGCATTGACGTGATTAAAAGGACTGCGTTAAAAGATTTACCAGAAGGGACTTTACAATGAAATTTCTTGAAACAATTACTTTGAATGATAATGACGTTCTCGTACCTATTGATCGAATTAAATACATTAATTTTATTACCCATGAGGATGGCTATGAAATTTTGATTGTTACGGATGATGGCACTTGGTCAGAAAACTTTCTAGTGAATGATATTGCCAAGAAGCGTTATAAAAATATTAAGATGATAATAAATGGTCAATAATTACTTCCAGTAGTAACTATTACTGGCAATATTACAAATAGATGTTCTTAAAATTAACAAAACAAAATCATTATAACAGATTTTATCGGAGTGAAATCTTAAAGTTTTTGGTCCGATACTTAAAGGAATAATTATGAAAATGAAGATAACTAGAAATGAACAAATCCCGCTAGAAGAAATACAAGAAATTTTAAGGAATTTTTGGATAAGCATAAAAGATAGAGAATGCAATCTAGGTGAGAGAGTATTAGCTATTGGTGATGAATTAAAATCCCCCCTCATGGGTCATTATATCGGAAAAGAACAATTGCAATTTAATCCCGCTCTTAATGATATAAGCTACGAATATAAAACTTTAATCACAAAAATAACCCATTGGATGCCATTACCTGCACATCCAAGGGGCTGATAATCTTGCTAATTTTAAAAATCTTTTGGAAGCTGTACATAATGATCTAAAAAATAATCATTCTCTTTTATTATTTCTTGTAAATGACAACGACGGCATAACGTTTGAAATTCATCTTGAAACGTTACTTGCGGACATTGGCACAGTTCGCACTTAATCATTCATCAACTTCTACTTTTGCCTGTGAAAATTCTCGGCCACTCTTAGGGCCCGTAATTGTCGTTTCAGCGGAAGATCTATATTTTCCTAAGCGGGTATAGGAAATCATAATGCCTAATCTTTTTTCGTGAGTCCAAGTCGTATGCGCCTTAACCGTCACTGTAAAATCTTCTCTTTTACAAGGCATAAACTGAGCGCATAGCTTGTACATGACAATAATGGTTTGAGGTAAATTCGTATCATTTAGGAAATAAGCTTTATGGATAGAATCGACTTGAATGTTATGTTTTGTTTTTCCTTTTGCATTGTAACAATGCGCTTGAGCACGCACGTCCATCGCATGAGCTGATGTAATTCCCATGATAGCGATACAACCCAACATTAATTTTTTCATCTTTATTTTTCCTTATGGATTAACGATAACTTTTCCCGTTGCAAAATGTGATGCGCCTACATTTCCCACAATCGTTACATAGGCGTTTGATTCAAAGGTGCCTACTTGATTGGCTTTATAATTTAAAATTGCAGTCTCGCTTTTTTGATATTTTCCATGCGCTGGAATGCTTAATAAAAAGTTTCTGCGCCATGCTTGCCCCTTCACTTCTATTTTTTCTTCGCCAATATAATTTTGAATTGTGTTTGTGGGGTTATCAATTTTATAGGTAAATTGCGCAAACACTTTGATGGTTGTGCCATTTTTGCCTACTGCGTTTTGTACCACTGTTTTTGCGCTTGATGCGTAGCTCGTACTTGTGATAATACTTAAAGCACAAATTGCTATTAACTTTTGCATGTGTTTACTCCTATTAGTTGCTTGCTTTGTCCCTAAAATAAGCGACCAAAATAATGGTCGCTAATTGGGGAATAGTAATAATACAAACGTCTAATAATTTACTTCCCTCGATTGGTTTCATCAGATATGCAATGACAGTCATGACATATAAGATTGCCAAACCTAATAAAATTTGCTTTGCTGCGTGAAATTTATCTCTTTCTGTGATTTTGTCTAGATTAAATGATGGTTCGAGTTGCTTGCTTTTAAAGTTATTTACCTTGTAAATATCCTGTAAAATCTCTTTTCCCATCCTAAGATATTTCATTCAACGATCAATTTTGTTTCGTGATTACCTTTTCTAATTATAATTTCACCATCTGTTTGTTTTACATAAGCTGCAACTTGTAATAAGGCTAAACTTTTCTTGATAACTTCTGCGCTATCAGTTGCATTAAAATATTCGCATAATTCAGCAATGGATTGATAGGTTTTATCATCTAAACTATACGTGATTTGCTGCATGAAGAGCCTTTTTTATTAAAAACTTGTAGGGCGTATTTTCTATTTTATTCCATTCAAGTCAAGTAATTATTGAAATTGAGCCACATCCAAACCTACTATAATAGACGCAATATTGCATAAACAAAAGGAATTGAAAAATGCCATTAGTAAAAGGAAAAAAAGCGCGTTCAAAAAAAGGTTTCTCGGAAAATGTTAGGAGAGAGCGCGCAGAAGGTAAACCATTGAAACAATCAGTAGCAATTGCTTATTCTGAAGCCGATAGAAGTTTTAAAAAGAAAAAGGCTAAAAAAAAGTGACTGTAAGGCCCCTCAAAGGGGCCTATTATTTATGGACCAGAACAAAATTCAGTGACGATACAAATACCTGCGGCGCCTGCTTGACCGGCTGCATTTACACCCGATGCGTTAACTGAAGATGCCGCACCACCACCATATAAATTACCAGCATTTCCACCTCCAGAAGGTGCGCCAACTGGTGTGCTTAAAAAACTGGCTCCTCCAGGACCGCCTATAGCTTGGCCGCCGCTCCCTACAACAGTAATGCCAGAGCCACCAACTCCACCTCTGATATTAACATCACCATTTGTGCCAGTACCCCCGACACCACCATCCCCTGATGATTGAGTTGTAGCAGAAGCACTACCACCTGCGCCACCCACTCCACCAGTAGCGGTTAATGTGAGACCCGTACCAGATGGAGTAAAAGTGCTAGTTCCACCGGTTCCACCTGTATTATTTCCAGCAGTTCCAGCGGTCCCGGCTGCTCCAATTACTACAGCCGAGTTTGCGCCAATATTTGCAGCTGTATATGTTTTTCGACAATATCCTCCCCCTCCCCCTGCAGCACTTGTACCTGTTTGGCCGGCCGCACCTACCGTTCCTCCAGAGCCGCCACCTCCTCCCACAATTTCAACAATGCAATATCGCATGCCAGATGTTGGGGTATATGTGCCATTAGATGTAAAAACTTGGGTGACAACGGATCGAATTAGTGATGTTGGGGCTACACTAAATTGAGAAAAATTAATTGCATCGACACCAACAGCTGTAACAGTTGCGGTTTGTACCCATGATGTAGTGGTGTTTGTCGTTCCTTCATCAATTAAAACAAAATCACCTGGCTGAATTTCTGCGGGTGTATCGTAATCTGTAGCACGAGTCATGACCCAATTAACTGCACCGCTCCCTATATTGGTAACGGTATAAATTCCATTTTGTAAGGCACTTGCTTGATTTTTAACAAGCACACGATTGCCGACAGCTAAAGCGACACCATCTATGCTTAAAGCAGCTAAAGCCCCTGCATTTGTAAGAGTAGCGCCTACGCCTGATGAACCATTTGCATAAGTAACAGTTAAAGCGCCTGTTGTTGCAACCCGACACGATGGTTGGATTTCAAGGCCAGTTGCAACGGTATCAACATAACCTTTACTAGCAGCTTGTAGATCTGTAGTAGGGGATGAAGTATTTAAAATTAATGCGCCCGTCATTGTGCCGCCAGCTAATGGCACAAAACTTAAGTTAGAATTAAATAAGGTTGCGATTTGCGATAATGTTGCTTTGTAAGTCGTTCCTCCTACTGCGGGTTGCACCTCGGCAAGTAAATCGCCTAATGCTGGCGCAACGGGAACGGCTGGTAAGTTAGAAATTTTTACGCCTGCCATGGCAATAAACTCCTATGATTCGATAAGTAAGAAATCCCCCGCTTCTGTTAAGATCGCATCGCTTGCTTCCGTCAGCAGGGCATCATTTGGTGAAATGGCCCCGCTGTGGTAAGCGTACACAAGGATAGTGATGAAACCAGTGCCAGGAAAATTCATCTAAGCACCTTTATTTAAAGATCATGTAATTAAATGTTCCAACGCCAGCATCAGCACTAGAAATAACGTTGAATGACCCTGCACCCGGAACGATTTTTTGAATAGACACGGCATTCGCTGAAGTATTCCAAAAACCAATTACTACACTTCCTGCTGTGCAAAACGCATCAACAATATTTTGAGTTGCAGAACCCCCTGCGGCTGCCGCGGCTGAAACCATTTTCATTCTAACTGCACCGGTTGCTACAGGAATGCCACCAGTTGCAGCGCCAATATCACCAACTGTGTAAACAGTTGATTGAGTCATTGGTCCGCTAGCAATAGTAGTATTGAATGCACCGCCTGCATTTACGGCTTGGAAGATAAAGGTGCCATTAGCTGCAGTAGCAGGAAATGAGATGAATGTTCCAGCATCGCCACTAGATCCACTTGTAATATTTCCAGCGGTTGAAGATAAAGCGCCGCTAAAAGTGCCAGTGCCGGTTACAGATAAATTTTGTCCTAATGTAACAGGTGCAGCATCCGCCGCTTTAATATCGCCTGATGCGTTTGAGAAAACTGGAATTGCGTTTGCAGTTGAAGCACCACCAGAAAATGCGACACCACCAGCGGATGGATCGGCATTGAATACCATTGCATCTACACCAATGACATCGGGAAGCGGCTCAACTAATGTAAAAAAGTTTCCAGCGCTTACAGAACCGGCTGCTACTGCGACATTTTGGCCAGCAAGTAATTGCTCAACGCTTTGTTGATCGGCCGATCTTTCCAATACAACTGTTGATCCAATACTGCTAACTACATAAATCCCTTGTTCATTGGTATTGGTTTGAGTTTGTAATAAAACGCGATCCCCTTCCTCTAACAAAACACCGTCAACAGTTAAAGAAGAAGCGGCAATAGTAAGCGTTGCATTTAAACCGTTATTAAGAGGCCCGTTATAATATGTACCTGCGATATTGGCGGTAGAGGCTACTCGTACAGGCGTAAGAGTTGGATAGATATTAAATTGCGAGAAAGACATTGCATTTACTCCATTAAAATTAAAATGTTTATTCCGTTAAACATTAACTGCCCCAAACCATGTTCGTTGCTGTGGTGCCTGCACTATTTACCATGATGGAGTAAATAGGATGCCAGACACCTGTAGCTAGTCCTGTGAACGTTTGAGAAGTACCGTCCCATTTTACAATAGAAATTGTTCCAGCTGTACCAACATATAACCACCGTGCAAACTCCCCGTAAGCGGTATCTGTAGTTACATCCCCCATACGTGCAACACCAGACATCACGCGTACTGGCCCCGTATAACCATTAGGATCAAGAGGGGGAACGCTAACCGTTTTTAATGCCATTTCGTTATCTCCTTATAACTTGGCTTAACTTTTTCCTTAAAGTTTAAGCATTACATTCACAAATCCTGTGGGTTGCATGGTGTTATGACCGAAATTATTGCCTGTGGTATCTGTGGCCGCTGAAGTACCGCTTGCAGTCCCTCCAGTTCCAACATTTGGACCCCCTCCACCTGTGCGCATAAAACTGTTAACGCCCCCGTTAATGGTATGGCTATGGGCTGGCAATTCATTAATAGATAGTTGATGGAATCCTTCGCCAAAATAGGTTCCTACTGCGGTTTGAATAGTATTGGTACCGGATCCAGCGCTGGTTATATCAAGAGCGGTTCCGGCTTGAGCAAGATCCACTGATTGAGCTAGTTTGAGAGTAGTTGCATTAATAAATATGCTGTAATAAATATTCGGCACATTTGCTGTTGCTAAAGGCGTTGGCAATGCACCACCTGTATTTGTAACAAGTATCGGTGTTCCTGTTGGGAATTGGGTACCATCCGTAACTGTTAATTCATCAGTTGCAGCATTCGCTGTAAACGTTTGAGATGCTGTTAAATTAGGATTACCGCCTGCGAGCACTCGTCCTAGCATGCGAGTTAATTGCAGTTGTTTACCATTTTCAAAATCAGATATGGCACTAACCCCACGCGTTGTTAATGTGCCAGCATTATCGAAAATAGGTGCAAAAGATGAATAGCCGCTCGTTAAATTCCAAATGAGATTATATAAGGGATAAGTATCAATATTATTTCTAGAAACGGGAACCGCAGTTGGTGCAACAATTGCTCCGTCACCATTAGACAAGACACCATCATTGCACGGCACCCATCCAAAGGGGACAAAACTATTTAAGGCCATGCGCACATCACCTGTGCGCGGAATAGCAACTACTGAATCTATATTGTCGTAATTAATATAATCAGTATCAGGCAAGTTTGTACCGAGATACATCGTTAACTTGGTGATATCTATATTGCTAGTAGCAGCAAGTGGGAAGGAAAATCTTAAAAATAACCCATCATTTGGTCCCTGAAAATTTGGCGCGCCTAATGTTTTAGTTGTCACATCTGGTACTGTGTCCGACCAATTATATTTGGTCCAAGTTGGAGTTAAGTTAAAACTATTGATTATGGGAGTAATTGAGGGAGAAGCACCGGTACCATCACCATAAAATTGAAACCATTGCAGCGTTAATACGTTGGATGTAGTAGATCGAGCCCAAAAAGAACCGACTACATCTTTGTTTGATAGGTTTTGCACCTTAGCCGAAACTGGAAACTGTAAATATTTGGTTGTTTCAGTCCCTGCAATGGTACAAGTATAATTAAAATAATCTACAGGGGTTGGATCTTCCGCATCAATTTCAAACCCTAAAGGTGAAAATAATGGAAATGTTATCGCATCTGTCCCGCTTTGATTGTTTTTCACAAAAATAATATCGGGGGATGCTGTATTTATAGTCCCATTAGCCACTAAATTGGCATGATTACCAGGAGCGATAACTGTGAATGTGGGCACTGGCGTTACGCCATCGCTATGGCGCCAAAATACATTATTGTTAATGAGATTATTTATATCTAAAACAGTGGTAGTACTTCCGCCCCCGCTGCCACCTGCACCAAAATAATCATCCATCGTCCATATAACTTGGCCGTTTGCATCGGTAACAACAATTAAATAGCCGTCATCCGGATTTGTACTATCATAAGCAAAGAAAAATGGGCCTAATGTGCCATTTGCATCAATGACTGCGGGATTAGGTAGAGGAAAATCAAGGGATGGCGTCGTATAAACATTTTTTCTTACTGAATTGTTAAGATTGCTGTATGTATTAAATAGGCCACCAGCTAAGGGCTTTCCGTTGTTGTTGACAAAGTACCACTTAGGATTTGGACCTAATGCAAACGTATCTAATGCCATTTTTTGCGCTTCCTTGCGAAAAAACGTTATTCGTTTTGAATCTGATTGCCGAACATCGATCTTAAGGTGCCATAATATAACGGCTGTATCTTAGAAAAAACATTTTCTAGTTTAGGGTTTAAGATTGCTTGAGATAATCCAGGAATGCCTAAATGTCCTAAACCTGCGCCTATTGCACCCGTTGATAAGCCAGTTAATGCGCCGCTTAAAGATGGATTAGCGGCATAGCCACCAATTGCACCACCCAATGCGGGGACTAAATACCGAAGTTGTTTGCCAAGTTCGATAGAATTATGTAATTGATCGTGGTGCATTCTTAAAGGATGTTCTTCAGGTACTGAATAGCGAATATTTTCGCCTCTTCCTGATTTTTTCTTTTCAATGCCAGTTCGAAGCGCTTGTCTAACTTGGATAGGGCTTCGCTCAAGCGCTCTCCCTTCTGCTATTTTATTGATGCCTTCTGTCGCTTCATAAGGCGAAACCTTTTTCGCAGTTATCTCTCTACCTAATTTATAATTTTGTGCAGCATCTTTATCTATTGAATTAAGCGTATTTTCTAATACGTCTTGAATATTTTGTTTGTATTGGCGTAAATCTTGTGTTTTTAAATAATCTTTTGAGCGCGCGGCGAGCATTTCATCTTTACCTAATTGTGATTGTAAGGCATGTAAGTTTTGTACGGTTGGGGATTTGCGCGTTAAATCTACTAGTTCTTTTGCTCTTCCGCTTAGTACCGGCTCAATGTCCTCGGTATTTAATATCTCTTCAATATTTTTATTTTCAGATTTTACATTTGCATGCGGTTTAATAGCTTTATTGTAAGCTTCTTTTTGTTCGGCTAATGCTGATTTATAACCTTGTTGAATATCATTTCTAATTGATCGAGTAAGCCTCTCAGGATATGCCATTTCTGCAACATAACCAGGTGCTCGAATTGCAGCCGCTGGTAATTCAGCCAAAATATTAGATTTTAATGCATCGCCAAAAATCCCTTTTAAATCTTTTTTATTCATAAGTTCAGGGTAAGAGGCCAAAATATTTGCGCCCGTACCGCTCATAATTCTTGAAAGTGCGTTTACAACTGGTGCAACCAAATATCGACCAAAAGGCGCCGCGGCTTTCATTTCAGGATTAGATAAAGAAAGCAAAGATGCCATAATGGATCTATTTAATGGATTTTCATAAGCGCCAGGCGGTAATGATCTTTCGCCTGCTACGTTTGCAGGATCAAAGGCCGATAACCCAATACGCTGCAATTTTTCTTGTTCTGGTAAATTTTCAAAACCAGGCATAATAGTTGGATTAGAATATGCTTCTTGCTTTTGAATAAATCGTCCACTTGGTGCTGCTGCAGTCGCTTGTTGAATAGCTTGTTGTTCTAAATTTTGAGCTGGTGCATTGGGTGGCACTAGATCGGAAAGTTTAGGTTTGTAATTTTCCTGAATGTCTTCTAATTTAGGCACATAGTTCCTATTCATTATGATTCACCTAATGCTTTTCGTGCTTGTGCTTTAATTTCATCCGACTGCGCCCAATACCAATCATTTAATTCTTTTTCATTTTTAAATTTAGGTAATTTAAAATTTTTGTTGCCGACTTCAAACCCATGTGTAATTAGTTTTTCCCCACGCTGATATCGCGTTTTCAAATCATTAATTTCACCAACCATTCTTTTTGTATAACCTTCTTTGGTTTCACCTGGCAACGGCTCAACAATATGTTTGACAAGTTTTAATGCTTCTTGATCTTTTGGTAGATTAAAAGCATTCATAATTGTTTCGGTTGCTTTGCCTTGTTTAGCTAACCAATTGGCATAACGCGATACCTTATCCGGATCAACTTTCAAGCCTTTTTTAATTCCAGTGGGAATACCAAAAAAGTTTTGTTCGAACCAGTTAGATGCTTGGGCTTTTTTTAATTCTCGGTATCCACCAGGGGTTAAAAATTCTTCAGATTCTTTCCCTAAATCTTTTGCGCTATCAATTGCGTTATTAATTGCTAACAATTGTTTTTCGATACTTTCTTGCGTCGAACTAGAGGGCGGTAATACGACTTCTCCAGTATCAGTTCTATATAAATCACCTTTCTTAATATTGGATTGTTGATAAGGTCGTGTTGCTTTACTTACCATTTGGGCGGATGCATCTTTTGGGGCTGCTAGTGGTGATTCATCACTTTGATTTTGCACCTCGGGTGTCATGCCCTCATTCACAGGTTCGCCCATGGGGACGCCCGGTGTTGATTGTTGTTGCATTATATTAGGTTGTGTTTTTTGTTCAGGTTGAGATGGACCAAATAATTTATTCAAAGCTAAACCTAATAAAGAATTAGAAACCGGCATCTGTTGGGGAGAAGGTAAATTAATATTTCCAAAAATATTATTTCCTTTTGGAATGCTTTGTTGAAATCCTCCTACCATGCTGTTAATAAGATCAGGATTTTGCTTAAGGGCTTGCATAACCAAGGGATTGCTTAAAACGGTAGCTTGTATCTGATACGGCAAAAGATTCGAATAAGCAATTTTAGATGCTGCATTGGCATATTCCGTATAAGGCGCATAAGTAGCCTTAGCGCGTGCAATTTGTTGAGCCAATGCTTTATCAGTTAAGTAATTTTGCACATCAACTACATCGCTCCACGGATTAGCTGGCGCAATATTAGGTATGTTTAAAGCCATAAAATACCCCTAAAATCCGAACATATTTAAAAGACCGCCGATAATACCCGCGTTTCTATCTTGTCCGGCGCGTTCTTTATCATAAGCAAGCTGTGCCTCATTCGCTCCACGTTGGCCAAAGATATTAGCCATCCCTTGAGCTGCTCCAAAGCCTTTACCGAAAATATCAGCTTGGCCGCCAAGATATTCACGATTCACGCCTAATACATTCTGTAACCACTCTTGCATGTCTTTTGATGCAATGCCTGCAGCGTTTTGTTGGGCTTGCTGGAGATAGGGAGTGCTTCCGACGAGCCCGCTTGCTGATGCTGCATTAATGCCAGCTTTATTGGCATAATCTTGCATGTATTTGGCCCAATCTGATTCTTTATAATTTCCCATCAGATTGTTAATAAAATCGGAAGGATTAGACATTCTATCAAGTGCACCTTGATACTTGCCTAATGCATCAACGCCGCCTTTATAAAAGGGGTTATAGGCTTCGCCTGCTTTATCCATCCATGGGCCATAGGCTTTCTGTGCTTCGGCATAAGGCGAGCGGGGATCATTAAATAAATTTCCTAAAATTGATCCAATGCCGCGTCCTTCTTTGCTCATGCCTTGGCCAAACATTTGGGCGAGCATGGCTAGTGTTGCTGGGTCCATCCTTAGACCTCCTTGTTGCTAACCAAAAAATAAATCTATGGGGTGGTCGTAAACGTTCTCCACGCCCCCACGCCTGCTTTCACTTGCCAAACTTGAATTTCCGCCGTCCGTGGTGGTCCTACGGTTGCATCTATATTATATATTAACTGACCTTCGACTGGCGTCGTAATAGAATTTCGTTCGGCTGTCGTCAATTGTGGGAGAAATATCCCAAATTGCGTTAAATAACTTATTAACGTCTGAATAAAGTTGGTCCAATACCCTATCCATATATCACTGAAATAAAGATTATGCGTATTTAAAATGCCGTCATATAAAGGGGGGGAATCAAAATCAAGTTGCGATGTCATTCTGGTAATACCTCCTTGCCCCACGCAGCACCTAAAATCGTAAATGGATAATCATCAAAAAATTCTATTTTTACGACGAAAGCTTGTCCTCTCGGAATCACGCCTAATTTACGCCATACAGTCCTTACACTTCTTTGTCCTGCTTTTCCCATCGGCGCAGGATTAAGATAACCATAGGTTTGTCCCCCATCTTTAGACATCGATAAATAAACAAGAGGGACACCTTGATTAATAATGCTTGATGATTGTTCTTGTTCGGTTAATAACTCGTCACCGCTTTCTGTTAAAAGAGCCAAACCATCTTCAGTAAAAAGTACAAATGGTTCTGTAAACATTTCATCAGAAAAAGGACTTCCTTGCAGTAAATCCAACTGAAATCTATCGATTCTTATTCTTTGATAACCAGGTGGAACAACGGGGCGCGTTATTCTCATTCTGCGTATAGCTTCGCCATCATTTGTAAAGAAGCTGGAATCAACCGAGTACATTCTAGGCAACCGATAATCGCCGACGTAATTCGTACCATTAAAATAACCATGCGTTTGTGCTAAATGCCGATCACCGTTTAACACTTCTTCTTCATGCCATATTTTTGTTTGCTCTTGGCTTGGATCGGATAATGTCGCGTTATAAACATAGGTATGATTTGCAGCGGTAAAATTAATCCGATAAAACATCAATCCGTTTTCTTTAATTAAAAACCCTCTAGCATCTGCAATTTGGTCATCTTCTGCGTATTGCGCTAAGGCAAAATCTAACGCACGCGTTGAAACAGGGATCGAGTTCATCCCATCAATCATCATGACTGAAGACAAACCGCCAGGGTCTTGCGCTAGATAAAACATCTTATCTATCGCATTAGCTATGCTACCGATAGCAGGCGTCCCATTTTCGATTAAAATCGAATTAATACGCCTAAATGGAAGATTTGCGCCAATCCCTTGGTTTTCCCATACTTCGATGAAGTTAAGAGAAAACAAAAACAAGCGTCTATGTAAGGTACGGCAAGCAACGATATTGCCAGGATGAGAAGTAATAGACGCTTGTTGTAATTGTCCGCCATTAGTAATGGAGTGTATGCCAATACCGGCGTCAGTTAAGGTGATAGGCGTTCCACCATCGGTAGCAGAAATCTGAATATTTGTTCCACCAGGATGAGCGACAACAAAATAAGTCGTATTAGCTTGAAGGGGTGCAGGCAACGTACCTGCGCTAGAAACTGTTACAGTGGTACCAATCTGAAAATTCGCTAAATTACCGGACAATAATAAATTAGGCGTAGGGGGGCCAACAACAGTAAACGTAGTTGCAGGTGTTACGCCCCAAATTAAACCATTATTGAATGCAGATAACTGAAAATTAGTTGTAAGACCATTCGCAACAACAAAGAAACCATCTAAATTGCATACATCAATTGGACGAGAGGGAAAAGCGGGATCTGTGATTTGCTGCGCTGATTCTGTGATTGTGTCCCAAATCCATCCTTGCTGTCCGTCGACAAAAATTACTTGATAGGTATTCGCATCAACGCCTACATAACCAGTATTACTTGAGCTAGTAAAAGAAAAAATTAAAATTGCGTTTTCATTTTCATCTATTCGGTAAACATCAAACCCAAAAACCTGATACATGAA
>JACCDR010514438.1_pt1 | contig 18574 bp, 21 predicted proteins | sample 7446431 | NCBI WGS metagenome assembly JACCDR01 (sample SAMN15323443, study PRJNA562643) | freshwater metagenome | isolation source: river surface water | place: USA:Blue River Watershed | collected 2017-08-17
AAGGGGTGCGAGCTGAGCGGGTGGTAGAAGAAATCATGGCAGAGCCACAGCGGGCAGCAGAACTCCTGGTACGTCAAGATAGTGCCTGGAAGCGTCGATAATTGACATTCATTGACTCTGCGCTAAACCGGCTCTTTACAGACCGCAAAATAGGTCTATAGTAATGGTATATGAATAAGATATACAAGGTATTTGGAGCTTTCTTGGCGGTGGCGATCCTCATAACGAGCGCTCCAACCGCCGACGCGTACTCGAGTCGAGATGCTGCGAGAATTGCAGAATTACAAGCGACTATTGTTCGCCTGCAGGCAGAATTAGCCCGTCTTCAGGCCTCAAGTTATACCGGAACAACCCAGTCAACCGGCGAAGTCCGGGTGCTAGACCGCAGCAGTGTAGAGCTTCGTGGTATTGCTGGTGGTAACGGTACTGTCCGTGCCTGGTTCGAGTATGGTCCAACATACGCCATGCAGTACAGTACCCCAGTAGAGACCGTCAGCGCTGGACGCACATTTTATGGGGTAGCTGATGATATTGATGCGAATCGTACGTATTACTATCGAGCAGTGAGCGAGTCACGCAGTGGCTACTATACCGAAGGAGTTGTTCGTACCTTCCGAGTGACAGGTATTTGGAACGATCGTGCTGATCGTTGGTACGATCGTGATGACGATGACTGGGATGATGAAGATCGTCCAGAAGTGACCACTGATGACGCTGAAGACGTGACCGAGACGCGAGCCGAACTGCGAGGTGAGGTGGATATGCGTGACGCCGAAGATGGTATTGTATTCTTCGTCTACGGTGAAGATGAGGATATGATTGAAGATGCAGCCGATGAAGCTCGATACCGTGACATTGATACCGATGGTGACGATCTCCAAAAAGTCCGAGTAGCATCAAACTTTGATGATGAGGATGATTTCTACGCCGTAGTAACCGGACTTGATGATGATACTGATCACTATTTCCGTATCTGCGTTGAGTATGAAGACGAAGACAATGATGATCGTCTTGAGTGTGGCGATGTCGAATCATTTGAAACCGACTAACCGTACAGCCATTACACACAAAACGCACCTTAGGGTGCGTTTTGTGTGTAATGGCGACGGACAGATACGAATTTATTCGCTATAATAGATTTATATGAAGCCAACCATTTACATCGACGTTCGTCGCCCAGAAGAGTACGCTAATGGTCGTTTGCCCGGTGCTCGCAATATCAGTATCGAAGAGCATCCAACAGCGGTTGATGAGATCATTGCTCTCACGAATGACCATGACGTTGTCGTCTATTGTTACTCGACCGTTCGCTCGAACTACGTCTGCACCCTCCTTGAAGCGAAGCATGGTGTACGGGTTAATCAACTCGAGGGAGGACTCATGTTGTATCAAGGCGAGCTTGAGTCATAATCAAGTGCTCCACACACAAAAAATCCCCCAGGGGGGATTTTTGTGTGTGGGACAATTAGAGCCCGAGCGCAAGTGTACCGCCAGCGGTAGTAAACCCAATAGCAAAGCCAATAAATGGCATCATGATAAACAGTACGGCTGAGAGCACTTTGGAGAGGAATGTTACTTCATGAGCGCGTTTGGTTGATAGTAATTGTTTGGCTGATGTTGGTGGAATTTTCATATGGTGATATGGTTACGAACAATATTGTATCGTGGTTTTTGGTGATATTTGTCAGATAGATGTTGATAGCGTGAATCGTCGGGTAGATGAATTGTCTGTGCTCTATTGCGTCAATTCGACTTATGTGTCGTTACGACATCTGGTTAGGACTGTGACAGCAGTGTTTCATTTTACTATATCGTTGTCGGTCATGTTTCGGGTTATACTGTATGTACTTTTATTTGTAATCAACACAGATCTTATGACCACACAAGAAATCGCCGATCGATTAGTAGCAATGAATCGTGAGAACCTCCATATGGAGATTTATGAAGCCCTCTATGATACGGAAAATATAGTGAGTGTCGAAAACTGGGGAGAGAAAATGGAATCAAAGGGTCTTGAAGCCATAAAAATGAAAGGTGACATGTGGCATGCGTCGATCGCTGAAGTGCATGACATGCGTACAAGTGACCCGCTCGTAGCGGACAAAAGTTTCGCCGTTACTTACTATATGGATATCACTCACAAAGAGGGAAATGCGCTCGGTATTCCCGCTGGACGATCAGCGATGACTGAGCTCGCTATTTACCATGTCAATGATGCAGGGAAGATCTATCGGGAAGAATTCTTCGCCTAGGGCAACACTAAAAGACTTCTCTTTAAGAGAAGTCTTTTAGTTTGAGGAATGTGCTTTGTGAGTTACTAGATTGGCTTTCAGAACTTTATAAGGACAGAGAATATAAAGATGAGTATTATAGCTCTATCACATTTAATTGAATTAACGTAGTGTAACAATCTTTAAGTCTGAAGGAATTTCAGTGTAATAGCATCCACCATGTCCTACTTTGCATGTATTTACATCGAACACAGAAACAGAAATTGTGCCATCAGTATCGTTGTATGTAATCTTTGAGCTTTGATCTTCGCCAGCAAAAAAAGTCTTACCCGCATCCCTTTCGTCTAATTGTAGAACAGTACGTGATTGATCAGTAATAGGGTCTAAAACTTCCACCGAACGTTCATTTACTGTTACTATTTGATTGTCAAAGAGTTTGCTAAAAGGATGTAATGTTTTATATTCTGACTCATTTTTATAAATCTGTTTGGAGCAGTAACCACATCCAGCACCCATGCTGTATAATACGTTTCCATTCTCGAAAACTCGCTTTGTACAACCAGCATCATTAATTTCGAAAACAAACCTACGCCAAAACTTTTCAGAGTCAGGATCAAAGGTATTTAAAATATTCTCTATTTCTGGCAACGCACTGCACGCCATTTCTTCTGCGGAGACATCTTCTGCAAGATTGTGCTGTATTTCTTCAGATGCAGTGCTTATTTCATTATTAGATTGTGTGGTAGCTATTTGGACTGGTGTATCTGGGTGAATGTTTGCTGTAACTTCAGTAATTGAATTATTACTCCCATAAATGTACCCAATCCACCCACCTACAAATGGTAGTGTAATAAATAACACACCTGCTAAAACTTTTGACGTTGACGTTACTTCAAATAAAACATTCTTTTTAGGCACGACAACTTCATCTACAACTGGTGTATTTTCCATATTGATAAATTATATAACACAAAGTTCTGAACACGCTATTGGGTGCTTTCAAAAACCTTAATAAATATACTCCTCATTTTGTGATCACAAGTTACTAACTATAATTATTCGCTGCGCTCTAATTCTAGTAAGTACTTGCCGACCCCGCCTCGACCGTTTTCTTTTTAGTAGAAAAGAAAACATATCTCCGCCTTCACAGTTGACCTGTAAGCAAAGCAGTTTGCTTACTAAAAAAAGAAATCACTTGTGTCATATGACACAAGTGATTTCTTATTTTGTCAACTGTGACCCCACGGAGAATCGAACTCCGATTACCAGAATGAAAACCTGATGTCCTAGCCGTTAGACGATGGGGCCGTTGTATTTAATTTTAGGCACTTTTGGTACCCAGTGGACACCAAAAGTGTCCATATTTATAGCAGATATTGTTGAAATTGTGAAGAGGTGTATATAGTATTGTTTTTGGGCATTATTAACGTACTATAGAGTCTAGTCAGCACAAGGAGGGCTTCATGTGGCTACGTTTGCAAGACTTGATAGCCCTCCGACAGGTTCTTCTGGGGAGGGTAACATCGGAGACTGTCTCAGTAAAGGTGAGCGGCCGGCAGGTGACTCTTCTTCGTCTCGAGCGAAAGGAGTGCTTCCCAACGGCCGTCTTCGTCACTCTCTCGCGGGAGATTCTTCCGCGAGAGGAGGCTTTCTTGACCGAAAGTTATGTCGGTATACTCGCTAGACGGGTTCGGGCCGGGTATCAGGTCGAAGAGAGCGATCGACATCCGCACCGCTACTTCGTCCTGGCTACAGCGATCGACCTGGAGCGAGTGACCCCGTGTCGAGCATTGGCACAGCTGGCATATCTTCTCGAGGAATTTGATCAGCTCGGCCGGAGGAGGTAACGGAAAGCCCGTGCGGGAGACTGCGCGGGCTTCGTACGTTAGTTGGTGTGACGAATTGACTCTTTGATATCGAACCGGGGATTGACCTTTTTGCCGGGGTTAAAGATGTCATCAGGATCAAAGATTGCTTCGGTCTTCGTAAAGAGGTCGAGGACGGGCTTTTTGAATAATTTGGAGAGATGCGGGGTGCGGATTATACCGTCGTTGTGCTCACCACAGATGTTGCCTTTGTACTTGATAGCGGTGTTGTAGAAACGTTCGGCCATGCGTTCGATGAGGAGTGGAGTATTGGCCTTCGTGAAATCTAAGAGCGGATAGAAGTGGAAGTGTCCATTGCCACCATGACCGTGGATAGCAGACTTCACATTAAACTCCTTAAAGAGTGACTTAATTTCCATAAAGAACTTACCGAGGTTCTCTGGTGGCACGGTCATATCTTCGAGGAAGGCAGCGGGACGCTTACCAGGGTCAAGTAGCTTTGATAGGGAGAAGCTCGCGCGTCGGATTTGGAGGAACATCTCGACCTCGCTCGGGTTCTTCACTACTCGGGCTTTGGCGCCGGGGGCAGATACTTTGGCGGCGATTTCGTTCGCTGGAGTAGCTTTGGTTGTTGCCTCATCAAGTGTGATGAGGATGGTGAACTCGGGGGTTTGCCGACCAAAGCGAATATGGAAGGTCGTGTACATTGATAGAATCACCTTGTAGTACTCCAGGCCTTGAAGGCGAGTCTTAAAGAAGTCGGGATTCTTGAGTGCAAGGTCGAAGGTGAGGGCGTCAAAAATCTCGACGTTGATCGGATTGTACTTGAGGGCAGTGACGATTGACTTGGCGGCATCTTCGAGCTTGAAGAGGGGGAGAGCAATGAGGGTGGTGTTCTTTTGAATCTTAATGGCCTTGATGGTAAGTCCAACAATAATCCCGACTGTCCCTTGACTGCCAGAGATAATGCGACCGAGGTCAAATGTCCCTTTGCCAGCTTTGAAGTCGGTGACAGTGGTCGAGATAACATCCCAGAGCGCGTACCCAGCCGAGTTCTTCGCGGTCTTTGGACGACCATTCTCGATGAGGGACTCGTTTTTTTCGATCAGGTCAAAAATTTCGCGGGCAATACGGGCGTACGCGTGTTTTTCTTTCGTCAGTGCTTTGAACTCCTTGTATGACAGTGGTCGGAGGGTATAGGTGTTGCCGTCATGGAGTACCACATCCATCGACTTGACCCATTCGGCACAGTGCCCATACCGAAGTGAGTCCGGGCCAGCTGCGTTGTTGGCGATTGCTCCTCCGATCGTACAGATATCCTTTGAGGATGTGTATGATGGGATATATGAATCAGCTTTGCGTAATTGCTTTTCTACATCGCGCCACATGGCACCAGGTTCGCAGACGATAGTGGCGCCATCTTTGGTTGACTTGGCTTCACCGATGGCGGTGAGGTGAGGTGCGACATCAATCACAATTGAATCGGTGAGTGAACCCCCCGACAGCCCGGTACCAGCTGCTCGTGGCGTGAGTGAGAGGGAGGTGAAGCGCTTGGTTTCTACTGCAATCAGCTTCACTGCTGTCTCGACATCCTTACGGTCCTTTGGTTGGATGACGACCTGTGGACGAATATGGAAAATACTTTCGTCCGTACTGTACTTCTCGAGAACTTTGCGGTCGCTACTGACGCCCCCGCGAAAACCCGCTTCACGGAGTTTTTTCTCGAGGAGAAGATGTCCAAGTGGATGGCGTTTAATGGCGATTTTGTCTTTACTTGAGAGAGGTCGGGTGGGGATACGTGACAGGGGCTCGTGATTATGAGTATGGTCGTGATGGTTATGATCACTTTGAGTTTCCTCGACTCTGTTTGTGTTTAGAGTCTTTTTTGAAGTAGCCTTCTTCGTCACTGACTTATTAACGACCTTTTTTAGGGTAGCTTTCTTCGATTTGGTTTTGGTTGGGAGAGTGACACGTTCTTTTTCGGTGGTTTCGGCACTGACATATAATTCAGGGTCGACCGTAGTCGCTTCGAGTTTGATACGCTTTTTCGCTTTTGGAAGCACCTTTTTGGTACTCACCAACTTACGCTTTTTGATAGGAGTTTCGTCGATATCAACGACCGTTAAAGAACGCAATGCCATATATAGAAATAGTATACCGCAGTACTGATTTGTTTCAGGAGAAAATAGCTGTGATGTGTGAATTAAAATTCGTCATCATTGCGAGGATACGAAGCAATCTAGCTTTCATGTCTTATCCTGGATTGCTTCGCTCTGGCTCGCAATGACGGCAGGACAAATGAAACCGCCCCGCACGTGGGTCGCGGGGGCGATTTCGTGGCAGGGCGGAGGTGGTCAGTCACAGGTGCAGGGGCCACCATCAGCGCACGAGATATCGTGCTCGTGACATACGACACGTGGCGTCGGGTCAGCGAGCAGCTTTTGGAATATCCGTTCTGGTAGGTCATCAACCCGACCAACCATGAAGGTGTCCTTGGTGTCGCCGTGATCAAAGCGTATGCTGCGGATGTCTCCCTCTGGTACCTGCTGGTGCTGTAGCGCGTAGGCAAGCGCTTCAGGAGAAGGGACATGATCAGCGTATTCCTTAGCTCGTACTGAGAGCGCTGCCATTTCTTGACCGAGAACGAAGATACGGGCCTTGATCATGGCCAGCACCTCCCCTTCGGTGATCGAGCCGTCTGCCAGACAAGTCCGCAAGTTGTTTCGGTCAACTTGGCTCCAGCGGCAAAGATCACCAACACTTCCGCAGTAGATCTCAAATTGGCTGAGAGCCGTTTTGAGAACGTCCAATGTTGGTTTGTGTATCATCAGGAACTCCTTTCATTAATGAGTATATATAAATCAGATAGAAATAGTCAATTTGTGAAAAATGAAAACGCCCCGAGCGTAGCGTGTGGCTACAACATGGGGGCGCGGTCGGCATGCCGATTTTCATCGGTCTAAGGCCAGTAGACAACGGTGAGTCCTCGAGAGAGGGCACACGGTAGTCTACTGACCTGGGTGGGTTGCTCGATACGACGAGCATTGAATGAACGCAAAGGTGTACTTAAACACCACTTCATATCTAACTGAACTCCTCAGTCTTCTTCGAAGAAGAAATCTTCAAAGTCCGTATCATCCTCGTCGTCTTCTTCAACCAAGAGGATGTACACACCAGGCTCCTTGCTGTACTCATGGATGTCACCGTGCTTAAGGAGATACACGATGACCCGCTCGTACCGCTTGGAAAGTTCTTCTTCCTTCTGGTTGTACTGTGCAGTCGGAAGTTCGTCGTAGTCTCCATGTTCCATCGCGATCCTGACCAGATCGTACAGGTCAAAACGATCCGACAGCCCATGCGACCTGATCCAGTGAACAGCGAGTTCAGCGTCCAGTTCGGCCTGAGGGGGCAGACGAAACTTCATGATCTGTTCCTGCACATGCGGGGTGCACCTGTTCATTCCAGCCTTGGTCAGGATGTATTCAACATATCCGTCACGCTGTTTCCTCCGGAGGACGCCCTCCGTGCGCATGTGCTCGCACCACTCAACCACTTTCTTCTCCAAACCATCGAAATGGTCGTAGAAATCGCGGAAAAGAGTCTGTGCACTCGGACCGTACCGATTCAGCATCGTGAACCGGGCGATGTAGTCAAGGATCTTTTCTTCCACTTAAGCCTCCGTTTGTTTAGGAAGAGACTCAAACTATATCATATGTATCTTTTAAGTCAATGTTTGGTTTGGCATGATATGATAATGGCACTATGAACCAAGCGCGGGCGCTCGATATATTGAAGACTGGAGCGAACGTCTTCCTTACGGGTGAGCCGGGAGCGGGGAAGACGTATGTTATCAACCAGTACATTGCCTGGCTCGAGGCCTGTGGGCTTTCGGTCGCGGTCACGGCCTCAACCGGTATCGCAGCCACCCATATTGGTGGGATGACTATCCACTCGTGGAGTGGGGCAGGTGCACGAGACACCCTCACGCAGTACGACCTTGATCAAATCGTCTCGCGCGAAGCGACGGTGAAGCGGGTGAAGCGAGCGCAGGTACTCGTGATTGATGAAATCTCGATGCTCGATGGCAAACTCCTCGATATGGTCGACGTCATTTGTCGGACGATTCGGCAACGTAAGGATGCCTTTGGCGGACTCCAGGTGATATTTGTCGGGGACTTCTTTCAGCTGCCGCCGGTGACACGACAGGGCGATATGATGCGCTACGCGTTTGAATCACGGGCGTGGCTCGAAGCCCGACCGCTTGTTTGTTACTTGACCGAGCAACACCGCCAGGAAGACGAACTATTGCTCTCGCTCCTTTCCTCGATTCGTCGCAACGAAATTGAAGAAGACCACTACACCCTCCTCAATGAGCAGACGGATATTGTCTACGAGGGAATTGAACCGACCCGTCTCTATACCCACAATGCCGACGTCGATGCGGTGAATGCAACTAAACTCGCCGCCCTCCCGGGACGTGCTCGTACCTACAGTATGGCAGGGCGGGGGAGTAAGCCGTTACTTGAAGTGCTCGTCAAAAACTGTCTTTCACCGGAGACACTCACGCTCAAAGAAGACGCGATGGTCATGTGTACGAAGAATAACTTTGAAGCGGGCTATGTGAATGGGACACTTGCTCGTGTGATTGCCTTTGATGCTGGTGGGCAGCCGATTATTGAAACGACCGAGGGGCGACGCATCACGATGGAGACGACAACCTGGGATGTGATCGAAGATGGCAAGATACGCGCCTCAATCGAGCAGTACCCACTGCGCCTCGCGTGGGCTATCACGGTCCACAAATCACAAGGGATGAGTCTCGATGCGGCCGAGGTCGATCTCTCGCGAGCCTTTGTTTATGGACAGGGATATGTGGCGTTATCGCGGGTGCGCTCGCTTGGTGGCCTCAAGGTACTCGGGATGCACCCAAATGCACTCCAGGTCGATCCCAAGGTGGTGAACAGAGATAAGCAATTTCGAGCGGATTCTGAGACTGCCGAAGATACCTTCCTGGCGATGAGTGATGATGAGCTTTTGACCTTACACACGCAGTTTGTGGTAGGGTGTGGTGGCAAGTTGCCAGCCCCAGACACCGTGATTGTTGCCGGTAAACGCGCTGTCAAAGAGCGGGTGAAGAAGCTCTCGACGTACGAAGAAACCAAGTCACGTTGGCTCGCCGGCAAGACGCTCAAGGCTATCGCCAAAGAGCGAGAAATCAGCATCGGGACAATTATCGAACATATCGAAAAGCTCGTAGAGGGTGGTGACTTGACCGCTGATGATCTCACACGTGCTGTGCGTGAGCTTGACCCAGACGGAGTAGGTGAAGCAGCGATAGTACAAGCAATTAAGGAGCATGGCGATGAGAAACTTCGTCCCTTGTATGAGGCGACCGGAGAAAAGTATGGGTATGATCTTATCCGCGTCGTACGAGCGATGTATAGGCACTGATATGAGGTTATTGTGGCGCATTGTAAAAAAGCGGGTGGTGTCGGGGCGCGGACGAAGTCCGCGCCCGAGCCCAAAGCGCACCGCTTACCTCACTCATAAGGAAAGAGCGCGTGCACTTCTGATGCCGCTCATTGCCGAAGAGGCAGAACGGATCGGGGTGACCTATGGTCGCGTGTCTATCAAAGATACGAAACGGAGCTGGGGAAGCTGTTCCGCAAAAGGTAATCTCAATTTTCACTATAAACTCCAGTTCCTGCCACTCCACCTCACTCGGTATGTGGTCATTCATGAGCTCTGTCACCGCAAACACCTCAATCACAGTGAGGCATTTTGGGCGGAGGTGGCACTGTGGTGTGAGGATGTGCCTGGGTGCCGCCGAGAACTTCGTTATATCGAACGACAAGTTGGCATGGCTCGAGAAAAATTAATCGCTTATCGAGATCGTCCACGTGACGTTGAAAACGTGACTACCACATCGCTCTAAACGATCTGTTATACTAGCGACATTATGAAAAAAATCTTTATAGCGGTCTGGTTATTACTTGGTGTTTTGTCAGTGACGACCTTGATACCAACAAGCATCCCGTCAACTGTGGTCGCGAGTACCGACACCATCACTGAGACAGAGTCAGTGGCGTCAGGTATGGTGTACATGTTTGGGCGGGATACTTGTGGTTTTTGTCAGAAACAAAAGGAGTTTATGACGAGTGCGGGTATCACGTATACCTATCTCAATATCACTGAGAGTGCTGAAGCCAAGGCGCTCTACGATCAAGTGGTAGAGAAGCATGGTCTTAGTAAAGTGACACCGATCACGGTAGTCGGGGAACGAGTGTTCTTGGGATACAACAGTGATATCACGACGGGGCGAGATATCGAAGCGGCAATACAAAGTGCTAAGGAAGGAACTGTCGTCACCGTTGAAGATCATCTCGTACAGGCACCTGCCCAATCAGTAGCCTTTGGAGGGGGTTGTTCCGATATTGGTTGTACCGCTGCGACAGAATCATATGTGTTTGATCTACCGCTTCTCGGAGTGGTTGATCTCAAGTCTTTTTCACTCTTTTCGCTCTCACTGATACTCGGCACAATCGATGGCTTTAATCCCTGCGCAATGTGGGTCCTTATTACCTTCCTCATGCTCTTGGCGCAAGCGGGGAGTCGCCAGAAGATGCTCTTTCTCGCGGGTCTCTTTATTGTCGCGGAGGCTATCATGTACAACTTGATTCTTAATGTCTGGTACAAGACCTGGGACTTTGTCGCATTGGATGAGATTGTGACACCGCTCGTCGGTATCCTAGCGCTCAGTGGCGGGACATTCTTTCTCTACCGCTGGCGACGAAGTAAAGCGACTGCGCTCGTGTGTGATATTACTGACCTTGATTCGCAGACGAAGACGATTGGCAAGTTGAAAGCGGTGATTAATCAGCCACTCACGATTACTACCGTACTCGCGATTATTGTCATTGCCTTTTCGGTGAATGTTATAGAGTTCGCCTGTTCTATCGGGATTCCACAGGCGTACACCAAGATCCTTGATCTCAACATGCTTACCTTTATGGAACGACAGTGGTACATTCTCGTGTATACCTTCGGGTACATGATTGACGACTTTGTCGTGTTTGGTCTCGCTATCTGGGGCTTCACGCGCCTTGAGGCACACGGAGCAAAGTATGCTCGTCTGTCTCTCCTGATTGGTGGTATACTTATGGTGTTACTCGGGCTCATGCTCGTGTTTAATCCTGATTTGTTAGTTTTGTAATTTTGTTGGTATGGAATGGATGCTTCTGGCGCAGTGGGGGGTAATGTTGGCAATGTCTTTATTTGTTCTTATTAAAGGCGCTGATGTGTTCCTCGATGGAGCGAAGCTGGTTGGGCGAGCGCTCGGGATGAGTGCTTTTGCGATTGGTATTTTGATTGTGGGGTTTGGGACATCATTACCTGAACTTGCGTCATCAATTGCGGCCGTATTCCAAGGCGCCACTGAACTAGTAGCAGCGAACGTCGTTGGATCCAATATCACTAATATCTTACTGATTGTTGGGCTTATGGCGGTGATTGCTGGACGTCTCGCTTTTAATCAAGACATTCTGAAGACCGAATTACCACTGTTTGTAATTTCGCAAGCTATTTTGGTGGCGGTGATAGCCGATGGTGCGGTCGATCGAATTGATGCGGGATTCGTACTCGCCATTTTTGGAGCGTACTTGTGGTATATCATCGTGGAATCAAAGCAGGGCGAAGATGACGGAGAAGCGAAACCAAAACTACAAACGAAGACAATACTGATGATGGTACTTGGTCTTGGTGCGGTGCTTGTCGGAGCGCATTACACGGTCGAGATGGCGGTTAATATCGCCACGGCGCTGTCTGTGCCGATTGGTCTAGTCTCAATTACTGCCGTGGCAATAGGTACGTCGCTCCCTGAGCTCATGGTTGGTATACAGTCGGTGCGGCGCAGGGATATGGAAATGGCAGTTGGGAACATTTTTGGTTCTAATACCTTTAATGCGCTGGTGGTTCTTGGTATTCCGGCACTTATTGCGCCTCTTGTTGTTGATACGGTCGTACTTGGTCTCGGTATCTGGTTTATGCTCGCGGCGTCACTGATGATCTTTGTCATTGGTCTCTCGCGTCAGGTGATGCGTTGGGAGGGGCTTATGATGCTCATCTTCTTCGTGTACTTCTTGACGAAGCTGGCAGTATTTTTGTAGGATGCGAGGATGGCATTGCTTGAGAACATTCTCCTCATTGATAAACCAAAAGACATGACATCTTTTGGGGTGGTGGCGCGGGTACGGCGGATATTGGGTGTCAAAAAAGTCGGACACGCAGGTACACTTGATCCACTTGCGACTGGGCTAATGGTAGTAGGCTACGGTAATGGTACGAAGACTCTGACTAGTCTCGTGAAGTTAGATAAAGAGTATGTAGCAGAAATACTGATTGGACAACAGCGGAGTACGGGCGATATGGAAGGGGCTGTCGTAGCAGAGCGTGAAGTGGCGGAGATTTTTTCTGAGGAAAAAATCTCCGCCACACTCAATACCCTCCTTGGTAACATCACCCTCCCGGTCTCAGCGTACAGTGCGATCAAGGTGGATGGTGTCCCGATGTATAAGCGTGCAAGGGTAGCTGAAAAGAAAGGGGAAGTCGCCGAAGGTGTCCCAGCCCGTGCGATGCGGGTTGATGCTGTAGAAATCCTTGGGAATCAAACTATCATATATGATAGTAACGTGCAGCTGTTTTCTACGTATATGGAAAATGCCCATGATATTCAAAGAGAAAGTAGTACGATATATCGTACCAAAACATTTCAATTGGTGACTGTGCGCTTTGCGGTGGGGAGTGGGACGTATATTCGCTCATTGGCCGAAGAATTCGGTCGGCGTCTCGGGTATCCGGCCACACTTTATAACCTCCGTCGTACGAGGGTGGGTGAGTTTTCGATTGAAGACGCCGTGACGCTTGAATCACTTGCTACCATGTATCACGCCACCCTCTATTGATCTAGTACGATATATCGTACTAATTAAAATGAAAAAGAGCCGGGCGTGCTTGGCAGCGTGCGTCCGGTCTCTTGCTCATGTCGCCTGCCTCAGGCGAAGAGTGGATCATCTCGGTCAATGATCTCTATATTTTCGACTCTGATTCGAATCGGGTCGATGCGCTGTTCCTGGAAGACTTCCAGGAACGGGAGAATGCCCGTGAGCTTCCTCCAGGTCGAGACGTCCCCACTAAATAGCAGAAACAGCCCAGTGTCTGTGATCCCAACTTTCGGCTGCGACCCGACCGCGCGGCGCAGGCGGTAGAGCTGGCTGTGGGTCAGACCTTTCTTCTGTATTATAGATATCGGCACTGCAAGTGTCTTGATATCTGCCGATGCCTTTGCCTTAATACCCATGATTCCCATGGATGCCTCCTTCAGTTCATGTTGAACCTTCCCCAGGCGACTCAGCTATTAAACATAAAAAACGACTCCGGCAAGGGGGTTTAGTCCTCGCCAAAGTCATTGTCTTCGGGTCCGCACCACATTGTCGATTGGCTGCGAGTGCCTCGCGTTTTTAAACTGGGAACATTACTTCCCAAGTGGTGACGTTACGTGTCGCTTCATGATGTCTAGCTCTTATTGCAGCTTCCGTACCCACCGAGGTTACTGCTAAGGCTTTATGTCCTGCTTTGCTTGGCACCAGCTGTCAATCCGGAGGGGTCAACACTCTCTAGTGATAGAAAGCAATTCGATCGTGGGATATATCATGATCTCCTGCCAAATCTTAAACCGGATTTATAACATAGTGCCTAGATTTGTTATTTTGATATAATAAAAGAATGAATATAGAAAAATCAAGAAATCCTTACAAAGGAATAGATATGAATAATTGGACAGTTGAGTCAATAGCTCAAGCAGAACGTGAGATTTTAGCTATCATGCAAATGCAAAATCCCACTGGCCGTACTGACACTGAGTATAGTTATTTTATGAGCCTAATTGCCATGATGAAAGAAAAAAACCAATTGACCCCGTCAGAGGCTGTATTGAAGGCTCGCTTGTATGCCGATAGTCGCCAGGATGGTCACGGGGGTGGTGTAATCCAAGATGGTTATTAAAACAAACTTTCAACCACTGCCTTTACATCGCCACCATCAGCCTGGCCGGCGAGGTCTTTCATAAGGGATCCGACCAGCATACCCATCTTTGACTTGTCTGTGATGCCGAGTTCAGCCTTTTTTGCCTCCGCAAGTGGACGAATCGCATCTTGGCTCATGAGCGTAGGGAGGTAGGCTTCGAGAACGACGAGTTCTTCTTTCTCTGGTTCGGAGAGATCGATGCGACCAGCAGCTTCATACTGGAGAATAGATTCCTTGCGCTGTTTCGCAAGGCGTTTAATGACTGCCAGAACTCCGGCGTCATCAAGTTCGCTCTGGGGAGTCTTACCAGTGGCGACGAGTTCATTGGTGACGGCTGTCATGATACTGCGCACCGTGCGAAGCTTGACTGCGTCTTTGGCTTTCATTGCTTCTTTGAGGGAATCTCGTAGGGAAGTGTGTAGTGACATATAGCAGAATTATAAGTAAAGAATAATAAATTAAAAATGTATGATGAGTATATCACAAAATCATAGCAATTTTGAATAAACAAAAGCATCGGCTTATGCCGGATTCGTATAGTCTTCTAAAGACGAAGTTTTTGAGCAGGTACATCTGTTAATCCCCTTACCGAACCATTCGGCATGATTTTGCCAATCCCAGTAAGATAAGTCACATCGCAGTGTGCAGTGATATCGAATTCACTGTATTTGCTTCAGGGCTGTTTCTTTTTCAGAATACAACCTACTGACAGTATTTTAGCATTTCAAGCGATACAAGGTGAATTATTTTGACGTATATTCATGCTACAATGTTGCCACTATGGAAATGCTTTTGCTTGCGGTGTTGGCACTGCTTATTGTTTTGATTGGTCTCGTGGTCTATGTGTTTTTTGTGCGTGGTGATAAGTCGAGTCAGACACCTGAGTCACTTCTGCTCATGCAGCAACAGATGCAAGAACTATCTCGAACGGTGCAGAGTCAAATGAACGAGAGTGCTAAGCTGGCGCAACAAGGGAGTCAGGTACAGTTCCGCGAGAGTCGCGAACTGATGCAACAGATCAATCGGGACGTAAACGAGCAGATTCGTGCCATCCAAGAGAGTGTAACGACGAAGCTTCTCCATGTCGAGAAAAATGTAGCGGCGGTAGGCGAGAGTAGTAAGCAAGTGTTTGCCGTCGCTGACCAACTCAAAGAACTCCAGAATATTTTGAAGAACCCCAAGCAGCGTGGTGTCCTTGGTGAATACTACCTTGAGACCGTACTCCAGAATGTCTTGCCGCCGGAGAGCTTTACCATGCAGTATGCATTTGGGGATGGAGAAATTGTTGATGCGGCAGTCTTTGTGAAGGGGAAGGTGATACCTGTCGACTCAAAGTTCTCACTCGAAAACTACAACCGCTTTGCCGAAGCGGCAGACGGGCAGGATAAAGTAAATTACGAAAAATACTTCCTCAACGATCTCAAGCTCCGAATCACCGAAACGGCCAAGTATATTCGACCAAGTGAAGGGACGATGGACTTTGCGTTTATGTTTATTCCGCACGAAGGGATCTACTACGATCTCCTCAGTAATCGGGTCGGGGCAGGGGAAGACAATCTCATTCAGCGGGCGGCCGGTAAGTACAAGGTAATCATCGTCTCACCAACTTCATTCTTGGCTTACCTTCAGACGGTGCTTCAGGGACTGAAGGCGATGGAAATTGAAGAAAAAGCCCAGGATATTATCAAAAATGTCGAAAAGCTTTCGGGACATATTGCGAAGTACGAAGAGTACTACAACAAGCTCGGAACGACTCTGGCGACGACGGTTAATCACTATAATGCCGGCTATAAAGAGCTCGCTAAGGTGGACAAAGACATCTTAAAAATCACTGGTGAAGCGGCTGGAGTAGAAGTTTTGGCGATCGATAAGCCGATGAAGGGAGATGAGTAAGCCCTTGCAAATTTTCAGCTTTCTAGTACAATAGCGACCACTATGGCAACAACTGCAACAAAAAACGAGGCTTTCGCCGTTATTTTGACTGGCGGCAAGCAATATGTCGTATCAGCTGGTGACATCCTCGAAGTAGAGCTTCTTGGTGATCACAAAGAAGGCGACAAGATTACTTTTGACACTGTTCTCATGACTGATGATGGAGCTAAAGCTAACGTCGGTGCTCCATACACTGGAGGCAAGGTCACGGCGACCTACCTCGGTGAGACCAAAGGCCCAAAGCTTTCGATCATCCGTTTCAAGGCCAAGAGTAACCGTGATCGCAAGATTGGTCACCGTCAGCACTACGCCAAGATTCAGATTGACTCAATCTAGTCAACAAAAAGCCCCTGATGGGGCTTTTTGTTGACTAGTGTCACCATTTGTGAGTAAACCCCTCGCCTTCAGGCGAGGGTAGTTTATTTTGAAAATTTATGAGCGGTTTTTGAGAGCGTTTTTGATGGTATCAGGATCGGCGTATTCAAGTTCACTTCCGGTCGAGAGACCGCGACCGAGGAGGGAAATATGGGGTTTCTCCGGCGTGTCGATACTTGTCACAATTGACTCCACAAAGCGGGCGGTATTTTCGCCGTCGGGGTTCACTGCAAAAGCGAGAATGACTTCGGATAGTCCTGTATGCAAACGAGCTTCGATGGTAGCTTTAAGGCTGCCGCCACGTAGTTTCTTTTGGTCTTCGCTATGGAGGAGGGGGACGAGGCCTCCGAGTACAAAGTAGAGACCATCGTATTGCCCACTTTTCTCGATGGCGGTGATATCGCTATCGCTTGCTACTACCATGAGCTTCTGCTGGTCACGATTTGGATTGGCACAAATGGTACAAAGCTGGGAAGGCACACTACTATTACTTTGAGCGAAAAAGCGGTGACATGAGGCGCATTCGGTCACTGACACTTTTATTTCTTTGATAAGATTAGCCAATTCGGTCACATCAGCCTCAGGCATGGTGAGGATATGAAAGGCAAAGCGCTTCGCTTGCCGGCCACCAATTCCCGGGAACTTTTCAAAGTACGTGATGAGTTTATCAAGTGGTGACATATCTAAAAGTCATCCTGACCACCGGGATACGCGCTTTGGTGGTGGGTGTCGAGGTTAAGAAAGCGGACATGTTTACCGTCGAAGTAGAGCTCAGCCGAACCGACTGCGCCATGACGGTGTTTTTCGATAAGAATCTCGGCAATGTTCGGTCGTTCAGCTGGTTGGTCTTTGTTCATTTTGTCTTCACGGTGAATGAACATAACAACGTCAGCGTCCTGTTCAATCGATCCAGAGTCGCGGAGGTCGGAGAGGCGGGGTTTGCCACCACGTTGTTCGACCGCACGGGAGAGCTGGGAGAGGGCGATCACTGGCACATTGAGTTCACGGGCAAGGATCTTAAGCGAGCGTGAAATTTCGGTTACTTGTTGCACCATCGAATCGCTCGCCTTCGTGGCGGTGGGAGACATGAGCTGGAGGTAGTCGACGATAATCATATCGAGCCCGTGTTCATTCTTGAGACGACGAGCGGCCGAACGCATCTTGACGATGTTAAGCGCTGGTTCATCGACGATGTAGATCGGGGCACTATCAAGCTTCGCCATGGCGTCTTGCAAGGCTGCGTACTCATTGTCGTCCTTAAGTCTACCATTGCGAAGATTCCAGGAGTCGACTCCCGATTCTGACGCCAACATACGTTCGACCAGTTGCTGGGAACTCATTTCAAGCGAGAAGACTCCGACGTGAGCACTGTGAAGGAGGGCAGCGTTACGAGCCACATCAAGGGCAAAGGTTGTCTTTCCCATACCTGGACGAGCAGCAAGGATAACGAGGTCGGATTTTTGGAATCCACCGAGGAGATTATCAACCCCATTAAAGCCAGACGGTACGCCGCGGCGTTCGTCATGATGAGCGCTGAGGTACTCGAACTTCTCCCAAGCGTCTTTGAGTGGGCGACCAATCTGTTCAAATTTTTGAGTGGTCGGAGCGTTGGTAACCTGGTAGATGGTCTTTTCCGCACGATCAATTGCTTCCTCAGTATTCTCGGGATTCTGATAAGCCATCTCGGCAATTTCTTCAGAAGCATGGATAAGACCCCGGAGTGTCGACTTGGCTTGGACGAGATCGGCATAGTACTGCGCATTACCAGCCGCCGGGACTGTCTCAATGAGTTCTGCAATGTATGCTGCGCCCCCGACGCGCTCAAGTGCATTCATCGTGGTTAGTTTGTTCGTGACTGAGACAATATCGATTGGATCGCCTTTGAGGAAGATCTGGTAGATCGCATCATAGATCGTGCGGTGTTTGTCTGCATAAAAGCTTTCGGGGAAGACGGTGACTGAGATGTCGTGCATCACATCAGGCTTGAGGAGCGTTGCACCCAAGAGGGCTCGTTCGGCATCAATATTATGCGGTGGGGTGCGAAGATTGCGGTTGAGGTTGGGGGTGTGATCGGCCATACGTCGAATTAGTATACCGCAATGCCCTCGGACTACCTATCGCTGGGGATAG
>JACCDR012050741.1_pt1 | contig 18569 bp, 25 predicted proteins | sample 7446431 | NCBI WGS metagenome assembly JACCDR01 (sample SAMN15323443, study PRJNA562643) | freshwater metagenome | isolation source: river surface water | place: USA:Blue River Watershed | collected 2017-08-17
CGTTGACCACGGTAAGACCACGCTTACTTCGGCTATCACCGCTGTGCAGGCAAAGAAGGGCCTCGCAAACTTGGTTGCATACGATCAGGTTGCAAAGGCTTCTGAAAAGGAAGGCCGCCGCGACCCATCGAAGATCATTACGATCGCGATTTCACACGTTGAGTATTCTTCGGATGCTCGACACTACGCTCACGTGGACTGCCCAGGACACGCTGACTACGTCAAGAACATGATTACCGGTGCCGCTCAGATGGACGGTGCTATTCTCGTGGTATCTGCAGTTGACGGTCCTATGCCACAGACTCGCGAGCATATTCTTCTTGCAAAGCAGGTTGGTGTGCCAAAGATTGTGGTCTTCCTCAACAAGTGTGACCTCGTTCCAGACGCTGACCTCCTCGACCTCGTTGAGGCAGAAGTTCGTGAGCTCCTCACCAAATACGGCTTTGACGGCGCAGCTACCCCGGTTATCCGTGGTGCAGCACTCAAGGCTATCGAAGGCGATGCAGCATGGGTCGCAAAGATTGATGAATTGCTTAACGCACTCGACACCTATATCCCATTGCCAGTTCGCGAAATCGACAAGCCTTTCCTCATGCCTATCGAAGACATCTTCTCTATTGAAGGTCGCGGTACGGTAGTAACTGGCCGCATCGAGCGCGGTGTTATCAAGGTCGGTGAAGAAGTTGAAATCGTCGGCCTCCAGCCAACGGTCAAGACTGCTGTTACCGGTATCGAAATGTTTAACAAGCAGCTTCAGGATGGTCAGGCAGGCGACAACGCAGGCGTACTCCTCCGCGGTACAAAGAAGGAGGATGTACACCGCGGTCAGGTCCTTGCAAAGCCAGGTACTGCACTTCCTCGCACTGAGTTCGAGGGTGAAGTATACATTTTGAAGAAGGAGGAAGGTGGTCGCCACACTCCGTTCTTCGCAGGTTACAAGCCACAGTTCTACATCCGCACCACTGACGTGACTGGTGAAGTAACCCTCCCAGCAGGTGTTGAGATGGTTATGCCAGGCGACACGATCACCTTCAAGGTCAAGCTTCTCGCTCCGATCGCGATGGATGACAAGATGCGTTTTGCTATCCGCGAGGGTGGTAAGACCGTCGGTGCAGGTGTTGTAACGAAGATCGTAGCCTAATACCCCGACCCCTTCGGGGGAACACTATGACTGTCGCTAAAACAGAAAGCAAAAAGGCAGTCGCTTCTGCCGGAAAGAAGGCGACGAAGGACGCAGCTGCAAAGCTCCGCATCCGCGTACGCGCTTACGACAGCAAGATCCTCGATGCTTCAGTTCGTCAGATTATCGATACCGCCCTCCGCTACGATGTAGAGGTCGTCGGTCCGATTCCTTTGCCAACTGAGATCAGGAAGTACACCGTCAACCGCTCATCATTCGTTTACAAGAACGCGCGAGAGCAGTTTGAGATGCGTGTACACAAGCGACTCATCGATATTATTAACCCATCACCTAAGATCATTGAGGCGCTCACTAACCTGAGCCTCCCTTCAGGCGTCAATATTGACGTCAAAATGATGTAGACCGATTCGGGAGCTTCACGTCTCAGGCTCCGGCCTGAGACGAACAAGCGCCCGAAACGGCACCACCGCCATGAAATTCATCCTCGGATACAAGCTAAATATGACCCAGCTCTTCGACGAGACCGGCGCAGTACGCCCAGTCACGGCGATTTCAGCAGGACCGCTCACGGTCACACAGGTCAAGTCGACTGCAAAGGACGGTTATACGTCTGTACAGCTCGGCTTCGGCGAGCAGAAGAAAGAGCGCCTTTCAAAGGCAACCCGCGGTCACTTGAAGGATATGCCTTCGTTCCGCCACTTGCGTGAAGCTCGCGTCAGCGAAGCTGAGGCGGCAGCACTCAAGATCGGCGACAAGATCGACCTTTCTGTGTTTGCAGTAGGGGACATCGTACAGGTCTCAGCAACCTCAAAAGGCAAGGGCTTTCAGGGTGTCGTAAAGCGCCACGGCTTCGGCGGTGGTCCTCGTACGCACGGTCAGAAGCACTCAGAGCGCGAACCAGGTTCGATCGGCGGTGGCTTGCGCAACAAGGTGCCAAAGAATATGCGTATGGCAGGTCGTATGGGTGGCGAGACGGTAACTGTCCGCAACTTGAAGATTGTAAAGATCAGCCCTGAGACGGGTGAGCTCTTTATCGAGGGCTCAGTACCAGGCGTTCGTGGTGCTCTTGTAACCGTAACCGGCAAATAAACCTTTATGACTACCAAGAAAACACAGGAGAAGAAGTCGCTCGACGCAGTCGTCTACGACATTGCCGGCAAGAAGACAGGAACCATTGCGCTCCCGGAGGCGGTCTTCGGTGCAAAGTGGAACGCTGACCTCGTCCATCAGGTGATCGAGTCGATCCGCAGCAACGGTCGCATGGGCACTGCTCATACCAAGGACCGTAGCGAAGTATCGGGTGGTGGTAAGAAGCCATGGAAGCAAAAGGGTACTGGTCGTGCTCGTCACGGCTCGTCACGTTCACCTATCTGGGTAGGTGGTGGTGTTGCACACGGCCCTCGCAATGACCGCAACTACGACAAGAAGGTCAACCGCAAGATGATGGCGAAGGCACTCTACGTCTCACTCGCAAAGAAATTTGCAGACGGCGAAGTGATCTTTATTGACGCACTCCCATTCAAGGAGCCAAAGACCAAGGTAGCACTCGAGGCGCTCAAAGCACTCTCGACTATCGCTGGTGCAGAGCGACTCTCGACCAAGAAGGAGAACGCAGCAATCGTTGCATTTTCATCGAAGAACCCTACGGCTGCAAAGAGCTTCCGCAACATCAGCTCTGTTGAGGTGATGAGCTGGAAGAACTTGAGCCCACTCGATGTGCTCTCGAAGAAGTACCTTATTATCGAAGGTCCGAAGGAAGCTGTCGATTTCTTCACCGCTAAGCTCGCTAAATAATCACTACCATGGCTCTATTTTCAAAAAAGAAGGAGGTAAAGAAGGAGGGTGTTATCGAAGCGAAGCCGACGAAGGTTGCAAAGAAGGCGGTCAAGGCTCCAAAGGAAACCAAGGAGGTTGCCATCAAGGCTGACGCAAAGACGATGTATGCAAAGGTGATTGTTCGCCCACGCATCACTGAGAAGTCTGGTATCAAGGCTGAGGCTTCGATCTTTACGTTCGAAGTATTCAAGACCGCTACCAAGAAGTCTGTTGCAAAGGCAGTTGAAGCCTACTACGGCAAGAAGCCGTTGAAGGTCAACATTGTCAACCTTCCTGCAAAGGCGATCTTTGCTCGCGGTAAGTCTGGTAGCATCTCGGGCGTTAAGAAGGCCGTCGTCTTCCTCAAGAAGGGCGAGACCATCGAATTTATCTAAAACATATGAAGCGATACCGACCATATACAAAGTCCCGCCGCCAAATGACCACGATCAATTATCGTGAGCTTTTGACGACGCAGACGCCGTACAAGCCGCTGACCTCGGGCCTCAAGCGCGATGCAGCTCGCAACAACTACGGACGCATCACGACTCGTCATCAGGGTGGTGGCCACAAGCGCCTCTACCGACATGTCGACTTCATGCTCGAGAAGAAGAATATTCCTGCAAAGATCGAGACGATTGAGTACGATCCAAACCGCACAGGCTTTATCGGCCTTGCACTCTATCGCGACGGTGAGCGCCGCTATGTGCTCCTCCCACAGTCAGTCAAAGCAGGGGACAACTTTATTGTTTCTGAGACCGCTGAGGTCAAGCCAGCAAACCGCCTCCCACTTAAGGCTATCCCTGTCGGTACCTTTGTGTACAACATCGAGGTCAAGACGGGTGGTGGTGCAAAGCTTGTTCGCTCTGCAGGTACCTTCGCACAGGTTATCGCACACGATGCAGGCTACGCACTCATCAAGATGCCTTCAACTGAAGTTCGCAAGATCCCTGATCTCGCATGGGCAACGATCGGCTCGGTATCAAACGAAGAGTCTCGCCTCGTGGTGATCGGTAAGGCAGGTCGCGCACGCCACATGGGTATCCGTCCTACGGTCCGCGGTTCTGCTATGAACCCTGTAGACCATCCAAAGGGTGGTGGTGAAGGCCGTCAGGGTCGCGGTCGCCGACGCGAGGTCAACGTGTACGGTAAGCCGACTGGTAAGGGCCAGAAGACTCGTACGCCGAAGAAGTACTCGAACACGCTTATTGTTACTCGACGTCAGGTTGGTAAGAGTCGCACCGCAGCGCTCTAAAAAACAAAAACTGCTCCGACCACAAGTCGGAGCAGTTTTTGTTTCTAGTGTCCCTTTAGAGGCTGTGGTCGATGCAACACAACCCGTATCTAACGGGATTGACAAAACATTGTATAATAAATTAGTATAGAGTGCAGATTGAACTTCAACAAAAGGTGTTCTGTGGAATCACAAGAAAAAACGGCATTAGGAGTAATACTAAGCGGGCGGGCGAACCGCACAATGCTCGACTGGTGGTATCGTCGGACCGGCAAGATAATCACCAAAAATCTTGCTTATATGGAAAGGGTATTGCACTGGGTACGCATAATTTTTATTTGTTATGTTTGGTACTGCGCCCTTCGGTATGGTTCGATAAACAACCCAATAGCAGTTTTGGTTCTCTATTTTGTGTTGACCGTGTTTAAAGACAAAATCCTCGGATTTACTGATTTTGCTGACACGGTAAACAGTGCAGCTCGTGCATTGGAAGTTTCACCAGGAGACTTGCTTGCAATGGATACTGAGCTTGCGCGAGAAAAAGCCGACCAAAGATTGCGCTACCTTGATCATGAATGTTATCGTGCAGAACGGCGCAAAGATCTTGAGGTCGGGTTTTTCCCTGATCTTGAGTATCGAGGTGCTCTTCGGAAATACGAAGATGCAAAAGAGTCTTTTCTTCTTTTGGGCCTTATTGAGCCTGCGTTTTTAAGCACGAAAGGGTCTGATGAATAAGCACACCGCTCCTCCCGAACAAGGGAGAGCGGTTTTTCATTGGGCGACAGTAGTTCTTGACAAAGAAGCTCGCAAGAAGCAATGTGGGGAAAGACAGAAGCAAGCGGCAGTGCCGATGGCTCGACTGTTCATTCAAAAAACTAACAGAAGGATACATTGCTATGAAAGCAATCGGTGCCTCTAAACCACGCCCTGCGACAGCAGGGCAAATCAAAGAAATCAAAGACCTGCTCTTGCAGGCTCTTCCGAAGGATCTGACATACGAGTCGGCGCAACAGCACATCGGAAACAAGGGAGTTTTCGTTGCCCAAGTCCGCACATTGATACAGTCTGTTGCTCCGACCGATGTGCTGGCCCAATGGACCACACTCTACTGTGACCTCTTTGGCCTTGAAGTCGACTTCTCGGGGGTTATTATTCCTCCGAAAAAGAAAGACTTCGACCGCTTGATCCTTGTCCCCAAGGGTCTAACGCTCAATCAGACGTTCGACGTCTGTGAGGGACTCATTCCGACATGGCGATATGTCAATGACTTGGACAAGGAGGTTACTACAAACGATCGAGACCCCAAGTTGGGTCCCTACGCCATTTGGGTAGAGGACTTGGTGGAGTCTGATGGATATTTTGCCAATGTTTCGGCAGACGAGGCAGTAACAAAGAAGTTTGCAGGCATCACGCTGCTCGAGCACCTCCTCTTCCATATCAAGTACTTCCGCGAAACCGGCAAGCACTTGGATGTAGTAAACTGGACGCTCTGCACTGGTTCGTTTGATTCGGACGGTCACGTTCTGTTTGTGAGTAGTCTCGGCGGCATGATTAGGATTGACTTCCGTTCTCGTTTCCGTCGGAGTGTGCATTCGCGGCTTCGGTGTGTGGTTTCGGTTTCCCTTTAGCCTTCGAGCTTTGTTCCCTTCATAGTCCCTCGTCTGTGCGCAGATGGGGGATTTCTTTTAATTAATCTAACACCGCTCCGACGTAGACCGTCGGAGCGGTTTTTGTATTTTTACTCATAAATCTTAAATCATGAATCCTGAATCTCGATTCTTCCCTTGAGTTTCAGGTTTTAAGTTTCGAGTTTCACAGGTCAATCCCTCCCCGTCCGTAGGGAGTGATTGACTTTAAGTTGGCATTTGCTAAGATGGCAACCACGCTCTAGAAGGGCTATTTTTCATTGTTTTATCCATGACTCGATCCATCAAGAAAGGACCATATGTCGATGAGCGCTTGCTCAAGAAGATTGTCGGCAAGATACCCCTCGAAACGGGCGTTATCAAGACGTGGTCGCGCGAGGCAGTCATTGCTCCTGAAATGATCGGATTTACGTTTGGCGTACACAATGGAAGGGAGCACATTCCAGTTCTCGTTTCTGAGGAAATGATTGGTCACCGCCTCGGTGAGTTTTCACTCACACGCAAGTTCGTCCGTCACGGCGGTAAGATGCAGAAGGAAATGGACACCAAGGCAAAGGAAGCCGAGATGACCGCTGCGAAGTCTGCAAAGGCAACCACCGAAGCTAAGAAATAGTATATGAACATCACCGCCAAACTCAGTGATTACCGTCAGTCGCCGCGCAAAGTGCGTTTGGTGGCAAACCTTGTGAAAGGGAAGCAGGTCGCTCGTGCGGCAGAGCTCCTCGCGTTCACGCCAAAGCGCTCGACCGAAGCGCTCGAGAAGCTTTTGAAGTCGGCTGTTGCAAATGCAAAGAAGAACTTTAGCCTTTCTGACGAAAACCTCTTCGTCAAAGAGCTCCGTGTCGATACCGGTGCTATTCTTTACCGTCGTATGCCTCGTGCATTCGGTTCTGCAGCTCCGATTCGCAAGCGCACCAGCCATGTTATCTTGGTGCTCGAGACTCGTGAGCCAAAGGTAAAGAAGGAGAAGAAGGCAAAGGTTGCCGCTCCTAAGGAAGCATAATTTCAATACGAACTACTATGTCACACACCGTACATCCTTATGCTCATCGCCTCGGCATCCACAAAGACTGGAAGAGCCGCTGGTTTTCGACTGACAAGCAGTACCGCGATTTCCTCAAGACGGACATCCTTCTTCGTCAGTTCCTCGAGAAGCGCCTTCGTACTATGTACGTTGGTTCTATCGAAATCGAGCGCAACCAGAAAGCGTTCCGCATCATCATCAAGACTGCACGTCCTGGTATGATCATTGGTCGCTCGGGTGAGGGTGCTACCAAGCTTCGTGAGGAGATCGCTTCGTTCCTTTCTCGCAACAAGCTCTCAGGCGCAAAGGATTTCAAGCTCGATATCGAGGAAATCCGTTCTCCAGAGTCTAACGCAGCTATTGTCGCTATGATGGTCGCTGAAGGTCTCGAGAAGCGCCTCCCATTCCGCCGTATTTTGAAGTCTACGGTTGAGAAGGTGATGGCAAACCGCGATGTAAAGGGTGTTCGCGTCTACGTCGGTGGTCGCCTTGGTGGTGCTGAAATGGCCCGCACTGAGGAGCTCAAGCGCGGTCGTATTCCACTCCAGACCTTCCGTGCAGATATCGACTTTGCTCGCGAGAAGGCATACATGACCTACGGCGTTATCGGCGTAAAGGTGTGGATCTACCGCGGTGATGTATTCGAGAAGGATGTAACAGCTCCCGTAAAGAAGAACTAATACCACGACTATGTTTATCCCAAAGAAAGTTAAATATCGAAAGTGGCACACGTTCCGCGAGCACCCAGACAAGATTGGTGCTGAGACCCGCGGTACTGCTGTTTCTTTTGGCTCATTTGGCCTCAAGGCTATTACTGCTGGTCGCGTTCGTTCAAACCAGATCGAGTCTTCTCGTAAGGTGATCACTCGCTTTGTGGCAAAGGGTGGCAAGATGTGGATCCGCATTTTCCCTGACAAGCCTTTTACCCAGAAGCCTGCTGAAGTGAAAATGGGAAAGGGTAAGGGTGACCCACAGGGCTACGAGTGTATTATCCGCCCTGGCCGCGTGCTCTTTGAGGTCGACGGTATTCCAGAAGCAGAGGCTCGTGAAGCGCTCCGCAAGGCTGGTACCAAGCTTCCAGTGAAGACCAAGATCGTAGAACGCGTCTAATACAACTACCATGGCTGATATTACAAAGAAAACAAAAGCAGAGCTCGTCAAAGAGATTACCGCAAAGGAAGAAGCGCTCCGCGCGTTCCGTTTCGGTATCTCGGGCAGCAAGGTCCGCAATGTCCGCGAGGGCCGTGGCATTCGCAAGGAAGTCGCACGCCTCAAGACCGCACTCAATAGCCTCTAAACATTATTATGACTACCGCAAAAACACAGGAGAATAAGAAGGGCATCCTCTCGGGCACTGTTGTGTCTGACAAGATGACAAACACGGTCGTCGTGGCTGTTGAGTCGTTTGCAAAGCACCCAAAGTACGAGAAGTTTATCCGCCGCACCAAGCGCATCAAGGCACACAACCCTGACAACAAGGCAAAGATGGGGGACAAGGTAGAGATTATCCCATGCCGCCCAATGTCTAAGGACAAGCACTACGCTATCGTAGCTTAATACCACATTTATGATACAAGCACGCTCAATCGTCACTATCGCAGACAACACCGGTGCAAAGATCGGTCGCGTATTCAAGGTGCTTGGCGGCGCTGGTAAGCGCTACGCTCGCCTTGGCGACATGGTGATCCTCTCGGTGCAGAAGGCAGAGCCTCGCAAGCAGGTCAAGAAAAAGGACGTTCTTCGCGCAGTGGTCGTACGCACCGTACGCCCAATTCGCCGCAAGGACGGTTCATATATCCGTTTCGATGAAAACGCAGTCGTAATCATCGACAAGGAAAAGAAAGATCCACTAGGAGGTCGTGTCTTCGGACCTATTCCTCGCGAGATTTCTGAGCTTGGTTTCCAGAAGATCAGCTCGCTCGCTCCTGAAATCGTCTAACTCTTTAATTATCATCATATGAAAATCAAAAAGGGAGACAATGTTATCGTGATCGCCGGCAAAGACCGAGGCAAGACTGCCAAGGTAGTAAAGGCGTTCCCAAAGCTCGACAAGGTCCTTGTTGAGGGCGTCAACATCGCAAAGCGCCATGTTCGCGCTTCAAAGGGTGGTCAGAAGGGTCAGGTTGTCGAGAAGGCTATGCCGGTCCACGTATCAAACGTCATGCTCTCAGAAGGCGGCAAGCGTGTTCGCAAGAGCGTTAAGAAATAAACTACTGCCATGAAAATTCTCACTACCAAAGAAAAGCAGGCTGCAAGCTTTGAGGCACTCAAGGGTCAGGTTGGCTGGACCAATGCAATGCAGGCACCAAAGATCGAAAAGGTTGTCGTATCTGTGGGTACTGGTTCAATGCGTACACAGGCAAAGAAAGTAGAGCTCGTTGCAAACCGCATCGAGAAGATCACGGGCCAGAAGACAGCACCACGCCTCTCTCGCACCTCTATTTCTACTTTCAAGCTTCGTGAAGGCGAGACGGTCGGCTATCAGGTTACCCTTCGTGGCAAGCGCATGTACTCGTTCCTCGACAAGCTTTTGAATGTTTCACTCCCTCGTACCAAGGACTTCCGCGGTATCTCAGCAGACGCTATTGATGAGATGGGCAACTACACGGTTGGTATCAAGGAGCACACGATCTTCCCTGAGACTGCCGACGAAGATATTAAGGACGTCTTTGGTCTCGCGGTTACGATTGTTACTTCAAGCAACGATCCAAAGGTTTCAAAGGCATTCCTCGAATACATCGGTCTTCCATTCAAGAAGCCAGCGGTAAAATAAATTCTGCTCAAAAGAAAAACTCCGACGAAAGTCGGAGTTTTTCTTTTGACTTCTCGAGCGCAAGCTATTAAGGTGGCAGGAGAGGAGAATTCGGTTATGGAGATTAAAAAAGAAAAATGGCCCCAAGCTGTTGTTTCGACAGCTACTCACGATGTGAGAAAGATGCGAAAGCTTCTGCGCGAGGGCAGGTTGCCCTTTGAGGTCAGTGATCAGGCAAGAAAAATGCTTCTAGCGACTAGCTTGCACAGCGCTCCGGGCAGGGCAGAGTATTACGCGATGCCTTCTTGTTCATTCGACAAGCTCGACACCATAGAATTGGTAAAGAAAATTATGGAGCAGCGTGACCTGCGCGATGTCTCGACGGGATTCATTGCATGGATCACTCAGCGGAGAGAACGTTTCTCACAGTTCTTTGCACAGGATGCGAAATGTTTGCTCTTGATGCACCGCCCGCTTTTGGGCTGCCGTTTCGCATTTATGCATATTGAAGAGAAGGACGGGTTTGGTGCATGCGTGCTTTCTCATGTTCCACATTCCGACAAAGACATTCTCGGTATCAACGGCAAGGGATACTATTATCTGGTCGCAGACAAATGAGTCAGCCTTTCCACAAAGCCGCCTTTACCCGAACAGGGTAGGGCGGCTTTTTCTATGCGTTTTCAGTGTTTTAGGAGCGCCGAGGTGTACTGGTAACATACTCTCGGCGCTCCTAATCCCTTGAGTTTCAAGTTTCAAGTCCTGAGTTCCAATCAGGATTTGACTTTTAGCCACGGTTTGCTAACATGCCTGAACAAGCTTTTTAGGGGCTTTTTATTTTGCTTTTAGCCAAATAAGAAGTTTACCGGCTTTTAATACACGTATGGCAACAAAAGCAGTTATTGCACGATCGAAGAAAGCACCGAAATTCGCGAGCCGCGTGGTTCGCCGTTGTTTCCGCTGTGGCCGCAAGCGCGCCTATATGCGAGATTTCGATATGTGTCGTATCTGCTTCCGTGAAGCCGCAAACGAAGGCCGCATCCCTGGAATCAAGAAATCATCATGGTAAACGATCCTGTCGCAGATTTTCTCATCCGCGTGAAGAACGCAAACAAAGCCGGCAAGGAAGCCGTCTCTATTCCTCATTCAAACTTGAAGGAGGCTATTGCAAACGTACTTGTACGTGAGGGCTACATCAAGGCTACCGCAACCAAGCGAGCAGGGGAGAAGAAGTCGCTCGAAGTTACACTTGCGTATGGCGCAGATGGCGAGGCACGCATTTCAAACACTGCACGTGTTTCAAAGCTCGGTAAGCGCGTCTACCGTGGTGCAGAAGCTATCCGCCCATTCAAGAACGGTTTTGGTCGCACGATCATCTCGACTTCAAAGGGTATCAAGACCGACAAAGAGATCCAGAAGGAAAAGATCGGCGGCGAGGTTCTCTTTACTATCTGGTAACCGAACACAACCACCATGTCACGCATTGCTAAAAAGCCAATTAAGATTCCAGAAAAGACCAACGTGACCGTTGAGGCTGGTGGCGTGGTCAAGGTTAAAGGTCCACTCGGCGAACTCGTACGCACTTTCCGCCCTGAGATTGCTATCAAAACCGAGAACGGTGAGATCATGCTTACGCCTTCTCGCAACTCGATCGACATCCGCGCACTCTGGGGTACGTACGCTTCGCACATCAACAACATGATCGAGGGCGTCAACAAGCTCTTCGAAAAGAAGCTTATCCTCGAAGGTATTGGTTTCAAGTCTGAAGTAAAGGGGACTGATCTCCACCTTGCACTCGGTTTCTCACACCCTGTAAAGCTTGCTATTCCAGCAGGTATCAAGGTAACTGCAGAAAAGAACGTCATTACCGTTTCTGGTATCAACAAAGAGCATGTTGGCCAGTTTGCGGCACGCATCCGCACGAGCAAGGAGCCTGAGCCGTACAAGGGCAAGGGTATGCGCTACGACGGTGAGGTCATCCGCCGCAAGCAGGGTAAGAAAGCAGCATAAACTATATGAAGAAATCACAGTCAAAGCAGCAGAAGATCGCCCGCCGCCATCGCCGTATCCGTGCGAAGGTCAAGGGTACTCCCGAGCAACCACGCTTGGCTGTTTATCGTTCAAACCGCTATATCTATGCGCAGGTTATTGACGATGCAAAGGGTGCAACCATCGCTGCTTTCTCTTCGATGAAAGCAAAGGGCAAGACTTTCACCGAGCGTGCAGAGTCGACTGGTGCTGAAGTTGCAAAGCTTGCGCTCGCACAGGGTGTCAAGAAAGTCGTATTCGACCGCGGTGGCTTTCAGTACAAGGGTCGCATCAAGGCACTCGCTGACAGTGCTCGTAAAGCAGGACTCACGTTTTAATCATTAGGACTCTTATGAATACCGAGACAAACCAGCCAAATACCGCAGTCCCCGCAGCTCCAAACGCAGCACCAGCACGTGGTGGTCGCGAGGGAGGTTTTCGTGGTGGCGCAGGTGGTCGTGGCGGAGCAGGTCGTGGTGGCCCACGCCGTGGTGGCTCTCGTGAGCCTCGCGTTAAGCCTGAGTTTGATCAGAAGATCATCGCTATTCGCCGTGTATCTCGTACCAACTCTGGTGGCCGTCGTTTCAACTTTTCGGTTGCTATGGTTATCGGCAACAAGAAGGGTGGGGTAGGTGTAGGTCTTGGTAAGGCAGGGGACACCGCACTCGCTATCGACAAAGCTGCACGCAATGCACGCAAGAATATGATCACGATTGCTATGACCAAGAGCAAGTCTATCGGCCACGCAGTTGAGGCAAAGTACTCATCAGCTCGTGTTTCAATCATGCCAGCAAAGGGTCGCGGTATTATCGCTGGTACTGCACTCCGCACCGTTGTCGAGCTCGCTGGTCTCAACGATGTGAACGCAAAGGTTTTCTCGGGTTCAAAGAACAAGCTCAACATCGCTCGCGCAGCAGTCCACGCGCTCAACGGTCTTTCAGATAAGCGCAAGGCAATTAAGTAAATTATCATGCAACTCAATACCCTTTCTCGTACTCATAAGAACAAGGCTGCACGACAAGTAGGTCGTGGCGGTACGCGTGGTAAGACTGCTGGTCGTGGTACCAAGGGTCAGAAGGCACGCGCAGGTCACAAGATTCGCCCAGAAATGCGCGATATGATCAAGCGTATTCCAAAGATGCGCGGTCGTGGCGTCAACTCAAACAAGGGTTACATCGCAAAGCCATTCGTTGTAAACCTTATGGTACTCGAAGAGCTCTACAAGGACGGCGACACCGTATCACCAGCTACTCTTATCGAAAAGGGTTTGCTCGAGTCAAAGAGCGGTAAGGTGCCTGTCGTAAAGATTCTCGGCACCGGTGAAATCACCAAGAAGATCATCCTCTCAGGGGTCAAGGTCTCAGCTTCAGTCAAAGAAAAGATCGAAAAGGCAGGCGGTAAAATTGCATAAATACTATGAAAGAAGTCATCTCGAAAATCACGCTTGCTCTTAAGGATTCCGCTATCCGCAAGCGGATTCTCTTCGTGGCTGCTGCGCTTGTTGTCTTCCGAATGCTCGCTTCGATTCCAATCCCTGGTGTCGATGAAGCGCGCTTGGTCGCATTCTTTTCAGGAAGTGAGTTCTTGGGCCTCCTGAACCTCTTTTCTGGTGGCGGTCTTTCAAACCTCTCGATTGTGATGCTCGGTGTTGGTCCATACATCACTGCATCGATCATCATGCAGCTTTTGACCATGATGTCCTCCAAGCTCAAGGCTATGTATCAGGAAGACGGGGAAGCGGGTCGCGCAAAGTTCTCTCAGTACTCGCGCCTCTTGGCAGTACCGCTTGCAGTGATTCAGGGCTTTGGCTTCTTGCTCCTCTTGGAGCGTCAGGGTATCGTCGCACACCTTGGTGCATTCGACTTTATTGCCAACCTTTCAATCATCGTCGCTGGCTCTATTCTCCTCATGTGGATCGGTGAGCTTATGACCGAGTTTGGTATCGGTAACGGTGTCTCAATGATCATCTTCTCAGGTATCGTTGCGTCGCTTCCAACCGCTATCTCTCAGCTTTCTCTTACCTTCAACCCAGCTCAGATTCCACTCTACCTCGGTATCTTGATTGCAACGGTACTCGTCATTATGGCGGTGGTTATTATTACCGAAGCGGAGCGTCCTATTCCAGTGACCTACGCAAAGCGCGTGCGTGGCTCACGTGTATACGGCGGTATTTCTACCTACTTGCCACTTCGCGTCAATCAGGCAGGTGTTATCCCAATCATCTTTGCACTCTCGATCTTGCTCTTCCCACAGATGATTTTCAACTTCTTGTCTGGTGTCGACAATGCAACGTTGACGGCAATTTCAAAGACCGTACTCGGCCTCCTTTCAAACGGCTGGTTCTACGGCATCGCTTACTTCTTGCTCGTGTTCCTCTTCACGTACTTCTACACGGCGGTTACCTTCGACCCTGACACGATTTCCAACAATCTTCAGAAGTCGGGTGCATTTATTCCGGGTGTTCGCCCTGGTGAGTCGACCTCAGAGCACTTGGCAAAGATTCTCACGCGCCTCACGCTCGTGGGCGCACTCTTCCTTGGTGCTATCGCTGTCCTTCCACTTATCGTGCAGGGTGCAACAGGTATCACCGCTATCGCACTCGGCGGTACCTCGCTCTTGATCGCTGTTTCAGTGGTCATCGACCTCATCAAGAAGATCGAAGCTCAGGCGTCGATGCGCGAATACTAGAAGAAGCTTAGAGCTGAAAGCTTTTAGCTTCCAGAGATGAAAACCGAGCTTATGCTCGGTTTTCTTTTTCGGGACTAACTTATCGATTCAGAAAGCTGACAGCTCATAGCTCTAAGCTGTATACTATCCGGTATGAAACCAATCACCGCGATATTTTTCGGTCGTTCAGGTGCAGGCAAGGGAACACAGGCGCAGCTTTTGATTGAGAAGCTCAAGGCAACAGACAAAGACAATGCAGTGCTCTATATCGAAACAGGCCAGCGCTTGCGGGACTTTATAAAGCGTGGAGGCTATTCTGCAAATCTTGTGGAAGACGTGGTGATGAAAAAAGGCGGATTGATGCCAGCCTTCTTTCCGATTTGGCTCTGGTCTGGAATGATGATCGACGAACTCAAGACTGGCAATGAGCATATGGTTTTTGATGGCGTATGCCGTCGTGTGATCGAGCCGCCTGTCCTCGATACTGCGCTCAAGTTTTTCTCACGCGAAAAGCCGTATATCATCTTCCTTGAAGTCCACCACGACTCCGCAAAAGACCGTTTGATCAAGCGTGGTCGCCATGACGATGTGGACTACAAGATTGCCGAGCGTATGCGCTGGTTTGATGCTGATGTGGTGCCTGCAGTAAAGTTTTATATCGACAATCCCGACTATCGCTACCTCCATATCAACGGCGACCAGTCGATTGAGGATGTACATAAAGATATTTTGAAGGCGATGGAAATTGAGGGGTAGTGGTCAGTGAACAGTAGACAGTCGACAGCTAGAAAAGCCTCGAGCGCATGCGCTCGATGCTTTCAGTGAGTTTCAAGTTCCACGTTTCAGGTTTCATCCCGTTAGAGGCAGGTCGCGCGGCATCGACCGTAGCCTCTAACGGGACAATATCCCATCCTTCCCAAACTCTCCATTTGGTGTTATTATATAAATCTTAACGACCAATCGGATGGCCATTACGATCAAGACTGCAGAAGATATTGAAGCAATGCGCGAAGGTGGTAAGCGTCTTGCTACCATCATGCAAAAGCTCGTAGCAATGGCTAAAGCCGGTGTCACCACCAAGGCGCTCGACGCCTATGCTGAGAAGCTTGTGCGCGAAGGTGGGGATACACCGTCATTCCTCAATTACAAGCCGTATGGGGCAAAACGCGCCTATCCGGCGTCTTTGTGCGTCTCAATAAACGACGAAGTGGTGCACGGTATCCCAAATGAGAACGACCGTGTCCTCAAGGATGGTGACATTGTCTCACTCGATATGGGGCTGATTCACGAGGGATATTTTCTCGATCACGCAGTGACCATTGGTATCGGCACTGTTGCACCTGAGTCAGCAAAGCTCATTGCTGATACCAAGGAAGCCCTCATGATTGGTATTAAAGCCGCGCGTGGAGGCAATACAACAGGCGACATCGGCTACGCTATCGAGCGCTTTGCACGTCCACTTGGCTACGGTATTGTCGAAGAGCTTGCAGGACATGGCGTGGGTTACGAAGTACACGAAGATCCGTATGTGCCTAATACTGGAGAGAAAGGGAAGGGGGCAAAACTAAAGCCGGGTATGACACTGGCTATTGAGCCCATGCTCAACCTCGGTACTGCACGTGTACAGCTCGCAAAAGACGGCTATACCTACCGCACTGAAGACGGCAAACCCTCAGCTCACTTTGAGCACACCGTGCTCATCAGTAAAGGTGGTGCAGAAATCCTGACGCTCGCGTAACGCCTTTCAATATTTCCCTGTCGCATACACGCACTGCACGTTATACTAGTGTGTATGGAAAAGCAGTCCCTTCCTTCATTTGAGCGTACTTTTTCGACTCCACAAGAAGAGCTTGCGTATTTGCGCCAGCAGGTAGCGCGCAAAGAAGCGCTCCTTGTCGAGCGTGGTCATGAGGTTGATTCAAGTACTATCGCTTCGCACGAGATTGAGCGTTTTGCAGCGGCTGCTCCTTCGGCACTTGCTCCCGAGCACCGCATTCCAGCTGCTGAAGCAGAGGCTATTACTCTCGCGCTCTCGCCCGAAGCGCATGACTCAAAAATGGAGGAGCTTATCTCAGTGATGCATGAGCGGGGGATTGCAAACGCGCTCGATATTGTGGCACGCCTCGGCGACCCGCATATCGCAGACGATTTTCATCGCTTTCTCGTGCAATATGTAAAGGCAGGTTTTTCTGTCTCCGGTCTCAAAGAGCGTAGCCCACTTGCGCGCTCACTTTCGATGACGCTTTTTGAAGTCGCACTTCCTGACCCATCCGAGGAAGCTGCTCGCAAGCCACTCAAGGAGCTTTTGTCTTCTATGGAACAGCTATACTCGGGACTCTTGTCTACTCGAGGTGAAAAGGGTGATGCTGACCACTTCACGATTGAAGTAGCCAACGCAAACCACTCTCATGAGTTTGTTTTCTATGCATCGATTGCGACCGACCGTGCAGTGTTGCTCGAAAAGCAACTTCTTTCGATATTTCCATACGCTCGTATTATCGAGAAAAAAGACGATTACAATATTTTCAACGGCTCTGGTGTAACCGTCGCCGCCGAGCTTTCGCTCTCACGTAACCCTGCGTTACCGCTTCGTACCTACGACAGTTTCGACTACGATCCGCTCAATGTACTACTCAACAGCTTTTCAAAGATCAAAAAAGACGGGGAGGGGGCAGCGCTCCAACTGTTGGTAAAACCAGCAGACGATTCATACGCAGAAAAGTACCGCAAGGGAGTCGATGAGCTCCAGAAGGGGAAGCCTTTTAAGGATATTTTCAAAGAGGAGAGTTTGGTAAAGGATTTCGGCAAATTTTTGGTCGACTTCGCATCTACGTCAAAGAAAAAAGACGATGATAAGAAGGAAAAAGAGAAAGTTGTCGATGCTATCGCACTCGATGCAGTCAAAGCAAAAATCGCGACCCCGATAGCGCTTGCTGAAGTGCGTATCGTTGCCTCTGCGCAAACCGAAGCAGAAGCACAGGCAATCCTTTCCGATATTCTGTCCTCATTTAGTCAGTTTGAAAACGCATCAGGCAACCGGCCAACCTTTGAGCATTTTGAGAAGCGAAAGCTCACGAAGCTCCTCGATGCGTTTACCTATCGCCAGCCCGACGCGTCTGCAATGATGCCACTTTCTCTCCGTGAGATCGCAAGTATTTTGCATTTGCCTGCTACCGGCTCATCCGCTGCGCCACAGCTTCGTCAGGCACGCGCCGCCACTGCACCTGCGCCACTCGATATGCCAAAGCAAGGCGTACTTTTGGGTACCAACACACACCGTGGTGCTATGACCGAGGTTTATATGGCACCTGAGGATCGTTTGCGACACCTCTATGTTATAGGTCAGACCGGTACCGGTAAGACCACGCTTTTGAAAAATATGATTGTGCAGGATATTCAAAATGGCGATGGCGTATGTATGATTGACCCGCATGGCTCCGACATTGAGGATATCCTCGCCAATATTCCAAAGCATCGCTATGAGGATGTAATTTATTTTGACCCAGGTAATGTCTCGCGCCCAATGGCACTCAATATGCTCGAGTACGACGAGCGGTTCCCTGAGCAAAAGACTTTCGTGGTCAACGAAATGCTCTCAATCTTCAACAAGCTTTTTGATATGAAGACCGCCGGTGGCCCCATGTTCGAACAGTACTTCCGTAACGCAGTGATGCTCGTGATCGATAGCCCCGCATCAGGCTCGACACTGCTCGATGTCTCGCGTGTGCTTGCCAACAAAGCCTTCCGAGAGATGAAGCTTGCTGAGTGTAAAAATCCCATCGTCACTCAGTTCTGGCGCGATATCGCTGAAAAGGCGGGTGGGGAAGGGTCGCTTGCCAACATCGTGCCGTACATCACTTCAAAGTTTGATGTATTTCTTTCGAACGATATTATGCGCCCGATTATTGCGCAGCAGCGTTCAACATTTAACTTCCGTGAGATTATGGACAGCAAGAAGATTCTGCTCGTCAATCTTTCAAAGGGTCGCCTTGGTGATATCAACTCATCACTTCTCGGCTTGATTATTGTGGGCAAGATTTTGATGGCTGCACTCTCGCGTGTTGATGCACTCGGTGCAAACTTGCCACCGTTTTATCTCTATATCGACGAGTTCCAGAATGTTACTACCGATTCTATCTCGACTATTCTCTCTGAAGCTCGAAAATACAAGCTTTCACTTAACGTCGCGCACCAGTTTATTGCTCAGCTCGACGAAAAGATCAAAAACTCAGTCTTTGGCAACGTCGGCTCGATGGCGGTATTCC
>JACCDR011743250.1_pt1 | contig 18562 bp, 13 predicted proteins | sample 7446431 | NCBI WGS metagenome assembly JACCDR01 (sample SAMN15323443, study PRJNA562643) | freshwater metagenome | isolation source: river surface water | place: USA:Blue River Watershed | collected 2017-08-17
GTCCACCTGCAGCGGCATATTCTTGGCGAGACGGTTGTAGAGCACGCCCGCCACCAGGCGGCGATGCTCGTCTGAGCGCGCCTCTTTCTCTAACAGAGAGGCCATGGTCACTGTGTCACCGAGCGAGCGGCCGTTCAGCTCAACGGTCGCCATACGGGTGTCGAAGTTGTCTCGCATACGCTCGATAATCTCTGATGCAGTTGCCGATCCCTGGAACTCGTACGTGTCGGGGAAAAGGTACCCCTCGTGCGGCCGTGCCAGCCGCAAGAACTCTGCCTCAGCTATCGCGGGGAGTGCAGCGTGTACGGCCTCCGCCATCTCGCGCGTGGTGTACCCCTCAGGGAAGGTCAGCTTGACTGAGGGGAGTCCGTACTCGGCCGTCAGGAGTCGCCGTATGATCGAAAAAAGATTCTCTGGCGTACCAAAACGGTACGTGCCCGGGTGTATCTGTGCATCTCCTCCCGAGACACGCAGCAGGACGCGAAGCGGTAGCTCGTGACTAATCACCCGCGCCTCAGCGAGCATGCGCGCAACCTTAGCGGTGCTATCGCCTTCTTCTACGGCGAGCGTGGTAGCCTCGAAGTTGCGCGGAGCACAGGTGAGCAGATACCCCGCTCCGAGCACCAGCGCCACCACCACCCACACCGTCACCCAGTGCCGCCAAAAGCGCATGGCGTGACACTCAAGCGCCATCACCGCACCTGCACCGAGCCGTCCTAGAAATCCGAATAGGTGCATATTACGTCGGCAAGTTTACTGGCGCGTCACTGGTCGCTGAGGTCATGCGCCCAAGGCCCGGCGTCTCTACCGAGCGTGAGGGGATGTGGTAGATCGTCGCAAGCTCTTCAGTGCTCATAACCATTACTTTATCCTGCGAGATGCCCGCCTCATAGTACGGCGGGTAGAAGAATTGCCGGCGACGATACGCCTCGAGGATCTGTCGACGGTACTTGTCCTTACGCTTCTCCTCCCAGACCTCCCACGGATAGTCGTTGAAATTCTTAAGCCAGCCTGAAGAGTCGATACCGTTCCACCCCGCAGAGGTGAAGGGCTTGTAGAGCGAGATCAAGTGGCCGATCATACCACCGTTGATCTTGTCGGGCGAACTCGCCATATACAGACCGCGAATTCCCACATCAAACGCGAGCTTGCTGACATTGCGCTCGATCGCCGCGATCTTCTCTGACTGGCCTTTAGTAGGATTAGGAAACCCTGCAAACTTCTTACCGGTCGTAGGATCAATGGTCTCTGTTTGCGTTGCCTTACGAATATCCTCGACCATCTCCTTAGCACGGTTCACCCACGTGTACTTCTCCTTCTTATACTTCTCCCCCTTGTGTGCCCGGATAATATACTGCAACCAGACGTACTCTCCCTTCCCTATCGCCCCCATAAACTCGATCAGCTGCGCGAGCGGATCGATCTGCTCGGGCTCCTTCTGCACCTTGTCGAGCCCATACTCGACGTAGGTTTTAATCGGGAGCGGGTCTGAATCCTTTTCCGTATGCCTAAAATCACACCCCCACACAAACCAGGGCGGAATAGCAACCGGGAGCGTGCGCGTGTAATCAGCCACCTCAGTGATCTGCACGCCCGGATACTGTGCGTAGAGCTGGCTCTCGACTAATCGGCGAAACCCAGCCCTACCCCACAGATAGAAGTGCACCTGCCCCTCGAAGGAGGCAATCTCGAGCGACCAAAATGGGCGCGTACCGCCCATAAGCTGCGCCCACCACGTACTCTCGCCACCCGTGAGGTGGAGTGTGGAGAGGAAGGCCTCCATAGCGAGCGGTGTCTTCACCAAATTGCGTGGCGGCTTGATCTCGAGGATCATATGCTTCTGGTTCGCGAGGAATTCAGATCGCTTGTAGATATACCAGAGGTCGATCGCACCGCGCACCACCAAGAACGGCAACCACAACGGCGCAAGGAAAAGGGCTCCGCTGATCGCGAGCGTCACGCCCCCCGGCACCAGCAATAGGCCGACCACTATAACGACGAGCCCCATGATGAAGAGCGACCACGGAGAGGCGTGTACACTGGTCTTCTCTTGTAGCTTCTCGGCCTTAGCGTCAACCCACTTGGTAAATGACATACGTGTACGCAAAGTATAGCAACAAAACACCCTCGCACTTACGTGCGAGGGTGTTTTGGTGTGAGTAGAGCTTACGCGACTGAGTAGCGGCCGTCTTTCATCCGCTTAAAGTAGCGTGAGTCGTTAAGATTTACCAAAATCGTATTGTCCTTCACAAAACGTGCGCGGCGCACGTGCGAGATAATGTCGTCCTTCTTCAGGGGACCATTCTGCTCGAGCACCTCGCGGATCACGTCGCGCACGACACCTGGCTGGTAGCCCCACTCGGTGAGCGCGTAGAGCCCGCGACCCACGAGTACGAAGCGCTTATCCTTAATAAGCTCGTTGTGAGTGGTCGCGACATGCGCCTTCTTAGAGAAGAGCTGTGCAATGGCCTTGGACACCTCAGAGAAGTGCATCGGCTTGCCGTGGCGCTTCACCGCGAGGTAGGCGTAATCACGAATACCCTTGATATGAATCGCGGGCGCACTGGTCTTGCCCCACTGTGCGAGCGGGTTACTGCCGATATGCTTAGAGAGGGAGAGCCAGCGCTTCAATACCTCCTCGTTTTTGTAGGCATCATTGATCCCCTTAAGCTCATCGAGAAAACGGTCTAGGAGATCCCCCTCAGTGAGCACGTCGTCGTCCTTGAGCGAGGAGTAGAGTCGCGAGAGCGCGTCGTGGATCTTGTCTGCGGTCGTGGCATCGATATGCCAGCGCGCGACAAAGTCGTCGGTCTCGCGCTCACGTACAAACGTAGCACCCACCACGAGAAGGAACCGGAAACGGTTCTTAGTCTTCTCGTCTTTACCGAGGTGCTTGAGAAGCGCCTCCTCAGAGACCATCACCCCCATCTCCTCTACGCGCGCCACCAACTCCTCAAAGGCTGCTGAGGCATCCTTAAAGGTCTTACTGTTGCGGATCGCCGAGAGCCCCGCTGCCTCGATCTGGCGCACGCGCTCACGCGTGATATTGAGACGATCACCAATAGCCTCAAGCGTCTCGCGCTCGGCCTTGGCCCCTAGGCCGAAACGCTCTACGAGCACCTTGCGGCTACGCTCAGGAGCTGCAGCAAGCAGTTTCTTGATCAGAGCGGCACTGTCAAAAGAGAAGCTCGCTAGTGCGGCTGAACTCTTCCCTGCCTTTTTTGCTGCTTTCATGTGGTGTAATTTATATCAAAAGCGGTAATAAAAGTCAATCCTTTGTCAAGTAATTATACCACGAGGTTCAAAATCTTGCCAGGCACGTATACCACCCGCTTGGGCTCAGCCCCACCAAGCGCCGCGGCGACCGCTGGCACTGCCCGCGCGGCCACGAGCGCCTCCTCCTCGCTCGCCTCAGGTGAGAGCAGGACCGAGCCGCGGCGCTTGCCACCTACCTGCACCACCACCTCTACTTCCGTCGCCACAAGGAGCGACGGATCCGCTTCGGGCCAGGCCGCCTGGTGGATAGAAAACGGCTGCCCGTTCACCTCCCATAATTCCTCAGTCACGTGTGGTGCAAAAGGAGCAAGGAGGCGCAATACAGTGAGCCACTGCTCCTTCCCCACGCTTCCCGCTTTCTCGATCGCATTCATCAAGATCATGAGCTGACTGATCGCTGTATTAAACTTAAACGCCTCGATATCATCACTCACCTTTTTGATGGTCTGGTGTATACCGACCTCAAGCTCAGCAACGGCAGCATCTATAACCTTGTCTTGGAGATTCACGAGACGATCGATAAAGCGCGCGGTGCCCGCAATTGAGGCGGTACTCCACGCCGTAGTGTTCTCAAACGGACCCATAAACATCTCGTAGAGACGAAAAGCGTCAGCGCCATGTTCGGCAACGACGTCATCGGGGTTGATTACGTTTCCATATCGCTTACTCATCTTGCGACCGTCCTCGGCAAGGATAAACCCGAGAAATTCGAGCCGCGCGAAAGGCTCCTGGGTACTCACTACCCCAATGTCATACAAGAACTTGTGCCAGAATCGTGCGTAGATCAAGTGTCGCACGGCATGGTCGCCACCTACGTATACGTCAACAGGCGCCCAGTATTTCTCCGCCTTCGTAGAGACGAGCTGATCAGCATCATGAGGATCCATAAAGCGCAGGTAGTACCACGAGGACCCTGCCCATTGGGGCATCGTGTTCGTCTCACGCTTGCCGAGGCCCCTACACTTTGGGCACGTAGTGTTGACCCATTCGGGCACTGCCGCGAGCGGTGACTCGCCTGTGCCAGTTGGCTGATACGACTCTACCTCGGGCAAGAGCACCGGAAGATCCTCATACGGCACAGGTACTGCACCGTCCTTCTCGCAATGAATAATAGGAATCGGCTCACCCCAGTAGCGCTGACGAGAAAAGACCCAATCTCGAATTTTATATTGAATGGTCTTTTCCCCACCTGCCACCACGACAATATCCTTCATCGCATCCTCATTGCCACGCCCATCAAATTCGCCAGAGTTAACGAGCACGCCGGGACCCGTATACGCACTTTCACCGGTAAAGAGCCGGTCGATAATGAGCTGCGCCTCAGAGTGTTGAATCTTGGTCTTGAGGAGTTCGTTCTTGGTAACCCAGGCTACTTCGTGTTGATCACTTTCTTCTTGTGCAATCTCGACACGCTCGTCACTCGCCAACTCGAAGTAGAGCATCGAGTTGCGCGCAACACGATTCACCCCCTTATGTGCTGCATAAAACTCTGCCTGTGCATCGCCCCCGAGCTTACGCACGAATTTCACATCGGTATACCCTGTCTCTTCTACGATCTCGCGCTTAGCCGCCTCAACAAGATCTTCCCCTTCTTCGACACCACCGGTCACGTAGGTGATCCACGGCTGCTTCTTCCATTTTAAAATAAGGTATTTTTTCTTCTTCGGGTCAAAAAGTATGTTGATGGTTGCACGGCGATATACAATCTCTTTATCGGGCTGGTGAGGATTTGAGACATCAGGGAGCACTGGTATTACCACCTCCTTAATCGCTAGGTTATATTTCTTGGCAAATGCAAAATCGCGCTCGTCATGCGCCGGTACGGCCATCACGGCCCCCGTACCGTAGGAGCCGAGTACATAGTCAGCGATAAACACTGACACTTCTTCTTTAGTCGCAGGATTAATCGCCTTCACGCCCTCGAGTAGCACTCCTGTCTTCTCTTCTCCTTGAGCGCTACGGTCGATGTCTGACTTCTTAGAAACCTGTGCTAAATACGCCCGCACCTCTTTAGTATTTTGTACTTGCCCTAACACCGCCTCAACAAGCGAGTGCTCCGGAGCAAGCACCACATAGGTAACACCGTAGAGCGTATCGGGGCGCGTCGTAAAGACGCGGATCTTCTCCTCCCTATCCGCAAGCGCGAAGTCGAGGTACGCACCCTCAGATCTGCCGATCCAATTACGCTGAGCTTCTTTGATATGTTCCGGCCAATTAAGCGTGTCGAGATCCTTAAGCAGACGGTCCGCATACTCGGTGATCTTGAGCACCCATTGCGGGAGCTTCTTCTTCTCTACCGGCGTACCACAACGTTCGCATACCGCTCCATCAAGGTCCTCGTTGGCGAGCCCGGTCATACACGAAGGACACCAGTTGATCGGCTCATCCGATTGATACGCAAGATTGTGTTCGAGCATCTTCAAGAAGATCCACTGCGTCCATTTATAGTACTCAGGATCGGTCGTGTTTATCTCGCGCGACCAATCATAGTTGAAACCGATATGAGCAAGTTGCTCCTTGAAGTGTTTGATGTTTTTCTCCACCGCACCGCGCGGATGAATCTTGTGCTTAATGGCGAAATTCTCAGCCGGGAGACCAAATGCGTCCCATCCCATCGGATGGATGACCGAAAAGCCCTGCATCTTTTTCATCCGCGAATAGATGTCCGTAGCAATATAGCCCTTCGGATGACCCACGTGGAGCCCTTCGCCTGAAGGGTACGGGAACATGTCGAGCACGTAGGACTTTTGTTTCCCTGGCTCCTCGGTAGTCTGATACACCTTCTCAGCAGCCCATCTCGTCTGCCATTTTGCTTCGATTTTTTTATGATCGAACGCCACAGCTAATCCTTAAAGCGCTTCAGACCGATACCGAGCAAAGCAACCAGCCCGACACCTGCGATTGCGAGACGCACCCAATTGTCCGCCGTACCCCAGTACGACATCGAGCCGATGATGAACGCGAGCACGCCACCATACGAGAGTCCTGAGGCGACCATCGAGCTGCCGAGCGGCATAAGACCAACAACGAGCGCGACGAGGCCCAGACCGATCATGAGCACAAATGCCTTGAGCGCATGGTCCTCGCGCGCCACTTCATACGGTTGCTGCTGTTTGGCGCACAGATCACAGTAGCCTGCGGCGTCAGTCTTAGGAGTGTACTCTGAGGAATGGATCCATACTCCATCTCGAGCCTCGCATGCTGCCTGCGTGTTGGGCGGCACCTCGAAGCGCAAAGAAGACGGGCAGAAATCTTCATACTTCGGCTCAGGGAATATCACTATCGTAAGAACAGAGAAAAATACATTGAGAATAATGACGATACCGAGCATGAGCGCCCAGCGCACGAACTTGGGTGTTGAGGCGGTGTTCATAGACGTGGATTATACCACATTTAGTGCTTTTTAGCCGTGGAGGAAGACGACCACGTCGCCGTCTTTGACAATGTATTCCTTCCCTTCGGTGCGTACTTTGGCCTGCTCGCGGGCAGCGGCGTACGAGCCCGCGGCAAGGAGGTCGTTCGTCGCAACTACCTCAGCGCGGATAAACTTTTCGAGGAAGTCGGTATGGATAGCGGCGCCCGCAACGGGCGCCGTACTCCCCCGCTTAATGGTCCATGCGCGGGTCTCTTCAGGGCCTGTTGTTAAAAATGAAATCAGATCGAGCGTATGGTACGCGCCACGGATCAGCCCCGTAAGACCGTCCTCGTGGACCCCGAGCTCCTGGCGGAAGGTCTGCTTATCCTCCTCAGCCACATCGTTAAGCTCGCGTTCGGTCGCTGCATCAAGGTAGACGTACTCGCTCCCAAGCGCCTTGATGATCTCGAAGGCGCGCTCCGCGCGCCCGTCCTTAAGCTCGTCGAGATTATGCCCCCCACTCTTACGATTAAGCCCATAGAGGATCGGCTTCATCGTAAGCAGATTCATCGACTTAAGAAGCTTCTGCTCATCGGCCGAGAGGCCCGCATGGAGCGCGAGCTTGCCATTAGCAAACGCCTGCTCGACCTTCGCCAGCGCCGCGTCCTCAGCAATCGCCGCCTTGTCTTGACGCTTAATATCGCTCTGGAGCTTGTCGCGGCGCTTACGTACCGCCTCAGAGTCAGCGAGCACGAGCTCGAGGTTGATCACCTCGATATCCTTATATGGCTCTACCTCATTATCGACATGGAGCACATTTGGATCGTCGAAGAAACGTACGAGCTCTAGGATCGCGTCGCACTCGCGAATATTGGCGAGGAACTGGTTCCCCAACCCCTGCCCCTCGGCAGCACCCTTGACCAGCCCAGCAATGTCCACAAACTCAATAGCCGCAGGGATCACCTTCTTGCTGCCGGAGAGCTGAGCGAGTGCTTCGAGCCGCTCATCAGGCACGCCCACCACTCCCACTGAGGGATCGATGGTACAGAAGGGGTAATTCTCGGCGGGTACCGCAGCCTTAGTAAGCGCATTAAAAAGCGTGGACTTACCCACGTTTGGTAGACCCACGATCCCGATTTTTAGCATTGCTACAGTATGGCCTAATTACAGCCTTTTTCAACCACGGCTTGACATTGCTATATTGTATATGTATAGTGTCTTCAGACCCCAACTAGGGGCATGGAGGCAAGTATGGGAATCATGGCCGAAACGATGCAGGCTGCTGGCCTGCCAGTGCACCTGCCGCCGCCGGCGATGACGGTGGCCGACGCGCTCGGCTTCTCCGCCGGGACGCGTCTGGAGTACCCGCACCTGGGCAAGCTGCCCAAGGAGTTCGCCAAGCTGGCGGCCCGCTCGATGCGCGAGCAGGAGCTCCGCCGGGAGCTGCGCGAGATGTGTCTCGCGCACCAGCGGCGCAGCCTCGCGGGCGACAGGTCCGCGCAGTTCAAGCGGGCGGAGGTGCTCGGGCTCCTGCAGCTGGTCATGTACCAGAACAGGCAGGCGCCGCACGAGTACGCTCGGGAGGCGTACGACCACCTCTTCGGGGACCTGTCTCGGGCGGTGGAGTGGCTCGACCAGGGGCTGACCCCCGCTCGAGTCCTCCACAAGCTCTGCGACCTGCTCTAGAGAGAGAGCTGGTCGCAGAGGGGCGCGGTTGCTACGGCAATCGCGCCCCTTTTCTTATCCACACTTGCGCGTTTTAAAGAGTGTGTTAGTATATTTTTACTGCTGCGCATATCGCGTGGCCTAACCACGGAGGTACTGTCCTCGTGTTCAATCGGATCCTGTTCTTTCTATTCATGCTCTCGGGACTCCACCCTACCGGCGCGACGCTGGCCAACGACCAGATCGAAACGATCGTCGCCAGTGCCGCCGCCCGTACTGGGTACCGAGAGGATATCATCATCGAACGACGGACCGTGAAGGCGAGCTACTATGCTCACTACTTCCACGGTCGACGCATGGCGAACGGAGATCCGTTCAACATGTACGGCTACACCGTTGCTCACAAGACCCTGCCGATTGGCACCAAGGTCCGTGTGAGCCGCGACGGTAAGTCGGTCGACGCAACCGTAACCGACCGAGGCCCCTACAAGCCTGGCCGAGAGCTCGATCTCTCGTACCAGATTGCCAAGGATCTCGGCATGATCGAGCAAGGGGTCGCCCCCGTGCTCCTGGAGGTATTCGGATGATCGAAAGCCCCCGAAGGCGTCCTTGGTGAGGACGCCTTCAACTTTTTTATACCCAAACACAAAACGCCCGTGAGGGCGTTTTGTGTTACGCACAAGCTAGCGGTAGCTTATGGCTGATTCCAGAATGCCTTGTCTGCAAGTGACTGCGAATCCTTAGGAGTCGCCTTCCCTGTCGCAGGGAGACCTGCCGGGATCGCATTCACATCGCCGCTATTGTTGAAGGCATCGAGCTGAGCCGAGAGACTCATGATCGCTGCTTTGTTGCCTGCCGCATATGCTGCATCAGCATTGGCGATAAGCGTCTGCGTCGCCGACGAGCAGCCGAAGGCTGCACAGTTAAGCTTAGCGGCCAAGAGCTGCTGGAGCATAGTGACGCGTGCCTGATCTACTGGAATGCGCTTAGCACCACTTGTGGTTTTGGCAATCGGCGCATAGAAGCCGCCGAAGACCTGACCAATGCCCGCCAGGGTCCCTTTGTGACTACCTGGCACCACCGCAGCATTCACGCCCACGAAGTTCTTATCTGCGGGTACGAGGTAATCCTCGAACATATCAGTGGTGAAGTTCGTGTGTGTCTGCCAGAAGCCGATCGTACGGGTCGCACCGATCGTGCGCACCACCACCGAGTCGGTCTCGCTCGCATAGGTCGGACCGTTTACTGGGTTACCGAGCGGGTCCGTACCAAGGCCATTTACCACGAAGGTGGTGTTGCCGTTGATAAGGAGCGCAACACTCCAAGTCCACGTCTCGCCAATGTCGAGCACATCGTTCGTGTTAGCGTCTCCGCTCACGTAGGTCGGCTGCGGCACAGTGAGTACGTTGTTAGCGTAGAGCTCGACTGAAGGATCCGTGATCGGAGTCTCGCCGTTGTTTGTATCGGTGATCGTGAGCACCACATTCTGCCCTGGCTCGGTCTCGTACACGCTTGGCGTGATCGAGATATCGGTGCTTGGGATCTTGAGGCTGTTCGTCACCGCCTTCTGTGCGGTGGCACCTGCACTCACGCTCACTGCACCCTCACCTGAAGCGGTCCATGCGAGCGTATCCTCGCCCACCTCGTTCACCACGTACTCACCGGGGATCAGGTTGGTGAGTGTTTGTGCGCCAGCTGGCACGCCATCGACCACATTGATCACGACCTCCTCTGCCACAGGATACGAAGGACCCGTCACCTCGAAGGTGAAGCTCGTGTCCACACCCTGCGGGAAGAGGTAGTTATTAAGGTCTACAACCTTGCTCACTTCGAGCGCGCCCGGCACATAGGTGTTGGTCACCGTCGCCTTGGCGGTCTCATCGATCACGACAACCACCGCATTTTCCGGTACGGTCTCGGTCCACTCTGCACCCGCGTCTGCTTCAGTGATCGTGTAGTTGCCTGGGATCAAGTTCTCAAGCACAACTGGGTTCGAGCTCTCGAGCACGCCATTGGTCAAGGTAAAGACAATCTGGTGCCCACCTGGGTATGAAGGGCCAGTTACCGTCACCGTGAAGGTGTCGTCAACCGTATTGCCATTTACCACACCAGCGAGCCCGGCGACCACCTTGGTCACCTCGAGCGCACCAGCCTTGTAGGTCTTGGTAGCTGAGCCACTATTATCGCCAGTGCCGTCGGTGCTGCGCTCAAGCACCACGCCACCGATCGCGAGCGCGGCTGTAGCGTTCGCTACGAAGTCGCCAACGGTGCTGCTGTTGATGGTGATCGTACAGGTCGCTACGTTACCCACAAACGCCACTGCAGGACCACAGGTGGTCGTATTGGTGATGTTTGGAACGGGGCTCACGTCTCTCGTAATGTTTGCCGTTGCTGCTGGCGTTGCGCCGTTTGGTACTTGCGTGACCGTCACCGTGAAGACGTGCGCCTCGGTGATCGGGTTGATCGCCTCGAGCGGATCGATCTCGATGTATGCATCGGGCTTGCTGTTCGAGAAGGTACACGTTACGTTCTCGCCAGCGTTTGGCGTGATATCTCCTGGCGTGTTGGTGCCTGTGCAGCTCGCGCCCGTGAGCACCCACCCTGCCGGCACGTTCTCGGTGATCGAGTACGTGTTGTCCGGATCGAGGTTATCGAACGTCTGAGTCGCAGTGCCAGCGACCGTCGAGAGGTCGATATCTGCTGGTAAGCCAGCGCCCGTCCCATCGAAGTCGAAGTCTGCGTCGCCACCGATCGTGTTTTTGACGAGGGTGATGCTTGCGAGCTTCTCGTTTGTGAAGGTGCAGGTAACGGTCTCGCCCGGCGCTACGTCAATAGCATCTGCCGAGCTACCGTCGCTGCACGTGGCACCATCAAACTCCCATCCCGCAGTTCCTGACTCGGTAACCGAGTATTCGCCCGGAGCCACTTCGAAGCTCCGCTGCTTCGGCAATGCATTGTTTACATCGCCGTCATCATCGAGCAAGAAGTTGCCAATGCTGCCGCTGCCCGTAAACGAGAAGTCCTGGACATGATTCGGGATCGCGTCCTTAACGATCACGATGGTGCCGCGCTTGGTGTTGGTGATCGTACACTCCTCAGTCTCGCCATTAGCGACGACGACATCTGCACAGGTGTTACTGGTCTCATCCCAGCCAGCGAGGTCTGCCTCGTTCACTGAATACGTACCCGCGTGCACGGTGTAGTCTACCGAGCCGCCACCGACGATCGACTGTGTAGCCGCTGGGCTCACGATCGTACCTCCTGAGGCAGTGATGCTGAACTGCGTCGTCGTATCTGACGCTGGTACGGTGACCTTATGCACGATCAGGTGTCCTGGCTGATCGTCGTTGGTGATCGTACAAGTCGCTTCTTGGCCAAGACCAAGGGTGATGCTTGCACCATTTTGCGTACCGCCCACACAGCTCCATGCTGATGCGGTATAGCCGCTGACGTTGGTCTCGCTCAGTGCGAAGGTATCGGCCTTGAGACCAGCCCCTGAGTCAACCGGTGAGGTGCCCGAGAGGTCGTTAGCACCAGCACCATTCGCCGTGAGGGTGAAGTTTGCAACGGTCGCCGTGCCGCCATTGTCGTTCGTCACGACCTTGCGGAGATGTAACACCGGCGCGATGTCATCGTTGGTCAGCGTGCAGGTCTTCGATTGGCCGAGCGCAACGGTAACGTCGCCAGCACTGTCGCAATCTCCAGAGAACCCTTCGAAGCTGTAGCCAGGAAGGAGCGTCTCAGCCGCCGTGTAGGTGCCCGGATTTACCGGTACGGCCACACCCGAGCTAACAGCGTTGCCCTCGAGTGTGAGGTTGAAGTCGTTGGGCTGTGCGTCGCCGCCATTATCATTGGTCACCTCTTTAACCACGGTGATGTACGCCTGCTGATCGTCATTGGTGATCGTACAGATCGCGTCATCGCCTGCAGCAAGAGTGATCGAGTTACTGACTACTGGTGCGCCGCCGTTCTTCACGCAGCTGTACGTGCTGCCTACGTAGCCGGCAGGGCCACCACTCTCAGAGAGCGTGTACTGGCCTGGCTCGACAACCGCCGCGGTAACAGCCGCAGCACCCTCGACACCCGAGATCGGAGTTGGGCCGTTGGCAGCGAGCGTCCAATCGGTATCTGCTGCGCTACCTCCGTTGTTGTTCACCACTGTCTTAAGGAGCGTAATGCTTGCCAACTCTGGCACTGAGCCCGCCTGCATTTGATTGTCTCTATTACCGATCGAGCCGCCATCGAGCTCGGTGATAGCCACATGATACGGAGAGCCATTGATTGAACCAGCCCCCGTAGTGCCGTTGAAAGCGGTCCAGTCTGCCCCCTTAGCGACGTGTGCACCAAAGAAGAGTGCAATACCACATGAGGTTACTTGGCCCTTAGTTGAACACATTTCCCCATCAGCTTCATCGACTTCAATGGTCAGCGTCATTGAGGTCTCACTGTCGCCTGCATAGCTACCACTAAGCGATGGTGCTGTTACGTTCGTAATGGTACCGCCACGTATAGTGAAGTTGCGCGGACCAACCGTGCCCTGGAACTGCCCAGAGCCATTCGTGTCGTTCGGGATCGGGAAGGTGGTCTCTGAGGCTGTTGTACAACCGCCAATACCATCACAACGGTCAACTACGGTCACCCAATCCTCAGAGTCGTTGTATGTCGTGAGGAAGTCGTAGGCGTGCTTACCCTGCTTGGTGGTACCGTACTGGATCGTTACCGTATGCTCAGTCCCTGGCTCGAAGCCCTCAATAGACAAACGCTGCACCGTCGAGTCGCCCTCTTGATACACCGAGTTGTTGCCATTAATCGCACCGTTGATCCAGCGGCAACCCGTGTCGCCCGTCGCATACCCATCACCATCATCGTTCGAGCACTGGTCGTAGATATCGACTGCCGCATCGCGGAACCAGCCGCTCGCGAGCAGGGTGCCGTCGAGCGCTGAGGCGGTCATCTCATAGAACGGGCGGTAGAGATCGTCGAGGGTGTAGGTAGCAGTGAAGTTACCCTCTGCATCGGTGGTTACCGTCTGGGTCGACTCTACATAGTTCTCGTTGTTGTCGTCTGAGCCGAAGATCTTGAGCACGATCTCTTGGAGCGAGCCAAAGAGCTTGCCGATGATCGTGGCTGTCTCTCCTGGATGGTAGTCAGCCTCCTCAGTGGTGAGCTCGGCGGCAGTAGCCGCAGGCGCGCTCGCCTCCTCGGCTGAGCTAGTGCCCTCTGAGCTCTCCTCTACTACTGCCTCTGGGGCAGCCTCTTCTTCAGGGACTGGAGCCTCCTCGACGCTCTCTCCCAAGACCTCGCCTACCCCTACTGGGTCGTCGATGCTCGCCTCGGGTGCCTCCTCTACCACTGCCGCGGGCTCCTCTGCAGGTGCCTCCTCGACAGGCAGTGCCTCCTCGACAACCTCCTCGAGCGGCTCTGCGGCTGCCACCTCCTCTACTACCTCGGTGGTAGAGAATGTGACTGGTGCTGCAGGTGCCGCTACAGAGCCGACCGAGAGCACTGTTGATAAACCGAACACGAATGCTACCACTACGGGGAGCACGTTACGTAGATTAAATAATGACATAGTAAATTACCGGTTACGCACCTTAGTAAGTAGAACGTTTGTAAAAATGATCGTGCACGCGCTCGAGCGCCTAAAGGACAAAAAGAATGTGTGACTACCCCTGCCCAGAAAGAACGCTATACTCAGCTTCTCACGCCCCACAGGAGGCGCAACCCCGCCTCCCTGTGGATAGTCAAAAAACCCGCCAATTGGCGGGTTTTTTGATTGGTCTGATGTAAGACTCTTTAACGAACAACTATTACTTCTGGGTCACCGTTTTCTGCTGGTGCTGAGATCGCAATCTTGCTCCCACCCCACGATGCAATTTCGTATCTCGTGTCGTAATCCGCGCCACTTACCCACTCGGCAGCGTCATCACTTGGGTTCAAAGGCAAGATAGTCAAATACTCTCCTACGCAAGGAATGAGGTCGAATTCACCCGAAGCAGTAGAGATCGTTGAGGTTGAGGCAGGCGCCGTGCAATCGGTCGACACAATACCCTTGTTATCAACAATCGCCTGCTGAATAGCATTCATTATAGACTCGACGTTTGCTGCGCGCTGGCTCTGGCGAGCGTCTGCGAAGCGCTTGGCTGGGTTAATAGCCACAATAACGATAGCCGCGAGGATCGCGATGATACCGATCACCACGAGGAGCTCGATAAGCGTGAAGCCTCCCTTCTTGTTAGTAAATTTTGTCATTTATACCTAATTTATTTAATAAATGGCCCTTGGCCAATCTGGGCACATAATACCGTAAACCCCTGTTTTGGCAAGCCCGCCGATTATGGTGCCTCAGCGAGGCTAGTAAGGGCCTTGGTGCCCGTATCGTAGGTAGCCGAGAGGTTGGTTACCGCGTTGGTAGAGCTGCCCTGTATCACGAAGGTCTTGGTTGGCGCAGCACCAGTAATCGTAAGCTCGCAGGCATCAAGATCGTTAAATTTCTGGTACTCGGTGTCTGCGTAGCTAGGGTTGTTCGTGACCAGTAGGAGCGCTTGCTCCAAGCAGGCGTCGGCCACTGCCCTGCTCCTACTCTTGAGCTCGGCATCAAGGACATTAGAGCGGGCATAGATCCCGGAGAGCGCCCCAGCCACCACCGTAAGCATAAGCACGGCCGAGATGATGATGGCCGACATGAGCGCAACAAAGCCTTGGTGCTTAGCGTACATACTGTGTGAGGGTGAACACCTCGCCGTCGAGCGTGAGGTTAACCGTAACCCCCGACGGCCCCGTGTGGGGCGCGAACGCTAATGCATCTACCGAGACATTATCGGTAGTCAGCTTATCTGCAACAGTTAGGGAACCATTTCGATCAAGATACACATCTCCCCCTCCGTCGATACCGACCGTAATCGTGGATGCGCTATACCGAGTGATCGTAAGCGTGCTGCCGCTTACTGAAACGTCGCTTGCGCCCACAAGCGCTTGCTCGAGCTTGCGTAGGACGAACTGCCCCTCCTCCTGTGTAGTGTTCTTGCTTGCCACCAAGTATGAACTCTGGGTGATCTGGTACACCACAAGGATTGCCCCCGACATGAGCAGCGCCAAGAGCGCTATGTAGATAATGGTCTCGATGAGTGAGAATCCTCGCATACTATGAGCAAGCTAACGCTGGGTACACAATAGCCAGCGCATCATTGCTTTCGTTCGAAACAAACACAATATTCTCAAGGAAGTCGAGGCCAGTCGCCTTCTCCGAATACTGGAGCGCACAGGACGGAACTGAGATAGGGTTAGCCGGATCCTGCACGTTATAGATCAAGAGCGGGCCACCGCCGTTGTTTGGTGTCTGATCAGTGGTGGCCAAGAATACCAGCGGCCACTGGGACTCTACTCCCACCACCTCCGTGTTTGAGTTGATCTGCAGATCTTCGCCGCCATACCTCGTAATCGCCGTGAGATCAGTAGTATTGAGTACAATGAAATCTTCTGAGGCTTGCGCTCTTTGTCTGCCTACATAGACCTTCGCGCCCGCCACATCAAGTGCCAGCGCATCAAAATTGCCGGCCGCATTGTAGACCGTGCTACCTGCCGGGATAGGCGGTGTCGGGCATGGATTTGTCAGGTCAGCTGGATCGCTTACATCGATCACTATCAGCTCGCACTCGTTTGCGGAGCTTGCAATATATGCATATCCATTTTGCACCGCAATGTCATGCACATTATGATTGAGCTCCAACTTCCCTAGCGACACGGGTGCCGTTGGCGTAGAGACATCGAAGATGTGAAATTCTGGCCCGGCGGTCTCTTTAGTCCCGATAAAAACCAGGCCGTCTACATAGCGAATACTAATCGCCTCTGGCGCTGAGCCAGTTGGATCAACATCAGGCAGTGCGGCGCTCGCGACAAACGTGGCATCTAGTGCATTAAAGATCTGCAGCTGCCCGGTAGTCGACGCGCTCGCCACATACACATAGTCTTGCGTTACATCAACCCCGAGAAGGTCCTTGTTATCTTCACTACCCGAAGCAAGGAGTGTAGGTGCCGTCTCGTCCGTGACGTCGATCATCCACAAGGTGTCCTGATTACCCGTTCTCTTCGTAGTAACCGCGGCAATCCTCTGGCCCGGCCGGCGCACTACGTCCACATCGGTCGCCACACTACCGTTATGGATAACGTCAGTAACACTATGTGTCTTGGGCGCATCCCACCCTGCTGGTGGCGTCGGGTCGCAATCGCCACCGAGCATGAGTGCAATAGAGAGGTCTGAAAAAAGCGTGGTGATAGAGACGCTTAGGTCCCGACCTCCTTGCTGCCAAGTGATATTACTCGTTGCTTGTTTTAAACACTCGGCACGATCCTCAACCTCAAGCGACTTTTGATAGATATCATCAGGTGCCGCCGACACATCACTCACTGCATAAAAATCTTGCTCAGCAAGAGCGCGTGCCTCCTCGAGCTGCGACTCGGCCTTGGCAAGCGCCTCGACATTGGTCTGGGTATCGAGCGCGAGAGATTGATTGCCGAAGACGACGATGATCACGGCCGAGATGGTGAGGGTCAAGATCGCAAGCGCGATCATGATCTCGACGGTACTGAACCCGATATGAGATCTACCAGTTGATCCTGCCTTCATGGTTGGTTGTGATAACCGCATTCTTACCGTCCTGCACCACGGTAATAGTCTCATCCGTGGCGTTGCCCGTGAGCTGTGCGAACTCTACGGTAGGAAATGTGGAGCTGAAGTTTGATGCTGCAGCCACGCCAGCATTCGCCTCCACGCGGTCGTGCGCGCTTGCGTCATCACAGGTGGCGCCTTTCGCAATGATGTAATTCCCCGCGTCATAGCACACACTCCAGCTCGTCTCATCGATATTCGCCATCGCGCGGCTCCGCGCGCGCTCGAGCATGCTCACGATCACGTCGCGCTCGCTTCGGCGCGTGGCGCCACGATACGCCTCCATGCTCATAAAGAGCCCCAGCGCCACCAAGAGCGAGAGGAGCGCGACCGTGATCATGACCTCGATCATCGAGAATCCGCGATTCATATTAGCCCTTCGGGTTAAGGTGCTGGGTAATGTCGTAGATCGGCGTGATCACCGACACAGCGACCGTGCCGACCATAAGGCCCATGAAGATCATCAAGACTGGCTCGATAGAGCTCGAGAGACTCTTGGTGAGCTCATCGACCTCGTTCTCATACATCTCACCGAGATACGCGAGCGTACTCGAGAGTGAGCCCGTGCGCTCGCCTACCGCCACCATGTGCGCCAAGATGTCGGGATAGATATCGCTCCGCGCCGCGAGACCCTTAGAGATCGGCTCACCGCGCATCACGAGCGTGGCAAGATGCGTACACGCATCTCGATACACACGGTTCGTGGTACTCTCAGCCGTCACCTCGAGCGCGGTCGTGAGCTTGATACCGCTCTTAAGGAGGAGTCCGAGTGTGCGGGTAAAGTTGGCGAGATTATAGTTGCGCGCGATCTGCCCAGCGAAGGGTATGTAGAGGAGCATACGGTCGGTCGCCTTGCGGAATGCCTCGAAGCGGTTGCGGATCATCACATACACCACGCCGAGCAGTATGAGGCCAAGTGCGGTGAGGAAGCCCCAATCGCGAATATACGCCGAGGCAGCGATCATCGCACGCGTAGTGAGCGGCAGCTCGACGTTGAGGCTAGTGAAGATCGGCATCAGCTTAGGGAAGATATATGCCGTGAGCATGGCGGTGAGGCCGATCGTCGCAACCGTAATAAACACCGGGTACACCATCGCACTGATCACCTTGCGTTGGAGCTGCTGCTTCTTCTGCAACTCCTCAGCAAGGTACACGAGGTTCTGGCTCAAGATGCCGCTCTGCTCGCCCACGCGGATCAGGTTTACCGCGAAGTCGCCAAAGAGCCGATTATGCTTGCCGAGCGAGGTCGAGAGGTGCTGGCCGCTTGAGACATCGGCAATGACCGTATCAAGTATGCGCGCCTTGCCCTTACTCTTGGTCTGCGTACGGATCAGGAGCAAGCTCTCGACTATAGGCACCCCCGCCTTAATAAGAAATGAGAGCCGCTTGGCGAAGAGGGTCTGCTCTTTAGCCGAGAAGCGGACAAAGCTAATACTGGTAAAAGAAAGTGCCTCGGTCTTGGGGAGCCGTGGCGTGGGTATGGTCGGGAGCGGTACACGCTCCTTCAGCTTCTTGATCCGCAGGAGCGCCTCGCCTCTATTCATATACAACGCGTAGGACCTCCTCGATCGTAGTCTCTCCCCTACGCGCCTTGGCGA
>JACCDR012581538.1_pt1 | contig 18559 bp, 33 predicted proteins | sample 7446431 | NCBI WGS metagenome assembly JACCDR01 (sample SAMN15323443, study PRJNA562643) | freshwater metagenome | isolation source: river surface water | place: USA:Blue River Watershed | collected 2017-08-17
GTTCGCTCTCGACGGGCAAGCTCATACCGTTGCCAGGCAACAAGGGCTCGGGCTTCGAGATCCTCGTCGATGAGGTCGTGTGGTGGTCGCAAGAAAAGGGTGTCGGTAACCCGGGCAACATTCGCTTCAACGCCTCGGTGCCTCGCGCCGAGCAACCAAAAGTCACGAGCTTCACGCAGGCGCAGGCGCGCCGCGTGGGGCCACAACAGCAAGGGGCGTGAGATGAACACGGTAACCGAGATCGATTGGGACAAGATGGAAGCCAGGGGCGAGCACCTCGACAAGCTCGCTGCTTTCTACGGCAAGAAGCGCATCGTCGAGAGTGACGCCGCGCTACGCGTGCGCACGCGTCACAGCATGGTGGGCATCGGCACACGCGACGCGATGTTCTACGCGCTGCGTGAGGTCGCCCCCGATCTCGGCGTCGTACTCATTCCAACGATCCACAAGGTGCCGGGCTTCTGGACGCTGCTCTGGCACACCATCAAGCGCAAGCCCGTGCCGCGCGAGGCTGATATCGTCGTGCACTTCTACGCGCCCGCTGGCGTGCAGTGCGACATGTCCGCGCTCATCGACGTGATCAAAGCAACGCTTCGCGTCGGTCTTACGTGGCGCGTCGTCATCAACGGTGGCGACTAAAGCGCCGTGACCAGCGACGAGGCGTCACCCGGGGTGGTGGCGGAGATTCTTTGCCGCGTGATCGGCTGCGACCGTGAGGTGCTTCAGATCATAGTGGCGAGCATGAGTGTCCAACAACGCCGCGAGTTCGTGCGGCAATGCCTGGCAGAAGACGCCCGGCAGCGAAGGAAAAAGAGCGCGTGAAAGTGGTAATTGACAAAGTGGCTTACTGGCTCAAGCCGGAAGAGGTTCCGGTGTTCAACGCGTGTTACGGCGCAGCTTTCGTCTACTGGCGTTTTCAAGCGCCCGACGGTGTTGAGCCCAACGAACGCAAGGCCGCACACAAAGCGATGATCACAGCCAAGGTAGGCGTAGAAGGGTGCTTCGCGCGCTCCTTGGAGCTGTTGTGAGCCGCGCATCGCTGCCCATCCTCGACAAGCCGACCATCGAACGGCTCTCTCTGCGTGTGTTGCCTGACAGCGACGAGATTGAGCGCACGCTCGTGCAGCTCGCGCGCGAGGGCAACTTGCAGGGCGTGGTGGAGAAGCCCCCGCGCTACAGCTCGACAACGATCCAATGGCACGACGAGTGCGCACGTAAGTTCTACTGGCCAACGCTCGCCGGGCTCGAAGAGGCACCCTCGCCCGCGCAAGAGGTCGGCACGCAGCTGCACAAGTACCAAGAAGACTACCTCAAAGAAGGCAAGATCCCGGTGCAGACAAATCTAGCCGGTCGGCTCGCGGTGCTCGGGCACAAGCTGCTCCCGATGCCGCGCTCACCGGGCTTGCTCGTCGAAGAGCCGTTCGAGATGGATATGGACGGCGTGCCGGTGACGGGCACCATCGACTTCACGCGCAACCCAACGACACCCGATGGTGAGCCCGATTACAACGCAGTGGGTTTTCTGCTCGGCGATCACAAGACGAAGAAGAACAAGCGCTATCCGAAGACGAAGCCTTGGCTCATGACCAACATTCAATCGAACCTCTACGCCTACGCGCGTTGGGGCATCTTGCATGCGATGGGCTACGAGTCGCTGCGCATCGTCGACAAGCAGTGGGTCTACTACTTCAAAGAGGACAACAGCGTAGAGAAGCTGCGCTCAGTCGACAGCCTCGACCACGTGGCCGAGCAATACGAGACACGGATCAAACCGAACCTTTTGGGCATGCAACGCATGGTGCGTGAGCTGCCACGGATCGGTGATGTGCCGGCTGCGGACAAGAGTGTCTGCACGGCCTATTTTGGCTGCCCTCACTACAATCGGTGTTGGGGCATGGGCCAGAGGAGTGAGAACATGGGAGTCGTTGCAGGTAATTTCTCGAAGCAGAACATCGCGGCCAAGGCGCAAAACATCAAAGCGGGTGGAGGTGTCGCAGCCGCGCCGGTGACGACGCCGAAGAGCGCACCACGCACGGGCGCGGGTACGGCAGTAAACCCGCCGCCGTCGCGCCCCGCGCCGGTGCGCGCCGCGCCGCCCCCGCCGATGGACGAAGAGCCGACTGAGTTCGTAGACGCAGACGGCAACCCGTGCGACGCCGAGGGCAACCCGTTCGAAGCGGTTGAGCCAGAGCAAACGCCCGCGCCAGCGCCGGCACCCAAGCGCACGCGCGCGAAGAAGAACGCACGCACCGAGCAAGTCGAGGCAGCCGAGCCCGCGCAAGACGAAGCGCCGGCCTCTACGCCTACGCGCTCGCGCCGCGCGCCGGGCTTCAACAGCGGACACAATTTCTGGCTGTTCGTCGGCTGCCGCCCGGCCTTCGGTTTCGACGGCGAGGTCATGCCGATCGAGCACCTCGTCGGCGGTGCGCAGGCTGATGCCGCTAACGGCAATGACGCCGCGCACTACCGCGACCGCAACAGCTACGGCGCGCTGGAAAGCGCCTTCGCCAAGTGGCTGGAGGAGAACGCGATCGTCGGTGCGGTGACGGTCGACCCTGACACCATCGTCGCGCGTGACGTGGTGGGCTTGCTGCGCGCGCACGCGCAAGTGTGCATCGAAAGGACGATGTAACATGCTCGACGCCGAGTCTCTCACCAAAGAGATCGCCGCTGCTCTGCAAGCGGTGAAGAACAAACCTGACCCGACCGACGACGAGATCGAAGCGCTCGTCATCGCCGTGACGAAGCCCCTCGTCGGTGCCATCGTCATGAACGTCAACACCCAAGAACGGATCGCCATCGCGCTCGAACGCTTGGCCGATCACCACACGCCGAAGACGGCAGAAGAGGAGGCGTAACATGGCTCAACTCACTCAAGCAACCAACGCAGCAAGCGGCATTCTCGAAGCGGCGGATATCGCGCCGGTGCCACTCGACCCCGACACACGTGCAATGGTCGACCACGCCTTCAGCTATCACAAGCCCGAGGGAGATCAGTCGAATCGCTACGTGGCCATTCGCGAAGCGGGCAAAGCCTTCGCCGAGGTGCTGCTCTCGGTGTGTCCGTCGAGCGCTGATCGCACGGCAGCACTGCGCCAGATTCAAGACGCGGTGATGACAGCGAACCGCAGCATCGCGCTCGGCGGGAAGGGGATGCGCTGATGCCTCTGCAAGCGATCGTCATCCAAACGCAGATGACGGAAAAGCAACGGCAGTGCGCACACGACTTCAAGCCGACGATCTTCACGTGCAACACGCCGACGAAGCATCAAGACGTGTACTGCGTGAAGTGTCGCTGGCATCAGTGCGCCTACGTGAGCGTGCGAGCTGCGGCATGAGTGACAGCTCGCGTGTAGAGCCCGAGAGCGCGGGCGCGGTGAAGTGCGTAGGTGAAACCGCGCTCGCGCTCAAGGTGATGAAGGGCACCGGCATGAAGGCAAAAACCTTTTGGGTGCCAAAGAGCGTCGTGCACGAAGACAGCGATGTGCAGGGCGAGGGTGACGAGGGCGAGTTGTTCGTGTTTCGGTGGTACGCCGAGCAGGAGGGGTTATGAGACTCGTGATCGTAGAGAGCCCCTTCAAGGGCAAGAACAAAGCCGATGAGAAGCTCAACATCGAGTATGCGCGTGCAGCGATGCGCGATTGTTTGTTGCGAGGTGAAGCACCCTATGCCTCGCACCTGCTCTACACGCAAGCGGGCATTCTCGACGACGGCAAGCCAGAGGAGCGCGAGCTTGGCATTGAAGCCGGGCTCGAATGGGGTCGAGCTGCATCGCTTACGGTGGTCTACACCGACCGTGGTATCAGCGACGGCATGAAGCTCGGCATCTCACGCGCGCGCAAGCAAGGGCGCGGTGTAGAGGAGCGCACGCTCGGCGGTAAGTGGGCGGGTAAGTTCTAGCAGTATCGCGCGCGGTGGTCGCGTGCGTTTTCAACGGGGCATAGCCCCATAGTGGAGAGCCAAATGGCCAAGACAGAGAATTTCGTGATCGTGGACAAGAAGGATTTCGCCAAGCTGGAAAAGATCATCGGCAAGGCGACGACCGCTGTGCAGAAGACGGCACTGGCGGCGCAACAAGAGCTGAGCGTGTTGCAAGCAGCGTTCAATCAGCTCTCGGGCGTGCAGCCGGCGAAGAAGACGCGCGCGAAGCGTGCGCCTGCGCAAGCTAGCGGCGAGACACCGACCGCTGAGCCGGGTGACTTCGACGACAAGGCGGCAGCGCCCGCCGCCGAAGCGCCGGCTGAGCCCGTCGAGCCCAAGCAGGTGACGCGTAAAGCACCGACCGCCGCCAAGGTGGTGCAGTTGCCCAAGCCCGCCGCCAAGGCACCGGCAGCGAAGACGCCGGTGACGAAGCGCGCGGTTGCCCCGGCCATGCCGGGTCGGCGGTGAGCTGACACATGCCCTCTGCGTTCGCGAGTGCGATGCCCAAAGGCTTCAGCTCGGGCTTCAAGCGCCCGCGCGCGAAGAAGGCACAGGTGAAAAAGCGCCTCGGCGTGGGCGCGAGCGCGGAGTTGATCCGCGTCGTGAACATGCCGAGGCGCTCCATCGACGTATACGATTCTGACTTTGCCCTCGCGCTCTCGATGGAGATGCGCCGCCAGGGTAGCAACTTCTGTCTCAAGCCCAAGCAAGCCGCGATGCTCGTCGAGAGCGTCGAGGCCGGCGGTCTATTTGGCATGCTCGGTGTCGGTGGCGGCAAGACCGTCGTCGCGCCGCTCTTTGGCAAAGTGCTCGACTGTCAACCCGTCGTGCTGCTTGTGCCCGCTGCGCTAAAAATCGAGATCACGCGCAAAGTGATCCCTTGGTTGCAGCGCGAGATTGATTTCATCCCGCCACACGTCATCAGCTACAACGAGCTTCAGAATCCGCAGACGGGCGACGTGCTCGACCGCATCAAGCCGAAGCTGATTGTGTGCGACGAGATCCACAACCTGAAGAACAAAGCAGCCGCTCGCACGAAGCGATTCCTGCGTTACTTGGCTGAGTACCCGAACACGATCGTCGTTGCACTGAGCGGCACCATCACACGCCGCTCGTTGCTCGATTTCTGGCACATCATTCAATTCACGCACAAAGGCAAAAAGGTGCCCGTCACGACGGTGTGGACAGAGGCGCGTGATTGGTCGCGCGCGATCGATCCACAAGTGCCCGAGGATCAGCGCATGCTACCAGGCGCGCTGCTACGCCTCTGCCGCCCCGGCGAAGATGTGCGCCAGGGCTTCAACCGCCGGCTCATCGACACCGAAGGCGTTATCGGTGGCAGCGCCGAGGACGTGGGCTCGTCGCTCGTGCTGCATCGGCTGCGCCCCGTCGTGCCCGTCGCCGTTACGCGCGCGCTCGAACGCCTGCGCCAGTATTGGGAGACGCCTGCGGGCGAGGTCGTCACCGACGCGAAAGACTTTGCACGCAAGGCGCGCGAGATCAGCCAAGGCTTCTACTACGTGTGGCAGTGGCCCGGCGGTAAGCCCGATAAGCCGTGGCTCGAAGCGCGTGCAGAGTGGCGCAAGGTCGTGAGCGATGTGACGAAGCTCAACCGCCAAGGGCTCGACAGCGAGCTACTCGTGCGCACGCAGGCAGATCATCACTACCGCCACGGCTACAGCGAGCTGCCGAAGACGATGGTCGATCGCATCATGGCCACGTGGGAAGCATGGGACGCCGTGCGCGAGCAAGAAGACCCGCCTACGCGCGCGATCTGGATAGATGACTTTCTCGTTCGAGCTGGGATAAAGTGGGGCAACGAGGTTCAGGATGGGATCGTTTGGTACGACGCCCGGGCCATCGGTGAGCGAGCCGAAGAACTCGGTGCCACCGTTTGTACAGCGGGTGTTCACGGCAACACGCGCATTCTTGATCTGGCCGGACGGCCAGCGTTCGATCCTGAAACCGGCGACGGCGAGAAGCACGTCGTTTTCGCCAGCTCGACCGCGCACGGCACGGGCAAAAATCTCCAACGATGGTTCAACGCTCTGTGTCTCGCTCCGTGGGCGGGTGGTGCGACCTTTGAGCAAGTCATCGGGCGCGAGCACCGCCCGGGGCAGAAGGCAGACGAGGTGAACTTCTACATCAACGTGCATACGCTTGAGTTGGAGAAGGCGCTCGCGGGCGCGCTCGAACAAGCACAGTACATCCAAGACGTGACAGGCGGCGCGCAAAAGCTGCTCATGGGGAATTGGGCCGCATGAGCGTCGACCCGAGCGCACGGCTTGGGCGCGACCCGCAGCGCTCTTGCTACACCAAGGCGCGCTTCGGGTGTGAAGACGACGCGCGTAGAAAGTGCGCGCGGATTTTGAAGAGGGACGGGGTTCAACTGTACTACTACGGATGCCAGTTGTGCGGCGGCTGGCACCTCACACGAAGACCGCAACAGAGGGATCTAGAGAAATGGGCCAAGCATCAGGATACATCGGTTGCAAGAAGTGCGGCGAGAGCATCGAGGCGCGCGCCGCCGTAGCAACCGAGGTTGAGAGCTTCTACGGCGATGGCACGAGCGCCGGCATGTTCACCGCGCACTTTTGCAATCAGCAGTGCGCGACCGAGTTCAAGGCGCTCAACCTCGCGCCGGTCTTCGAGGTCGAGATCCCCGAGCCCACGCCCGAAGAGGTCGAGCGTCGAGAGTTGAAAGCCGTAGTGACGTTGCACGATCCGACGCGATTGAAAGCGAGTGTAGGGTGAAGCTGATGCAGGTGAGCTATCGCCTGCTCGGTGAGCTGCTCGGCGTCGTCTTTTGGGTCGCGCAGTGTGTCGTGATGTACAACATCGGGCGCATCATCACGCGCGCCCTCGGGTTCAACTTTTGAGGCCGAAGGGCATGCCGCCGGATCGTCGCCCGGTCCAACGCGTGCTCGATTGGCTCAACACCGCTGCACCAAGTGCGTACAGCGAACCTTACATAGCCGCGCGCTTGCGCATGCCTGAGCAAGAGGTGAGCTTGATCATCGTCGGGCTCGCAGAGGACGGCTTTGTCGTGCGCGAATACACATGCGTGCGCGCCGCGCGCGAAGACGACCCTGAATTGTAGAAAATCGTCCCGGGGTCTGTTGCATTTGACCCCACTGCGTGCAAAATAACGCCTCACGCTCGTCGCGATTCTGCATCGAGCGCAAGCAGTACCAAACGAACGCATGAAGGAGAGAAGTATGGGAGTCACTAATGCCGCTGGTCGTTCACCTGCCACTCAACCACCGAGGGCAGCCGCCCCCCGAGCAGCCGCGCCCGCGCAAGCTGCGCCCCAAGCTGCCCGAGCTGCCGCACCCGCTCAACAGCAACAGCGCCAGGCCGCGACCGCTCCGCGTAGCGCGCCTACGCCGGTGCAAAGCGGTGGAGCAGGACGACGCAGCAAAGTGAGCTTCGCCGATTCGACGCCGCGTGGTTCGCGCGCGAACCTCGAACCGATCGAAGAGATCAATCCGCAGACGGGCGAGGTCATCGACCGTGCTGCAACGTTCACCGTGCGGATCAACCGCGTCGAACGCAAGCTCGCCAACGAGAGCGAGCACCCGCAACCCGCCGAGAGCACCGTCATCGAGTGCGAAGTCGTCGAGAGCAACAACCCGAAGTGCCCGCCGGGTTACACCGCGAGCGTCGTGTTCACCGATCGCTATTTCCAAGACCTCTACTTCGGTGAGGTCAAGGGCTTCTTGTGCGGTCTGCTCAACGCCTCGCCAAACGACATTGATGACAACGATTGGAATGCTGTCGCCGGTCGTTTCGATCTCAATTGCCCCGAGGGTGCCGACCTCAATGAGTGGCTCGCCTCCGAAGACGTGGCGAACCTCGTCGCGTGGCGCGAGGGCGGCGCGGTGCTTGGTGCGCTCGTCAAGGTGACGGTGCGCTTCAAGCGTCGCAAAGAGAAGCACCCGATCCGGGAGTATGCTTGGGCACCGAGTGAGCAGCAACACCCGGGCGCAACCGAGTAGGCCGGACCATCCTGCAACACGACCCCGCGAGGGGAGCGCGCGTGCTCTGCACCACGAACCATCCGCAAAACGTGGGTTTGCTCGGTGACGGTTAACCGAGACTGACGCGGGGGTTTATTCCCTCGCTGTTCAGTTGAACGTCGATCTTAACGGGTTACCCGCCCACCTCGGATCGGCGTTCAACTGAGCGGCGAACGCTCAAGAGGGAAAAGGGTACAATGAAAGGCAGAGATCAGCTCTTCAGTAGCGCGAAGACTGGCGGAACCGACACGTGGTCTACACCGCAACCGTTCTACGATGTGCTGTACGAGGAGTTCGGCTTCACGCTCGATCCGTGCGCCAACGCCGACAACGCCAAGGCCGCTTATTTCAGCATCGACGAAGGTGTTGACGGGCTAGAGCAGGATTGGGGCGACAACGTTGTCTTCGTGAATTTCCCCTACAGCGACGCCAAGCGATGGAGCGCCAAGTGCATCGACGCCGCGCACAAAGGCGCAACCGTGGTGGTGCTGTGCGCCGCGCGCACCGACACGGGATGGTGGCAAGACCTAGTAAACGTCGCTGAGGAAGTGCGCTTCGTGAAGGGCCGGCTTGCTTTCGACAACGGCAAGCCCAATAGCGCTACGAGCGCAACGTTCCCGTCGAGCGTGATCGTGTTACTGCCTGGCTTGAACCAAACGCTCGTTGAAGACCTGGCGCAGCCCAACAACGAAGGCAACCACTTCGTCGGGCTCACACGCCTTACGTTGTGGGAGGTGCCGCCCGAGGTGCGTCGCGGCAGCGTGTCGCTCGACGCGCTCGACCCGGCGATCGGAGCTGCGTCGTGATGGACATCAACGTCATGTCGATGTGCCCGATGTGCGGGCAGAACAAGAGCATCAAAGGGCGCAACGAGGCCGGCGAGTGCAGCGAATGCCAGCTGCGGATCGACGCGCGCACGCGCTACTACTTGAACCAACGTGATACGAGCCTCGCCGGTCGGCTTGCCTCGCTCAAGCGAGTCACCGAGGCCGCGCAGCTCATCATGGCTCGCTGGTATCCGACCGATTCGCAAGACGAGCGCACGCAAGACGCGACGATCAGTGAGCTGATGCGCCTCGATCGCGCGTATCGTTCGCACGTGCTCAACGCGCTCACACACGGAGAGCACCCGTGAACAACATCTACGATCAAAGCAGCGCTATCGAGTGGATCAAGAGCCAAGGCAAAGAGAGCATCGAGGTCGATCACGCGACGTGGTGCGCGATCCGCAAGCACTGCTACAGTGACGACTTCGGCGCGGGCGTGCTCGTCGAGTACATCTACAACAAGCAGCAAATGCGCGTGTTCTTCGGCGACGGCCCGGGCGTGCTCATCACGCGCGCGGGTACGCCCCCGCGCCCGAGCGAGCCTTTCCCACCGACAGAGGTCGTCTTACTCAATGGCCCGAGCAAAGAGCCGGTCTACGGGCCGAGCATCTTTCGTTCACTCGCTCCGTGGTACATGAAGCTCAAGGCCATCAAGCGCGCGCTCGGTGAGTCGTGAGCTGCGAAGACGGCGGTGATGGCTACGACGGCGACGACTTCGCACTCGATTGCTTGTATGAGGCCGACGAGCTGCCGTTCAAGCTCGCTGTTCTTGTGGTGCTCGGCGTCGCGATCTATTTTGTCGGTCGTTGGCAAGGGTGGTGGTGAATGGGTCACAAGTGTCACGCTCTGCAATGTAACAACGCTTGCCCGCCGGCTTACCTGATGTGCGCGAAGCATTGGGCGATGGTGCCGCCGGCAACTCAGCGCGCGGTCTACGCGACCGTGAAACTACGCGGGCCGAATTGCGACAAGACGTGGGCACCGTGGTGGCGCGCGGCGCACGCGGCCATCGCGCACGTTGCACGCATTGAGCACGGCGACAGCGATCGTCTCGCGCGTTGGCTGGAGAAGCAAATGGAAACGGCCAAGCAGCTGGAGACGGAGCGGTGAGCACGCGCTATCCTCTCTACGACAACACGCGCCCGATCGTGGCGTGGGATACGGAAACGGAACGCTTTCGTCGCGGCATGTTCGCACCGCGCATCGCCTGCCACTCGTTCGCGTGGCGCGAGGGCAGCGAGGTGAAGACGGCGCTGCTCGACCGCCGCGAGGGTATGCGCGAGCTGCATGAGATGCTCGACCGCTGCATCCGAGGCGAGATCACGATCGCCGGTCACTATGTGCCCTACGACGTGTGCGCGGCGGGCGCTGAAGACGAAGAGATCCTGTTCAAGTTCTTCGACGCCTACGAGGGCGGCGGCATTCACTGCACGCAGATGGGCGAGCAGCTCGTTGAGACAGCAAAGGGCTTGCTGCGCATCGAGTGGGACGAAGACAAGCAAGACTATCGAGGCAAGAAGCTCTACAACCTCGGCGACCTCACGGCAAAACACCTCGGCTGGCCGTTCTACAAAGACGGGTGGCGCTTGCGCTACGGCGAGCTACTCGACGTGCCGCTTCATGCGTGGCCCGAAGAGGCTAAGATTTACCCGCAGAAAGATAGCCGAGGCACCTACCTCATTGCTGAGATTCAGCGCGAGAACGCCGCGCGCATCAGCCCGCACGATCCGCTCGTGGCCACGCTCGCGCATCACTGCCGCACGTACATGGCGCTCGCGCTCGTGAGCGTGTGGGGTGAAGAGATTGACGCCGAGCGCGTCGACCGCATGAACAGCGTGTTCGAAAAATTCCGGCACACGTTCATCCCCGACTTGCTCAAGCACAAGCTCGTGACACGCACTGAGCGGGGCAAGAACGCCGGCAAGATCACGAAGAAAAAGAAGCGCCTGCAAGAGCTGGTAGCCGCCGACCTCATCAAGCGCGGCGTGTTCGACTGCACTGTCGAAGACGTGCTCACGCGCCCGATGGAGGTGCTCGTGCACAGTGACGGGCGACCGCACGACGACTATCTCACCGATGGTGGCAAGAGCGGTAACCGTGTGCTCAAGTGCGGCGGTGAGATCCTCGTCGATTGCATCCCCTACGAACAAGACGAGTGGGGTAATGAGGTCATCGACGCAAACGGCAACAAGGTGCCGACACCGCTCAAGCACATGCACGGCTTCCTCGACGCTGAGAAGCTCTACAGCTCGTTCGGTTTGCCCCTTGTAAAATTCGGCTACGGCCCGCTGCATGCGCGCTATGGTTTTGCCGAGACAGGACGCACGACGTGCAGCGGTGGCCCGAAGAAAGAGCGCGTAGGGCTCAACGTGCAACAGCTGCCGCGCGACTTGCCCAAGGCGCTCAAGCTTATGATGCTGCAAGAGCTTGGCGAGGTCATCGACATTCGCTCTTGCTTCGTGCCGCGCGAGGGGTGGGTGCAGTCATCGAGCGACTTCTCTGCGCTAGAGATGCGCACGCTCGCACAGTCGTGTATTTGGCTCGTGGGCTACTCGACGCTTGCCGAGGCGCTCAACGGCGGGCTCGATCCGCACACGCTCTTCGCCGCGAACTTTTTCTTGCACAGCAGCTACGACGACGCGCTCGCGCGCGTGAAGCTCGAAGAGGCCGTCGCCGTGGCGATGCGCCAACGTGCCAAGGTCGGCAACTTCGGTTTGCCCGGCGGCATGGGCGCTAAGAAGTTTTGGAAATACGCCAAGAAGCAAGGCGTCGTGCTCACGATGAAGGAATGCTACCAGCTCAAAGACGCATTCCCTCGGCAGTGGGTCGAGATGGTCGACTACTTTCAGCTCTGCTCAAACGAGGCCGAGCGCGGTAACGACGTGGTGGTCGGGCTCGCGAGCGGGCACGTGCGCGGGGGCTGCCGCTACACCGACCGATGCAACGGCTACTTTCAAGAGCTGGCGGCGGCGCTCGCAACCGACGCGCTATGGATCAACGTGCGCGAGTGCTACGACCGCCGGCTCAACACCGCGCTCTACTGCTCCCGCATCACAGCGTTCATCCACCCCGGGTACCGCGCTGAGCACCCCATCGGCGCGGCGCACGAGGCCGCGACACGCATCGCTGACAACGCGCGCGAGACACAAGGTCACTGGCTGCCGAACGTCGAGCCTGATATCGAGCCGGCGCTCATGCCGCGTTGGTACAAGGGCGCGAAGACAGTCTACGGGGAGGATGGGCGGCTACAACCGTGGCAGCCCAAGGCCGCATGAATTTCGATCCGATCTACGGCATGAGTGACGCCGAGGCGCGCAGCATGGGCGCGTTGCTTGGCACCGCGATCAAGCCCTACCTACGAGCGGGCTTGCACCCGGCAGAGCGCGTCAAGCGCATCGAGCAAACGCTCGACGTGGCGATCAACGGCAGTCGCTACAAGCTGCCGAAGGTGACGACCTACGCCTTCTATCTGCCGCGCGACAACCATTGCGAGGTCTTCTTCGTGTGGGCCGACAAGGCAAGAAACGGCGGGCCACGTGAGAAGCTCGACCGCTATCTCGGCACGACGTTCATCGGCACGACACCGCTCGACTTGTACATGGAGCTTCGCAACATCCCGACGCTCTATGCGCTCAACCCGAGCGGGCAAGGCGTCGAAGGCGGGATCGATCGTGTCGTAGATCACATGCTTCAGATGCAAGCTCGTGCAGAGCTTCACCAAGCACCCTTCCCGCTGTTTTGTGCAGCGCGTGCGGTGCTACGAAAGTGGAGCCACTGACTTGAGAGCTAGCCTATGTATGATTTTCTTTGCATGCGGCCGCGCACCTGCACCGCTCGACTTGCCCGCCGATAGCGGGCGCGCCTTCGTGTTGAACGCCGACCTCGAACCCGAGCTGAAAGAGGCGAACCTACTCATCGACTCACTCGCGGTTGCGACCGGCGAGCCCGTCGCTGATTGGATCGCGACCGCGAACGTCTACGTTTATCGCACGACGGCAAAGCGTTGGGTGTGCGCGCGCGAGGGCGCGTGGGACGGCTGCGCGCAGTGGCGTGAGGCCGAGCGCGTTGCCGTCGTCACCATCCGCGCCGAAGAGGGTGACTGCCTCGCAGACACCGCCTTCCTGCACGAGATGGCGCACGTGTGGAAATGCGCCGAGGGCAACTGTGATCACGACCACACCGATCCGAAGTTGTGGCCGTTCGTCACCGGACAAATCGACGGCGCGATCCGGCGCGCCAAGAAACTAGGAGCTTGCCAGTGATCATTCACACCGCGTGGGTCGGTCCCGATCCCATCCCCGAATCGTTCAACGTCAACATGCACACGCAGAAGCGACACGCGCGCTTTGTTGGGCCGTCGCAGCACAGCCCGGGCTTCGAATGGCGTTGTTGGACACCTGAGCTGATCGCACGCTACCCGTTTCTGCGTGAGGTAGCGCTCAGCGATTATTGGCGCACGTGCATGGAGGCGAAGCACTACGCTGCCGCGTGCGACTATCTGCGCCTCGTGCTGCTCTGGAATTTTGGCGGCTTGTGGTGTGACGGCGACGTTGAGATCGTCAAAGACCCCGAGCGGCTCTTCATGCAGGCGCGCGAAGATTTTCTCAAGGCCGCGGCGGAGGACGGCGAGCTACTCGGCACCGCCGTCATCTACGCGCCGCCACGCCACCAAGTGATCGGCAAGCTGATCGATGAGTACAAGATCGCCACCTACGCCGACGTGTGCGAGGGCGGCGGCTTGGAAAACGGGCCGGCGCGCTTCACCCGCGTCGCGAAGGCGAACCCGGATCGCGTGTGCCTGCTCTCATCCGAGTTCTTTTACCCGTCGAGCTGGCGCACGCCCGATCAAGTCAACATCACCGAGAACACGATCGCTTGGCACAAGTGGGCGGGCTCGTGGAAAGCAACCGCAGACCTATCAAAATGGAGATACAAATGACGGAGGTGCAGCAGTGGACGACGGCAGCTTATTGGGAGGGCGGTGGCTCGCTCAACGTAACAACATCTCGTGCGAGGCGCGCTACGTTGAGCCTACTCGCTCGGGTGGTGTCGATCGCGCGCGAGCTGCGTCGCGAGTTGACGTGGGCTCGGAGCGTGCAATGAGCAACTCACCGCACCTCTACGACGAGCTTGTGATGCGAGAGAAACAACTCGCCGTGTGCACGCGCGCGATGATCGACGTGGCTACGCGCCTCGAAGCGTTGCCGCTCGAAGTGAGCCAGCAAAACGAAGATGTTGTTGGACCGGCGATCAAAGCCATCGCAGAGTTTCTCAAGACGACGCGCGCGACCGGCACGCCGCTGCAAATGGAAGCGGTGGTGCAGAAGATGCGCCGCGAATACCTCATCCTACTCACGCCGTGGCAGGCGCGCGGGCTCGACGCTGAGCTGATGAAACAAGCCAAGGGCCAGCCCAACAACGTCACGAGCATCTTGTACGCGGGCGAGCGCTACCCGCTCGACGCGGCGAGGGAGATCGACTGATGTGTCAGTGCACGCCGAGCATCAAGACGCCCTTTTGTGGCCAGGGTGATTGTCAGTGGCCCCCGCAACCGCCGAAGCCGCCGAATCGTAAGTTCGCGATGATCGTCGAGAGTGACGACACGTCGGTGATGCTCAAGCGCGACGACGAAGGCAGAGAGCTTTTCACGATCAACGGGCACGTGATGAAGGTGCGTGCGCCGCGCATCGAGATCGTAGGCGACAGCGTGAGCGTGAGCTTTTTCATGCCGCTCGCTGCGAAAGATCGGAGCAAGGAATGAGGGGCGAGCGCTTTACAAAGGATCTCAAAGAAGAGGCGCGCGTGTTGAAGCTCGTCGGCGACTACGAGAGCGCCTCACGCTACGAGCTGCACCAGCTCGCGCACAAGATGCTCGAACAAGAGCAGTGCGATGAGTGCCGCTATGAAGATCCGCCCGAGCACACGAGCGAAAAGCTGCGCATCGAGGTGCTACGCGCGGTGCCCGGCTACTTGCTACGCGCGCAAGGGCGCATCGCTGCGTTACGCGAGCGCGACCGCGACGCGCGCGAGCTGATGTTCAAGGCGAAGAAGGTGCTCGACAAGCTCGCCAAAGAGACGGGCAACTTCGAGGCCGAAGATGTGCTCTCGCGCCTCAACGTGTTCTTGCAGCTGCCGGCGGTGGGCTGATGCGCTACCTGCTCGCTCTCGATCCTGGCGTCAACCTCACGGGCTGGGCTCTCTTTGAAGATGGCGTGTTGCAGGAATGCGGGCACGACGGCAACCTCCAGGTTTCAGCGAAGATCCACTCGGTGCTACCGATGACGCGAGCCAAGTACCCGTTGCAAATCGTCATCGAGCGACCGCGCACATATAAAGGACAGAGCGCCAAGGGTGACACGATGGATCTGCTTGATCTGTCGTGCGAGGTCGGCTTTTTCTGCGGCGTCGCCCACGCGCGCGGCGTGCCGTTCACCGTCGTGTTGCCGCAAGAGTGGAAAGGGCAGACGCCCAAGAAGGTCACGCAAAATCAGCTCGCGCGTACGCTCACGCCCGACGAGTGGGATCGTGTGCCCAAGCTCGCGAAGAAGTACCTGCACAACGTGCTTGACGCCGTGGCGATCGGCTGCCGCGTGCTCGAACGTCGCATGGCACCCCTGCCCGACTAGATTGTCCCAACATTTTTGTTTTACCTATTGCCTTCGCGTATGGTTCCATTGTACCCACTGCACACAATTGAATAGGAACACCGGCGTCGAGGCGCTTGTGAGGGTTACTTTGCTATCATTGGGACAGCGTGGTCGAAAGACCGGCAACCTTCACGCCTTATCCTCGACGCCACCTTCATCCGAAGGGGTGCCGGCGAGGCGCTAGGTAGGGCTACTTTGCATTTGGAGCACGAGGTCGCGGGTTCGAATCCCGTCGTTGGCTTAGCGGCTGGCGTAGCTCAGTGGGAGAGCGCGTTTGTACCTTACCGATTTATCTTCGCCGGCACCCCTTCACCTATTCTGGTGAGGAGATCCACATGCGTAGCGTCAACCGAATGTTCCAACCCCCGCGTCCGTCTGCATCCGCCAACTCGAAGACCGCCCACGGTCTGCCGGCGTTCGTGCGCCCGATTGAAGAGCAGCTGTTACAGGCGTTACTTTGTAACACGGTGCAGGACACCTTCTACGCCGACAGCAAAGAGATGCTCGAAGAGACAAAGCGCGTGCACGCCGAGGCGATCGAGCACGACGTGAACTTCTACGCGCGAGCGCTCGCCTACGGGCGCACGCGTGGGCTCATGCGCACGCAAGCCGTCTACGGGCTCGCGCTGCTCGCGTCGCGCTCTGATCTCGACGTGCCGCGCACGTACAAGCACAAGAACGGAGGCACCTACACCGATCCGCTCTTTGAGCAAATCTTCGACGACGTGATCCACACGCCCGACGACTTGCGCGACTTCCATGCGTGCGTGCGTGCGATCAAGGGCAACGACGGCGGTCGACGTGTGAAGCGCGTCGCGGGCTCGTGGCTGCATCGGCGCATGAGCGAGTATTGGGCGATCAAGTATGGCGCGAATAAGGCCGGCGCTTTCTCGCTGCGTGACTTGTACCGCATCTATCACCCGGCGGCGGGGCACACGAGCGAGCTTGTGAACTACATCCTCGGCAAAGAGCCGGGCAAGCTTAACGCTTTGATCAAGCTGCCGCAGATCAACGCCTTCGAGTACCTCAAGAGCGCGAAGACCTCCGCTGACAAAGTGGCCGCGATCAAGCTCGGGCGCTTGCCGCACAACGTGGCGACGACCTTCGCCGGCAAGGATGCGGCGGTGTGGGTCGAGATCGTCAAGCAGATGCCGGCCTTCGCTCTGTTGCGTAACCTCGCGACCATCGAGCGGCGCGGCGTGCTCGAAGCCGTGCGCCCGCTCATCGTCGAGAAGCTCACGGGCGAGGGGCTTGCCAAGGCGCGGATCTTCCCGTTCGTGTTCTTGCAGGCGCTCGACCACGTGCAAGACAGCGAGATCAAAGACGCGCTTCGACTCGGCTTGGAAATTTGCTTGCGCGGTGCCGAGACGATCGAGGGCAAGACGCTCGTCGCGCTCGATATCTCGGGCTCGATGAGCGGCATTCTCGACAAGGCCGCGTTGTTCGCCGTCGCGACTGCGCGCCGTGCCGCGCCGGGCTCGAAGATGATCCTCTTCAACGAGGAGGCTCACCCGTACACGTTCTCTCGCGTCGACAGCGTGCTCACGCAGGCCACGAGCATTCGCCGGCACCTCGGCGGCGGCACCGATCAAGGCGCTATCGTGCGCTTCCTGCAAGCGTACGGTGAGCGCTTCGACAACATCGTCGTTGTCACCGACGAGCAGCAACAGACCGGCGCGCCGTTCGCTGACAAGGTGGCCGAGTGGCGCGGCGGCAAGCTCGGTAAGGGCTCGAAGTTCTTCGTCGCGAACCTTGCGCCGTACACGCGCATGGGCGGCTTGCTGCGCCCGGGCGAGGGCAACTTCAGCGTCTTCGGGCTCAACGAGGCCGCGATCACTTTCATCGTCAAAGCGGCGCAGGGCTGGAACACGTTCGTGAGTGAGGTGCTGCAAGGCACGAGCGCTGCCGATGATCTCGCGAGCCAGCTCGAAGAGGTCGTCGGCGATGAGTGACGAACCGATTCCGCCGGTCAAAGAGGTGCGGCTCAACTACTGGCCGTCCACTGGCGAGCGCGCGTTCGAGCGCGCTGTGCGTGATAGCGTCATCACTCTTGTTCAAAACTTTGCCATGCGCGGGCCGTGGACCGTGCGTGCGAGCATCGAGCTAACGCACGGGATCAAGGTGTTGCACACGCCAGCCGGTGAAGTGATCGTCGAGAGCGTGATCGCCGAGGGCAAGGCGCGCGTGTTCGAAGTGCGGGGGCAGTGGTGATCGCGTGGTCTGAGCTTACGCAAGCGCAAAAGGCGGTGCTCGCCGAGCTGTATGATAATCGGCACCGCCTTTTGCGCCCGGGCTACGTTGGCATTCAAGTGTGGGGCGACGACAAGACGCATCGCAAGCCGCAACACTACGCGCGCATAGGCGGGCGCGTGCTGCGCTCTCTCGAACGCGAGGGGCTCGTGAGCTTCATCACCGTTGATGCAGGTCGTTTTCAGGATTGGGGCTGGCGCATGACACCAGCCGCCGCGCGTCTAATGGGCAAGCCGAGCGTGCGGGGTCAACGGTGATCGCGTGGCTCAAAGCGTTGTGGGTGCGCCTGTTTGGCTACGAGCCGTTCTATCCATACGAGCAAGCAAAGATCGTCGACCGGCACAGCAACATCACTCTTTGGATTGGGCCGGTCGGCATGTTGCGCATCGTCGGCTCGCACGTGTGGGTCGAAGGGCGTAGTTACAGCCTCACTGAAGTGCTAGTCATTGACGTGGCGTGGCCGTGAGTCGTTGCACCGGCCATTGCTGCAAGAACTTCCCGCTCCCTATTCGGCCCGACGAGCTGCCGGCGCTGCAAGCGGCCATCGACAACAACACCGCTCGACGCTTCGCTGATCAAGACACGATCATCCCGATGCTGATCTATCTCGGCCCGCAGCAATACCCGGACGGGCGCGCGGGCGGGCGCTACACGTGCAAGCACCTGCAACCGAACAACGATTGTGCGATCTACGAGACGCGCCCGCGCATGTGCAGCGAGTACCCCTACGGCAATCCGTGCGATCACGTCGGCAAGGGTTGCACCTACGAGCCTGAGCAGCTCGTGAAGATTGGAGACGCCGATGCCAAGGCTGCGGTTTCATTGTGAGGTGTGCGGGCTCGACTTCGGTAGTTGCGACAGCGCGGCCAAGTGCGAGCGCGGGCACGAGGTCAAA
>JACCDR012420144.1_pt1 | contig 18558 bp, 22 predicted proteins | sample 7446431 | NCBI WGS metagenome assembly JACCDR01 (sample SAMN15323443, study PRJNA562643) | freshwater metagenome | isolation source: river surface water | place: USA:Blue River Watershed | collected 2017-08-17
AGTAGATCGAGGCTACAGCTCCACCACAGGTTGCCACCAAATGTAATCGCAAACCCATCGTAAGTTTTAAACATGTTTTTACTTCTGGCTGGGTCACTGGCGAAGAGAAACACCCACTCATTGCCTCTTATGGGAATCTGAATGGGCCAGCTGTGGCCTTGGCCTAGCCGGTCGAGATCCAGCAAGTCATCTTCCACCTGCCAGTCGATGGTAAAGGCCTCATCGAGTAGGAGCTGGCGTCCGTTGTAGCTTAGTCCCACGCCTGTCATACGCCTATTCGATCTATCGCCTTTTGAGTGTGTGCATATCGGTAGCTAAAGCTCATCATCTTCACATTCGTTTTTTCACTTGGTAGCTCAAAACCATCACCATTCGGGATTATCGGCACCAGATAGGCCTCACCACTCAGATCCTTATATTCAAAGGCACTTTTTATTGTGAGTAGATCGTGGAGCGCATCTATCTCGCCACTGGGTTTGGCTCCGGTAGTCACCTTCACCTGCTCTTCATAGCCCAGATGGTTATACACCTTTTGCGGCACCTCTAGTGCGCGGATATCTTCTGCTCGGCTGCTCTCATAGCCCTGTGCCGCTACACTCCGCTGGCGGTCGCCCGTACAGATCACGCTATCGAGCCCACCGTAGCTGTTGTGGTAGTAGAGTGCCCGCACATAGTCACCGGCAGGCGTGTACGGATAGTAGATCACATGATCTTGCGCCAGTTGGTCTTCAAAGGCCGCATTTTCCAAATGTATGCGTATGTGCTTGATAGTCTTAGCGGGAGTGACCGCATCATAGGCGTACCGATCAAAACCAATCTCAAAGGCATAAACCGATCCTTCCAGCAGCGCGGGGATATCGCCCTCATCGATCAGGATGTGATTGGCAGTGGAGCCGTCAGTGTAGGTGATGAGCGCCCTGAGCAGGCAGTCAGCTAGGCCATCCGGCTCAAGTACGCAAACCGCCAACCACTCGGGGTGGTTGCGGGATAGCTGTCTGGTGCGAGGCTTGGTCGTGAGAAACGTGTATGGCTCTTGAAATAGGTAGTAGTTCATCTTTATTTACTCGTAATAGTAAAGATTATAAACCCGTGCTTCCGGAAAGCTGTCTGTTTGCCTCATACCAAATAAAAGAACCTGAGTAGAGCTTACTACTGAATTTCCTAGAAAGCTATACATATTCGCAAGCTCTACCTGTGGCATTGGGCTAACTACTCCTGTTGTGGTGTTATAATGTACAAGATTAATGTAAGACTTATTTGCCCCAATCTCTGCGTATGTGGCCACGAGGTAGTTTGTTGTAAGTTTATTTGGCCTAGCTCGTTGTAGCGTAATATTTGGTGCAAATTCCTTTACACTGTCGAGAGCTGTTATAGCTCCAGTAGTGCTATCAAAGCTAAACATTTGAACAAACCCATCATCATCAACCCCAGCCCAAAAGTTGATTGACCTAGTTGATGATAAATTCAAACCACCATTATGAGAGTTGTCACTTATGTCAAACTCGTAACCTGATCCCAAAACTGTCACTTCTCCAGTAGTGGCATCAATAGCCAAAATATAGCTCCACCCATCATTTGCAGCACCTCGCGACCATATTTGGGCTTTTGTAGAAGATATAACACCAATAGAAGGGAACGTACCATTGGTGGTATCGTACTCCTTGGCTGTGTGCAGAAGCGTTATTTCCTTGGTAGTTAGGTTGATCTGAGCAGCTTGTGCATATCCGTCATTTCCGGATCCAGCCCACGCCATCAAAACACGCTCATTATCTGTGAGCCAGCGCAGGTCAGGAATGTTTGTTGTCGTCATATCAGTCTCGCAAATCACACTATGACGTTCTGTGATTACTCCGGTTGCAGCTCCACTTATATTACGTTCGATTTCGAAAAGCTTTACATAAATATCGCTACTTGGGGTGTCCCTATACATCAAAAGGAATCCCCAAAAATCAGTTGTCGCAATTTCGAGAGTCCTATGAGTGCTAACATTTGTAGCAATAAGAGTAGTATCACTTGCGCCTACCTTGGTTAAGGTGTTACCACTCAAAGTAACCAACCTGCACTTGATGTTAGCACTTGATGTTTCAGCCCAGCTTAGTAAATAAGTGCTTCCACTTACCTTTCTTACATTTGTTTGTCCTGAAGCTGCCGCAAACATTTCCAAACTACTCGCCTGTTTTGCAAAGCCCAAATTAATGTTGATTCCAAGCGTGTCGTTGTAGTACGAGATCGCCCAATCGTAGTTCTCTACTAACACGTACATCTGTTCTTGTGCGCTTGCTGGTGTGCCATCTGAGCTATTTTTCACAAAACCACTTGGTGCCTGATATGTGCCAGAAGGGACTGAGTTAGGGTAGTAGTCCGCGCCTATTGCTATCGAATTGTCGATTCGTAGTTGTGTAGTAGGAAAAGCTGCTTCAATCGCTGCTCGTTGTGCATAGATATACCCCATCCATGCGTCCATCTTTGTCGCGTCTGCCGATTGGCTGTATATATCGTACCTAGCCGCCAAAAATCCTTGTGTAAAATCAGCAGGGGAATAGCTAACACCTGTTGGCGCATTATTGCCTAATGATACCCTTTCGACTGTCTGCTGGACTGAGGGTAGCGTAATGGTTCTAGCTGCACCACCTTCTTCATTGGCAACATCGTAGAATCTTGTAGCACCTGCACTAAATCTTAGGTTCGAGTAATCTGGTGTAGCAGTGTATCCTTCCAAATAAGATGCACCAAACTCCCGAAACGTGCTTCCGGTACCAAATGTAAAGCTGGAAAAAGGTGAGCCTGAGCAAATGAATTTTAAACCTGTAAATGCTGCCATGTCGGTGAAGTCAAGCACAAAACTTGAACCAGCCCACTCTGGCATGCCGGTATGCCCAGCGCAGTAAATGTAGCCAGTATTAGCAGCCATTTTCAATCCGGTCACATCTATTCCAGATAAGTTCTTGCAGTAAAGAATCTCGATTGTTGTGAACTCTCCAACACTTGGCATTTTGATATATGTAGCGGCACAACTGATATAAAGCAACCCTGCTGCATTAGCCGTCAACGTAGATAAATCCAAAGTTGATGACCCATTGACTAAAGAATGCCTTGCATTAAGCCTAAACTGCGTAATGCCAGCGTTGGTCGCTGGAATAGTAATATCCGTCATGTTAAGATTGTCGCCAATTATATCTAGCTGAGTCATGTTGGTAAACTTGCTCAGGTTCAAGGAACCCACGTAGGTTGTGGTAGAGGCTGTATTCCTGATCTCAACGTCGATTGGATTACTATTCGATGAAGTCGGATTGTAAGTGAAGCTGGTGATTTTACCTAATATTACGCAATAGGTTTGAAGGTTGGAAAGTCCTGTTAGGTTGATCGAAGCTCCATTGAAAATATCTTGCAAAATCCGAATTGAACAAGCCTCAGTCTGTGTAGGCACTAAGAATGACGTAACAGTGCCAATGTTCTCTTGGTAGTCCCCCTCCTGATAGAAGCTTTTCAGCTTCACCCCTGAGAGATCCAGCACTCCGGTTGGCTTCACTCCCCTTGCAAATGTGAGGTCTATGTATGGATCTGCGTCAAATAGCAGGATCTGCACCAGCTTGGAAGTGCCGTCAAACATCTCATCAGCTGTGTTCAGTGCATTGGCGGTCAGGTTGGTGCCGTCCGGTAGTATGATCACGCAGGATTCAGTCACATTGCCTACGGTTATTTGCAGATTACTAATTCCTACTCCCGGCTCATACAGCGTGTAAATTTCCAGCCCCGCAGCGGGGGTGGTAATCGTGTCGGTAATCCAAGTACTGTCTTTGTAGGCACCTACAGCACGCACGCGAAAGTAGTACTCTGTGCTTGGATCCAGATCAGTCACCGTCAGGCTTTCACCGGCGGTAGTCCCGGCAGTGGTCCATATAGCGCCATCTGTGCTCATCTGCACTTGAAAGGTCACCTCATTGTTGCTATTGTCTGTCCAGGATAGTCGTAGATCTGTGGCGGTTTCCCACGCAAAAGCCAAGTCACTTGGAGCCGCTACGTTTAGCTGGTCATCATTTGCTGTTATGATTGCAAAGCGGTTGTAATCAATACCACCTCGCAGCGCATACTTTCCTTCTACAGCCGTCACCGTGGGAGGGGCCCCTGCATAGATGGTCGCTTTTGCACCTTTTTGTAATACAATGCCATCTACTGCATAGGCAGGTGTAAATGCATACCAAAATTCATCTCCCAAGCCAACAGTCTTACTCGCATTGCCCACAGTAAGGCCTACTACCTTTAGAGCTACACTTGATATCGTCTCATAAGCCAGACTTTCTACTACAAGCAGATAAGGCTGACCAGCTGTGAGCGCATCAATACTCAAAGTGCCGGTAGTCTCTGCATAGACTTGATCATGCACTACTAGATCAGCGGTATTGTCTTCATAAAACTCCATCCGATACTTTTTGCAGACTTGTGGCCAGTTGGCTACAGCGTCAAATGTAGGCTTGTCATATTCGAGTGCATTTACCTCCATAAGGTCATGGAAGTAAAAGACACAAAGGCCATTTGCATCGGGCCAACACTTCACAGTTGTGAGAAAGGAGTAAGTACCAGCGCCTGGGCTATCTTCTACAAATACCCGGGCCACCACCGCGAAAGTATTGGTAGTCACCACTTGGTACGACACCACATTCTTTGTCAGATTAGGCAGTGGCGGTTGATAAAGTATTGTTAATGCCATATTTTTCTTTTGTCAGTCTGAGCGACTACCTCACAATCTTTTGTTCAATCAACTCTCCACAATTCGTGCAGCGTACTCTATCAATCCTTCCCCGCACACAGCTATCTTCTTCTCGGATCACCTGCGCCACATCTGCACTACACTTACAAAGCCCCTCGATCCCTTGCGCTTGTTTTTTTGCCTTTGTGCTCATCTATATCTTCGATTGTACGGTTGCTAAGTTTGGCATAAAGCCCATGTTTCTGTAGGACAGAAATTGTAGCCTGAAACTCGGCCACCGCCTGTTGAAAAGCCTTAGTGTCTAAGTTCATCGTGCTGCTTGTGTTAGTTCCACCCACACCTATACTATAGCCAGACATACGGGCTTTGATCACCGCCACTGAGTCAATCACCTTCGGATCTTGTCGCTTATACTCCGGCACCACAAATTCACCTTTGTGCGTCGGGTAGCCGCTAAACTTCCCATAAAAGTCACCAGAGCTGCTGCGCCCATAATCATCCACCTCACCACCGTGGTAATATGTTTTCCTGTTGGTTCCACTTTCTTCACTCTTTTTCTCGTCCAGAGCGCGCAGCTGCTGGTTAGCTTGCCGCTTGTTTGACTTTATTCCGGCAAAGGCTCCCGTCACGATCGCTAGCATGCTGGCGATATAGGCTGCAAGTACAAAAGGTGCAAGTGGCCCTTTCGCTGCTGAAGCTTCCGCTGCGCCTCGTATAGCGGCCGACATGGCCACAGCCTGATTAGCGATGATAGCCGCGTTGGCGAGTGCTTGCTGGCTTTTTATGCCCTTCTCGGAGTTCGTGCTAATAATGCTCGCTATGTCGTTTAGGCTTTGCGCCGTGCTGGTCAAAATCTGGTCAAAAGCCTGCTGGTTGTTTTCTATTTCCAGCTTGCGGTAGTGGTTTTTAATGCCATCAATTTTTTCAGCTTTAGCCTTTTCCAGATCGGCTATATCTAGGTGATACTTCTTCGCTTCAGCTATCAGTTTGTCATAGTGAGCTGTTACCGCTGCGATCTCGCGCTCTTGCTCGCCCATCAGCTCCGTGCCGATAGTTTCTTGTAGAGCTTTCCTATCTTCAGCGTATTTCTTTTGCTTGTCTGCAAAAAGCAAATCGAGCTCCTCGGTTGCAAGCGCATTGAGATCTTTGAGTTGTTTCTGGTACTCTGCCTCTGTTATGATTCCTTTTTTGTAAAAGTCTGTAGCCTCATTGGCTAGGGCTTCATACTTCCGCTCGATCTCGGCGATCTCCTTTTGATCAGAGTCCAGTAGGTAGTCATCCAGCTCTTGCCGCAGTTTTTTCAGCTCCTCGATATACTTTTCGTAATCTTTTATTTCTTCTTTTTCGGGGTCTTTTTTTGGCAGTAGATTAACGTTTAATTCTTTCTGCTTGTCTCGTTTTGCTTTTTCTAAAGTAGAAGTGTCTTTCCCCGCTAGTTTTTCAATCTCAATCAATTTGTCATAGTAAGCCGCTATATCTTTATCTAGATTTGCATTCATTGTTTTAATAGCTGCTTTGTAGCTTTCATAGCTAATCACATCCGCATTATAAAGGGCTTCTATTTCAGTGGCTCCATTTTTGTACTTCTTGATTAATTCTGCGATTGCATTATCCTGGGTGTTTTGTGCTTTTGGTTCTCCTTCTGGGAAAAATTGCTTCATTAGCGAGTTTCTTTCTTCAACCAAGTCATTCGCCGCATTATTTAACTTTTCCATCTTAGATAAGGATGCTTCATATTCTCGAATTTGAAAACCCAATTGTGCAAATGGATTGAATAAAATACCCTGAGCACCGCTTCTATACAGGTTTTTATATTGTTGCATCAACTTTGCTTGGCTGGCGAGATCTGGTGCTTCGGGTATTTCCACACCATATCGCTCAGCTATATCAGAAATTTTCTGTCGTAGATTCGCTTCTTGCTCAAGCAACTTCTCCTTTCGATCAGCTGACGATTCATTTAGCTCGTCTATTTCTTTTTGTTTACGCTCGATAATGATTCGATTCACAAGCTGTTCATTCACAGCCTTCAATTTCTCCGTCAACTCGGCATTCTTCACCGTTTCGGCATCTATGTTGCTTAATATACTTGGATAAAGGGCCTTTAGCTCGTTGATTATTTCAACCCTCCTTTCTTGGGTAGTGTTGCCGGCTAAAAGCTCAACATGAAGTCTATTAAGACTATCACGTTCATCTTCCACTTGCTCATCCAATGGTGTTTCTGCAGCTTTTGCCATCCAACCAACCATGTTTTCCAACCCCTTCACCACAGCCGTATTCACAAAAGCGGCAAACAAAGCCTTCCTGATCTTATCCAGCTTGGCGCCCACGGTCTCGTTCATCAGCGCAAACTCATCCAGTACGCTCGTGCCCCGCTCAAACTCATCGTTGCTGATTTGTTGCTGTTTGTATAGTAGGGGTATGTTATTTGCCATTGTCCCGAGCACGCCGATCACCCTGCCACCATCTTGCTCCAAGTCACCAAGGGTAGCAGCCAGTTCACTCATTCCATTACTATTGTCCTTCACACCTCGCAAGAGGCTGATAAACGCCTCGTTGAAGTCCGTATCAATCAGCTTCGCAAAGTCGGCCGTGCTGATCTCCGCTCCATTCACATCGCGGGCATACTTGGCAAAGAGTTCTTTTTCGGAGGCCATCTTAATAAAAAGTTTGCTAAGCGCAGTTGTACTGACTTCACTCGTTTGACCCATAGCATCGAGACTCGCTCCCATGCCAAGGATATCCTGAATTGTAATATTCGCAAGCGGGGCAATACCGGCCATGCGCCGGGCAAATTCTACTATATAGCCTTCATTCGCCGTAGAGCTTTTGCCAAGGTGATTGATGGCTGAGCCGACCTTAAGCAAAACTGTTTCAATGTCAAAACTTTCATTGACTTTGAAAGTGGTGAGCAGCTTGCCCAGCTTGCGGGCTACTTCCTCGGGGTTACCAAGATCTTCACCAAGCGCTACGTTTATCTTGTCAAACGCTCGCACAAATCCCTCTACATCGCGTTGGGCGGTTATGCCCAGCTTACCGGCCACCTTCGCCATTTCCAACAGCTCCTTGCGAGCTGTCCGAGTGTCAAGCTCACCGAGCGAGGCATTCAGATCCTCAACTTGCGCTTGCGTGAGTCCGGTAGTCTTTCGCACACTCGCCAGCAAATCGCTAAAGTCACCTGTCCGTTGGATCAGGTTGCTGATCTGGCTCGTAATGGTAGTTAGACCCAAATACCCAAGTGCAAGCACGCCAAACTGTTTCACCTCTTTGCCTAGGCTATTCCAGATTCCGCCCATCCCACGGGCCTCCATCTTTTGCTTTTGAATCAGCGCATTGGCCTTGGCAATCTCGGCAGTCAATTTCTTGTATTCGGCCGTTCCCCGTGTTGTAGAGTTGGAGCGCGTGCGCTCAAGATCTCGGGTGTGACGAATAAGCTGCTGCAGCGTCATGCCCTGCAAGCCAAGCTCAGTCCGTGTTTTTTTGATGGCTTCTTGAAGCCCCTTTTCTCTATTCTTTAAATCCTGATAGTCCTTGTGGTCCTTTTTTAGACCCTTCAACGTGCGGCGCACATCCGCGTACTCCATTTCCAGCTTGCCCAGCTGGTTCACAGTTTGCTTGCCGTCGAGCAGCAACGTTACTTTTACGGTATCATTCTTTTGCATGGTGCACCCGCCCAATCAGGCAATGCAAGCTTACAGATTCACTTTCAAAGCGATTAGGACAGTAATTTTTAGGCCTTCAAAAACTCCTCTTTAGCCTGATCCACTGCCTCTTCCATTAGTTTAAAACCAAGTGCGCCCTGCAGGTCATTCAGTCGGCCATAGAACACCTTGCTATACCATTTTTTAGGCTTGCGGATCTTGCCCGTTCGGGGTTCATCCATATCAAACGAATTGCCACCCGTTCGCCTACCGTGTGAGTATCCACGGCCAGATCCCATGTCCACAAACCGTCCACGTTTTAGGAAAGTCATTCCACCCTCGAGATAGCCGTCACCCATCCGGCGAAAGTGCTTTTGCACACTACGCCGCAGATCCTCCGTGTCGCCCACACCTAATTTGGTGAGCTCTTCATGGTGTATCTCAATCGTGCGGTCTATCCACCGCTCAAACAGCCTATCTACCTCCGGATTATTCTCCATATACCAACTACCATATACCAACGACCAACTACCAAACCTCCTGACTACTAAACGTTACATAAATCCCAAAAAGCCTCGCCTTAGTCTCCGGCCCTGCCTTCGTGTACTCGATCGTTCCCGGATCATAGAGCTTCATCACCCCACTTTCTGCTTCTTTCTGTGTCTCCATAGCCGTCTCTATTAGCTTTAGCGCAGTTTTTGCATCATCATACACCACATCCTCCTGATCGTAGTTTCCCTTATCCACTTTTTTCAAAAGGAAGAACCCGTAAGCCGTCATATCAAACTTCTGACCGGTGTACTTCACCCGCCCACGTGGCTCATCCATCACCAGTATAAAGTTTGGAGAGCCCTTTAGCTCATTCCCGATCTTCTCACTTAGGTGCTCCACATTGTGGGCAAACTCCCAGCCATTGGCTGTGGCTTGCGCCTGAAAAAAAGTTTTTACAGTTGCGTAGCTCATCGTTTTGTCATTTCAGATTCCAGTCTTTCATTTTCCATTATGCGATTTTCTAGATCGCGAAGTGCCGCCATGGCATTCACCTTCAGCATCCTGTCCACTTCCAGTGCACCACCTGCTAGACTCATCAGAGCTGCACCCCATCCACCACCAGCCTCACCTTCAGTTGATTTCTTGAATATATGCGGGTGATCGCGCTCCCATGCTTGGTGGCAGGCGTGGTAAAACATAAAGATGGCATACTTGTAGCCAATAGGCAGCTTGCTTAGCAGCTTCATTCGGTACTCCACTAGATCCGGATTGAAGGGGATCCGCGTGTCACCATTCCAGTTATCAGATACTTTTCCCGGTCGCATCGGGTACCGTTTTGGAAAGTACGGATTCCGCTCCCGGTAGATGATCGCTACCAGTTTCGTTAGCGCATCCATACGCGCAGGCTCATTTTCCGCTTTGAAAAACGACAAATATGCTATGTCCGCCTCTATAAATTCATAGATGCTAAACCGTCTGCATTCTCCCAACGGACCTGCTAATAGGTAGCCATGCGATCCACGCGATCGGATATAGGGTATTTTGTTGTCAGTGCAGGTATTAGCTTGGTTCAGTACCCAGGCCACACATTCCAGCAAGTCGTATCGCGCCTCGTCACCCATTTGGACAAATACTGTCCAGAACAGTCTTGGCCTGCGCCAGATATGAGTAAGCGCACAAAATATTCGCACTAGCGCCACATCAGTTCTCACCTTCATGTGGATGATATCCGCCACGCGTATCATTTCTTCACGACTCAGTTCCTCCCACTTACTTGGTATCTCATACTTGCGCTTATTGAGGAAGAAAGTATTCATAGTTTTTCTATCCGAGAAGGGGAAGGGGGTGTCTTTTTATTTTATGTAAGAAGTAATACTGTCTGTTGATACATAGCCAGTATTAATACCACGCCCATCACTCGCTTAAGCATTTCGTTTTTGTCTGAACTACTCTTGCTAGTCCCGTAATAATACCCGAACATATTACCGAGCACTACGCCTTCTATCATTCCCATAATGTGAATGAACAGCGGATTGTCCTTAGTACTGGGGATAAAAACCACACACACTAACATAAATAGATAGGATAGTAGCCCCACAGATCCCACGGCTATCATCATATAGTCAGTTTGTCCAGTTTTCGCTTTTTCAATCTCGCGATTTCGGGCGCTTTCAAGGTCGCGCACTTCTATCTCGTAAATTTCTTTTTCGTACTGCTGTGTCAGCTTCAGAGCTTCACTCTTTTGCTCGGGAGTGAGGGTGCTATCTCCGCCGATGAGGGCTGTCAGTAATTTGGCCGGTGGGAAAAAGTCATCGACCATATCCAGAATAGGAGAGCCCTTTTCCTGTAAAAACTTGCCAATTACACTTTCTTTAAATTTTTTCTTGCTCATTTCCAGTACACATTAAAATCAATATTCTTATCCGCAATCCCCACCGATTGTGCCCATTTAGGCACATCAAACGAGGGACAATACTTTTCCTTATTCACCTGATTGTGCCCAATAAGCTTCACATCCGGCCACATCATCAGCAGCGTTTTCAGCGTCGATTCCATTGCCACCTTCTGCCATCCCGTGCGGGTATCTACATTTTTTGCGCCTCCTATGTAGCAGAAGTGAGTAGTGAGACCATTCCATCCGCTTGCACCATTGCTTACTTCCCACGGCTCCACATCATCATCTGCATCAAAGGGCATGATGATCTTAAAGCTGCCATCAATCAGCCAGATCCCCGCATATCCGGGCTTTTCCCATCCACGTCCGGTACCGGCGGGCGGTGCAGGATCTGTATGCCATCGAATAATATCTTTTTCGGTGAAGTTCATCCCTGCCGGAGTGTCCGCGCAGTGGATCATAATGTGTGTTCGCTTTGCCATGATTCAAATTTTGGCTACTTACACCTGCTTTATTAGGACACGTTTTGCCACGCTTGCCACACCCATTTTCCGATCGACTGAAACTTCAGTAGCAAATAGCCAAGCCCTGCCATTATCGCCACTATGAAGTAAATCGTGCTCTTTTTCAACTTGCTAAAGGCCCGAATCACAGTCATAAACTGCTCCATTGAGTCCAGTCGTTCCTTCACCTCACTGTTAATTGAAAGCTGTACCTGTTGTTGTTGCAGGATGGTGTTCAGCTGCTCCTTTATCACCTCCCGAAATTCATTGTCGCGCTTCTGCTCAGCTATCAGCCCAGGGTACTGCTTCAGCTCGTCACCCGTTAGCGAGGTTATGATTCGTTCGATGTTTTTTCCGTGCGCTGCAAGCGTATCGGTGATCTGGTCCAGTTTGCGAGATTCTTCTTTGGTCATTGTATTTGCTTAAGTATCCAATCCTTGATAAAGTGAAGGTTATTAAAGAACCGACGGATCACATAGCCACGAATAATGCTGATTATCGTGAAAAACAAAGTCGATAAGCCAGCTTGCCCAAATGTCATCTCAATCCCACAAATCCAGTTTACAAAGGGATAGACGCACATAGTGATAGCGAACCCAATGCAGGTGTTCACAAGTGCTTCAATAAAGCTTTCGAGTTTGCTTTGTTTCATCAGAATAAGGCTACCACGCCACTATCAGCATCGTTTTCAAATTGTGGATCAGTATCCTCTGCATCATAGGTGCCACCGGATTCAAACAGCGGATAGTCCGCCACATTCGTCACCAGATAGTCATACAGGCTTTTCAGGTTTTGATCGGCTATGGCATTGTGCTCATCGCGCATAAGCTGCAAGCGCTGAAAGTCCGCCGGTTGCTTGCCACGTGTAGTACCGGCAAACGTGCTATTGAGCACGTGCACACCTTCACCATCTACCTGCAGGCTCAGCTCTATGAGCGCACTGGCCCAGCTCGCGTGGCAGACTGCCGCTTCCAGGTAGGGCAGGAGTGCCGCATTTAATTCAGATACATCATCCGCAGCGATCTCCGCTTTCAACTCATTATACAGGTCTTTCCCGATCACAGCGGGCAATTTGTCCCGCTCTATCCGGCTCATGATCGGTCGCAGATAAGCGAAAAGATACCGGCTACCACGTAGCTTGGGTATCTGCTCCGTGTAGGCCTTGGCCGTGTTCACGATATTGGAGCGAACCAGCGTACAGCCTTCACTCGTTAGCCAGTCGGCAAAGTCCACATTGGCCACCGATTCCAAGTAGGCGATTAGTTCATCAAGCGCATCAAATCCATTGTCGCGCATCGAGTTTTCAAAATCCTGCTTTTGCCACTCAAAGGCCGGCTTGCTGTCGTTGCTGAAAGCACTCTGCAGACCTTGGTCACCTACATACACATTGCCTTTTGGCACATAGAGCCACATGCCTAAGTGTGCAAGTGCAGGCTTCACATACGCCATCAGAGCTTCTTGCTCGTCAGTGAGCGTATCATCCGCATACGCTCCATCCAGTATCGAGTGCAGATCCACACCCAATATGGGCTTTATGTAGTTCAGCTCCGCTCTGCGCAGATCTGCACTCAGCTTGTCAAAGTTGAAGTTACTGGCTATGGGCAGCTCAGCCTTAAAGTCCGTTTCGTTTATCAGCATCGTCTTATTTTTTTAGTAGGGGGGTGTGTTCTCATTTCTCTTCCTCCTTATCATTTTCAGAGTCCTCCGGTACTGTCTGTCGTTTATCTGGGCTCACCTTATCCAGCGTCTGCAACAATGGCGTCTTAAATCTCCACCTCACGATCTGCTTCTCATTATTCCACCCATTGTAGTCACTCACAAAGTCGTAGGGTCGTAGGATCAAGTCCACGTGCGGTTGTATGATCGATATGTAGATGTTAAGCGCTTCCCGCTTGTCAGATCCGGCCCTATTGCTTCCACCTTTGCCGGGCACTATCCCCAAAATGGACGGATCCAGACCAAGAGCCGTAAATATCTTGATCGTTGCCTCTACAGAGTCCTCCAGATAGATCCCGTCTTTTATCTTATCATCAATAGCGGTGATTTTGATACCCGGATATTCTACGTTCTTATGCTCATCAAACTTGTAGCCGGTCACCAGCGTCTTACCGGCCTTTTCTTCGCCTTGCAGGTAATCCACCAAAACCTTAGTTTCTTTTTGTTTTGCCTCTATTTTATCCTTCACCGACATAGTGAGCCAGTTGGGGTACTTCCACGGCCAGTGATGATCCGGTATATTTATATGGTACTTAATCGTGAGCTGATTCGTCATCAGCGCCAGCTTGAATGCTGAGATTTTATTCGCAAGTTCCAGCCACTTGCTCTTGGTCAGCGCCCACCAGTTCGGTATGCTGTAGTACTTCTTTCCGTTCGGGTAGCTCAGTGCATAGATGTAGTCTAGTCCATCTTTTCGATTTTTTAGCTCTTCAGGCCCATCTAGTATGGGATCTATCGTAGGCAGCTTCATTACCTTCGGATCATCTTTTTCCATTCGCCCCACACTCCAGTCCGTGTTGATAAAGCACGTCTCTACCTTGTGTGTCTTTTCATTTTGGGTGCTCAGTCGGCACCAGTTGGCAGGCCTTGCCAGTAGATACACAATCTGGCTTCGGTCTTTACTAAGAGTGAACTGGGGAAAAAAGTTAAAAAACTTGTAGAAGTCTTGGCTTGCCTGCATCGGATACATCCAGTTTCGTTTCAGAAACTTCTCGATCGTTGGATCCACTTTCGTTTCCAGTGGCTCATACGTCACCGGATCCAGCAGGTCATAGTCCACACCACCGGCGTAGAGTATCCGAGCCTGTAAGTCGAGCAAGCTCCCCAAATCCTGATTTTTTTCCAACTCAGCTATGATCAGATCCGGCAGATTATTAGACTCGCCCCAGTAGGCCACCTCATTTGCCGTAACCAGCTTGTGTTCACTGTCTGGCACAGCCTTGGGCTTCTTCGTTTCAGGGATCGTATCACCACCAAGCGACACCACAAACGACTTGTACACCACTGTGTCAGCTGCCAGATTTATTAGCTCCTCAGTCATATCACATTTTCACCGTTAAATTTTGTGATCAGCCAGATATCGCATTGCCTGAAAGTCTCGGGACCTACTTGAAACAGAAGAGAAGTTTTACGGTGCACGTCTGCAGGCTTTGCCCGCTGGCTGGTTTCCAGTTCCACACGCTCGCGCTGCGGCAGTGTCACCTTATCGTAGCGCACTAGTTCACCACCCGTTTTTTTAGACTCATCGCAAGACACAAATTCGATGGCGAACGGCACAAATCGCTTGCGTTCATCCTTCATTCTCATTTGTTTCAGTGCATTACCCAGGCTAATCATGCTACCAAGTAAAAAAAAGACACTTGCACCAGTTAGGACAGCTTTTTATACTGGGTAAAGCGTTGTATATTTACAACGCATGGCAAAGACCTACACAACCACACAAGCATTTGCGGAGATGATCAACCTGTGGGGCATCCACAAGGAAATGGAGCTCAGCAGTGCTACCACGCGAGGGTTACGAAAGAGGGTCAACGATCACCCAAACGACCCTACTAAGTGGAAAATCTCTATTGACAAAATGGAAGAAATGCTCACCAAATTCGGCTTTGAAGTCGTTCAAGAAAAACTTTGGAAGAAATGAATTATGCTTAACCTATTCAAAAAGAAATCAAACCTACAGGAAGAAATCAAAGTGATGTCATCTGTAGATCACTGTATCAAACTTGGCACTATCAAAGTAAACGTCAACACTTACGAGGCGTGGATCAATACCGATATCCATTGGAATACGGAAAGTAAAAAATGGCGTCAGCGATTTATTTCAAATCTCAAAACCTACATCGACATGCGCCGTGTCATCAACAAAGCTGAGCCTATCGAAAAGGAAGTCACAGTTTTCGATATTGATACTAAGCTAGAGCTCAAGCCTTGAGACTGATTTTAGATATCTTCCTCTATCTCCTATTTGGATCTTTCGTGATTTACATCGCCATTAATTTCTATAAATGGCGTAGGAGAGGATATCGAGATTAAAAAAAGCGGACCATTGAGATCCGCTTTCAAGTTGATAATCTGAAAAATATAAACCACCGATGCGAAGGTGGTTTTTTTCTTTTCAAGCAGTTAGGACGAGTTATTTCGGACTTCTATTCTTGAGTTCTTTAATTATTCTCTCCTTTTCTATGGATAAAGTGGAAGGTATGATTTTTTGCAATTCGTCAATTATTTCTTGATGTTGTTCTTTTTCTAAATCCTCATACCAATTTTCTTCCTCTACGATTTTTAAAATTCGATCTACGCAAATTCTTATTAGGTCTTGTTCATTTGTTTTTACGTAATTAACCAGAGCCACTGTCCACCAATACAATGCAGTTCCGAAATAAAATGAATCCATACAATGTAGAGCGAATAACCTAGCTATGTTAGCATCATGATTTATTAACTTATTATCCAGCTTTGATTTAATTTTTCTGTATTCTTCTTCGGCTATTGAGGTAATTCGTCCCTTGATAGTTTCAAATTGAATGGCAACTTTTTCATCAACTTCAGCGGAAATTTGCCTTTTAGCTAGAATAAAATTCCACAACCAGGTACTACCAACCAATACCACAGTTACACCCAATAACACATTAAATAGTGTGCTGTAATTGTCTGCCTGTTGTTGGGCAATGTCTTTATAGAACTCTACCAATTCGGCTTTGGTTATTACTTCGCTAGTTTCAATATATAGTGTATCCATAATAAACAATGTAATGTGTATTTTTTGAAAATTCAATTACTCATTCATCCTTGCCTTACATTCCTCAAGCTCAGCAATCAGGATCTCAAGTTCCTCGACACTTGTTATCCCACAAGCCATTCCAAGCTCACCGGGTTCATTGATGGAGATCAGCACCTCCTTCTCTACTTCCAAGAAAGTCACCTCAAGATTAAATCCATTACTTGTGCCTATTTTCATTTTTCCCTTCTAGTTTTACAAAACCAAAACGGGAATCCATCGCTGGATCCCCGTCACGCATTACCACTGTAGTCTACCTAGAGACAGAGAAGTACCAAGAGGCCTACTACTACTTTCCCGAGCAGCAGTAGGCTTTCTTTTTGGATTTCAATTTGAAAACTTATGTTCATGTCCTCAAAATAATGTACAAAAGTCCAGATATGAACCGCAAAGTTTTCCACAGTTTTCCACACCAACTTTCTCACCTCTCCCAACACACAACAGCCATAGTTGGGTGTTAGGGAGTTACCATTGTTGGGCAGGAATGCCGCTTTTTTGCTCACTTTTTTGGCGGCTGAACCAAAAAAGTGCGACGAAAACGCGAGTCCCGATAGGGACTCGCGTTATAAGGCTCAAAATTCACTTAAAAGTTAATCTCTAGGTTTTTCTTGATCTCGGCGCTTGCCTTCTCCGCTTCCTCTGCTCTCAACCGAATAATGCTGGGCAAAAGTGGGCTTTTATTGATCTCGTACCCTCCAAAATACTCCTGACTCAGCGAATCCATGTGCAAAACTCGTCCCCTCACCCCGTGGATAAATAGGTTTAGGCAGGTCATTTTCACGCAGTTGCTGTCCAGATCAGCGGCATAGTAGTAGTGTTGACCGGGTGCCTCGGCATTCATCGCCAATAAAAGCCGGCCGCTTCCACTGCACGGGTCGCAAATCGTTTTTGGTTCCTCCGTCTTCTTATATGTTAGCCGTGCCATCAGGGTGCAAATGCTTGGAGGTGTGAAAAATTGCCCTAGTCTATTGCTCCCGTAGTTGGCTCTTAGTAGTTCGTAAAAGGTCCCGAGTACGTCAAACCATTTCGAGGGGTCGTCCTCGTCGGCCTCTTGAGCGTGTATCATTAGCCACTCCGCAAGCAATTGCGCAAACAAATCCAGCTCTTTTCTGTCGTATCGCTTCACCGTCTCCAGATAGATTTTTTCCTCCGTCTGCCAAGCAAAACAACACATCGCCAAGGTTAGGAAGTCCGCAAAAATTTGGCTGTAGTCGTGGCGGTAGCTTAGCGAGTTAAACACCTTAAAAAACCCCCGAAGAATCGGGGGCACTTCCTGCGTTTTCATTTGGCTTCCTTCACTTGGAGATTTGAAAACAAGTAGCAAACTGGCCAAAACTTGGTGGACTTGTCTTCGTCGTCCTCGCCCTGTTGCGTTCGTCTTGGACTTCCCCAAACCAAAAGCGCCTTTTCGCCTTTCTTCACTCGGTATCCTTGCTCATTCCATCCGTGGATCGTGTTTAGTTCCTCGTGTCCGTCTTCCTCATAGAGTGCTTTTAGTGCCTCGTTTACCGTGGCAAATTCGCCATCCTCGCCCACGTTATCCCGTACTGCTTCGGATAGCTTAATTAGCTGTTTTCGTCGCTCTAGGTAGGCCGCTTTTTTCGCTGAAATTTCCATCGTCTCACTCATGGCTCCCTCCCTTCTCGATCACTATTTTACCACCTGTTAGACTCACGTTTATAAAATCGCCAACCTCAAACCCTGCTTGCTCTAGGTAAATCCCTTGTAGTTTGATCTCTGGCGTTAGTACATGGTTGCGCTCTCGCTTGCTGAAATGTGCGTAAACTCTCAGCGTTCTACTATCTTGCGTCATATTCTTATTATTTAGCGGTTTTAAGAATAAAGCCCCCACGGTTGGCCAAACTTCGGGGGCTTCTCTTTTTTAGATCACAAAGGTTAGAATCTCCTCTTCCGTCTTGGATAGCAGGGCGTCCAGTTCACTCTGGCACACGCTCACCACCTTGGCGATTATCTCCGAGTTAGTTACCTGCACTTCTGCGCCTACTGTAGAAAGTAAAATTTTCGCCTGTAGTCCGTCTTGGCTCGCTTTGAACTTTTTTAACTCCTGGTCTTTCTCCTTCAACTGCGCAAAGCGAATCCCTAGCTTTTGCAAAATCTCCATCTTTTGCAGTCGGTCGCCAGCTGAAACCATGCGCACTACTTTAGCTTCTCTTTGCTCCAAATCCGCTTTGGCCGCTTCCAGTTTCGCTACTGCTTCGCTCGGCTCCGCTTTTAGTCCGCTTTTCATTGCTACCGCTTCGATTCGTTGCGCTACCGCTTCGCTTTCCTTTAGCTTTTGATCATTTTTAGGCAATACTTGCCCATTAGATGGCTTTGCCATCTCTTTGTTTTTGGTTTCCATAAATTAGGGTTTGTTAAGGGTTAAACATCTGTCTTACAACCATTTAAGACTCAACTAAATTACTAAAAACGTTGCATATATGCAACGTTTTACCTTCATTTTTGCCCCTTTTTCATTTATATTTCCCTCTCCCTGAATAGGTTACGCTTTTTTCATGCAATGAAATCAAAGCGTAAACGCCATGCAC
>JACCDR010116315.1_pt1 | contig 18557 bp, 33 predicted proteins | sample 7446431 | NCBI WGS metagenome assembly JACCDR01 (sample SAMN15323443, study PRJNA562643) | freshwater metagenome | isolation source: river surface water | place: USA:Blue River Watershed | collected 2017-08-17
GACAAGAACGGCAACCGCCTCGGCCCACGCCCGAAGCTCGGTGAAGCGGATCCGGCCACGCGCCGCGCCGCGCTCGATGCCGCCCTGCGTCCGGGACCGCCCGTGAAGCCGGCCGCGCCGAAGCCGGCTCCCGCGCCGCTGGATGGCCAGGGTGGTGCCGGCAACCAGCGCCGCCGCCGCGTGATCGACGAGACCGTGGATCGCATGTCGCGTTGACGGACCAGCCCTGCGGCGGTACTTTCGCCGCCGTAGGGCTTTCCGGCGCAGCCCAAACAGTGCCGGTGGAGATCAGGGGTCCATGGGGCGTCAGACGAGAGAACTCCGCCGAGCGTTAGCACCAATCGATCCACGGTTGGCCTCCGCGCGTCCCGTAGTTCTCCCTGACGCCGCCATGTCCCTCCCCGAGAAGGTGAACGCGCGCCGCGCTGAGCTGCGCCAGGGCACTACCCGCAAGAAGAGCTGAAGTCCCCGCGCCGCGCGCCGGGCAGGTTGACGTCATGCACGGATGAGATCCGGAGCCGCGTCCGTGGTTGCGCCCAACCAGGACGTCGCGTACCAAAAGGCGCGCATCAGGTACACGCAGATCTCCGCGGAGATCTGTCGGCGCGACTTCCGCAGATTCATCAAAGACTCGTGGCCGCTGATCGACCCGAAGAAGTTCGTCTCGGCGTGGCACATCGACGCGCTGGCCGAGCACTTGGTGTACGTCCACCTGGGCGACATCAAGCAGTTGATGATCAACATCCCGCCGCGCATGACGAAGAGCTCGATCGTCAGCGTCGCATGGCCCGCGTGGACGTGGACCGAGAACCCCGACATCCAGTACCTCACAGCGTCGTACGCGCTGGAGCTCGCGAACCAGGACTCGCAGAAGATGCGCCGGCTCATCGAGAGCCGGTGGTACCAGGAGCGCTACGGCGACAAGGTGACGCTCTCGCTCGACGAGAACCGCATCGGCCGCTTCTCCAACACCGAGGGCGGCCACCGCATCTCGATCTCGGTGGGCTCGAAGACGACGGGTCTCGGTGGCGACACGCACATCCTCGACGATCCGCACAACGCGCAGAAGGTCGAGTCGGACGCGATCCGGCGCAGCACGCTCGCGTGGCATGACGGATCCTTCCGCAACCGCTTCAACGACCCGAACAACTCGAAGCGTGTCTACGTCGGCCAGCGCACACACGACACCGACGTCTTCGGCCACGTGCTCGCGCGCGAGGAAAAGAATTGGGTGCACCTGTGCCTGCCGATGGAGTTCGACGCCGGCCGCCGCTGCATCACGTACAAGAACAAGGGCAAGGGCAAGGAAGGCCAGCCTATCTTCCGCGACCCACGCACGAAGCCGAACAGCCTGCTGTGCCCCGATCGCTTCAACGCCGACACCTGCACCGCGGAGAAGGAAGGCACCACGACGCGCGTGTGGAACGCGCAGTACCAGCAGCAGCCCGAAGGCGCTGGTGGCGTCATCCTCAAGCGCAAGTGGTGGCAGCAGTGGGCGTGGCCCGAGTGGCATCCGAAGTTCCGCCACGAGGAGCGCCCGCTCCCCGAGTTCCACGAGATCATCCAGGCGTACGACACCGCGTTCGAGGAGGAGGAGCAGGACAGCTTCACCGTCCGCACGACGTGGGGGCTGTTCTTCCACCAGGAGCTCATCCAGGGCAAGAACGGCAAGATCGGCATGGGCAAGGAGAAGATCGGCGCGCTGCTACTGGAGCGCATCAAGCAGCGCCTCGGCTACCCGGATCTGCGCGAGAGCGCGATCGAGGCGAACAAGGTCTGGAATCCCGACCGCATCCTCATCGAGAAGAAGGCCAGCGGCCACGACCTGATCAAGGAACTGCGCCGCAAGCGCCTGCCGATCACCGCGGTGAAGGTCGAGGGCGATCTGGTGTACCGCGCGCACATGAGCTCCCTCCCGCTGGAGAAGGGCTGCGTCTACTACCTGCCGCGCAACTGGTCAATGGATCTCATCGAGGAATGCGCGAAGTTCCCGAACGTGGACTTCAACGACCAAGTGTCGAGCACGACCATCGCGCTGCGATATATGCGCCGATACATGGACTTGAAGATCCCGGACGAGCTCCTGGACGCCGAGGAAGGAATCAGCCTGTTTGGCCAGCGCATAGAGCGAGCCAGCTACTACGGTTGATTCGTGTTGTGTCGCTAAGTGTCGCTGTGTAACATCCGTTTCGGGTACAACATTGGGAGGCCAAATGCTGCTCAGCATTGGCGAATACATTGGCCGTCTCGACGACGGCGCGCACGCCGAGGGCGTGTGCAGCGTGGACATCAACCGTCTGGTCGAAAGCCGCGCGATCCTGCAGGCCGCGTCAGGCTTCGGGAAGTCGTACCTGCTGTGCGAGCTCATCGAGGCAACGCACGGCCACATCCAGCAGATCATCATCGATCCCGAGGGAGAGTTTTCGCCGCTGCGCAAGAACTACGACTTCGTGATCGGTGCCGCGAACAACGGTGACACACAGACGCACCCGCGCACTGCCGGACTCCTAGCTACCAGACTGCTGGAGACGAAAGCCTCCGCCATCCTGGACATTTACGACGTGAAGCCGCGGGAGCGACATGAGTTCGTGCGGAACTTCATCGAAGCTCTGATGAACGCGAGCAAGGATCTCTGGCATCCAGTCCTGGTGATCCTCGACGAGGCGCATCTCTTCTGTCCTGAGAAGGGGTTCGGCGAGTCCGAGGCCACGGAAGCCGTGATCGATCTTGCTGCACGCGGTCGGAAACGCGGCTTCACGCTCGTAGCTGCCACGCAGCGCATCGGCAAGTTCAACAAGAACGCGCTGGCCGAGCTGCACAACAAGTTCATCGGCTCCGCGTCGCTCGATATCGACGTGAAGCGCGCCGCGTTCGAGCTCGGGATGCAGTCGAAGGACGCGCTCACCGCTCTGCGCAAGCTGAAGCCTGGAGAGTTCTATGCCTTCGGACCAGCGCTCATCTCGCGCGAGCCGGCGCTGTTCAAGGGATACCTGCCGAAGACCACGCTGCCCAAGGCTGGCCACCGGAAGCTGGTCGCGCCGCCGAAGCCCACGGCAGCCATCAAGGCGCTGCTGCCGAAACTCGCCGACATCCCGGCCGAGGTTGAGCAGAAGGCAAAGACCGAAGCTGAGCTGCGCCGCGAGCTCGCGACCGCGAACGACGAGATCGCGCGACTGAAGCGCGCGGAGAAGTATTCGACCGCGCCTGCGCTGCCGAACCCGCAGCACGCCAAGCCTGCGAAGAAGCCGAACTACAAGGAAGCGTATCGCGTCGCGAAGGCGTACAAGGACGCGCTCGGCATCATGATGCGCTCGCTAGGTGGTGAGCTGCAGCGCGACGTCTCGAAGCTCGTGCACGAGTGGGAGAAGAAGCTCTTCCATCAGGTGAACCACGACGGCGAGAACTTCCTGGAGAAGATCAAAGAGAAGATCGAGGAGGATCCGATCAGGATCTCCGGGCCGAAGGAACCCATCGTGGTGGTCTCGAAGATCGCGCTGCCGAGCCAGGAGAAGGTCCGGCAAGCTGCCGCTGGCCTCAAGGGACCGGAGCAGAAGATCCTCGATGCCATCGCGTGGATGGCTGCGGCCACCGGCAAGAGCACGGTGTCGCAGACCGCGGCGGCCTTCCTCGCCGGCTACACGCCGGGCAGCAGCAGCTTCCGCAACCCGCGCAGCTCGCTCGCGGCCCAGGGCCTCATCGAGTACGTGGACAGCGATCTGCGACTCACGCCGGTCGGCGGCATGGCGGCCTACCAGCCGATCGCCCGGCCGACCGCCGAGCAGATCCAGAACCGCGTCCTCGCCACGCTCAAGGGACCGCCCGTGAAGCTGATGCGAGATCTGCTGGAGGTGTACCCGCAGGGACTCACGCAGAAGGAACACGCGGAGCGGAACAACTACACGGACGGGTCGAGCTCGTACCGCAACCCGCGCTCGAAGCTGTCGGCGCTCGGCTTGCTGCGCTACGAGGGCGACATGGTGTACGCCGAGAAGTGGCTGTTCCTCGAATGAGCCGGCACCGTCTCCACGTCACGAAGCTCGAAGAGTTCGCGGACTTCTGCGTAGCTCACGGCTGGACGCGCCAGCCGATCAAGGGCGAGTACGAGGTGCTGCGCATGACGCACGCCACGAAGGATCCGCTGATCGTCCACACGAGGCTGGTGAACAGCCGTGGTGGCGACGTCCAGCACCTCACTCTCCACGGCACCGCGGAGAGCATGTTCAACCACTGGCAACACGCCAAACGAAAGGGAGAGAAGTGATGCCGTTCGAGTTCACACCCGTGAAGTCCACGCAGTTCCAGGCGGTCGCGTACGACCCAGCCCTGAAGAAGATGCGGATTCAGTTCAAGAACTCGGTGTACGAGTACGACAACGTGCAGCCCGAGGATCACGCAGCGCTGATGGCGTCCGACAGCAAGGGCAGCCACTTCATCAACACCATCAAGAAGCAGCCCGAGAAGTTCCCGTTCAGGAAGCTGCCGAGCGAGTAGGTAGTAATGTTCCAGGAATTCAAGTCGATCAAGTTCAAGCCGGAGACCGAGAAGCTCATCTCGGTGATCAACATCATCATCCGTGACTATCAGAAGCAGGGCTTCAAGCTCACGGTGCGCCAGCTCTACTACCAGCTCGTTGCGAAGGATTACATCCCGAACAACCTGCGCAGCTACAACAAGATCAAGGCGACGGTGAACGACGGACGGCTGGCTGGATACATCGACTGGAACGCCATCGAGGACCGCACGCGCGAGTTCATCAAGCGCCAGCGGTGGGAGAGCGGCGGCGAGATCCTGGAGGCGGTGGCGCACAGCTACCACATGGACCAGTGGCACGAGCAGGACTACCGCGTCTTCGTGGTGGTCGAGAAGGAAGCGCTGGCCGGAGTCCTGGAGCCGGTCTGCCGCAAGTTCGACATCCCGCTGCTGGCCGCGCGCGGCTACCCGAGCATCAGCGTGCTGTACGACTTCATGTCGAAGGATCTGCAGGAGGCGTTCAACCAGCGCCAGGAGCCGGTGATCCTGCATCTCGGCGACCACGATCCTTCCGGCATCGATATGACGCGAGATCTCGGCGAGCGCCTGATGATGCTGTGCGACGGCCGGGACATCCGCGTCGAGCGCATCGCGCTGAATATGGCCCAGGTGAAAGAGCAGAAGCCGCCTCCGAATCCGGCGAAGGACACCGACGCGCGCTTCGAGGGCTACGAGAGCAAGTACGGCCCGCACTCCTGGGAGCTCGATGCGTTGAGCCCGGCGTACCTCGCGCGCCTCGTCGAGCGCCACACGCTCGAATACATCGATCCGAAGTTGTGGAAGGCCCGTGAGCAGGAGATCGAGGCTACGAAGAAGAAGCTGCTGAAGATGGCCGCGGACTTCGACAAGGGAGGGAAGTGAGATGACGTTTCAACTGTCTGACAATGGGAGAGGGTCAATGAATTTTCAGATCAAGCACGTGGCATACGCGGTGCTGGCAGTAGTTGGACTGCTGTTCTTGTTCGGTACGTTCGAGATCATCAGTCCGGACGAGCGAGGCGTGAAGGTCACGCTCGGCGAAGTATCTCCGCAGGACTACGGTCCCGGCGTGCAGTTCAAGATGCCGATCGTGTCGCACTTCGAGACGGTGAGCACGCAGCCGGTCACCAACGATGTCGTGGTGGAGGTGGGCGCGAAGGGCGCGATCTCGGCCGACAACCAGACCATCGGCCTCGAAGCCAAGGTGGCCTGGACGTACGACACCACGAGGGTGCACACGCTCGTGACCAAGTACCCGAACCGCAGCACGCTGGAGAACTTGGTGAACAACACCACGTACGAAGCGCTGAAGGCGGAGATCGGTAAGTACACGATCTACGAGCTCGCGAAGAACGCCGGCAAGATCGCGTCGGATGCGAAGGCCGCAGCCGCGGTGAAGGTGAAGGACTATCCAGTCGTCATCACGCAGGTGAACCTGACCAATTGGGATTGGGACGACGCCTTCGATACGCGCATCAAGGAAACCATGAACGCGCAGCAGCGCGTGGCGCAGGCAAAGGCCGAGGCCGACAAGATCGAGCAGGAGCAGCGCGCGAGATCCATCACCGCCGAGGCGCAGGCCAAGGCCACGGTGGCGACCGCGGAGGGCGATCTGAAGGCGGCCGAGCTGCGCGCCCAGGCGAAGCGGGCCGAGGGCCAGGGCATCGCCGACTACAACCGGCTGATCGCGCAGAACCTCGAAACCGAGCTCAAGTTCAGGCAGTTGGAGATCGACAAGATCCGGGCCGAGAAGTGGAACGGCTGGCAGGTGTCGCAGTACGTCCCGCTGACGGCGGCTGGCGGCATCATCCAGATGCCGGAGAAGTGACCAGGGAGGCCGGCAGGCGTACGATCTGCCGGCCTTTTCCTACGTAGATTGGGAGTGGAGAGTGGGTACAACGAAGTTCACCAACCTGGATCTGACGATCCCGGTGAGGTGCCAGCATTGCGATAAGCGTCCCTCCTGGTGGGGCATGCGCTTCGGCTTCGAGAAGCACCGGATCTGGAACGAGACGCGCAGCATCCCGTACCAGGATCGCTACATGCTGTGCCTGGGCATCATCGAGATCCGGCTGCACAAGTTCTGGCGTGGCGACGACGATCGCGCGCCGCACGATCATCCGTGGTGGTTCATCACGATGCCCTTCAAGAGCTACACCGAGCTCGTCGCCGAGCCGCTGTACATCCCTGGGCGCGATCTAGCTACCATCGATCACTGGCGCTACAACCGGAAGGTCGTGAAGGCGTGGCGCTTTCACTTCCGCCCGGCTGAGTACAAGCACATCGTCCTGGAGGCCGAGGATCACTCCACGAAGCCCTTCTGGACGTTCGTCATCTCGGGCCGCAAGACACGTGGCTGGGGCTTCTGGAAGAAGCCGAGCCAGTTCATACCGCACGAGGAATGGCACGGGTGAAGTTCAGGGTCGAGCTGCGCGACGTAACCATGCGAGGCAGGGTCCGCGCGCCGCAGTACGGCTTCCCGAAGATGAAGGTCAGGGAAGTCAAGGTGGATAGACGCCGCATCACGCAGTCCGAGCTAGAAGAGCTGGCGAGGCTGATGCAGGAGGTGAAGCCATGAAGATTGGTCAACTGGTGATGCTGATTCGGACGCAGGGAGATCTGCCGCCCACGGGAGCGACGGGGCAGATCCACGAGGAGTGCTGCATGAACTTCGCGGTGCGCGTGCTGTTCGCGCAGCACAAGAACCAGTTCGGTGAGGACGGCGCGTACTGCGTGCGCAAGAGCTGGCTCGTGCCCATCGATGACCACAAGGGCGACATCGCGAAGGAAGACCAGCAGGAGCTCGATCTCGGCAACGGTGAGAAGCTCACCGAGGCCGACTTGGTGAAGCTCGGCAAGCGCATGCTTGAAGACCTGGAGAAGGAAGATGCGTGACGCTGCTGTATTCCGCGCCCACTTCGAGGGCCTGCCGAACAACATCCTGTGGACGGCGTGCTCACGCTCCGTGAGCGGCATCGACTACTCGAACTGTCGCAAGGCAGATCTCGCCGATGCGTGGGTGCGTGACGACTACGGCATCGGCAAGGTCTCGATCTCGGACATCGACGATCACGTGGTCGCGATGTATTCCGCGGGACAGATCGGCGTGAAGCAGTCGGCCGTGGTGTTCAACTGGCTCAGCCGCGAGAAGCTGCTACCCAAACTGCTGAAGGTGAAGCGTGGAACAAAAGCCGCCAGGAATTGCTGAAGTCCGCAAGATCCATGACTCGACGCTGCGTGACATCCCTGCCCGCCTGCGAGATCTCGCCAAGCGAATCGAGGCGGGAGAGTTCGAGAGCCTGGATACGTGCGCGATCGTGCTCGCGTACGGCGACGACCATCGGCTCGCGATCATGGGCTACGGCGACCGAAGCGAGCACGACACCATTGGCCTCACGCTGCTGGCCGGGGCGAACCACGTGGCAGGGAACATTGGATGAGGCCGCGCATCGGCTTCTATGGCTGGGGGATCCAGAAGATCCTCGCGGAGTACGAGAAGGCGCTCCGGGAGGGGACTGCTCACGTGCGCCTGACACCGATGCACGACGACATCCTCGTTACAGGAGTGGATGTTGGTTCCCCTGGTGGAGATCACACGGCCTATACCGGCATGCGCGGCGGCAACGTGGAGTTCGTGATCATCGACGATCCGTATGCCGAGGAGCACACGTACGAGGGCGAGTTCCATGTGGTCTCGCCACGCGAGGCGATGAGCGAGATGGCGAAGCTGATCAAGTTCGAGGAAGCGCTGCCGCGCGCGAAGGACGTGACGGTGCGCAACAAGGGTCCGCAGCCGCGAACAAAGTATCCGAGGAGACGCTGATGATGTTGGGAGTGACGATCGTGCTGGTCATCATCCTGGTGGCCGGAATTGTGGATGAGGTGCTGACATGGTGGCCGAAGTAGATATCAACGAGACGACGATGAACGTCGCCGCGGAAGAGTGGCTGGAGGCGCAGTTCGAGAAGTTCGACTTCGAGGGCTTCAAGGACGACGACAAGAGCGAGATCCGCGCGGTGTTCATGAACACCATGCGGCCGGCGACGTACGAGCTGTTCGATGACGACGTGCGCAACACGGATCTGATCAACCGCCAGGGCAAGAAGCTGCGCGCGATCGTGAACATGATCCGCGGCGAGCCGGCCGAGAACACGCTGTGGAGCACGCACGATGCCGATCTGCTGGTCGGCGACGTGGTGGAGAAGGTGAAGATCGCCGAGAAGGCGCTCAACACGCTCCTGGGCTTCGTGGAGAACATCACGCTCAAGGCGGTGATCAACGAGGCGCTGGCCGAGCTGCGTCCGCGCACCTGCCCGAACTGCAACACCACGGAGATCACCTCCGGCATGCGCGAGGTGAAGGTGGGGCGTATTGCGCCGGAGGGCATCGCGCAGATCCCGGTCACCATGCGTGTGTTCACCTGCTACGCCTGCGAGCAGGAGTGGTCGGATCACACGGGTGAGGCTGCCACTGAGGCCGCGGTCAACAAGTTCCTGGGGAAGAAGCCGTCGTGAAGATGAAGACGCTCATCGCGCGCGCCTACGAGATCATCTCGGAGGAGTTCGAGAACGTGTACGACGAGTTCCGCGAAGACGATGGCTCGATGACCGAGGACAACCATCGGGAGGCTGTGCGGTTGCAGACGCGCATGGGGAACTGGTTGACGGCTGCGGAGCGGTGTCTCCCGACGCCCAAGGCCAACTTGAAGCCGAAGAAGAAGGCACCGCGTGGTGTCGTGCAGAAGAAGCAGCACCGCATCGTGGTGCAGAAGGGGAGTGCGCTCGAATGAAGATGCTGGCGTGGTTAGTCGAGTGGTGCGGCAAGCGATGGCGCGCGCGTCAGCGCAAGATCGACATGAAGATCCTATGGCCGCTGTGCAAAGAGATGGCGGAGGATCTCGATCAGGCGAAGGCGGCGTTCATGATGCACGCGAACCACGACGAGGCGTGGACCGCGGACTTCACGGAGGCCGAGCTCGTCACCTACATCAGCAACTTGAGGTGATGCCCATGAAGATGATCATCGTGGCGATGTTCGCGTGCGTGCTGCTCATCGAGCTCGCCGTGCCGCAGACGCAGACGTCGGAGCAGACTGCATGCCCCGGCAACCCGCCAGCGCTGCCCACGTACACCGAGCTCGACCCGAAGCCAGCGCGGTATGCCGGCTTCGGCCTTCCTGGAGAGCCGCTCACGCCGTGGCCCGAGGAGGAGGGCTACAAGCTCACCGACAAGGGAGCGGAGATCACGTACAGCGACGCTGGCCAGCTCTACACGCACGAGTGCCCCGCTGGATCAGCCAATGCGTACTGGTTCGAGGAAGACCAGTGGGTCGCGCAGAAGTACCCGACGTGCTGGAAGCGCCAGCCGGTGAAGATCAGCTCGTGTGAGGCGCTGCCCGAATGATGTTCAAGCGCAGCACGCACAAGTTCGAGCTCGACACGGACATCTGTGCGAAGTGCGGTGCTACGGCCACCGAGGTGGAGGACGGCATCAAGACGGCCGAGTGCCCGGTGCTGGATCCGGAGCAGCCGGAGAAGATCACGATCACGGCTGATTGGCTGAAGAAGTTCGATGACATCGAAGAGCCGAGCGGCTGCCCAGCGTGCGGGCTGATCGCTGGCTGCTGCCAGAACTATCCCGACTGCCCAGGTGGGCAAGAACAACTACACGAAAACGGAGATGGCGTATGAACCACGGACTGATGAGCGCGATCCAGTCGGAGGAAGCGCGCAAGCGGCGCGCGGAGATGAGCGAGGACATGAAGATGGCCATCGCCTTCGCGAAGCTGGAGCTCACCGAGCTGGAGGCCGGCATCCGCGACATCGCGAGCTGCCCAGGGATCATCACGCTCGCGCGCGCGGCGAAGGTGGCTGTGTGAATTGCGAGCACGTGTGGGTGCGCAAGATGAGCGGTGAGCGCGTATGTGCCAACTGCACGGTGCCCAAGCCGCCGCTGCAGGAGTCCGTGATCCGCGAGCTCAACTGTGGGCTGCGCACGATCAACGCGCTGCACACGAAGGACCAGCGCTTCGAGCTCACCATCGTGCGCGGCGCGGACAGCGGCATGACGATGTTGGAGGTGATGGCCGAGGCGCTCGATGAGCTCGAACTACGGAGGTACCGTGGCTGACTTCTGCAAGCAATGCTCGATCGAACACTTCGGCCAGGACTTCGGCGATCTCGCCAACCTCATGAGTCCGGAGCTCTACAACGACAACCAGGGAGCCGTGGCGATCTGCGAGGGCTGCTATCACGCCGCGGGCTGCATCGTAGAGATCGATGGCACGTGCTGCGTGAGGAAGCGCCTGGAGAGCTGGGGCATCGACCCGGATCCCGATGGCTCGAAGGAAACGCTGTACGTGGCTATGCACTTCAAGCCGTGGCGCGGGATCTCGATGGAGAACGTACGCAGGTGATCGGTATCTTCGGCGTGCTGCTGTTCGTGCTCGGCCTGCGGATGTACTGGCACGCGGTGGAGACCACATCGCTGAAGCTCTTCCAGAAGGCCGAGACGATGATCATCGCGGGCTTCCTGGTGTTTTGGATCTGGCTGCTACAAGGGGGAAGGACATGAGCTGGTGGACGTTGGTCGTGGTGCTGGTGCTCGATGACAGCGTGAGCGTGATCCCGATGGGCGGCTTCAAGACCGAGGAGGCTTGCCGCGTGGCCGAGGAGAATTACAAGGCCGAGCACACGAACGTGATCGTGATCTCCGACTGCAAGCCAGCCCGAGATCTCGACGACCCGAACATCCCGAAGGCGAGGCAATACCGATGAGTTGCCAATGTGGATGTGGTCGGCTGCTGCACATGGTGCTTGATGGACGCGGGCTGCCACGTCCCTGGGAGCTCGGAGATCCCACGACGTTGCCGAGGATTCGGCTGCACTACTGGCCGCACGTGAACGCTGATAGGCCGTGGTGCGCGGTGATCAACTACGGCATGCGCAAGAGCGTCATCGGCAACCTGTGGCCCACGCCAGCCGAAGCGCTGAAGCGCGCCTGGGACATGATGTGATCTGCAACTGCGGCGCGAGCTGCAAGACGAGCGACTCGGCGGCCGGCACCGTGTACCTATGCCCGGCATGCGGCCGACGCGAGGTAATCGATTTTTCGGCCCGACAAGAAGGCCCGCCGCAGGCGAGCGAACCCTTCGCCCTCTCCATGGACCCGGTAGAGGCACCCAAGCGCAGGGGACGCAGGTGAGGATCCTGATCCGCCCCCTGCTGGTGAGCGGCATGTACGCCAGCGAGCCCGCCACACGGGCAGATCTCATCCTGGTGAACAGCGAGCAGCCCGAGAGCCAGCAATCCATCGCCTTCTGGCACGAAATGCTGCATTTGGCGCTCGGAACGACCTGTACGGACGAGGAGCACGGCTGGATCGAGGCCCAGGCCACAGCCCTCGCTGAAGCCTTCCCGGAGGTCTGGAGAGCCGTCAAGGCGCGTCGGGAGACAGTGGGGGTGGAAGCCCCGCCCATCCCGCCGTAGGATCGCGCCCCATAGGCCCCCTCCGTAGAGGCAGCCGCTACCCCCACTTCCCTGGGAGCGACTGCCTTGGCCGCCAACCTCCGCGATCTCGATCTCGAAGACGAAACCGACCCCCGCGTACACCGAGCGCTCGTAGACGAAGCGCGCTACGGCGACGCCCCACCCGAAGAAGCTGAAGCCGACGAGGAGGAGATCTCGCTCCTCGACCCCACCACGGTCGTACCCGATGGCGAGGGTGGCTCGATCACGCAGCTCAGCAACGGCGACACCGAGTTCAACTTCTCGAAGGACGAGTCGGCGCTCAGCCAGTACGAAGATCCCGATGTGTTCGACGGCAACCTCGCCGTCCGCATGAGCTCCAGCGAGCTCTCGCGTCTCGCCGACACCATCGTCCAGTACAAGGACACGGATCTGCAGAGCCGCAAGGACTGGCAGCGGCTACGTGACAAGGGCCTCACGCTGATGGGCGTGAAGGAGATCGACCCCGAGCGGTTGCCCTTCCCAGGAGCCGCGCAGGTGTATCACCCGGTGCTCGCCGAGGCCGTGGTGCAGTTCCAGTCGAACGCGATCGAGGAGTTCTTCCCGGCCACCGGCCCGGTGAAGGGAGCGCTGGCAGGTGACGCCACGGACGAGAACACCGCGCAGGTGGATCGTGCCGAGACGTTCATGAACTACTACCTGACCGAGCTCGACAAGGGCTACTACGCGGACTGCGACCAGGAGCTCTTCACGCTGCCCATCGATGGCAGCACGTTCAAGAAGACGTTCGTCGATCCCATCGACGGCATGCCGAAGTCCCGCTTCCGTCGCAGCGACGACTTCATCGCGCCTTACTACTGCAACGATCTGCAGACGTCACCGCGGTACATCGATCGCTACAAGCTCACCGGTCAAGAGATCGGCATGGCGATCCGCCGTGGCACGTTCATGGACATCCAGCTCCAGGATCCGGGCGAGCAGGCCGACGACGACCATCACGTCCAGGACGCGAGTGATCGCCGGCAGCGCGTGCTGCACGATGACGATCACCTGTACACGATCCTCGAAGCGCATCTCATGTGTGAGCTGCCCGAGGGCGTGGACTCATTCGTCGAGCAGGACGAGGACGGCAACAGCACGTTCCTGCCCTCGTACGTCGTGTACGTGATCGAAGAGACCCGTCAGGTGGTGTGCATCAAGCGCCTGTGGGACGAGATGGATCCCGAGCACACGAAGGAAGTGTGGTTCAGCCACAAGAAGTTCCTGCCCGGTCTCGGCTTCTATGGCTGGGGCTTCGTGCATGTCATCGGCTCGCTCGCCGAGGCAGCCACGGGTGCGGAGCGCGCGCTCCTCGACAGCGCGCTCATGGCCACGATGCAGGGCGGCTTCCGCTCGAAGGACGGAGCCAAGCTCGGCGAGGCCGTCACGCTGGAGCCCGGCAAGTGGAAAGAGATCGACGCCACGAACGAGGAGCTGCAGAAGACGTTCTTCAATCCGCCGTTCCGTGAGCCGGCTCCGGCGCTCTTCCAGATGCTCGGTGCGATCGTTAATGACGCGCGGCGCTTCGCCTCGATCACCGAGGTGCTGACGGGTCAGGCGAACAACAAGGCACCGGTCGGCACGACCATCGCGCTCATCGAGCAGTCGATGAAGCTGTTCACCGCGATCCACAAGCGCATCTTCGCCGCCGCGCGCCAGGAGTTCTCACAGCTCGCGAAGCTGATCTACCGCCACGCTCCGTTCGACGAGTACCCGTACTTCGTGAAGGGCGAAGGGCAGGTGATGCTGCGCGAGGACTTCGATGCGCGCGTGGACTTCATCCCGGTCGCCGATCCCAACATCATCTCGTCGGTGCAGCGCATCGCGCTGAATCAGGCGGTGCTGGAGCTCGCGAACACGCGCCCGGATCTGTACGGCCCCGAGCAGATGGCCGTGATCCACGAGGAGTTCCTGAAGGCGCTGAAGGTGCCTTACTACGACAAGATCGTGCCGAAGGTGCCGAAGCCCACGTACGTGGACGCGGTGACCGAGAACGCGATGATGATGGTGGCCAAGGGCGTCAAGGCGTTCCCCGGCCAAGCGCATCAGGCGCACATCATGCTGCACCAGCAGATGATCGCCGGAGCGCAGGCGATGCTGCCACCCGATCAGTTCGAGCCCGTGTACATGAACGCGATGGCGCACATCCGCGAGCACATGGCGCTCATGTCGATCGAGGTGGTGTCCGCGCAGATGCAGCAGCAGATGGGCGTGCCGATGCCGCCGATCGACATCAACGCGAACCAGGAGGACATGGATCCCGAGCTGGAGACGGCGCTCACGCTCACCGCGGCGCGTCTCATGCCCCCAATGCCGACGTTGCCGGGTCCGGGAGGTGCTGGTGGCGGGGAAGCCGCTCCCGACCCGGCAGCCGAGGCCGAGGCCAAGGCCAAGGCGCTGGAGATCGAGACGACCGCGCGCATCGAGCGCGAGACCGCGGGCTTCGTCGCCAAGCAGAAGCAGAACGAGGCCGACCACGAGCAGCGCATGCAGTTCGCCGACGAGCTGCATCGCCAGAAGCTCAGGCAGATGAGCGAGGAAGCGGCGAGCAAGATCATCCGCGACAACGCCACTGCCATCGCACAGCGCCGGCAGCAGGCCCAGGGCGACGCCTTCAAGCTCGCTGTCGAGGGACGCGGCGCGAAGATGCGCAGTGCCCTGGAGAAGGAGAGCCACAGCCAGAAGATGGAGATGGCCAAGGAAGCGGCGAAGAACAAGCCGAAGCCCAAGCCAGGAGCGAATAAGTGAGCGAGGGAGATCCGTACAACCACGTCGGTTGCGTCTCGGGCCAGGACGGAACGTGGCCGCAGATCACCAACACGCAGACCGAGCTACTGGAGGCGATGCTCAAGCAGAACTTCCTGTGCGTCGATGGGCCGCCGCGCGCGTACCACGAGATGTACGACGACTTCCTCAACCTCGAAGACCCGAAGCCTGTGGCGCGCTTCGTGTACTCGACGATCCGCTACCGCGTCCCTGGTCCGATGACCGTCGAGAACTGCGACCGACTCGTGAGGTTCGTGTGGGAGACGGTGTTCTCTCCGATCATCCAGCGCGTGCTCGCTGTGCGTCCCGAGTACGACCGCAACGACCTGATGCTTTTCTGGCGCAAGCGCCCGCGCTTCAGCGAGATCCAGGGCGATACGTACCTGCGCATGCGGCTCGCGATCCCAGGCATCGAGATCAAGACGCACGTGCTCGAAGGTTTCGAGACGCCGTACATCCAGGATCGCGTCGCATGAGTAAGTGGGCCGACGTCTGGTCGAAGTACGCGAACGAGGTGCACACCGTCCCGCTCGACCCGAAGAAGATGCCGTGCGACGAGCTGCGCACCGCGGCGTTCGGCCACGTGCCGTTCATCAACTGCCACTGCAAACCCACGGTGAGCTTCGGCCCCGATGGTGACTACCTCGTGGTCTCGCATCGCGACGTCGAGCGCGGTGGCTGCACGCACGACGAACATCGGGAGACATTCCAGTGACCAAGGTGTCGCCGGCCGAGCGCCGCAAGGCCCGGAGCTTCCTGTACAGCCACCACAAGCGCGGCTTCGGGATTCCGCCACACAGATTCGCTGCCGCCAGCAAAGAGCTCGGCGTCAGCTTCCGCGAGCTCATGCGCTTCATCTCGATCCTGTACGCGCGTGGCCAGGGCAGCGGCAGCTTCCGCATGGAAGCGCTGCGCCAGCTCGCATCACAACCGGGCAAGTAACCGAGGAGACGACGATGAACTACCAGCGACGAAAGATGCGCCCTCGCCAGCCGGCGATCCCGAGCGCTCCCGCCACCGGCACGCAGAAGTCCGGCAGCGGCAGCTCGATGGGCATGAAGGGCATGGTCGGCACCGGCCGCGTGTGCGACGACCACAAGGGGACGATGGGCGGCAAGGGCAAGTATTGAGGCCACGCGATCGTCGCGTGACCGAAGCGAGAGGGAAGGGAAATGCGAGACGACAACGAACCATCGACGGGAAGTTAGCCGTGGCCCGGCCCGGCGAGATGCCGGCCGAAGTGGCGCTCATCGTGCATCTGCGCAAGCAGTTGCGAGTGAGACGCCTCGAACACCTGGAGAAGATGGGCAAGGGCATGAAGAGACGTGACTACCAGGAGCACGTCGGCCGAGCGAAGGAGCTGCAGTGGCTCCTCGACGAGATCCTCGGCAAGCGACTGAGACAACTCGACTTCGATGGAGACGATGAAGATGGCAAGCAAAGCAATGCAAGCAGCGCTCGGCGAGCTCAACCGTGAACCCATGCTGGAGCCGCACGAGATCCCGATCCAGAGCATCCTCTGGCGGATCCTCGTGCAACCGCTACCGCCGCTGAAGAAGAACGCAGGTGGAGTGATCGAGATCCCGGACGAGGTGCAGAACGCCGAGGGCATTCTCACGTCGATTGGCCGCGTCCTGCAGCTCGGACACTTCGCCTTCAAATCCACGACCCAGGCCGGACTCGCTCTCGCAGAAGAGCCGTTCAAGCCGAAGGTCGGCGACTTCGTGCTTCATGAAACGTACGCAGGCCAGGAGATCAAGCTGCGCAACGGCAAGAAGCTGCGAATCCTGCTCGATACGGAAGTCCTTGCGATCGTCAAGGATCCGGAAGAGATCAGGAACTACATCTAAACACGGCTAACTAGCCGGAGGCAGTGAATGGAAACCCCACAACAGCACACCGAACCGGAAGGCGCGGACTCGATCATCGATCTGACGACGCCCGAAGGTGAGGTACGTGTTGCCGACCCCGAAGAGGGCGACGGCAAGAACAAAGACAAGGGCGAGCACCGCGAAGAGCCGGCTCGTCGCGACGACCCTGTGATCCTCGCCGGAGACGATGACGACATCGAGGAAGATCCCGATGTGCCGCGCCGTCGTGGCGAGACTCGTGACGACTACTCGCGCCGCGTGCGTGGTCGCATCAACCGCGAGATCGCGCTGCGCAAGCGCACCGAGCGCCGGCTGAACGAGCAGACCGCGGTGAACGACGAGCTGCGTGACCGCCTTGGTCGCGTGGAGCGCCGGCAGAACGCGAACCAGATCACCGATGAGGCGCAGAAGTCGCTCAAGGAGATCAACGCGAAGATCGAGGCGTGCAAGGCGAAGCTCGCCGCCGCGATCGAGGCCGGCGAGACCGCCAAGCAGCTCGACATCAACATCGAGCTGTCGGAGCTGGTGGCCGACAAGAAGATCATCGAGCGCCGCTCGGAGTATCAGGCGCAGCAGGCTCGCGAGGCCGCGGAGCGTGGCGAAGACCCGTCCCGTGGTGCCGAGGAGCAGGGCACGGCCGAGGAGCGCCGCATCGCCAGGGCCACGGCCGAATGGCAGAACCAGAACCGTAAGTGGTGGAATCTCAACAGGTTTCGCGACGTGAAGGCGGACGCCATCGAGCTCGACAAGGATCTGCGCGAGGAAGTCAGAGAAGGCTCTCTGGACTTCGAGGAGTATTCCGACGAATACTTCGCCGAACTTTCGGCTCGCCTGAAGAAGAACTATCCCGACCTGGACGTGCGCGGTCTGGATGGTGAGGCGATCGAAGAGGATCCCGATCCGGTGGAATCCCGCACGACCAGAACTCGCAACGACGACCGCGGCACGCGCCGCGAGCAGCGCCGTCCTGCCGCAGGTGGCATGGGCACTGGCGACCGTCGTCGCGACAACGGTGGCGAGCGCCAGCTCGCTCAGCAGGGACGAGTCCGGCTCACGCAGGCCGACTATGCGCAGATGCGCAAGTTCAACCTGGATCCCAACAACACCGAGCACAAGAAGCGCTTCGCGCGTGAGCGCATGAGGACCATCCTCACCGAAGGCTCGGCTCCGCAGGGAGGTGGCCGATGAGCACTTCCGCGGATCGCATCGTTGCCGCCTCGCTCAAGCGAGTGGCGGCTAACAAGAATTTCGCGGCGCAGACGAAGCGTCGCGGGAAGACGGCGAAGGCCGACTCGACGCACAGCCTCGACAACGAGAGCGTGCACGATCGGAATCAGCCGGCCCGTCAGGCGGACGCGAGGACTCGCGTAAGTCGAGACAGTGACCTGCCCACGACGTGGGTTCGACCGAGTGCATTGATGGCTCCCCCTCCACGGGCGGGCTACGTGAACCGGTGGATCCGCTTCCGGTCAGGGAACGAAGAGGATCGGGACAACCTCGATAAAATGATGTCCCAAGGTTGGCGGCCTATTCCGAAGTCCAAGCTGCGGAAAGACCATGAACTGACGGCCAATCTTGAAGGTAAGTACGGGCAGTACGTCACGAAGCGCGGTCTGATCCTGATGGAGCTCCCGGAGGACTTGTGGCAGCAACGCCGCGCGTTCTACGAGAACAAGCAGAAGGTGATGACCGAATCCATCGACCGGAACTTGTTCCGAGAGCAGGATCGACGCATGCCCTTCATGACGCCCGAGCGCAGGACCACGGTCACGCGCAGAGCGAAGCGCGGCCGACTCGAAGACAACATTCCGGGAGATGAGGACTAACTTCCTCAACTGAAATCTCCAGGAGTTTGCAATGGCAAATCGAGACGCTCCTGCCGGGTTCCAGGTGACGCGGCATGTGGC
>JACCDR012239156.1_pt1 | contig 18548 bp, 28 predicted proteins | sample 7446431 | NCBI WGS metagenome assembly JACCDR01 (sample SAMN15323443, study PRJNA562643) | freshwater metagenome | isolation source: river surface water | place: USA:Blue River Watershed | collected 2017-08-17
AAGCACTGCACTGCCACTGAAGTTCTTTGCGCGCGCTCCTTGGCTAGCCATCCCAGCAGCGTTGAGATTGGTCACCACGTTCTGAATGTCTTTGGCGCCAAAATCAGCGGCGTCGTCCGCGGCACGGCCTGCGGTGATGAGTGACTGCACGCGTTCCATCGCGTTCCCTGCGTCTCCAAAGGAGGCGAGTGGGTGCCACCCGAATGCCGAACCTTCCGAGCGACTGGCAATCGACACCAGCCGGTTTTCGTCACTTTGGTTGGTGAGTCCTAGGAATGAACCCATCCGGTTGAACTGACGGCTTGTCGCGTGGAGCAACGAATCGCCGAGACCGCCGCGTGGATCGAGGAAGTTGCTTCCGGCGTCATTGTACGCACGCTGGAACGCGGAGCTTTGCAATCCGCGTCGCAACATTTGGCGCTCGGCGTCGTTGTGTGCGATTTGAAGATCATCGTAGCGGCTGATCCGCTCGCCGCGGCCCGCGGCCGCGTCGTCCTCGGCCAGGCGCTCGAAGTGACGGTTGACCGCGCGGAACGGCGACGACATCGCGTCGCTCACGTCGCCGAAGAACCCGCGGATGCCGCGACCCATGCGCGTCATCAGGCCGGGCGTGCGGTACTGCTCGCGCTGCGCCGCCAGCTGGTCCGCGGCCTCGCGCTTCTGCGCCTCGAGCTGCTGGATCTGCGCGTCGTACCAGCCGCGGCTCTGCGACTGCAGCTCGAGCGCGCGGGCGGAGTTCGCGTCCATGCCCGTGGTCGACTGCAGCGCGGTGCCGAGCGTCATGCCGGGCTCCGCGGACTGATACGCGCGCGCCTGGCGGATCATGTTCATGTTCATCTCGAACGGCGAGAGCTTCTGCGCGACCTGGTCCTTGAACTCCTGCTTGCGCGTGTTCCACTCGAAGATGCCTTCCTTGCCCATCGTGCGAAGCGCCTCGGCCGCGCGCTCCGACACCTCCTGGAAGGACATCCCCTGCGTCCGTCGGTACGCGTCCATGTCGACCGTCATGCGGCCCTTCGCGTCGCGGCCCATCGCGGCGAGCAGGTAGCGCTCGTCCTGCATCGCGGCGAGCTGGCCGCGCGCGTTGATCGCCGCCAGCCCGCTCTTGCCGCCGGCGCGCGCCATCTGCCGGTCGTTGAGCGCGCCCGACGACGACGCCATGTTCGCGAGCCCCGCGCCCGCCATGCCGGCGTTGTAGCCCGTCGCGCCGCCGAGCCCGTACTGCGCGGCGAGATCGGCGCCCATCATGCCGTACTGGTTCATCGCCGACTGCGAGACGCCCGCCATGCGCGCGAACGCCGCGCGGTTCGCGACGGCGCCCGCCTGCGAGGCGAGGCCCTGGAAGCCCAGCTCGCGCATCTGCCCGAGCGACTGGATCGCGTCGCGCACGTCGGGGTCGCCGGTGATGCGCATCAGCACCTTCACCGTCTTCGAGATGTCCTTGACCTTCTGGACAAGCGCGTCGGGCGACATCGCGCCCTTGATGAGGCCCTGGTCGGCGCCCATCTGCATGATGCGCATCGTGTCCTGCGTGTTGAACCCGGTGCGCTCGAAGTCGTAGTCGCGCTGCAGGTGGCGGAGCCCCGCGGCGACGTCGCGGCCGGCCTGCGCGTTCATGCCCTGGCCGGTCGCCGTGTTGAGGTACGAGCCCGACACCATGAACGGCGACGTCATGGCCTGGACCTGTCGTCCGCGCGCCATGTCGGCGATGGCAGGGCCGAACATCATGTTCGAGAGCCCGCCGCCGATCTTGTTGCCGAGGTACGCGCCCGCCATCGTGCCGAGCGGGCCGAACGCCGAGCCGAGCACGCCGCCGACGACGGAGCCGCCGATGCCCATCACCCCCTCGCCGATGCCGGCCATCGTGCCCATCATCTGCGAGTGCCCGGTCTGCATCATCTGCAGGTTGCGCATCGCGGGCGACGAGAAGTGCGCCGACGGCAGCACCGGCGCGAACGGGTTGAACACCCCGCCGACCTGCGGCCGCGTGCTCGGCATCGCGAAGCTCCCGCCGCCGGTCGGCGCGAAGCTCGAGCCCGACATCGGCGAGGCCGCGAACGGGTTGCCCATCGCGGAGAACCCGCCGATCGCGCTGACCGCCGGCGTCGGGGCGCTCGGCGGCGGCTGGTAGCGCGTGACCTGCGCGGCCTGCAGCGTCTGCTGGATCATCGCCTGCTGCTGCGCCATCGCCTGCGCGGCCGCCTGACCGGGGTGCGCGATCATCGGCGGCGGCATGGTCACCGCCGGCGGCGCGCCGCCCATGGCCTGGGTCGTCTGCATCGGCAACATGCCCAGATGAAATTGCATCTGATTGAAGCCCGCCATCATTTGGCGGATCGTGTTGTCGTTCTCAGGCGGCATGCATCCCCGCTATCCGAGTAGCCAGCGCAGCCTTACGGGGCAAAGCCGTAGCCGCGTCTTGATAAAGCACGCGTGTGACTTTGACCGCGGGACCACACGATAGAGAAAGAACGAAAATGCGCCCTCGTTGCCGTGGTTGAGCTTTGCATCGAGGGACTAGACGACGAACAAACCGAGCGAAAGCAGTCACCACAAACAGACTTCCAACAAGCTCTAGGCGAGCTTCGTCACGATAGATACCCAAACACCCATCGCCGTCGATAACGCCGCGCCAAAAATCTTTGGATCTTGAAAGGCCCTTGGGGACCCTCGCCGTGAGGCTCTTTCGAGGCTGAATTCCGTGTCGCATCAACGATGCGACCAACTGTCGATTTGGAATGGTTATCGAATGAAGCGGTGTTGAATGTACGAGACGTCCATCTAGAACAGTGCGGCGTGCCGCACGTACTTTGATGGGGTGTTCCGCTTTCAAAAACGTACGGAAGGCATCAACGTGCTCGGCGTCAATTGCCGCAACGCCATACTGAATCGACGGGTTTGGACAAAGGCGAATGCAGCCGTCAGCCAGCAACACGCCCAACCAATAGGCAGCGTCTGGCGTGTTCGCATCAAAGACTGACGTGTCTACGCTGTAACGGCGCGCGGCCGCACTGGCATCGCGAATCGCGACGCCGTTGCGACGCAACACGTTCAACACAGTGACGTAGCTAACGCCATACCGTCGACCAATCACACGCGAGCTTTCACCCGCCTGATACGCGGCGATGATTTTGTCGCGCACGTTGTTATTGTAGTGGATTCACGTAGTTCTGCGCTTTTTTTCGTTTTTCTGCTTCTCCCAAACCTCGTCCGCGTAGTCCCCCATTTTGTCGAGCCGCTCGAGCATGCGCTCCTCGTGCTCCCGCTTCGCGCGAACGCGCGCCGACATGACCCTGCGCAGCGCGACGCGCCGTCGGAGAAGATCCGGATCGTAGGTTTCCTGGAACACCTCGGACGCGTACTCGGCCACGATGCCCGCGAACGCCTTGTCGGCGTCGACGGAGAACACGCGCGCGATCATCTTGCCGACCGCGTCGAGGTGAGCCACGCGCTCCTGGCGCTCCCGAAGGACCATCTCGCGCATCACGCGGTCCTCAATCGACCCGTACGGCGCGAGCTGCACGCCGCGCGAGAACAACGTCGCGCGCGCGTTACCCCCCGGGTGACCTAGAAATTTTCGATCGAGCCCTCCTCGAGCACGACCGCGATCATCTGGTCGAACTTGATCGTCTTGGCGATCAGGATGCGCAGCGCGGGATCCGCGAGATCCTCGACGTACTGCAGGCGCGTCTTGTACGCCTCCTCGATTTCCTCCGGCTTCGAGCCTTTGGGCGGGTGCGAGAAGACGTCCTTGCCGAACTTCTCGAGCGACGCCGCGAGGAGGTAGCGCGACATCAGCTCGCCGTAGTGCGCGTCGTACGACAGGCGCTGGTTCTCGATCATGTCCTGCGCCCGCTTGGTGTCCCGCGCGCCTCGCGTGCGCAGGCGAACGGACATCGTCTTGGTGACCGGGACGTCCTCGGCGTAGTAGCCCTTGAGCAGGACGGCGTCGATGATCTCGGCGGCCTTCGCCCGCGAGATCTTGAGCGCCTCGAGCTTCTTCTCGTACGAGAGCATCGGCGCCAGGGCCGCCTCGTCCTTCTGGGCGGCCTCGTCGAAGGTCTTCTCCGCGGCTTTGAGCTGCTCCTCGGCGGGGGAGCGTGTCTGCGTCGGCGGGGTCACGACAGGTCGAGAAAAATCACCGATGCGCGGTTCGTCGATGGCCATGAATCCTCCGCGTTCGTTGGTACAAGGAAGCAACGGAAAACGCAAGGTTTATGGCGTTGACACTGTCGGCGCCCCAACGCTACAACGGAGAAGTCGATGCGAACGTCCCGGGACTTTCTGTCCGATCCGGCCCACGGCCTCGTGCGCGAGGCCCGCCCGCCGCAGCAGCAGATGGCCGCCTCCGTCGAGGAGGCGCTCAAGAACGGCGGCGCGTACTACTGCGAGGCGCCGGTCGCGACCGGCAAGACCTTCGCCTATCTCCTGCCGGCCCTGCTCGCGCAGGGACGTCGTGTCGTCGTCGCGACGGCGAAGAAGCAGCTGCAGGACCAGATCGTGAACAAGGACCTGCCGGCGCTCAAGCGCGTGCTCGGCGCGGACGCCGCGCGGGCGCTCGGATCGCAGCTGCTGGCCACGCCGCTCAAGGGCAAGGGCAACTACACGTGTCGCTCGCTGGCCGAGAGCATCATCGCCAAGAACTCCCCCGAGCACGCCGGCGCCTACGGCGCGTTCGTGCGCCGGAGCGCGTACGGCGATCGGGCCGACTACGACGGCATGCCGCCGCGGTGGTGGGGCGCGGCGAGCGCGGAGGACTGCGTCGGCAAGCGCTGCGAGATGTTCGACGACTGCGGGTACATCCGTCTCAAGCGAGACGCGACCCAGAGCAAGATCATCGTGGTCAACCACCACGTGCTCGGCGCCGAGATGTTCTTCGGCCTGGGCAAGATGGTCGGCGGCCCCTACGACACGCTGATCGTCGACGAGGCGCATACGCTCGCCGCGGGCATCCGCGCGGCGTTCACGTTCCGCGTTGTTGAGGACTCGATTCAGTCGCTGAACGACCTGCTTCGCCGCACCAGCCACCAGTTCCCGTCGGTGCGCCGGCTGCTCGAGCCATGGGAGCGCATGTTCGCCTCGGTGCCGAACCGGCACTACCAGGAGGCCAACGCCTGCGACGTGCCGGTGTTCGAGGTCGGCGCGGCCAAGATCGCCCTCGAGGGGCTCCGCGCGATCTCCGCCGAGCTGGCGAAGGTCGAGAAGCTCTACGCCGAGCCCGACGAACCCAACGAGGGCGACGAAGAGCCGGACGAGGTGTTCGGCGAGCGCGTGATGCCGATCTCCGCCATCGAGATGGAGATGGACGCGCAGGAGGACTCGCTGCGCGAGTCGAAGGGGCGCGAGCTGGGCCTCATCGGCCAAGCCAAGCGTCGGCTGGACGGGCTCTTGCGCGGGCTATCGTCGGCGCAGGGCGTCGTCGAGCCCGACGGCGACCCCGACCCCGAGAACGCTGAGATGCGGCGGCAGCGTATCCTCGCCAACACGGTCGTGTACGCCACGCAGGACGAGCGCGGCCGCTTCGGCGTCAACTGCGCGCCCGTCGGCGTCGGCGGCATCGCGAGCAAGTACCTGTCCCAGCTCAAGACGGTCGTGCTGTGCAGCGCGACGCTCGCGGTGGACGGCGGCTTCGACCACGTCTCGAGCATCACCGGCATCGTGCCGGCGAAGACGGAGATCCTGCCGACGTCGTTCAAGTACGACTCGATGGGGTTCGTGTACATCCCGCGCGACCTCCCCGTGATCGGGCGCAAGCACCCGGACTACGCGGACGTCATGCGCCGGCGCGTAGAGCGCGTCGTGCAGCTGTGCACGCTGTCCGACGGTGGCGCGTTCATCCTGACCACCGCGAACGACGAGCTGGACGCGTTCGCCGAGGCGCTCAAGGCGCGGTTCCCCCGGCGCACGTTCGCGCAGGGCCACCGCAAGAACCCGTGGGACGGTGACGCGCCGACGGCGCTCGCGCGATTCCGCGAGACGAAGGACTCCATCCTCGTCGGTTCGAAGTCGTTCTGGGAGGGCGTGGACGTCCCCGGCGGCGCACTTCGGCTGGTCGTCATGGCGAAACTGCCGTTCCCGCAGTACAACGACCCCATCGTGAAGGCGCGCGAACGCCTCGCAGGCGAGTCGGCGTTCCGGGACGTCCAGCTCGTTGACATGCTCATCGATCTCCGCCAGGGCGTTGGGCGGCTGATCCGGACGAAAGATGACCGCGGCTGCGTCGCCATTCTCGACAGCCGCGTGTGGGACAAGACGTACGGAGGCGCGGTAAGGCGCGCTCTCCCGTGGTCCAACAGCCTGGTTACCTCGGACATGTCCGTGCCCGAGAAGTACCTGCCCAGGTTCGCGGCCCACTTCAAGAGGACAGCCGCATGACGAAACTCGATCCCTATGCACAGTTCCTCGTCGAGCTGAAACGCAAGCGACAAGCCAAGAACTTGACGCAAGCGCAGGTCGCCGAAGGCATCAAGCTCTCTCGCGCGCAGTACACCGCGATCGAGAAGGGCCGGAGCTTGGTCAACTGGCGGCATCTGCACGCGTTGGCCAAAGTGCTGGGGACGAGCTTCACGATCAGGGCGCCATGAAGACCGGACGCCCAAAGGGACTCAAGGTCGCCGTCTGCGTCTGCGGATGGCGCGTCACAGGAAAAGGCAAGTCGGCCACCTGTCCGTGCGGCAAGCGCGTCGTCTTCGAGCGAAGGCGGCCGCGCCCGTCGCACGTCTTCAAGGCCGCGTAGGAGCCCGATGGACGTTGGCCTCAAACAAGCGACCGCGCACTACGAGTACATCCGCGAGAAGCACCCGCGCGTCCGCTACGTCGTCGGCGTCGACGAGTCAGGCTGCGGCACGCTCGCCGGCCCGCTGGTGGTCGCCGCCGTCGCGTTCCCGATCGACATGCAGCGGATCGAGGTCGCGTGGAAGGGCGTGCGCAGCGATCGCCTGCTGGTCGCCGGCGACTCGAAGACCATCAAGGATCAGGCGCAGCGCGCGGCGCTCGCGGCCGTCATCGCCAACACGGCGACGTCGATGTCCGTCATCGAGCGCACCGCCGGCGAGATCGACGCGCGGCTGTTCGGCACCGTGTTCCCCGAGGCCGTGCGCCTCGCCGCGTCGCGCAGCGTCGAGCAGCTGACCGTCCGCGACCCGTCGATCCGACCAAGCGACGTGCTCGTGCTCATCGACGGCGACCTCGATCGCCCAAGCATGCCGTGCCCGGTCGAGTGCATCGCGGGCGCGGACGCGGTGGACTGGCGCGTCGGCGCGGCGTCGATCGTCGCGCGGGCCCGCCACGACGTGCGCATGGACGAGCTGCACGCCAGCTATCCGACGTGGGGGTTCGACGCGCATCGCGGGTACCCGACCAAGGGCCACAAGGAGCTGCTGACCAAGCGTGGGCCGTCGCCGGTGCACCGCCGATCGTTTCGCCCGGTGGCGGCGACGATGCCGCGCGCGAAAGGCATCGAGGAATGACGCCAACGTGCCTGTCGTGCACGGCGCTCGGCGTCGGCGAGTGGGTCGACCAGTTCTACCGGATGTTGAAGTTCGTCCCGTGGTGGCAATGGATGCCGACCTACCGCCGGGACGGGCGACAGACCGGGCGCTCGACGCACGGGATGATCGAGGCCATCGCGCTCGCGCACGAGAACCGCATCCCGCGCATCTCGGTCTGCTCGCCGTACGGCAGGTTCGCCGGCGATCTGCTGCGCGAGCAAGTCGTCCGCTACGCCAAGCAGCTCGGCGTCATCGTCGAAGTCACGGCGTATCGACGAGGAGAGCTGACGTGCGTGAACTACACAGACCACGGTATCCCCACGGTCACTGGAGGCCTCAATGGCTGACCTCGACGTCATGCGGCAGCGAGTGCCGCTGGACACCTGCGCGCGCTGTCGCAAGAAGATCAAGCCCGGCGAGCGCGTGATGCCGGCGTACATCGTCGAGGCGTCGAACGTTCGGCACCCCGAAACGAAGGAGCTGGTCTCCAAGATGTCCGGCGAGTTCGAGTTCATCCATGGCTCGTGCATCGACCCGTACCTCGACGGCAAGGCCATCCTGATCACATGAGCGACAAGCCCAAGGGAATCGTCGATCCGTGGAAGCGCGTGGACCCGCTCCGCGCGCCGCCGCGCGCGCCACGGACGGAGCGCAAGGACCTCCAGGACATCGACTTCGACGCGGACCTCGTGGTTCCCGGGCAATATCTGATCAAATCCGAGCACGCCAGCGTCAACGTCGTGCACGTGCGCGTCGAGGAGCCCGCGGACGCGCTGGACATCCTCGCGGACTGCGTCGTCGACCTGTGGTCGCTCAAGCCGATTGCCGACGCGCTCTTGAAGGCTGGCGTCGGCGTGCGAGGGCACGCGGGAATGCGCAACGTCCCCGACGAGGAGACCCCCGCCTCGCTGCTCAAGGGACGCGACTGCGCGATATGGTTTATCGGGGAAACCGCCGATCGTGGCATGCTGGCGCTCGTTCGAGTGCTCAGGCTTCCCGCCGCGGCGAACGCGATCAAAAAATGGGGCATCACCCCGATGACGAAGTGAGGAGCAGATGGCCGATCAGCCGTGCAACAAGTGCCGAAACTACGACCCCATCAAGAAGGGCCTCGCCGACACGCGTCGAGGGTGGTGCGCGGCGCAGTCGCTGTACCCCGCGGTCGAGCAGAAGGGCCAGTCGTTCCCGCCCGGCGTCCAGCGCGTCAAGCCGGGCGAGCTGGCCAAGCCGCTCATCGTGCTCGGCTCCGAGGTCGTCCCCCACTGCGTGCTGTTCAGGAGCAAGAAGTGAACGAAGAGAAGATCCCCGGCCAGACGCGCACGCCCGAGAACCTCGAGGCGGCGAAGAAGGTCATCGAGAAGCAGTCGACCGACCGGGTGATGGAGGCCGCCGGGAACGCGGAGGACATCGTCCGCTACTGCCGCGAGACGTGGGACGCCGAGGGCTTCACGCCCGAGCAGTGCGTGTTCGCGCTCGCCCTGGCGACCATCAACTTCCGTGAGACGATGCCCGAGAAGCTCGGCGGCAAGGAGATGTTCGACCGCGTCGCCGCGGAGGCGCGTCGCTATTACGACGCCAACAAGGACAAGTAGTGGCTGGACGGTCGTCGTCGTCGCCGGCGTCGCGCACGCCGCGCGCGTGACGCCATGGCCGGGACGCCCGAAGTGGGCCGTGTACCTGCGCTGTCGACAGGATCAACATCACGCGGGACTCAACGTCGACGACGAACCCGCGCTGGCCAACGTCATCACCTGCATGTTCTGTTCAGGAGTTCTATGAAGACCCAAAAGGAAATCGACGCCGGCAACCAGTACGGCGCGTACCAGCAAGGCTGGACGGCGGGCGCCGCGATGCGCGCGATGGACCCCAAGGCCACCGGGCATGGCGACGAGGCGATTCGACTCGCCTACGAGCAGGGCTACGGCGACGGCCGAATCGCCCGCCAGACGGCGATGCAGAAGGCAGCCGACAAGTACGGCCACCGCCCGGGCATCCTACGGCTGACGGCCGAGGAAAGCGTCGAGCGCGACCTTCACGCGTGATTCGAACGTCTCGAGCGTGTGGTCGTTGACGATCACCTGCTGGAACATCGAGTCCGGGATCGTGTCCATCTCCGTCTCCGACGCGTGCTTGGCGAGGCCGGCCTGCACGCGATCGGTCTCCGGTCGCCGGATGCGCCACACCTCGCCACCGGCCGCCCACACCGAGTCCGCCTCGGACTTGAACCGACAGTCGGTGACGACGGTGATCCTAGGGGACGCCGCCTCCGCCGCGCGGAGCACGAAGTTCACCCAGACCTTGTCGTCGACCCGCCGGCAGCCCTCGGTGCCGACGTGCTGGAGAATCTCTCGGTTCTTCCACCGCGACTTGAACGCCTCCTCGGAGCCGACCGCGCTGCAGCCCTTGCACACGATCCGGTACTCGCGCCCCGCCAGCTCGCGAAAGCAGTCGAGCTTCTGACACGCCGGGCATTTCCAGGCGACGAAGCGCGAAGCGCGCTCCTTGCCCTCCTCGGTGAAGACGTCCTCCTCGGTGAGGCCGTACAGCTCCATGCACATCCGCTTCAGCTTCTCGGCGAAGGCCGTGGTGACGGCTCCGTCGGGGATCAGCGACGTGATCAGCTTGCCGGCGGTGTCCTTGCCGGACTTCGACTTTCCCATCAACGCGATCATCTTCATTCGGTCACTCCAGGTAGCGGACGCGCGTGGGCCAGAACGGCTGCATCGTGTCCTTGGTTTGGAACTCGTCGTCGTACAGATTCACGAACTGCCGCACGAGCTGGATGTGCTCGTTGTCGATCTTCCACGGCGGGATCTCCGCGCCATAGAAGAAGGCGTCCCACTCGTCGCGCCCGACGACGGCGCCCGAGAACACGATCGCGCGAATCTGCGGGTTCGCCAGCAGGTCGCGCACGACGTCGCGCACGATGCCCGCGCGTCCCTCGAGCGCGGCGCACGCCGTCGGCATCCAGTGATGCTCGACGTCCTTCCTCGACAAGATCCGCGCTGGCGGATCGCCGAGCACCACGATCGCCTGCCCATCGGGCTTGAGCCTGAGATAGTCCAGGCGGCTCACTGGGTCGAACATTTCAACGTTTATCGCACAAACCTAATCACAGGAGCAACATGTCCAAGATCCCGTTGACCATCGACAAGAACTACTGCGCCGGATGGGGCGTGTGGCACGGCCTCAGGGAGCTGCTGCAGAACGCCAAAGACGCCGAGGATCACGACGGCAAGGCGATGGAGGTGACCCACTTCCCCAAGACCAACCGCCTGGAGATCATCACGCGCGACACCTACGTCGTGCCAGCGAACCTCCTGGTGCTCGGGCGAACCAGCAAGGGCGCCGGCAACCAACGCGGCAAGTTCGGCGAGGGCTTCGTGCTCGGCGTGCTCGCGCTCATGCGCAACGGCTGCGACGTCAAGTTCCGCAACGGGGACCTGTCGTGGACCGCCGCGTTCGAGCACCCGGACGTCGGGCACCCGCTCGAGGGCAACGAGCTGCTGACGTTCAAGTCGCGCGCTCTCGCGATCCGCGAGCCCGACTTCAAGATCGAGGTCGAAGGCATCAACGCGCAGGCGTGGGAGATCGTCAGCAACAAGGTCCTGTTTCTCACGCCGCCCAAGGCAGAGGACAAGCTCGAGACCTCCGACGGCACGCTGCTGCTGCATCCCGACAAGAAGGGCGAGGTCTACGTGCGCGGGCTCTACGTCCGCAAGTTCGACGACCTGTCCTGCGGCTACGACCTCCACACGATCGAGCTGGACCGCGACCGCCAGATGATCGACGAGTGGAAGCTGCACTACGCGCTCGGCGCGCTGTGGACCACGGCGACCAAGCTGTCGCCCGAGCTGGCGGCGCCGCGCGTGTACGAGATGGCGAAGGCGAACGACGCCGAGGCGCGCGGCCTGCGGTGGCACGCGGACGAGAAGCTGCTGGCCGACGTGCGCGAGCGCTTCGAAAAGGAGCATGGTGACGCCATCCCGGTGACCACCAACTCCGAGGCCCGCGAGGTCCAGGCATCCGGCGGCAAGCCAACCATGGTGAGCGGCGCGCTCAAGGAGCTGCTCGAGAAAGGCGGGCTCTCCGTCGAGGCCTCGAAGAAGCGGCTCGAGAGCGTGGTCGAGACCCGGTGGCTGTACACCGACATGGAGGGCGACGAGAAGGCGGCGATGAGCTGGCTCGAGAACATCATCCCCGACATGTCGATCGTGACGTTCAAGGGCGACAAGCCGGGGTGCCACCTGCTCGACGAGGGCAAGGTGGTCGGAGTCGACCGCCGGCTGCTCGCCAAGACGCGTCGGGAGCTGCTGGCGGCCGCGCTGCCCGTCGAGGCTCAGCGCCTGGGGGCGACCCCATTGGAGGTGCTGATGGCCCACGCGCTCGGCGAGCGCCTAGAATCTACGGGTGTCACAGAGGAACCGGTTCCGTTCTGAGCCGAGCTGCTCGCAGTGCGGCAACGAGGAGGACCTCGACACGTGGCCGACGGGCGAGGTCATCTGCCGGCACTGCCTGAGGTGCCCGCACGTCGGCGACAACGTGACCGCCGAGTTCACGAACGGCGTCTGCACGCTCTGCCTGCGCCTGCTCCACACGCTGTGGACGTTCCGGGGCCCGGTGATCCGGGATCTCGACGAGTACGTCGCCTGCGCCGCGAAGGAGTACGTGATTCGCTCGTTCGAGCTTTTGTACTGGACCTTCGACGAGCAGGAGGCGGCGGTCAAGGGCGCCGAGAACGAGCCGCTGATGCGGCACCACGGGAGGGTCACGCAGCTGCCGCCGCACCTGCGGCGCTACGGCATCGAGCCGCCGTAGTGCTCCGTCTCGAATTCTTTCCGGTACTGACGAAATCCGATGAAGTTGCCGGAGCGCTCGGGCGTCGCGAGCGCCTGCGCGACGTGCTCGAACGGCGACCAGTGCCCAGGCTCGCCGGTCGCCGGGCCCGAGCATAGCTTGTCGTGCAGCTCGACGTCCTTCACCATGTCGCGCACGCCCTCGTGCGTGAGATACGAGACGCGCGCGCAACGCCCGGTCGATACCTTCTTGAGCATCATGTCGTCGCAGCTCATTCGCTCTTCGGCGGAGATCAACGGAAGATGCCACGCACCCGCCGGCAGCTCCTGCGGCGCCTGCTCGTTGTACTGAGCCCACATTGCCTTCGCGACCCACGCGATCTCGGGCTGCGCGGCCTTGTGGTTGCGCAGATGGAACCAGTTCGAGTACTCGGTCGCGCTGACGATGACGGTGATGAACATCCAGGGCTCGATGAGCCTGTTCGCCAGCTGCTTGTGCAGGCCGATGGCGCCGAGCGCCTCGACGGCCTCCAGCATCTTGTCGCGAGCCGCCAGCCACAGCTCGCGCGCGATAGCCTGGGTCGGGGGATCCAGCTCCTCGTTGGCCTGCATGCCCGACTGGTTCTTGCCCCACCACTTCGGCAGCGCGGGGTCCTCGCGGATGCGCGACATCAGCTTGTCCGTCGGGATGGCGCGCGACGAGGCGCTGTTCCGCGAGAACAGACGGTGCGTCATCAGCTCGGCATGCACGAACCGCGGGTAGGTCAGCTCCCACGTCGTCAGCCGCTTGGCGCACGGCGCCAGCGAGTCTCTGAGAATTCTTACCGAGTACATTGGTCATCCCTTCGGGGTGTGGATGTTTATGTTATAAGCCTTGAGAGGAGCCACGATATGACTTTGGAAGGCCTCGATCAAGCGGTCTTCGAATCCAAGTGGCAAGGCGCCGAGGAGAACGCGGTGGACATCATTGCGGCAGCGCTCGAGTTGCCGCCGGCCGCGGTCGAGCGCGTGCTATACGCCGCGAAATTGCTTCGCGAGGCGAAGAGCCATGGGCAGATCAACGACGGGATGGATGACGGCCCATCGATTCCCGACGACCTTCGCGAGGCCATCAAGCTGACGGTGGAGCATGGTCGCCGACGTGCCGTCGTGCGCTGGACCATCCAGAACGACGCCATGCTGGCGGTCAAGCCACGCGCGCTGATCGGCAACCAGGACTCTCGCATCTGCGATGGGTGCCTGCTGTCGATGCGCTGCGTGCTGGAGAGCCTCAGCACGCCGAAATCGTGCGCGAAGAAGGGCCCGCCCGTCTCCTTGCGGGAGTATGGAGACAACACCAAGCAGTTGATGCGGTATGACCGTGGGCAGGCGATGACGAAGCCCCTGCGCATCCGCGGCGACAAGGTGATGGTGACGTGCGAGCACCCGCGGGGGACGTTCGAGGTCGACATCAAGGACGTTGTGCCGTGAAGGGCACGCTGCTCGATGTACTGCGCAAGCCGCCCAAGGTCGTCGACTGCGGTACGTGTCCAGTCAACATCGCGTGCGCACTCGAGCGCGGTGGCACCGGGTGGACGTTCGACTGCTGCCGGTCGACGTCGGTCGACACCTCCGAGGGCATCCTGATCATCGACTGCCAGCTCCACCGGTTCGAACAGAGCGCCACTGCCCGGGATTGCAAGGTCTGCCCGCTCTGCTCGGGGGACCTCATGACTGTGGCGCTGCGCGATCCCCGGAACGCGAACCACTACGTGCCGACTGTGCACGCCAAGATCCCGCTCGCCGAGAGGCTGCGGCTGTGGCGAAAGGTGTTGCCGGAGCACCAAAGACGCCAAGAGACTAAAATTAAGGCGACCACATGAGCACCTACCTCGAGATGTACAACGACGCGCTCAGGAAGATCATCGACGACGGCGGCAGTGAAGCCGAGGTCAACGCAGCGGTCGACCAGTACAACACGTACGACCAGGATGCGTTCATGCGGTGGCTCGCTACGGTCGACAAGGCGACGTGCGCCTCGTGCGGCGTGGCCTTCAAGCCCCCGGAGAAGATCGTCAGCGCGGAGGTGCTGTGCGAGAAGCACGCGCCGAAATGACCCCGCCCATCTGCATCCTGTGCGGCCGATACCGCAGGATGACGAAGCCGGGGACCTGGGACTGCGACTGTCCGCCGGTCGAGGCGGCGAGGCGCGCGACGCTCACCTGGCGCGAGCGCGCGATGGTCGCCGCGATCGGCCTCGGCATGGGCACGCTGCTGCTCGGGTTCCTCCTGTTGTTCTACTGGGCGATGTCCCCGAGGTGACCATGGCCAACGAGAGCATGCTCAAGCTGAAAGTCCGCATCTCCACGCGCGCCGCGATCGTCGCCGGCAAGACCACCACGGGCGTCGTCGCCTTGTCAATCACCGACAACGACCTCGCCGGGATGACGCGGGACCTGCGCGAGGAGATCGCCATCGCGTACGAGTCCGAGGAGACCATCGAGTCCAGCGACCCGCCTATCGTGGAGGCGACCATCGAGGCGCTGATCCCGGTGCTCGCCGCGCGCGCCAAGGCACGCGCCGCCGAGACGGAGAAGCGGAAGAAGGCGGAGGCGCGCGCCGCCGAGGAAGCCAAGGAGCGCGATCGCATACTCGCCACCACCAACAACGCGCGATCCAAGGCGCTGCGCTCGTGGATCGAGGAGAACGGCGACGACAGCCAGAAGGCTCGGATGGCCGAGGGCTTTCTGCCAGAGCAGGAGATGCTTGACGCCGTCGCCGACGAGCTACTCACCATCACCGGCTACGCGCCGTACACGCCGCTGCACAAGGGCGACGTGTGCGACTGTCCGTGCGCCGGACATGTTCAGTTCACCGCTCGACAACCCCCGCAGTACGTCGACGAGTTCATGTTCGCGACGCTGGCCGGCCTGCGCGAGGCCGCGCCCGTGGGGGCGAGCGTCGAGCCCGTAGAGCACCGAGGCGCGTGCCCGCGCTGCAAGTGCGTCCCACTCGCGCGAATCACCGCGAAGGTCAGCCTGCCCTGGGAGGGCTGGTTGCTCGTTCGCGAGTTCGATCTGAAGAGGTAATGGCAGCATCAAATCCGTGGTGGACGGTCTACGCCGTCTACGACGACACCAGAGAATCGTTCGTACACTTCACGCAGGCCACCGATCGCGACGCGGCTTGGAAGAAAGCGCTCCGAGCCGCCGAGGGGCCCATCCACGAGGGTGGGATTGTCCCGGGCAAGGTGCCGCCGGTTCCCGCGGTCGACGACGGCATCGTCCCTATCCGAGGGCGCGGCCACGCGATCAAGGTGACCCACATCCTCGTGACGTCGCGACACGTCATCATCCCAGGGCGCTGCCCCGGCTGCCGCGGCGACACGCGAAGAACCGCGGCGTTGCTCGAGACCAGCCACGTCCCGCGGCGATGGCACGGGCACCTGTCGCACAACGGCAAGGACATCTCCGCCGAGCGCGACGGGCGCGTCGTCGACGGCACCAAGATCATCGAGACCACGCAGATCACGTGCGCGAAGTGCTCGCACGTGATCTGGGACGGAGTCAGCCATGGCTAGCCGCCGGTTCAAGATCATCGTTGAGGCGACGCCCGACGTCGCGAAGGAGCTGGAGCACCTGTTCCTGTCGAAGAACGACAAGACAGGATGGTCGATCAACACGTCCATCGCGATGACGTGCCAGCCGACGCGCGCGTGCCAGCAGTACTGCTACGGCCTGACGGGCCGCATCGCGATGCCGGGCGCGCTCAACCGTCAGGCGGAGAACGCGACGTTCTTCTCCGTCGAGAACTGGGAGCAGCTCGCCGACGAGGCGGTCGACCTGACGCACGTCGTGTCGAGGCAGCAGAGCTTCCTGCGGGTGTTCGGCGTCGGCGACCTGCAGCCCGGGTCGGTCTACTTCATCAACCAGATGGCGACGTACGCGTCGGGCGCCAAGCCCGCCTTTCAAATTTGGTTATCCACCAGAAAATTTGAACTCGCGAGCAGGCTGGTCGTCTCGCCGAACCTACACGTCATGATGAGCTTCGACCACACGACGCCACCGAAGGCCAAGGCTCGCGGGCTCGCGCTGCTCATGGAGCGACGCCCGCAGTGGTTCGCGGCGTGGGTGCGGCTGTCCGAGGACGAGGTCATCCCCGACTGGGTGTCCGTCGTGTTCGAGGAGCACCGCCTCGGGCGCGGCCGCGCCAACCGCGTGCCCGAGCGACGCGCGTGCCCCGCGACCATCCACGAGGATCACGGAGGCGTGTCGCACGACGGCGCGTGCGCGAAGTGCCGATACTGCTTCGACGTCGACAAGCGCGCCCTCGGCTCGCCGCTGGTGCCGCTGCGGCGCAGGCGATGAAGCGCCGAACGTCGCGCTACCAGGACCCCGACGGGGTGGTGCACATCAGCATCGGGTACAACCACAACAAGAGCGCAATGCACTGCGAAACTGGCGGTCTCGCCGATTTCAAATGGCCCGAAAAAGACCTCGTCTTAACCGACGAGCCTCCGACGTGCCTCGAGTGCACGAGAAAGACGCTATGAGCGACTTCAAAGACGACCCGTTCGTCCAGCTGCAGCAGGCGCGCAAGGCGCATCGCCACGCGGCGCACGTCTACGCCCGAACGAAGAAGGGCAGCGACAACTACGACGCCGCGGTCGAGAAGCTCGAACACGCGGCGATGATGTTCGCGATGGCGGCGATGGTGTTCGGCGCCAAGGCCGACACCGCGGCGCCGGCGAACGGTCCCGCGCGCGAGGCGTGGGAGAAGGCCATCAACCCGGAGCCCGACGTATGACTTGGGTGTTGATGCCAAAGTACAAGCATCAGGAATGGCGCATCGGCAGCTTCCTGCTCTGCGTCGAGTGCGCCGGCCAGGACCCCGACGAGGGGGAATGGTGGAACTGGAACATCCAGTGCCGCGACGACAACGACGTCGTCACCGACGAGCGATTCGAAGTCGAGGCCGGCGGCGCTAAGACGGAGCAGGAGGCCAAGGACGACTGCGTCCGCGCCGCGCGGCGCGTGCTCGAGTCGATGCTGGCCACGCTGGGCGCCCCACCGACTAAGTTCGTCCCCGGCCGCACGGTCACCGACATCGCGTCGAAGCGCCAGTGGTTCCCGCTGGTGTTCGTTCACGCGATCGGCCCTATACAGGCGTGGCTCGCGGTCGAAGTCGGCGCGGGCGGCGGACTCATCCTCCCTGAGATGGTTCAATTCATCGAGATCAGCGCCAATGACAATCCGTAAGGGCCTCATCAAGCGCATCCACGTCTCGCAGGTCAACCTGCGAGCGAACCGCAGGAACGGCAACGACGCGCTGCCGGTGTTCACGATCCAGACGTCGAAGGGCCCGCGCTACGCAAGCCACGTCGACATCGACGGACCGTCAAAGCTTGTCAACAGCCCGAACAAGCCGCTCTCGTGCGGGGCTCGCATCTGGATCGAGACCCACGCGGAGGTAAGATATGTCCCGCTTCAGAAGGACGCGAGATAGCGACGTCGTCGGCGAGTTGAAACCCCCGTACGCGGTGGAGCTGATCGTTGCCCGGTTCGCCGAGTACGCCGGCGCACCGCCTGGACTCGCGCACGCCGCGGGCAAGGTCGAGGGCGGCCGATGCTTCAACACGTGCTGCCGCCTGCGTACCGATGGCGCCAAGCGATACAACGCGCCGGAGGGCGTGCCGACGTGCCTGGACTGCGCGAAGTGCCGGGGCTGCTACTGCTGCCGGCCCGGGCACATCCGCGAGGAGACCGTTCGCATGGGGAAGTGGGAGTCCAAGGACGGGCGCCGCCTCTACCCGTTCGAGATGGACTCGACGCACCTGATGAACTCGATCGCCAAGCTCAAGCGCGACGAACACCACTTCAAGGCACGCTGGGAAGACTGGGTGGCAACGCTCGAGGTCGAGGCCCGGCTGCGAGGCCTCCTTTGAGGATTCGGCGGCGCTTCAAGCGGTGGGTGAAGTGGCGCGTGTTCAAGCTCCTACACCATGCGCATTGCGCCGTACACGAGCATCCGACGTGCGGGTGCGATTGCTATCGATGGCCGACACGAGAATGGAAGGACGATGGCGTCTAAGAAAAAAGATTCCCAAACCATCACCGGGCTGTTCGCCTTCTGGCGCTACGACCTGTACCCGTACGTGCTCGGCGGCGTCGTCGAGCGCATGAACGACAACGGCCACGTGTACATCCGCTCGTATCAGGGCTGGTTCGTACCGATCAAGCTGATGCCCATCAAGAAGGGTCGGGCACTGCTCGACGCCCTGAGG
>JACCDR012567252.1_pt1 | contig 18546 bp, 30 predicted proteins | sample 7446431 | NCBI WGS metagenome assembly JACCDR01 (sample SAMN15323443, study PRJNA562643) | freshwater metagenome | isolation source: river surface water | place: USA:Blue River Watershed | collected 2017-08-17
AGGCTATACAATCTTTAACCGGAAATACTGGCGGAGAAATTGAGCCTATAGATAATAATATAAATTTAGTTACAAATGGGACAAATATTTTATTTGAAGGATCTTCTGGAGCTCTAACATTAAATTTTAATAAAACAAATATTTTTCTTGGTGATTCCGCAACGTATTTAACAATAGGAACAAGAAATGTTTCGCTTGGAGCTAACGCAGGCGGTAGCATCACATCCGGAAGCGACAACGTAATAATTGGCGCTACGGCTTTATATGTAGCAGAAAATGCTTATCAAAATACAGCCGTGGGAAGTGGTGCTTTATTTCTTTTTTCTGGGAGTAACGTGACAAGAAATACTGCTTTAGGATATAGCGCTTTGTCAAGTTTAAGAACGGGGATATATAATATAGCTATAGGTCAATATGCCGGTAATAGTTGCACTACTTCAGAATCTGCAAATATTTTTATTGGTAATTCAGGTGTTTTAGGCGAATCAAATACTATTAGAATTGGAACTTCAGGTTCTTCCTCATTAGGACAACAAAATCGATGTTTTATAGCTGGTATCGACGGTGTTTCAGTCGGGGCAGTAGCAACAGTTGTAACGGAGGCATCAGATCAGCTTGGAACTGCAACCATATCTGGAGGAACCGGTATATCTGTGACTCCTTCATCAAATGCTATTTCGATATCAGCAACGGGAGGAGGGCTTACTTGGTCGGTCATAACTAGTGCTTCTCAAGTGATGACTTCTAACAATGGATATATTGCCAATAGAGCTGGTAACATTGCGTTTACTTTACCTACAACCAGCGCCGTTGGGGACGTTATAGAAGTAACGGGAATAAATACATCGCTAGGGTGGACTATCTCGTGGACAACAGGGCAACAGGTCTTTTTCGGAAATGCTGTAACTACAGTAACGACTGGGTCTCTATCTTCAACAGCAACGAGAGATAGCGTAAAAATTGTTTGTGTTGTGGCTAATACAATATGGAATGTGTTATCTAGCGTCGGGAACATAACTTGCGTCTAAAATGAGGAAATATGACTACCAATAATTCATCCAATAATCAAACTGCAGCTAGTGGAAAAGTTTTGCAAGGTCAAGGGATAGGTACTGCTAGTGACTTTAGCACTGCAACATATCCATCGTCTACAACTGTAAATCAAATTTTATACTCATCTTCTTCAAATACTGTATCGGGTCTAGCTACGGCAAATAATGGCGCTCTAATCACAAGTGCGGGAGGGGTCCCATCGATCGGAACCGTTCCGATCGCGGCTGGCGGAACAAATGCAACATCAATGTCTACTTCTACAGGCATTGTAAAATATGATGGCACTTCATTAGTAACAAGTTCTACTGCAAAAATTGATTCGTCTAATAGATATACAAACACGTCGCAACCGTTGTTTTATGCATTTAACACATCAACAGATACTAACGTAACAGGTGACGGAACAAGTTATACGATACTATTTGATAGTGCTGTAATAAATCAGGGATCTCATTATAATACAGGGACAGGTATTTTTACAGCGCCTGTAGCCGGATTTTACTCATTTAGCGCAAATGTGTTAGTAGGAGATATTGGTACGCATAATGAGTGCATTTTATTTTTTACTGGCAACGTTAATCAAACTCGAGCGTCTAACTGTAATCCATCAGCCATGAAAACAGGTGGGAATCAATTAAGTGTGGGGGGATCATTTTTTATTAACATGGCAGCAAACGACACCATGAAAATTGTTCTCTATGTAGCTGGATCAACTAAAACAGTTGACGTTCAAGGAGACGCCTCACAGCTTAACGCTTTTACTCAGTTTAGCGGGATTTTATTGTCGTAATTAATTTATAACAAGGTTTAATATGCCATTAATTAAAGGAAAAGCTGCCAAAACCAAAAAAGGCATCTCTGAAAACATCCGACGTGAAAAGCATGCACATCCGGACATGAATATCAAGCAAGCCGCTGCGATCGCTTACTCAATGAAAAGGAAATCAAAATGAAAGACAGCAAAAAGAACTTAAAGAAAAAGATGGTGAAGCATTTAGACGCTGACACGAAAGAGTTTGAGCATCAAATCAAAGAAGACAAAAAACTGAAAAAAGAACTGAAGGGTAAAAAATGACACACAAAATGATTATGAAGAAATGTGCTGCCGATTTAATGGAAGATGCCAAACACTACAAGAAAGAAGCCAAGAAATCAAAAGGTAAAGAAAAAAAACATGAAAAAATTGAAATGAAGGAAGCCGTTAAGGGATCTAAAGTCATGAGGAAAATGGCTAAAAAAGCTCATGAATATTAAGTAGTGGGGCTATTTATCCCCACCTTTCATGCGATTTTCCCCATAATTTGCATATTGCCAATTTCGGGAACTGGCAACAGTTGTGATGCATCTACAGACATCACAAATGTTTTGATGGAATGTGGCGATATGTCCATTGGGCCACACTCCGCCGGCTCGTTCCGCGCAAGCTGAGCAAACATATTTTGGATTCTTTTGAGCGTCTTCTCGATCTGATCTAGTCGACATTCTACCTCCTCGATTTTTTTAGCGAGTTCGGAATGCCTTTTAAACATTCCTTTACGCACTTTATCAGAAGATTCTTTAATTTCCTCGACATTTTTTGCCAAAATTTCTAGCTCTGATGGGGGTATCAAGTCCATTTGCAAATATTCGATCGTTTCTTTTTGAGTCATATCAATTTCCATTTTCATATTTTTTTTCTTCATCATAAAAATAACCGTCTATTATATACCCAACGCCGGCCGTAAAAACTATTTTTCCTAATTTAACAAGCGGAGGAGAGGGTAATAAAGTTAAAAATCCTCCGACTAGTGAAGCTGTAATACCATGAGCCATTTTGGGGTTTAGTTCTTTTACGTGTTCTTTCTTCTTATTTATTTTTCGTGTGGGATCAATTGTCCAGCTATCAATTGTTTCCTGTGATGGGCCTTTTTGTACGATGTTAAAATGTTTCGTTTTTCCAATTTTAAGTTTTTTCTTGAAGTATTTCAAATAATTTGGGTGGAATTTATACCCTAGATCTGACAAAGACAAAAAAACACTATCAAATATTGGCTCTGCATCTATTTCCACTTCCAAAAATAATTCGCACGACCTTTGAATTTGTAACATAAGATCAACCATTTTGTCAATGTCATTTTCTTCATTTCTTAATTGCGTGGTTAATGACATAATAGAGTTAATGACAACCCGCTCAAAAGGATTAGCTTTGTGTTTATCAAAATCATCATTGATTCCAGCAAAGCAGGTATTAGTTAGCAAGCATCCACAAAAAATATATTTCAGCATCTTAAGCTCCTTTAAGGTGTCTCATCAAAAAATATAATAACATTGTTAAACTAGCAAATGAAAAGCACAAATATATGGAGTTAGAAGTTGTGTAAACTTCTGATTTAAAAACTCCATATATTGAATAAATTCGGTGAGAAATGAATCCCACCAATAGACAGGTTAAAAATAAGTTCATTTTTCATTTTCCTGTTGATCAATCTCAATCATACAAATGATGTGGCTGAGTGCTTGTACGCGCCCAGCGCTTAGCCAAAATTCTTTTGAATTTGATTTGTAACGAGCAGTTAGCTCTTCATAAATCATGAAGTGGCACTCTCTCTTTATGTCTGCTAAATCGCAGTAAATGCAGGACGTCAAAAGTAAAGCTGCTGTACATAGAATTTTACGCATTTTCTTCTCCAGTTGTTAAAATTTTCCATTGCTCTATTGGGGGCGATCTGTAGTAGTCTAGATCAACATGTTGTAGTTCAGGGATTTTGCTATATTGCACATTGCCTTTTCGGGATGACTTTATCACTTTAACTCCACACCCAACGCACGAAGAGTCTTCCGCAAGTGTCAATAAAGTTTCTCTTGCTTCTGAAAGTTGTTCTTCAAGTTGCTTGTACATTGACAGTAAGCCTATATATTTGAGTGAGGCATCCCTCCATGCAACATCATTTCGTTTAATATAGTCTTTGTCTGTCTTTGCTGGTTCTGTAAAATCTTGTAGATTTTTGTAGAACTCTTTTTCTGCTTCTATCAATTTATCTTGTTACTCTGGAAAATACTCAACTTTTACAATTATAGGATCTCCTGGCATATAACTAAGATAGTACATAATTTTATGGCCGCTAACAATCATTTGATGTTGTAGCTGAGGGAAATATTTTTCAGGTACTACTCCGGCTATTGCTTTTGCATGATCGAGCAGACCAGGACATTTAAGCTCGACGCTATATTGTCCGCACTCTGATAAACCGTCTAAATTAGCCATCATGAAAGGATATTCGTCGGAAAAAATGCGCGCTGGAGCAAATTTAATTCCTGTTTTTTCGCTAATATACGCCCTTGCTTCTGACTCAAGCTCTATCCCGCGAGCCATTGCATAGCTCAAATCTTTTGCAGGCCTAAGACCAAGTTTAGTCTCCCACAACGTTAAAGGCGTATCCCAGGGACTAACCCCCATAATTGCGCTAGCATCGCTAGATCCTACAAACTCCCGGCGTAATGCCGGGTGTCCTACTTCGCACGTATATTTATCATATGTCATTTTGCAGCCTCAATTTGTTTAGTCATGTTTTGCTCAATCGATAGACGCAATGCGTCGTAGCAGGATGTCGGCAATTCGTAAAAAGTACCGATTTTCATCTCTGAGCTAATTTTATTTAGCACATATTTCCGAAAGTTTTCTGGACACTTGTCAAACATTGCATGTAATTCGTCTGCGCTTTCTCTGCTGATTCTCTGAACTGATTGCACAGCTGGTTTAGACGCCAGGTTACCGTCGTCATCCTCAGGGCAAATTCCCACCATAGAACATAGTGAGAACCTTCTAAAATAAGTACAAGCAGCACCATAAGCTTGAGCATCTCCTTTCATAGTCAGTAGAGGACAAATTGATTTAATCCATTGTCCGCTAGTATGGCCAAGTGTTGTTACCAACACGTTTACACCGTTTATGATGCAAGGGGTTTGTATAATAGAAAGACCGTTTTTTGATAGTGGTTCTCTGCATGCATCCCAACAGCTAGATAAAGAGGAGAAAGTAGACTTAAAATGTGGGTTAATTCCATCTTTAATAGCCCCTTTGATTTCCCCCTGTGCCTTTGAAAGGGCTGAAAACAATTCATTTACTGATTCAGATTGTAAGTTTTCGCTCATCTTAAAGCTCCACTGCATAAGTTTTTTTTAGGTATTCTGCAAAAGTAATTATCTCAAGAGTTGTCATGCCCTCCCATGGCCCTTTTGCACAAGCTGCAAAAAAAAGGACGTCAGGGTATCGGTTAAAATAGGATGCTAGTAGAGACAACTCATAAGAGTTGTCATCAAATAATTTTACAATATCTGTCATGTGTCTCATAGTTACCCCCTTATTTGATCGAAATGCATCTTAAGGATCCTGCCAATTTGTTTAAGCTGACAATCAATGTTATCTTGCGCCCACTCGTCAGGCTTTGATCGTGTAAAGTCCACGAGATCAACATAAAGATCACGTAGATCGTCTAGCTCTGTACCTGCTAGATAGTCTTGATCATCTCTGGGGCAGTAGTCATCATATGAGTATCCAAACATTCTTAGCTCCGTTTTCTGTTGTTGTTATACGCACTTATAGTCATTTATCTGTATAACTCGCTCACTGCTACGACCTCGCCGACGTATCGGACTTGGGAGACTTGTTGCTCGCTATATGTAACCTACTATAACAAACGGGGGGTTTGATTTCAACAGGAAAGTTACAAAATATATCAGTTGCAGAAAAAAGTCACCAGCATTATACTGGTGACTGGAGGTAACACATGGAACTAAGAGACTACTTACATTTTGCACGAAAATCGATCGTGGACTTTGCGAAAGAGGCGGGTGTATCAAGGCATCATATATCAAGGATTGTCAATCGACGCGACAAGCCGAGTTTGACATTAGCTAGATATATCGAAGTTATTACAGGTGGAGAGGTGACAGTCAAAGATTTGATGGAATAAAAAACCCTCGGGAAATGACACCCGAGGGACAACATAAACGGATCTTTATGCTTTCATGCTGCTCATGAATGACTACAATCTATCACGCGGAGAAGATTATGACAAGCAGAAATGAAGATATCCAGTTTTTTAGACGGATTTTATGGCTGATTTATGCAGAGGAAGCCCTTGACTCTTACGGAAAAGGTAATTACGATAGAAAATATTTGCATAAGTTAAAGAAAAAAGTAACAAAACAACTTGAACGGAGCGAAAAAAATGACAATTTTATATATGATCCTGGGCCTTCTATTTTGTGAGTCGTTTTTAGCATGGAGCTTGTCATGCATACGGCTATTCGAAGCCGGGATAATTTTTATGGGGGTTAATAGTTTTTTTGGGGTGATTGGGGTAGTTATAGCGGATTTTGTGAGGGGAGAATAAAATGGGTTCATTGTTTTTGATATTGACAGCGATTTTTTCAGAGTTATTTTTGGTATGGTGCATATGCCACATGGATCCGATAAAAGGGACAATGTTGTTTGCGGTTTTAAATAGCTTGGCAGGGATGATAGGGTTTTTTAGCGTAACAACGCCCTTGGATTAGAAAGAATGTATGGCCCGGAGGCCATACATTTTGATTGAATGCTAAATACGCATTCTCATATCATGAACTTTTTAGCTCCCCCTCGAATCCCCATCCTGCGGGAGCTAAAAGACAAATGCAGCTTTAAGGTCATAATATCAGTCAAACCTTATCGCTGCAAGAGTTTCAATAATCAAAGGGTGGGGAAAAGGTTTGTGATCCATGATTCCCGTCTTTGATACACCAATATTTAAAACACTTTCATTTACCTTCTAACTCAAGGCTTTTCTATGTTTTTAAACATCGATTTGTCTAACCAATTGCCAAAAGGCTTAAAACATATTGCCAAAAGGCTTCAATTTCTTAACAAAGCGCTTAAACGCATTAACAAAAGGCTTCGACATGTCTAATTCTGCCACGCCTGCTAATTTAACACAACAGAAAATATCACCTAGCGGTCACTCTCATTCATTCGATACGGGAATAGCTGAATCTTTGGGTGTAAATTGTGCAATAATATTTAATCATATAACTTATTGGTTGAGAAAAAACTATGTAGATGGGATCAACCAAATCGAAAATCGAACATGGATGTATGAATCCATTTCAAAAATGGCAAGATATCTTCCTTATTTTACAGAAAGGCAGGTAAGGCATGCAATTGCAGAGCTTGTAAAGAATGGTATTTTGATTGAAGGTTATTTTAGTAAAAATGTGTGGGATCGTACCACGTGGTATGCATTGGGAGATGAAAGCATCCTAAGTGGTTCAAAAAAACTTTACGAACAGACATCTGTGTCTCATGAACATCAGACAAATTTGTCTCATGTTGTAATAGTGGAAAAGAAGGTAGAAAAAGAGCAGCAGCAAGGAAAAGAATCTGCTGCTGCTGCGATTTATCCATCTTTAGAAAAGATCCCAGACTCAGAAGTTTCCCAAGCAGAAAAAAAACGCATCAGCAGCAAATATGATGAGGTTACAGTCAATGACGCTGTGGCCAGGGTGCTTCAAAGTGACTTTGTTATCGAAGTTAGTCTTCTCAAAAGCCTCAATGCAGCTTGTAAGGGCAAATGGAAACCGGAGAAGTCAAAAGCCTCTGAAAAAGAAGCGCAGGCCGAGAAAAGTAAGATGAAACAGTATTTGCAGGAAATGCCAATTTACGAGAAAAATGGTACCATTATCACCTTTCCTCAAGGAGAAACAGCAAACATAAAGGAGGATGACCCAAAAGAAATAAACAAAATCTTCAAAAAGTACGAAATGGAAATATCCATTTTAAACAACACGCCTAAGAAAAAAAAGTCAGACCCTTAGTTTGACGCCTACAGCATCTGATATGGCCTCTATGGCCCTTTAAAACGAAAATTAAGCCTATTGGTGGAACATGCGACACACAGAAAAGTACCTACTTGGGAGAATGCTCTCAAGCTACGATGCCGTAAATGATGCAATGATTGCGCTAGATCACAGCGATTTTGCGGATGAATTTAATTCAGCTCTTTTTACTGTCATGAAAATGCTATATGCGAAAGATTGCAAAATTGAGCCCATAGCCATCTTTACTTTGATGGAGAGAGAATTTCCAAAGCTAGCCAATATCGAGAACATTATCGCGTTGGAAATGTATCAATACGGGGATGCTAGCGAGGTAAAATTATTTATTGAGATAATCAAAGAAGAGTCTAGGAAAAAGAAAATAAACCTTCTAGGGTTGAAACTTTCTAAAGACTCTGGAGATTGTGAGAAGAAATCTACTCAGCTAAGAGATGAAACCCTTGTGATGATGGAAAAGATCTTTTCGGATGAGCATAGCCAAGCTTGTGAATCCATGAAAGAGTTAGTTCATGGGGATTATGAAGGGTCAGGGAAAAAGGCTGTATTTTACATACAAGAGCAAACCGAAAAGTTTCGGAAAGGGATCAAAACCCTTAAAGGATTGCCGACTGGATATAACAACTTAGATATGGCAATGGGAGGTTTTTGTGCGGGCCATTACATAATTGTAGGTGCGCGACCGGGAGAGGGAAAAACAACTCTTTGTCTAAACTTTATACATAATCTTTTGAAGAAAGGGATTCCGGTAGGATTTTTCAGCCTAGAGATGACAGCGCATCAGTGCATGATGAAATTGATTGGGGTAGAGACAGGTCTAAACATAAAAGATATTGAGATGGGTAAAGGAACTGATGAAGACTTGCAAGACTTCAACAACGGGATTTCTAGGATGGAAAACTTCCCTCTTTACATTGACTCTTCGAGCTCTTTGCATGCATCGACACTTGTAGCCAGGGCGAAGCGCATGGTGATGTCGCATGGAATTAAAATACTATTCGTTGACTATCTCGGAGAGATAAAAGGCGATGGCAAATTTTCTTCGAAGCAAGATGAAATTCAGCAGGTATCACGCGCTTTAAGAGGATTAGCTAGAGATCTTCACATTCCATTGGTCTGTGTCTGTCAGCTAAATAGAGAGTCCGAGAAGCAGGAAAGAGCTCCGCGCAAATCTGATTTGAGGGAAAGCGGTCAGATTGAAGCAGATGCGCACACAATCCTTCTTCTTAAAAAACATGATGAGGACGAAACGGAAAATAAAAGCCACAATCTACCAGGAAAAGTTTCTGTTCATATTGTTAAAAATAGATTTGGCGAGCAGAGTGTGGTCTCGTTTCATTTTGAGGGTCAAAAGAGCAAGTTTACTGAGATTGATTATAGCTCAATGAGACAACAATTGCAGGGTGGGTATGGACAATCTTAAATACTTTATTGCAAAAATGTTGAACGATGATGAATTTAGGAAAGAATATTCTAAATTTCTGAAGACTAATGAGATAATTGATGAGAAGATGAACAAGTTAGCTGTTGCGTTGAAAAGAGAGGACTTTTCCATACAGTATTTATTGAAATCCGAATCAAAAGAACTTATGGCTTTTGCCATGGATATAGCAAATAATGGAGTGAGAAAAAAAAGATGAGGGATCAAATTGAAAAATCTTGGACAATCGTCGCAGAAGAGTTGCAAAGACAGCTTGAAGAGCTAGTCAAGATAAAAAATGAGCGGAAGCCTATTGGTAAAACAACCGCCCAAATGAAATTTACAGCAATCTCACTAGCATGATAGCATGCGAACATATTTGCTGCAAAAAAAATCCCCTATCGCACGATTGCGGTAGGGGAAGCCAAAGAAACCAGCTGCTATGTAAGCATAATAACAAATCGATGAAATTATGGCTAGAATACGCGCAAAATACTCTGTGACAGTAGAAAACATCGAGGCTATAAATAGGCGCTGGGTACGCAGGGCGACATCTTATGAGCCAGTGCATCGGTACGGGGGTGATCCGTACATTGTGCGTTGTGAAGCAGAAGTAAGAGCCCCTGAGCCAAATTTGAAGGATTGCAGTCATTACAGATAACAAAGTGTCCACCACCGTGCACCAAATCTTTATTTGTAAAAAAAGTGGAACAAAGATGATAAAAATCATAATCCCAGGGGAGCCTTGCGCTCTCCAACGACATCGAACTACAATAGTCGCTGGAAAGCAAAAGCAATACGATCCGCAGGCCAAAAAAAAGATGACTACACGAAATATAATGCTAGTACAGCGGAATACCTCTAAATGGCCATATAATGGCCGTAATGACGATATCGGCCAAATCCAAGGGTTTGATCTTGCCATATCATATTATTGCTACAGGCCCCCATCAATGCGCGATTTGAGCGAAGAGAAATTAAACTTAGTCCATCATACACGCAAGCCAGACATCGACAACCTAGACAAATACATTTTTGATTGCGGAAATTCCATCTTATGGCATGATGACGCGGAAATATACAAATGCACCTCACAAAAATTCTGGTCAAAAACACCTCGAACGGAGATCTCAATAAATGATTAGTGAAAAAAAGTTTGAAAAAGCAAAAAGCGACGGCTACAAAATAATAAAGTCTATAAGAGAATCTTTTGATAGAGATCTTATCAACGCAAAAACTGAAGAAGATGCTGACTATATAGCTAAAGTATACATTGGGGCTCTCTTATCGTCCGTGTTGTCTATAACTGAAATGTTTGAAAATGGATGCAAAGAAACTTTAAAAGAGAGCTTAATAGAAATTATTATAGGAAATATAAAATGAGTTGGAACGTGGACCCAGAAGACGAGTTTAAAGAATCAGTTTAGCGGTCTATGATGATTATTTGCATTATTTTGATGATGATATTTAGCGCTGTTGTAATGCGACAATCGACTTAAAAAACTGCGATCGCTAGAACGCGAAAGTTGTACGTCTAGCAGTTCCCCGGGCTGTCCGGGGTTTTAAAGTTTAATGTGTAAGAGAAAAAATGTTGAAAGTTGTGATCTTATACGTTTGCCCCGGGTGGTCCGGGGTTTTTGTTGTAGTGTATCAATCTATGTGATATAATCGATCCAAAGCCTCGGGCTAGGCTTAGAAGAGCTGCATATCGCGAAATATGCTGGTTAGTTTGATATCATCACCTCTGCTCATGCCTCGCGGGGCCCGGCGTTGTAGGGCTATATTAATAGGGAAATAAATAAATGACTGATATAATAAAATGCCCTAAATGCGGAAAAGTTTTAGTGTCGGGTAGCGGATGCTTCATATTTTTAGGTGCAAATACGACAATAAAATGTTTAGAGTGCGAAAAGAAAAATGAAAACTGAACTAATCAAGATCTCTCAGCTAAAACTTCTCGAAAAAAATCCGCGACGCATCACAAAAGAGCAGATGGATAAACTATGCCGATCGATCGAATCTGATCCAAATTTCCTGGAATGTAGGCCTGTGCTTGTAAATTGCACTGTTGTTGATGATGGAAAGCAGATTATGCATGTGTATGCAGGCAATCAACGCATTCGAGCCGCTAAAAAACTTGGAATGAAAGAAATTCCTTGTATTGTAGAGTACGATCTTGACGAAGAAACAGTCAAAAAGAGGGTAGTTCAAGATAATCAGCACTATGGAACATGGGACTTCGACGAACTGGCAAATTCTTTTGATATTGAAATGTTAATTGAGTGTGGGTTTAAAGCAGAAGAATTGTTAGGCGATTTGTCAAATATTAGTGATGATCCTAGGGTCAAAGATGAGAAGGAAAACGAAAAAAAAATATGTGAAAAATGCGGAAAGACACTTGATAAAAGCTAACGAATGGGATATAATGGTTTGAAAAAGGGATAAACCATGAAGTCTTTTCAATGTTTTACTTGCAAAAAAGAATTCAAATCTAAAAAATCTGATAAGAATCGCATTCCAAAATATTGCTGTAGAGGTTGTTATGCAAAAAGAGAAATAACGGAAGAGTGGATTAAGAAACTATCGGATGTAAAAAAAGGTCGACCAGCTTGGAACAAAGGGATGAAAATATGGGAAGGGAAAGAACATCCAAGAGGAACATTAGGAAAACCAAGTAAAAGAAAAGGAACAAAAGTATCTGAAGAAACAAGGAAAAAATGTAGAGAATCCCATTTAGGAAAACCTTGTAACAGTATAAGAGGAGAAAATAGCCATTTTTGGAAAGGAGGAGTTACCTCAGAAAATATGGCGATTAGGAAATGTTTAGAGTATAAAAATTGGCGCAGGGAAGTATTTGAAAGGGATGAGTATACGTGTCAAGAATGTAATGTTAGAGGTGGAAATCTTAATGCGGATCACATTTTACCTTTTAGCACGCATAAAGAATTGAGATTCAATGTAGACAACGGAAGAACGCTTTGCTTGACTTGTCACTTGAAAACGGATACTTTTGGGGGAAGAATGCACAAAAAAACCCTGGCTACTGCGATATCATAGTAGAGCGTTGGTGTAAATTAACAGGTAAAAAAGCTAAACGCAATGGCGTGGAGATTGACCAGTTATGACTAAAGAAAAAATGGGAAGGACGCTATTAGATATTGATTGGGAAAAAGTAGATCAACTGCTCATTTCTGGGCAAAAAGGCACTGAAGTTGCGGCATATTTTGGAATACATCCAAATACATTTTATCGTAAAGTTGAAGAAGAAAAGAAGATTAGTTTTAGTGAATATCTACAACAAAAAAGAGCACATGGCGATGGGCTTTTGAAAGCACAACAATTTGCTAAAGCAATGGGATATACCGATAAAGGCGATAATACTTTGCTTATTTGGTTAGGAAAAACTAGATTAGAACAAAAAGAGCATGTTGAAACTATACCAAACAATGACGAATCACTATCAAAAGCATTAGATAAAATACACTCAACAGATGTAGAAAGCTTAAGCAAAAAAATTCATGAACTACAAGCGATAATAGAAGAATACAAAAAGAAAGAACAAGCTAATGAATTTATCTCTCAAGCAGATCCAATCAATCCAACAGTCTAATAAACGCTTTAATTTGTGGGTGGGAGCTGTCCGATCAGGTAAAACATTCGCGTCAATACTTCGATTCATCGATTTGCTCAAAAATGGCCCCCCTGGAAATGTAATGATCATTGGAGTAAACAGGGACACTATTCAACGTAACGTTTTGCTTGAGCTCTACAAATTTCTAGGTTTTCCTCCTCCAGGAACAAAGACAACAGAAACAAAGCTATATGGGCGAAATGTATACTTTGTAGGTGCGCATGATGAAAGCGCCGTTCGCAGGATTCAAGGGAGCACTTTAGCGCTAGCTTACGTGGATGAACTTACTTGGATTCCACAACCTTTTTTTCGTATGTTACTATCAAGGCTGTCCGTAAAAGATGCTAAGTTACTGTGCACTATGAACCCTGAAGGCCCACAACATTGGGCAAAGAAAGAGTACATAGACCGAAAAGGGGAGTTAGATCTAGACTATTGGCATTTTCTTTTAGACGATAATCCCTCACTTGACCCAAAATATGTAGAAAATTTAAAGAAAGAATATACTGGATCCTGGTACCGACGTTATATTTTAGGGGAATGGGCCGTCGCCCAAGGTATTATCTTTTCAGATTTTGATGATTTAAATATTTTTGACAAAGACCTTCATTCGCCTAGTTATTGGGTGGCTAGTCTGGACTATGGAACTACAAACCCAACATGTTGCCATATATTTGCTATTTCACCAAATATATGGCCTCAAATACGTGTAGAGGATGAATATTACTATGATTCACAAAAGTCAGGAAGGTCTAAAACAGATGCAGAGCTTGCAGACGATATAAAAGATTTTTTACAATATACTCCAATTAGGGCTCTTTACGTTGATCCAGCAGCAGCAAGCCTAAAATTAGAACTGAGAAATAGAGATTTGCCAATCTTAGACGCAAATAATGATGTTCTATTTGGAATAAAAGTCATGGCTAAATTTATCTCAAATAAAAATTTAATAGTAAGAAAGAGATGTAAGAATCTTATCGAACAAATACAAGGTTATCAATGGTGCCCCAAAGCGGCGGACAAAGGAGAAGATAAACCAATCAAGCATTTAGACCACGCCACAGATAGCTGTAGGTATATGTGCGCCTCTGCTTTTCCTTCAGGTCAATTAAGCCATCCCGATGAAGATCTTAGCTATGATCAGTTGAGAAGAAAGGTTTATGGTGATGATTCATTTAGAAGTTTTCAGGACACGCAAGGGTATTTCTAGGTTAAACGTTTATTTTCTGGGTTGAAAGTATAGAATGTGATATAGTCTCCTAAAAAGGAGATGTTAAAATGAAGGTTTGCGTAAACTGTGGAAGAGAAAATAAGTACAAAAATTCAGAATTTTGTAGAAGATGCAAAGAAAATGAAAGAAAAGATAAAATGACACCTAGAAAATGTGGGGATTGCGGGAAAGAATACAAATCATTTTTATCAAAATGTCCTTCTTGTTATAGGAAGGATAACATAAAAAAAACAAAAGGGACTCCTTGCTCGGTTTGCAACAGAACAGATGTACTAATTTACCGAAAAAGAGACTACATATGTGTAATGTGTTGGAGAAAGAAAAAGATTGAAGAAAACCCAGATTACAAAAATAAAAGGACACAATGGCAAAGAAAGCATGATAGGAAAAAATCAGGCAGAGAATTAGATTCACCTTTATTAGTGGCTCCTGCGGGAAGTGGTCACATAGATAAGACAGGATACAAAAGAATTCCGGGTTATATTGATGAAATGGGATATCGAAGGTTATCAAGAAAGGGTCATCCCAATGCAAGCAAGACAGGTAAAAATAAGTATAGAGTCACAGAACATGCGGTTGTAATGTCAGAGCATCTTGGCAGACCTTTAAGAAAAGGTGAAAGCATTCATCATAAAAATGGGATTCGTCACGATAATAGGATGGAAAATTTAGAGTTGTGGGATAAGAGACAGCCAGCTGGGCAAAGGGTGGAGGACAAGATAAAATTCTATAAAGAATTTCTAGAAGAACATGGATATGAGGTTACTCTAAAACAACTTAACTATTGAACAATTGCGCAGAAAAGTTTATGGTGGAGATGACCCATTGGGTTTTAATAATGGTTTTGGCGGATACATGTAATTGAGGTGATTTAGTGGGTAGTTATGGCAATGCATATTACGGATCGCAATTTTATCTAGACGGAGGAAATAGCGAAACGAAAGATATTCGGGCCATGATGGATCATTACTATACTAGTTCTTATCCTTCAAACGCTTCCTATTGGCAACAGGGCGCCATTGACAAGAGATTCAAAGTGGGCGATCAAACCCTTTATAGCATGATGTACGGGGATAATCAATATTTCCAATCTCGCCGTTTCTTCTTCAATCTTGTCCGTCGCCATATCAATATGATCGTCGGGTATCAGCGTAAGAATCGCAAGTCCACTATTACAATGCCGATTCATGACGGCGATCCATTAGCTGACGAATATAACGCAGTGTTAAAGTGGTCGGAAAATAGGGATGGATTCCATGAATATCTCTCTCAGGCTTTTGAGGGTGCTTGTGATACTGGGATGTCACTATTACATCTATACCCTGACTATACTCTTGATCCTATTTCCGGAGATCTATTTACTGACCAAGTTTCGTACAATAATTTTCTAATTGATCCCTATTTTCGCAAACAAGATTTTACTGACTGTGCATTTATTTGGCGGCGAAGATGGGTTAACAAAACGGCAGCAAAAGCATTGTTGCCAGGCCATGCGGAAAAGATCGACAAGATGAGGCCTAGCGGTCAAAAAGATGGTAGGTTTCCTCTTCAAGCCGAACTCATCAATTTAGATACAAATCAACTTTTTGCCTACGACGAGTTTTACCATCGAACAATGAGAGAAGCTACTATTATCATCGATCCTAAGACTGGAGAGGCTATAGAGTGGGAAGAACAAATTGACGACCGTAAAGATTTGTTAGAGATGACTCTTGCGCAACAGCCTTGGCTAATGGTGCATAAAAAGCAGGTGCCTACTGTAAAAATGGTCATTTGCATTGGGGGGACACCTCTTTATCATGGGCCTAATTTACTTAATATCGATTCATACCCTTTCGTCCCTGTTTTGTGCTATCACGAACCAGATATCCAAGCATATGCATGGAGGGTACAGGGAATTGTTCGTAATTTGCGTGATGCTCAGTACTTATATAATCGGCGGAAAGTTATTGAGCTTGACATCCTAGAGAGTCAGATAAATAGTGGTTGGATTTATCCGATTGATGTCGTTACAGATCCAAAAGCCTTTAGACAATCTGGGCAAGGTTTTTTAGTGCCGCTTAAAGCTGGACATACACCGCAAGAAATCCAAAGAATTGATCCTCCTGGAATACCTCAAAGCATGATGGAACTATCTAGAAGCCTATCTGAAGATATAACTAAGATCTCTGGAGTAAATGAAGAGCTTTTAGGTAGTGCTACAGATGATAAAGCTGGAATCTTGGCAATGCTTAGGCAGGGAGCGGGTCTAACAACTCTACAAACTATTTTCGATAAGCTTGACTATAGCCAGAGATTATATGGTAAAATTCGACTCGAAGCCATTAGGAAGGGATTTAGTAAAGGAAAACTTGCTCAAATCATCGGGCATGAACCATCGGAAAGGTTTTTCACGGCATCTAGTCTTAAATATTCCGTCGCAGTTGAAGAAGGCAATTATTCGACGACGCAAAGGCAAATGGAACTACAACAATTATTACATTTCCGAGAGTTGGGAATGCCAATTCCAGATAAATCCATCCTAAGGGCGGCTTTCATCAGTAACAAAACGCAAATCATGCAGGACATGGAAGAAGCCGCTCAGCAACAGCAGCAAATGCAAGCAGCACAATCCGCACAAGCGCAAAAAGAATCTAATGCGGATATCATGGCAAAGTTCACAAAATCAAAACTCGATGAAGCAAAGATCCTTGAAACATACTCTAAAATAAATCAGAATGAAGCGAGAGCCGATCACGACAGAGCCACAGCAGATTTAGAGGTTGTGAAACAAATGATTTCTTTGGAAGATATGGATCTGGCTAACCTCAAGGCTAGTTATGAGATGGCTATGATGATAAAAGGCGCTAATCAAGCGCAAGAACAAGAACAAGCATCCCAATTGCAATCGCAAGGGATCTAAAGGAGAAAGAGGATGGAAAAAGGTATGAGATCCGCTAAAATGCCAGGAGAACACCGGGAGCAAGCACAAGGTAAATTGGGTCATACATCTAATTTGAAGTACTCAGGAGAAATGAGCGCTCCAAAAGATTATGACAAAGCCAACAAAGGCTTAGCAGATTACGTAAAAAAAAACCAAATGAAATATTAAGGTGAATCATGGCATCAAAGAAAAGCGCGGGTGTGGCTCCTTTGGGCCATGAACCTTTTAGCAAGATAAAGTTGGAAGGCCCAAAAAAACACCATGGTTATCATGGAGATAAAGCTTCTGTGCCTGGAAAGGGTGAAGGTATGGCTGTACCTAACAAACACTATGAAATTCACTACAACATGCATAAGCCATCTGAAAACATGGTGTTGACCGAAGGGGCTGATTTTGTTCCTAAATGCCCACAAGACAGAAAAACCACCCATCTTAAAGTCAATAAAACAGATCATTAATGACTAAAAATAAAAGACAAACGGCTGGAGCTTTGCAAGTCAAAGCTTCCAGCGATTCAACAAAGTACGATTCAAAAGAAGTTGGTCACGCTCTTTGTGATGATGTGTTAGAACAACTAAGGATTTGCGCTAACAAGCATTATAACATTCTTGATATACCAGAATTTTGCATTGTGATGATGATAGCAGACGATCCTTTAATCAAAGGGCTCATGAGACGGAAGTTTTACGCGTGGCCATTTTTGCCTAAGCCACGTCCTAGGCAAAGCGTATTTCTTTACTCTAAACGCACAGATGATTTTCGGCGCTTGTGGGTGCTTCCTGACCCTCTCACTATGGCTACTATTTCGGAAATGAATTCAGTCCATAAGAAGTATTTAACAATGAAGCAGTGGGCTGATACTTTCTATCAGGGCGTTGCTTTAAAAGATCCAAGCGTATTTTGGAATTATATTAGGAAGCAACAAAACATTAGTTTGCTTTCAGAAAAGGAATATTTAGATCGAAACGCTGAGGAATTCGTCCAGTCTAAAGCGGATGAGTTCTGCCCGGTCGATGCCGATTCCTTTGATTTCTTCAAGGGGATGCCCCAGCAAATCATAGACACGAAGACAGCCCGCACCGAGTAAAGCTTTTTCAATGACTTTAGGGAAACACAAAACTTGTATTGGTACATTTGTACCCATGAATTGAAGTATATTTCTATAATGCTCTAAATCTTCATCAATTTTATTATCTTTAACCACAGGAAACCTCATGACAGAAGAAAATATCCAGCAAGAAGTGGTTCAAAACGTAGAACAACCTCAAAATCAAGCTCAAGATAATTCTACCTTAGAAAAAAACGAAGAGCAACAAATTAATTGGCGTAAGTTTAGAGAAGCCAGAGAACAAGAAAGAAAGGCTCATGAAGAGGCAGTCAAACGCGCAGCTCAAAAAGAAGCGGAAGCTAAAGCGCTAAAAGAAGCTATGGATGCATTG
>JACCDR010554130.1_pt1 | contig 18538 bp, 19 predicted proteins | sample 7446431 | NCBI WGS metagenome assembly JACCDR01 (sample SAMN15323443, study PRJNA562643) | freshwater metagenome | isolation source: river surface water | place: USA:Blue River Watershed | collected 2017-08-17
CGCAATTCATGTGGTTGGCCTCTTCCCAACCACTGGTAAATTTTTTCTCGAGCCGAACCTTGGTGCCCGTAATCGTCTGCTTGAGCGTGCCCGTGTGGCTATATTTCTGGCCCCGGCTCAACACCTCCTCATAACAGGCGTAAAGCGTCCTGCTCATCCAGTCGTTATAATTGCCCTCAAGCTGCGCCTGGCCCACGGTTTTAGCGTACTCGCCATAAATCGCACTCATGACAACATCGAAAATATAACTTTTGCCCGAGCCGTGCACACTGCTGTGCACCAGCACCGCCGTGGCCATTTTGGCCCCAGGGTTTTGCAGCGGATACGCCAGCCAGCGGCGAAGCCACAACAAAACGTCATAATCGTCGTTACAAAGGCGGCTGAGCGCGGAAATTATGTGCAAACACTTGGTGTCCGTCTTGCCCGGCGAAATCGCAAACCCTCGAAACGTGTTTATGTGCGTCGCAGGGTCGCACCGCTGGGTCGGGTCAAACACCAAGTGTGTTTTTTTAATTTCCGCGCGACTGGGGTGCTTTAGCCAATCGTCAAAACAATCGGCCACCGCATATTTCAACTCTTTAAGCGGCACCAACTGACGCTCAACACGATCCCACGCCATATCGCTCGGGTTTAAGTACACATAAAGCACATAAAAATTACGGGCCAAAAGAAAGCCTATGAAACAGCCACTTTTTTGCCGCAAAATTCGGCTCATGTACATGGAGTGCAGGCTTTTTTTGGATGGCGAGATCAACCAAAGCGCCATCACGCAATTTGGCATTAGCCGCCAGGCGGTCAGTGAGGATTTTGCCGAGTACCTGGCGGCCTACAAAACCATGCGATATGACGCGAGCCAAAAAAAATTCTGCTTGATGCCAAGAGCCGCGCCAAAACTGGCGCCCAGGGCGCAGCTTGCCGACTTTGCGTTTTACGTCGAGCGAATTGCCGCCATGGCTAAAGCCTAAACTCCCAGGGCGGCACATAGCCGCCCGTTTCCAGCGCTTCTAAATATCCGCTCCACCAGCGCATTATTTTTTCCCGCTCAGCCAAAAATTCCGCCTTGTGCACATAAGCGGCGCGCACGCCGCTGCGCTCTTGGTGGCTCATTTGTCGCTCTATCGCGTCGCGAGAAAACTGGCCGGATTCTACCAGAGCAGAGCACGCCATGGCCCTAAAGCCATGGCCGCAGACCTGGGTTTTTGTACAGTACCCCATGCGCGCCAGGGCTTTATTCACAGTGCCCTCGCTGACCGGCGCATCATCCCGATGATCGCCCGGCAACAGCAGTTCAGTTGGCCCGGTGAGCTCGCGAAGCTCAGCCACCAGGGCGCAGGCCTGGGGCGACAGCGGCACAATGTGATCGCTCCCCATTTTGGCGCCCCGGGCGCCGAATTTGCACCCCGGCAGCGGCTCGCGCTTGCCGGGCACAACCCATAGCCCGGCCGCCAGGTCGAACTCGGCAAAGCGGGCCATGCGCAACTCGCTGCTGCGCACAAACGTGTGCAGTAGCAACAACACGCACAGGCGCGTGACAGGCCTATGTGGGTACGCGCGCACCCGCTGCAGCAGCTCTGGCAGCTCAGCCAGGGGCAGCGCGGGCCGGTGCTGGCTTTTGGCCGAGGTGGCCACGCCAGCCAGGCATTCTGCCGGGCTGTGCTTAATAACCCCGCGCTGCACGGCTCGCCTAAAAACTGCCGTTATGTACTGCCGCACCCGGCTGGCCACGTCATGGGTGCCACGGCTAGCGATAGCATCGAGCACGGCCACCACCTGGGGCGCCTCAATGGCCGCCAGGGGCAGGCCGCCCAGGGCGGGCAACACCAACAGCTCAAACCGGCGCCACACCCGGGCGGCGTGGTCCGGCGTCCACTTCTGCTGCGCCCCATGCCACTCGCGCGCGGCATCCAAAAACGTGGGGCCACTCGGCCTGCGGCGCTCAGCCACTGGGTCAACCCCAGCGGCCAGGGCCCGCACAAAATCATCCCGCGCCCGCCGGGCATCGGCCAAGCTCACTGCCGGATAAGCCCCCAGTGCCGCTAGCGACTCACCACCGCACGGCTTGCGATACCGCAGCCGCCAAAGTTTGCTGCCCAACCGGGTTACCAACAGATACAGCCCGCCGCCATCGGCCAGGCGGTAATCCCGATCACGCGGCCTGGCCGCGGCAACTTTTGAATCCCTGAGCGGCGGCACGATTTTTGGCATTTTTATGGGTATCCCTGGCAATTGAACCGAACACACCCAAAATCGTACCCGCAAAACCGATGCGCTGTATAGTCGCCTGTTGTCGCTAGTTGTCTACAGCAAAACCCAAAAACACAAAAAAAGCCCGCAAAACAAGGCTAAAAATTGCCTTGCTTTGCGGGCTGTGACGTGTGTTGTGGCTTGCTGTCGCGGTTAATTGGTGCCCGGGGCCGGACTTGAACCAAATAGATAACCGCAAAAATTAAGAGCTATTTTTTTAAAGCTTACAAAAAACCCAAAAAAATACCCAAAAAATCAAGCCGAGAACCTGGCACCAACACACCGCGAACGTGACACACCAGAAAAATCAAGCCGCGACGCCGTAGGCCCAACAATGGCCAAGATTGAACCATCTGAGGCGGTGTGATCTGGCTCGATTCCGGCGTCATATAGGGTTGGTGAAACCCTGGCCGATGGCTCAACCTCAAGCCGCCAAGTTGCAAAACTCTTTGGCGTCCCACCCGTTGCAAACGGCAAAACAACATTCGAGGCAGGAACAACATAAAAGTTGTTTCGCCAGGTGAATCGCTTGATATTGCTGGCTGCGCTCGCGCTTGTTGTGACCAAAGATGTGTCGGTTTCTGTAATTAATAAATTGCCCTCAATAACGCCAGCGCTGGATGCGTAAGTGTCTATATTGAAGTTAAACCCAATAAGCGAGCGCTGCGCACCTGAGCGCCTAACCATTGTATTTCTGGCAACGGTAACTCCATTTGTACCAATACAAATGCCTGATGCATTAACAGATTTCCCGCCGTCATAAAGATAATTGCTAAAGACAACACCGCCGCTATTTGCTGGCGCGGTTTGGGTTGTACCAAGTTGAATCGGCGCCCATTGAGTATCGCTAATTTCGTTGCATGAAACCGTTGGGTTTTGGCCCCACGCAAAAACGCCAGACTCGCCACATTTTTTAACACGATTAAAAGAGATTATGCTGGCACTGTGCAATACGCCGCCGCCAGTTTGGCCAATAATGTCTATTCCGTCCTCCTTGGTGTTAAATGTTGTGCAGCCAACAACAATCCATTTGCCAAGGCCATCAGTTCCATGGGCTGTTATTCCGTCATTGCTATAACCGTATGCGTCGCCAGCCTGGCGAACAACCCCGGTCACGTCACACTCAATGCACGTTGTGTCGCCATCATCACCGCTGCCGTTTATTCCGTTATTTCTACTGCCGACATCAGAATGCCGAATAAAAAGCGACCCGTTGCATTTTTTGCCGACCTCGCCAACTTCAATGCCATTGTTACCACAATACAATGACATTGTGTCACGGCACAAAGGGCCGACAAAAGACGGCACGGCAATATCGGCAGACGCCTGCAGGCCATGATTTGAAGAGCCACACCACCAAACGTTGTCCAAAACCAATCCAGACCCAGTAACGCCAAACACTCGGCGGGCGTGGCTTATTAAAACATTCCGTATCGGCCCGCCGCCGGGGTTTGGGTTGTCTTTTAAATATAATTTCCCACCAGAAAAAATAAACTGCCCAGACTGCAGCGAGCCAACCGCAGTGCCGCGAACAAGCGGGTTTAGCGGATCGTCCTCATACGCCACATAGTCAAATGTGTGAGTTTGCGATCTTGTTATGGTGCGGCTGAACTCTGAGCCATCCGCCAAAAATTCATTGCCAACAAAAGACTTGGCGGCAATTATTACTGGCGGCGGTAACGACTCATCGCCATAGGCCCTAATCGTGCAATTTTTACCAGAAACATATAAAACTGACTCCCTCTCGCTCGGAATAAAAAAAACGCTTCCACGTTTTAGATTTATAACCATGTTGTCGAAAAGCAAATCAGCAAACAAAACTTGCTTATTTGGCTTGCTAAAAGACCCGTCAGAATCATTGCCGGGATAGCTGGAATCAAAAAAAGTGCCAAGGCCTGGCGCAGGGATAGAGCTAAGCCTATGGTGAGACGCAAAAGAATAACAATACTTGCGCTTAAAAACGCTTGGTATTTTGCTTTTTGACTGATTGTCCAAATCATCAAAACTGGTTTGACCTAGTATGTAACCGGCTGCGCCAGAGTCAGACGCGGGAGACCTTGAGAAAAATGGAAACCTGCTGCTATACATAAATCACCATCCGCAAACAATAAGGCTGTATTCCCCAGAAATAGAGGCGCCATTAGCTGCAACCTCCTCAATGTCGCCGCTTGCATAAAAGTGAACAGGCTCGGTTAGCACGCCAAGATCGACAGCGGGGATATTTTTTCCGGTTTCATCGCGAAGCGCGTTATACATCTCGCACAACACGTATTTGCACGACAAACTAACAAGGCCGGTGGCGCCCGGCTTTGGCTCAATTGTGACGCGGTACGTTTTTTCTGGCACTACAGTGCCAGCCTGACCAACAACGATTGAAACCAAGCCAGAGTTTGAAATATTCGTTTTTTTCTGAAACATTAAAATACCCTCATATTGTCGGCCCGCGAATATCGCTGGTGCCGGTTATCGTTACAAAACTAATACCCACTATGGCCTTGCCAGCCGCGCCTACGGTTTGGCCGCTGATGCTGTCGCCGGGTTGGCCGTGGGCGCCGCCGTCGGCGCCTTTGGCCACGCCAAAGCCATCGCCCTCGCCCGGGTCAAAGCCGGTGCCGCTGGTGGCGCCGGAGCCGCCTGGGGGCTCGCCTGCGCCGCCGCCGCCCTCGCTAAAATTGGTGGGCGGTGTGGTGCTGACTATGCCCACGCTGCCGCCGCCACCGCCGCCCCAAACTTTGGGGTTGTTGAGCGTGACCGGGTGCGTGGTTTCCAGAGCCGTGCCGCCGTCTGTGGGCGGTGTGTATTGCTCAAAAACAGCGCTGCGGACCAGCCGGGCGCCATTGCCGCCACGGCCAACAATCCGGCCGCTGATAAAATCGATCACCACGTTAACGCCAGCCGCCCAACCGCTGTTGACGGTACGCCCGCGCAGCACGGCGCCGTTGCGCAGTGCAAACGTCACCGTGTTGCCGCTGACGGCGGGCAAAAATAGGCTGTCGTGCAGGGCTTTTAGGTTTGCGTCGGTAATGTCCGCGTCGATATAAACCGTGCGCGAGGTTCCGCCAGTGGCTTTTTGCAGGTTGATTTCTTCTAGTTGCAGCTTGTATTGCTCTTCGTCACGCTCTGACCGGGTAATTAAAAATTTTCCGGTTTGAGGGTTGCCTTCGCTGTCAACAAAATATTCGGTGGTTAAATCCACCACCGTGCCAATTTGCGGATGCGTTTTATAAAACACCGCCAAGCTGCATTTGCGCGGCGGGCGCGAGTACCGAGTTATTAGGTTTTCGCTAACAAATTCGGCGGCGTCTTGCCCGCCGAGTGGTATCCAGCGGCTTAGGATTTTTTGCACCGCTGGCGGCGTGTTTTCCAACGCAATTAGCGGGTTTGTGCTAACGGTGTTTAAAATCGCCTTGTAGTTTTTTTCTTCGTCTACTTTTTCCAGCGGGTTAATTTGGCCGTAATAAAACAGCACGTTAGTGACGCGGGTGTCATAGTCGTGTTGCCCGGAAAAAGAGCCGCGAACGATTTGGCCGTCTGTAATGGCCAGCTGTGCAGGTTGGTCCCTCAGCACACGCAGGCGGATTTTTTTGGCTTCGGTGTCGCTAAAAAATATCAGGCCCGCTTGCTTAACTAACTCATTTACCAGCCGCTTAACCGGCTCGGGCTTGCAAATTATGCCGGTGTATAAAAACGGCGCAAACTGCGTTACCTCGGCCTCCCACACGGCGGTGTCTAGCCACTCATTTTCGACGCGCGTCCAGCTGTTAATTAATTCGCTAATTATGTAAGCCGCGTTGCGGTTTGTGTAGCCGTAGGCCCACTGGAATGTCTCGCCCGCTTTATGCTCGCCAATTTTGCTGGAGCGATAACCGCGCTCAACAAACGTCACCACGTCGCCGGAAATTGAATAACGCACCAATTCGTCACCCATGCTGGCAACGCCGGTGGCTGGGTAAGTGCCGCCAACACCCACAGGTGACAGTGTGGCTGTGGTGGCGGCGCTGGTAATGTCCGCCAGCAAGGAGCCCTCGCTAACGCCGGGCACCATGGCATTTTCACCATCCAGTAAATACAGCGGGTCTTTTGCGTTGATGGTGTAATTGCCGCTGGAATCTGGCCCGGTTGTGGTATCAACCACGTAGTGATTAATTTTCATTGCGCCCTCGGGCGCGCCGGAATCCCCACGCAAAACCCTGCATTTACAGCCTTTTAAATTCGGCCAGCGCGCAGCCCATTTGCGCCAAAATGTGCTGACTTGCCAGGCGTAGCGGGTGCCCCGGTATCTATCTAGCTTGTAATCGTCGTAGGGGTGATCAGCAAAGGTCACGCTGATACTTTCGCGCACGCCAATGTCTTCGCCCGGGTTGATTTGTTGCGGGCGCACGCTAATGGATTTAATGCTGGGTATTGCGTCGTTAAAATCGCCGCCGTTGCTGGTAATCCAGCGTATTGGCGTCTCACCGGCCAGGTAGTTTGCTGGGTCTTGGCAGGTTGCCGGGCTGTTGTAACACCGTTTGCCGCCAGGCCCCAGCACTGCCGTGCAGGGCGCGGTGCCGTAGGTGTGCACGCACTCGGGCCGCGTTAGCTCAAAAATTTCCACTTGCACGGTCATAAAATTGCCTCAACATCCACGCCCCATTTCATAAATTTATTGGGGTGCGTGTATTCCGGCTGAATATTGCCTTTGGGCCAGCAGTAAATCACCTCTTTACCCACTGCAGTGCCCACGGGTTGCTCTGGGCGCGGCGTGTAAAAAAAACTGTGTTTTGCTGAGGTCTCAAATGATCGGCCGTTTATGTGCTCAATTAGCGGCACCACATTCTGCTGCACAAACGCCTCGCTGTTGTTTTGCTGCTCGATGCGCGCGCGCCTGTAGCGGCGCTTCACAAAGCGGCCCAGGTATTCGCCGGTTTCGCTCACGGGGTCCACTACGTCTGTAATTTCCGCCCAGTTTGTGGGCTTTAAGCCCACAAAATTGCCGCGCTCCAACCGCAAAAACTTGCCCAGCCTGGCGTGGCCAATTTTTACGTTGCCCGCAACCGTGGCAAATTCCACGCGGAACGCGGGGGCGGTGACGGGTAAAAATTGCGCCGGGTTATCCAGCCGCCGGTAATTTTCGCGGAATAAAAACAGCGCCACACTGCCGCTTGGGCTTTCCCATGGCGTTAATGGATACCAGGTTAAATCCCCAGAATCAAAATACACCTGGGCGGTAATTCGGCACTGCCCCAAAATTTGAATTCTGGCCAGGCCAACATAATCAACCTCGTAACGCTGCGCGTTTTGAATTTGAATGTATTTGTTGCTGGCTTGCTCGTTAAAAATGGTGGCGGTATCCGGCGCCCATAGGTTTCTGAGTGAATCGGTAATGGTTACGCTGCTAATGTCTGAGCTAAAACCGGCAATGGTCACATAAGTTTGATAGGCCACAATGGGCTTGCCATAGCCTACTTTTTGCGGGTTTTGCCAAGTTGCGGCCAGGCTTTCTGCGCCAAAAATAATACTCATTGACCACCCCAAACAACTTTGCCGCCGTCTTTTTGAAACTGCAGCAGGCCAGTGGCAATTTTTTGCACCATCGCACCGCTAAATAAATCGCCAGGGTTTAGGCCCTGCACAGTCATAACCTGCTGCGGGCCCGGCGCCGCCGCAGCCCCGCCACCGCCTGCGCCCTGGGCCGCGGCCACCGCCGACGACGAACCGCCGCCAGACGCCGCCCCACCGCTACCGCCGCCGCCATAGCTGGCGCTGCGGATTGAGTTAATGAGGGCGCCGGTTTTAGCCAGGCTGGCTGCGGCGTATGACGCGGCAACCACGGGCGCCCAGGGGCCGCCTGTTTCCATCCCGGAGCGCCAGGCAGACACTGCGGATTTGTAACCCTCAAGCACCGCGCTATTAAGGGCCGCTTTTTTGCTAATTTCAAAAGCGGTTTTACTCTGGTTTTGCGTTAGCGTCATGAGTTGGGAACCAAGGCCAAACGCAGCATCAATAGCTTTTTGACGCTCAAGCTCGCGCAATCTTTCACGGGCTCGCTGCGCCTTGTCCTGCTCTTCGGTAATGCCTTGCTGTTTCATCGCCTCGGCCAAAATTTCCTGCTCATCATATTGTGCGTTTACAGCGGCCACCGCTTCGCGATCACCAGCCACGCGCGCAAGATCAGCTTCCCTGGCGGCTTGCAGGTTTGCTAGCTTGTTTTGGTATTCCGCTTCTTGCCGCAGGGTTTCCGCTTGCTCGGCGGATGAAATATCGGCCATTTTTTGCTGAAAATAGGATGCGTTTGCCCCAAGGTCGGCATCACGATAAACCTGGGCGAGGTTTTGGCGCAAAATCAATTCCGCCTCCATGGCGGCAGTCTCTGATTTAAGGCTGTCAATTACCCCGGCTGAATTATTTTTTTTGCCCTTTTTGTCGCTTGCGCCCATGGCCTCACCCAGCGACGTGGCCCCGGCGCGATCTGCGCTCAGTGACGCCGCCGCGCCTGATGCGTCCGCGCTGATTTGGTTTAAAAACCCCTTAATTTTATCGCTGGGATATTCTGCATTGGCCGTGGTGTAAAGCTCATTCCTTAGGCGCTCAACATTGTCGCGCGCTACCTCGGCGGCCAGGTGAATACTATTCATTAATGGGCTTTCGCCCTGCTGTTGCACCAGCTCAATTTGGGTGCCCAAAATGTCGTTTGAGACTTTAATAACCGCGTTTGCGCCGTCCGCGATTGAGTCGTACATGGTGACCGCGCCAGTGGCCACTTGCTCAAAAACCGTAATGGCGCCAGCGCCGAACGCGCCAATCGTCACTTTTACGCCGTCAATACCAAGGCCAACAAGGTGAAACCCGTTCGCAATAGCGCCCGCGCCGGACACTGCAAAATCCACGGCGGTTTTAATTTCGTCACGAAAACCGCCGCTTTCTTTTGCCATGTCCGCCAGCGCAATAGCAGCCGCCTCAACGTAGGGGCTAAATGCCACAGCAATTTGATTGCCCGCGCCCTGCATTACCAAGCCGATTCTGCTAACGGCATCATTGGCCGCTTCTATGCGATTGCTGTCAACATTTGATAGCACAACACCAAATGCGCGCAGCTCCTCGGCGGCGGCGCGGATTTGCTCGCCGCCATCCATTAAAAATTGACGCATCTCTTCGCCGCGCAGGCCCATGGCTTTTAATGCCGCGCCAGCGGCCGTGCTATCCAGCCCCAGGGTTTTAATTTGGTCCGCGATGGCCGCGAAACGCTGGTCAGCATCCATGTTTGCCAGGGCGTTTACATCTAGCCCCAATTGTTGGAAAACCTTAGCGGACTCGCCGCCTTTTGCGATTGCTTCGCCCAGCTTGTTGTTTAATTTTCCGCTTGCCGCTGCTAATGCTTCCTGGTTTACCCCGGCTAAATCAGCCGAATATGCCAAGGCTTGGAAGCCGCCAGTGGTTGCGCCAACTGCGCGCGCCAGCTTAGCTTGCTGATCAACCAAATCTGCTGATGATTTATACAACGCTATGCCAGCCCCAGCCGCCGCAGCCGTCATGGCGGCTGAATACGCGGCAAACTGCTTTGAGCTTTCCATGAATTCATCGCGCAGCTTACGTGTGCTGGCCGACGCCTCAGCAAAGCCTTTTTTAAGGCCGCTGACGTCGCTTGTGATTACTGCTACCAGGTTTGCTAAATCAGCCATGGTTTTTCGCCGAGTGAAATTGGTTGTAGAGTTCGTCCCAGTCGGTGTCGGACTCTTTTTTCTGTGTGACGGAGCCAACCAGCCACCAAATTTCGTAGGGCTGCATAGCCCAAAAATCTGCCGGGGCTTTGCCCATATCGCACACAATCAGCTGGTATAAGCCTTTAACTATTCCGCTTCCGCTTGCGGTAGGTTTTCCGGTTTTTCGCCCGGCGGCTCGGCCTTTTTTTCGGATTGCTCCCGAATTTCTTCAGGGGCGTTTAGCAAGCCCAATAAATCCAGACACCTTGCAATAACTTCGACCGCCTTTTCTGGACTCGCTTTAAACTCTTTTGCAATAGCGTATTCGTCGACATTATTAAAGCCAGCAAATCGCAAAAGCTGAGCATGAATAATGGCAGCGCCAGCCGATGGCGCTATTTGACTGGAAATAATTGTTGGTGTAAGGATTTGCTCAACCAGCGCAATCAGCCGCAGCACATTAGACGGCCTCACGGTTTTCTGCTGGCCTTTGTATTCAAAGTTGATTGGCGGAAACGTTAATGGGGTTTGCTCTTGCATACTATTCTCGCGCGGCTAAAAAAAGTGCCCGGCTATTAAGCCGGGATAATGGTGTAATTCCATGCGCCGGAGCTTTGCAGCTCGCAGCTAAATTTAACCGCGTCATCATAGCTGCCGCTTTCCTCGTACGAGGTCATCATAAAATTGCCGCTAATTGAAAACTCGCCGGACACGATTGTAATGTCTGTGAGCATTCGGCTGGTGCTAATACCGGCTAAGTCATCAAGCCCAAGATCGCGCAAGGTGCCGCGATCCGCCAAGCCCTCAAGCGAAATATCCAGCGAGCGAAGCGAGGGCAAGCCCATCAGCACGCGGAAGGCGTCGCTGTCGTCGTTGGTTACGTCGATCACTTCGTTATTTACCTTAATGCTTTTTGATTGGCACTGGGCAATGGTCACGTTGTTTTTTGCGATTCTTAAATAACGTCCATAGGTGGCGGCCATTTTTTTACCTCTTCAGTTTGTTTAGTTTTTAATTGCTGTAAATTTGTAAATTAACACACCTTTTTTTGCCAGGCCATCCGGCTCTGGCAGTATTTCAAATTGTTGCAAAAGCCCGTAAGCACTGTTGTAACCGGGAATGTCAATAATTACCCGGTGCAACAGCTCATTGATAATGGCGGCAATATCTTTAATCTGCTTGCGGCCTTTGTAGACGCTCCACACGTTGATTGTGGAAAACACTTCATTGCCGACCATGGCGTCGGCGTCCCAGGGGCGCACCAGGTCGTCGCCAATCACCACAAACGGAAAATATTTCTCATTAGGTGTGGTTTTGGTTTTTAAATCTTGCGGCACTTCGTCGTGCACGGCTTTAATCGCCGCCATTAGCGGCGCGTGGCCGGTTAGGCGCTGCAATAGCGTGACTTGCAGTTGTGTGGAAATCATTTGGCGGCCCGTTTTTTTGCTCTGGCGATGCTCTGCTCAAGCTTTCTGCCAAAGCTCTCTTGATAAATTTGCGGCATGGCGGACATAAACCGCAGCTTAATGGGCAAAACAAATGGCGTTGCCGCCCTAAAGCGCGTGCCGAATTCAATGAACTTCCAGTAAAAGGCGTTTGAATCCTCGCGCTTGTTGATTGCCCGCATGCGCACGCTGCTGGCAAAGCGGCCATTTTTTTTTGGCCTGTGGCGCTTGGCGTAAACGGCTTTTTTTAACTGCCCGGTGCGATACGGCGCTGAGGCTTTCACCTCTTTGGCCATGCGGCTGGCGATATCGTGAACCGTGGCGCGGGCCAGGTTATCTGCAACGCGGGGCGCGGTATCCTCAAGGGTTTTTAACAGGTCCTCAAAGCCGATTAAATCTAGCCGTGACGTCATGGCGTTGCCTCGGTTTGCGCGCTGACAATAATTTCCACATACGCCTCGCTAGGCTCTTGCGGCCCCACGCGCTGGATGCCGTAGGTTTTACCGGCGTAAATTAGGCTCATGGTTTCGTCAATTTTTTTTGCTGGGTGATTGCGCACAACAAAAACCGCCGACAAATCCGCTTGCAGTTGCTCGTTTTTTACTGATTCTTTTTGGCTAATATCGCGCTTGTAGGCCCAGCATTGGCGCCACAGCTCAGGCGCAGACAGCACATAACCGCCCGCGCCGTCTTGCGCTTTGACTTGACGATAAATGTCAACGCGGCGATTTAGCTGGCCAATTCTATACATTATGGGCAATCCAAAATTTTAAACGTGCTCATGATGGCATCAACGCCAAACGGAATGGCTGTCAAATTCCTATCCGTTGCGGCCTGGCGGTTTTCAATCCAGTGGCCCGCCAGCAATAACAGCGCGGTGATTACCTGCGCGGGGACCACGCCAGGCGTAACATTGTTAAAGCCGTGCCCAGCGCTAAACGTGACGATTACATCCTGGGCGCTGCCGTAGGTTTGAGGCCATCCACTGCCGGGCGGCTGGGCGTGCAGCGAGGGCAAAAACCCGTCATAAAACTGGAAAGACGACAAGTTTTCATAACCAATTGCGCTGACCCTGTAGCGAACGGTGGGCGTCGAGATAATTGGGCGCAGCGGAATTTCTATGGCGCCCGTAGGGAATTTTTCTAGCCGCAACTCATATTCGTTGTTGTTGTAGACCGTGTAACCGTATACGCGCTCAATGTGGTTGGCCGCAGACTTTAAATAGGCCGTGAGTTCATCATCGGAAATCGTGTCATCCAAACGCAGGCGTGTGCGAGCGTCTGCCAGGGTGACTGGCAGAGCATCCGCAGCGCCGGGCTTTTTAATCAGCGCGCTGTAGTCAGGCATAAATTACTCGATAACCGTTGGCAATTTACCCGTGCTGAGCGCAAAGGCTACGCCGTCCGGGTTTAAGTCGATATCACCCGATTTTTCCAGCTCTTGCGCGCGCGTTTCGGTCAGCGTAACCAGCCCGCCGGGCTCGATAATTTCGTCACCCGCCTGGATGGCAAACAAAATAATGCCGGTGACTTTTTTGACTTCTTGGGCTTGGGCGGTTTCGGCCTCTGGCGCCGATTCTGGCGCGGTTTCATGCGGGGCCTCTGGTGCGGCCTCTGCTGGTTGCTCCTGCGCGGTTTCTGACGCTACGGGGGCCAGCTCTGGCTGCAGTTCGGCCGGTGATTCTTTTTGGGTTTTTTTGCTCATAACTAAAAATCTCCTAACGCCCGGCGTTTGCGCCGGGGGTTTAATGGCGTGCGATTTTGCGACTAACCAGCAGTGCTGCCGATTAGGTGGCGCTGTGCTGGTAGTGTTTGACCGCTGTCACGTCCAGCAGGTTGCCGCCTGCGCGAGCAAAGGCCAAAAAGCCCACTTGGCCTTTTTCCGCATATTTTGAATCAGTGAAACGGAAAAATTGCACGTCTAAAACATCGCGGATCATGTAGCTGCCCAGCGCGCCATAAACAATGGATTTTTGCGAAGCGGCAGGCGCTGGCATGTCGTTGTTAATGGTGACGGGTTGGCCCAGCAGCAAATCAGCGACGTTAGCAGTGGCGCCAAGGTCATAACCTGGCGTCCAGATTGGGCGGCCTGCGGTGTCTTTCAATTTGCGCAGCGTGCGGCGAACCGCTTGCGACATCATCCAGCCCACACCAATTTTTGCGTATTCGTCGTCTACCGACTCTTGCAAATCCACCAAGTCATCAAACGTTACTGTAGTGGTTTGGCCAGTCGCGCCAATTTTGCCCGCGCCGGATTCGGTAACAACGCCAAAGGGTTGGTTAACGCCGGTGCCGACAGTGAAGTCCTCGTTTTGAATTCTGCCAATTCGAGCGGCGATACGACGAAACACAAAATCCTCAATGTCGATTTCGCTGTCCATTATCAGCTCCATGGGCACAGCAATAATTTTTGAGCTGTACTTTGTGGCCGCCATGTTTCGGCTGGTAAATGTTGGGTCTTGGCTGGTGGCGGTGGTGTTTTCAGAAACGCGCTCACCCTTTTCTGCAACGCCGTTGCTGCCGGGCACGCTTAATGGGTTGCCGCGCTCGGTGCGCACTACTTCGGCAACGCTGCGCATGGCGCTGTAACCGCGCAGGGCCTCCACTAGGCGAGCCGCAACAGACTGCGCCACGGTAAAACCGCCCTCAGTTGTGGTTGTGGTGCTCATGGTGTTGCGGTAGGCCGCGAGCTGCTCGGGGGTTAGGTTTTGCATTGAACCGCTTAAAAATGCGCGGAACACTGCGCCGGTGGTGGTTTCCGGTTTTTTGTTGCTGGATTTTGGTGTCACCAGATCATCAAATTCACGGTCAGCCATTTGATCAAGCAATTTTTGCTCGCGGTCAATAGCTTTTTGGTGGTCTTCAATTTGGTTTAGCAGGTTGTCGTAATGTGTTTGGTCTGCGTCGGTCCACTTTCTGCCTGATGATTCATCCAGCAGGCGGCGAGCTTCGATAGCCAGGTCTTTCTTTTTTTGGCGGTGTTCTTGCATTTTCATAGCGTTTTTTACTCCAAAAAAGCCAATAAATTGGCCGGTGTTGTTGAATTTTTAGGAAATCAGCAGCAAATCAAGCCGCATTTTTAAGTGTTTTTTGTGTTCAGCGACTTGTCCATCCAGGTTTTCGGCGTTGATCAGCTCGGCTGGCGCGTTGCCGTAAGCGGCTAAATTCCAGGCCGATTTTGGCGAGGCTGGCGCGTCGACAATTTCATCAATAAATTTTTGTTGCGCGGCTTCGTCTGCGGTGAACCAGGTTGTTGCATTCATCCAGGTTTTTAACTGTTCGTCGCCAATGCCGGTTTTTTTGGCGTAATCGGCGCGTATGCTGCCGTCGATTTTTCGCAACAGGGCGGCGGTTTCGTCAAAATCATTGGCATTGCCCATGGCCAAGGTCCAGGCGTTGTGAATCATGAAAAACGCGCCTTGGGCCATTTTTACGGTATCTGCCGCCATGGCCACATAAGTGGCTGCCGAGGCGGCCAGGCCGTCAATGTGGGCGATTTTTTCGGCTGGGTGCGCGGCAATGGCGGCGGAAATCGCGCGGGCGTCGAATACATCGCCGCCCGGGCTGTTAATGCGCAGGTGAATAACGTCTGCATCTAACGCGGAAAATTGCGGCACAAATTCTTTTGCAGAAATACCGCCGTAGTAATCGGCGCCGATCACGTCATACAGATACACGGTGGCCTCGCGGCCTTTTTGCTCAATTTTCAACGGCGCACCTTGGGCGCTGTTGTTTTTAATGAGCTGCATTAACTTATTCATGCGGTTGCCCCTTGGTCGGCATTGGGTTGAATGGTTGCACCAGAAATAATCAGCTTGTCGCCACCTTCAGTGGGCGGCAGATTTTTTTTGCGGCGTACCTCGTTAGGCGTCATCCAACCCTGTGTGCCTGGCCCGCCAAGCGCTTTGGCGTAATATTCGGCCTGGGTTTTCAGGTCGCCCTGTACCAGTTCGTCATGATCAAACGCCGCAAAAAACTTTTCGCTGCGCGGCCAAAATTTTTTGTTAATTTCCTGGGCAATGCGGCGAACGTGGGGGCCGATGGTGTAGCGATAAAACCCGGCTGAAATTTGCTCCAGGCCGGAGCCCCAGGCGCTGCTGGTGGCTTCGCCGATCATGTGCGGCGGCACACCAAAGGCTCTGGCAATCTCGGCCACCTGAAATCGCCGAGTTTCCAAAAGCTGTGAGTCTTCCGGGCTCATGCTGACCGTGGTGATGGTTGGGCCTTGGCCCATGATCAGCGGCTTATGCCGGTTGCCCTGGCCTGTGTGCTTTTCTGTAATCTGCTGCTGAATTAGCTGTATCTGATCTTTGTTTATTGGATTTGCATACGACGCGATGATTGATGGCGAGGCGCCGTTTTTGAACCATTCACCGCTGAAGCTGTCGGCCTGCAGCGCGGTGCCCACCGCCTGGCGGGCTGCCCGAGCAATCACGCTTTCGCTTTTTTCGCCATCGAACCCGAAGTTCGGAAAATGCAAGATGTCTGAAGAGTCTCGGCCGTATTTTTTGATGCCGTCATTGATCAAATACACCAGGCCGGACGGTGTTTTTTTATAGCGCACATATTCTGCTGGGATTGGCGTTATTGATTTGATAGCGCCAATTGGAGTGCGATCTATCAGCGCAACGCCGTCACCGCGCAGCAAAAAACTGCTGACAATAAACTCCCAAAAACTCTGGCTTACCATTCCAGGGCTTGGCGTTTCATTCAGCAGCCACCAATAATCGTGATCAACCTGCGTGCGCTCGCCATTCTCGCCGCGCTGATAAATGTGGCACGGCAGAGAGCCGACAATGCCGCCGATTAACTGCACGCAGGCATACACCGCCGCGCTGCGTTTTGCTGAATCTGCCGTTACCGCGACGCCAGCGCCGGACAAATCGCCTTCATTCAAAAATGCCTCAAGCGGCAACCCACCCCAGCTGGATGCTGCATTTTGCACGGTGGGCTTGTCGCGCCATTTGTTTTTTAGCCATGTAAACATTTTAATACTCGTAAACGTATTGGCCTTGCGGCTGGGCAACCATGGCTCGATTCATTGCCATCATGAGCGCAACCGGCCCATCGATTTTGTTGTCGGGCGACTCTTTTCTCGGGTAGACGTTTTCGCGCGCGTCTGTGTGGCAAACCACGTTGCTAATCATCCACTCCATTACCGGGCAGGCGTTGTGTTGAATCGTTTGATTTTTTACCCGCGCCTCAATTTCTTTCATTGCGCAGCTGAGGTTTTTGGTTGTCATTGGCACCTCAACCATGGGCGCGCCGCGCTGCATTAATTTGCTGGCCAGCTGGTTGGCCTGCCAGGCGTCGTAGCCGATCTCGCGCACATCGAACTGCGTCAAATCCTCTTCGATATCCGCTTGGATTAAATCGTAATCGGCCATTGCGCCTGGCGTTGTTGTGATTAATCCCAGCTCTTCCCAGCCGGAATATTGCGAGTTTTGGCTGTTTTCTATGGCTTCCTCTGGCAGGTAGTTTTTTACAAAACACACCAGTTTGTCGCCCGCATCAAACACGTAAGCTTTTGAAACAATGTCGATTTTGCTGGCCATATCCAGCCCGATATAACAGGGCGCCCAGGCAAAATCCTCAATGCGCAAATCTCTATCTCCGCAATTATTCCAGCTGTTCATATCCATCCAGCTCACATCGGCGTTAACCCAAATATTTAGGCGTTTGGTTTTAAAATTGTTTTGCGCGCTGGCCATGCTGCTGGCTTTTAATGCCAGGCGGCGCAGGTCGTCGATGTTTACCGAAACGCCCAAATTGGGGTTGGCCTTGGCCCACACCAATTCGTCTTGCCAGTCGTCGTCGTCATCTATCGTGTAGATGATTCCGAAATAGCTGTCGTCCAACTGGACGCCGTTTAGAATTTTTTTGAGGTACGTGCGCTGCTCATAGCAAATGCCTGCGCGGTTGCTTCCTGCGGTTGTGATTAGCCACAGCAGCGGCTGCTCGCGGGCACCCATGCCGGTTTCGATCACGTCGAAAACATCGCGCGTTTTGTGGCCGTGCAACTCGTCGATTAAACCGCCGTGCACATTTAGGCCATCCAGGTTCCCGCCCATATCGCGGCTCAGCGGTTTGAAAACGCTGTCGCTGGTTTGTGCGGATATTGCGTTGGCGAGTATCTGCACGCCAAACCGGCTGCGCAGGCCTGGGGTTTTTTCCGCCATGCGCTTGGCGTCTTGCCAAACAATTCTGGCTTGGTCGCGCGTTGTTGCCGCGCTGTAAACCTCGGCGCCGGGCTCAGAATCGGCAAAAGCCAGATAAAGGCCCACGCCGCTGGTCAGCGTGCTTTTTGCGTTTTTGCGCGGCACTTCTAAATAAGCGGTTTTAAATCGGCGCCTGCCCTGGCTGTCAACCCAGCCAAACACCGTGGTCACAATAAAAATTTGCCAGGGCTCAAGAGCAATTTTTTTGCCGCCCCACTTGCCTTTGATGTGGGGCAGTTTTTCGATAAACGCACAAACGCGGTTACCGCGCTCTACGTCGAAAACCCAGGGGAAGTCATCCCGCGCCAGGTCATCGCGCTGTCGCCTACAGGCGGCTATTTCAAACACGTTTGCGGGGCGCACGCCGTCTAGCACTGAATCAATGTAATTCAGTGCTATGCCGAAAAAATCGCGCATTAAAATTGGTCCCAGTCGTCCCCGAACATATCGCCCTGGGGGCCGTTGGTTAAATGGCGTGACTCAGCCGGGGCCAAGCCAAAACTGCCCACCAGCGAGCGCCATTTGCGCCAGTCGTCATTAAGCTGGCCAACCTCTGGCCGCATTTTTTTCTGCAGTCCATTGCGGGTTTGCGACTCATAAACCCAGCCCTCGCGCTCAAGTTTTTTGCGCGTCTCGGCCATGCGGCAAACGACCATCACATACTCTGCGTAGGCCGTGACGAAGTGCGGCCTAAGTCGGCCCAGCATCACCATTTGCGCGGCGGTGCCATCCCAGAATTTACGCTCCGCCGCATTCAAACCAGTTGGGCGCAACTTGCGCGCAATTTCTTTATGCGCGTCTGTCGGTTCGTCGTTAGGCTGCTTAATTTCAACGCCTTTGGCGCTGGGGTGCATAACGACATTGCGAAGCGGCTTATTTAAATCGGGTTTGGCACCTGGCATAACGAGTTGGGCTTTTTCTATTCAAAATTAGCTTCACAAAATAAAGGC
>JACCDR012164849.1_pt1 | contig 18537 bp, 14 predicted proteins | sample 7446431 | NCBI WGS metagenome assembly JACCDR01 (sample SAMN15323443, study PRJNA562643) | freshwater metagenome | isolation source: river surface water | place: USA:Blue River Watershed | collected 2017-08-17
TGAAGAGCCGTATGAATTGAGAGGTTCACGTACGGTTCCGTGGGAAGGTGAGGGTGCAATTCCCTTGCCTGACCCGATTGTGTGCAACCATATTGAAAAACTAACTTAAATATAATGTATTTCTTACTACAAACAAATATTAGAGGAGATAATGATTTCAAAACAATAATACCAATTCTAAATGAGTTAAATATTGGATATGAAACTATTGAATTGAATTCTACAATTGAAAAAATTGAAATAAATTCTGATAGAAATGATGTTTTTGTATTTGGCTCTGTTAAACTTGCTAGACTTGCAAAACTTAATAAAAATTGGTATCCAGGTTCATTTTATGGTGGTAATCATTTATTTGAAATATATTCAGAGTATTATAAAGATAATTTATTAAATTATAAAACAGAAATTTTCAAGTTTGGAGATGAAATAGAATGGAATTTAAACGAACAAAAGTTTATAAAACCATATAAAGATGCAAAAATTTTCACAGGAAAAGTTTTCACTAAAATAAAATGGGAAGATTTTGTAGAAGAGTCATTATTAAATCCTAAAACGCCATTATTAACAAAAGAATCTTTAGTTCAATTTTCATTGACTCAAGAAATAATAAAAGAAGCAAGATTATGGATAGTTGGAAAGCAAATTGTTGCAAGTGTCTATTATAGATTTCACAAAGATGTAACTTTTGAAAGAGAAGTAGCAATTGAAGGAATTGAATTTGCGAAGAAAATGATTGACATTTTTAATGTTGCAGAGGGTTTTGTAATGGATATTTGTTTGACATATGATGGTTGGAAAATAGTTGAAATAAATTGTATTAATAGTTCAGGATTTTACCCCAACCTTAATGTAAAAAGTTTAATAAAGTCATTGAATGTTTATTTTTCTGAGTAATAAAAATGGCTGCACACAACAAGGGTTTTGCGTCAGGCGGGCTGACGTGCAAACTTGGAGCTTTGTGCTTCTTTGAAACTTTAGAAATAAATTAAAGCTTTGTGCTTCGATTTCCCGCCCGAACGCAAAGCCTAGAATCGTTGCCTGCAAGCATTTTGACACACTACTTATTGATAAATTTTGAAACTACTTGACAGAAATAATATTACAATTGAAAATTCAAAATCAAAAATTGGATTAGCAACTACAGGAGGCGACACTTGGAAAGTTTGGGACAGATTTATTACTTATAACAATCAACAACTTTTTCATATTGGAAATGTTTGCGGGACTTGTAATTTTTTCTTTTATAAGTTAGACATTTCCATAAATGAGAAATTAGCCCCAACATTATTAATACAAAAACTTAACGAAGGCATTTCGAAACTTGACAAAGAAACAGTCGAACAATATTCAGTACTTTTTCCAAATGACAAATATGAAGTTTTACTTTTTGAGTTCAAGCCTAAATTAGTTTTCCTAGGAGATGGGAATGACTATTTCAGTAATGACCTATTTAAGACTTGGGAAAATGATGAAATTGAAAACCAAGAAGAGGAAGATGACGACGAAAATTATATAGACCAAAAAAAAGCAACCATTGAATACTATCGTGGACAAGACAAACCAATTAAAGACGAAGATAAAGTTTATGAGTTTTTTATTCCAATTTTTCAGAACTCACAATTAGACGAAGAACGAATTAAATATTACGAAGACCTTATTGAAGCTGGACTAAAACCAACTGTTTTAGCACTTTCATTTTTAGATGTAAAATGCCCTTGTTTTTATCCAACAATTAATGGCATAGAAGTTAAGCCAGACTATTTTACTCATTGGTGCTTTGCTAACTATTTAATTGACGGACATCATAAAATTCAAGCAGCTCATAGAAAGCAAAAAAGCATTACAATTTTGACATACTTAGCGAAAGAATTATCTTGGAAACAGACTGATGAATTGATAAAATTCTATCAACAATAAAGTAAGCCTGCAGGCAACATATGGTTTGGCATTATTGGGGCTTGAATGTAGCCTCAACATTTGTTCTTTATTGTACTTCAGTTCGGGCTGGACGTTATAAATTTGGCTTATGAATAAAACATCAGCAATATTGCAATCATTGGGCTTCAGTTATGGGCAGACGGAATACTAATTCCCCAACAACGCCAAGCCTTTTTCGTTAGCAGAAATTATAAAGCCGACAACCGAATAGAGTAGGCAAACACATTTAAAAAATAAAAAACATGGCATCAGCACAAGAACAGTACACCCTGTGGTGCGAGATTGGAATCTCGCACCACAGGGGTAAATAATCCTCTTGGAACTTTCGTGAATACCCCACACAGGTCTGTTACTAGCAACGGAGTTGCCTCATTTGCTCATTTATACAGCCATACTGGTGAGTTCCTGAAGTACCTGTTCAATTTCGCCTACTGACTGGTAGAGTTGTTCATAGGACTCAATGATAAAGTATTGTCCCTGAAACTGGTCTTTAATATAGGGTGTGAGCAGTAGGGTGCGGACATCATAGGGCAGCCGTTTGGGTCGTTGGTCGTGCAGGGCATACCAGGTTTCGCCTGTAGACGACAAAATGCCTGCTCCATAAATACGAAGCCCATCTTTTTCTTGAATTAAACCAAACTCTACTGTATACCAGTACAAGCTGGAAATCAGCTCAATGGCATATGGATTGTCAATAAATCGCAAGGCAATACGACTCAGGTCGGCCAGGAAGTTGCACAGATGCGGATTGGTGAGTAAGGGTACGTGTCCGAATACATCGTGAAACATGTCTGGTTCTTCCAGGTAGTCGAGTTGTTCGGTGAGTCGCAGCCAGGTGCTGGATGGAAAATAACGATTGGCCAGTAACTCAAAAAATTCTTTGTTGCCAATCAGACCGGGTACTACGTATAGCTGCCAGCCAGTGTAGCTGTACAAAACCTTGTTTACTTCCCTGAAATCAGGAATTTTGTGGGCAGTAAAACCAATTTTCCGAATCCCTTCCAGGTATTCATCTGTAGCCATTCCCGGAAGCTGCTGGATTTGTCGTTCAAACAGTATCCGCCAGACTTCAAAATCTTCGGCGGTATACTTGTCATATTCCTGCTTCATACTTCTTTTTTTTAGCGTGTTGATGATATGGTTTCTTGCTCAGATAGATAAATCTACCTGTGACCAACGAAAAAATTTCCAGTATACCTCTATCTTTTCTTTTTCCTTAGGCTACCAGATATTTTATAAAAAAGTGGCTATTATCTATTAATACATTTTTTTCAGCAAATGCACTCCACAAATAAGATAATTTTTTCTTTACAAGATGCAATGTTTACACCAAAAAAGTAGAGAAGAATGACCTTGGCAAGATAACAAGCTGCCCCTGAATAAGATTTCATCATGGGTCAGAATCTGCATTTCAGCATGAATTTTAATCGTATTATGCCGTCAGGGGAATGCCTTTGATCCCTTGCACAAAATCGGTTATGTCGGTCTGTAAATCTGTACTTTTACTCAGCATTTTAATAAATGCACTACCAATAATAGCTCCATTGGCAAACTGGCAAACTTTAGTAAAGGAGCTATGATTTGAAATTCCGAATCCAACTAAGGTTGGGTTCTTGAGCTGCATGGCCTCTATCCGCCGAAAATAAGCTACCTGATCTTCACCAATACCACTTTTGGCACCCGTTACACTGGCAGAGGATACCATGTAGATAAATCCATGTGACACCTCATCAATCTGCCGGATACGATCCTCTGATGTTTGTGGAGTAATCAGAAATATGTTTAATAGGTTGCTATTCTCAAATACAGATTTGTAGGTTTTCAAGTATTCGTACATGGGCATATCTGGCAGAATCAGTCCATCTATCCCTATTTCCTGGCACTTGGCACAGAATTTTTCGATGCCATACTGTACAATTGGGTTCAGATAACCCATCAGCAACAGTGGCACCTGTGTATGCTGGCGAATGTCTGCTATTTGCTCCAATAATTGTTTGAGTGACATACCATTTTCCAGTGCCTTATCATTGCTTTCCTGAATAGTGGGCCCGTCTGCCACGGGGTCTGAATATGGCATTCCGATTTCAATTATGTCTGCCCCAGAATTTGATAAAGCCTTAATAATCAAGCTGGTATCATTCAAACTCGGATATCCTGCGGTGAAATATACGTTCAGGATGTTATTTTTTTTCTGTTCAAACAGGGAAATAATGCGGTTGTTCATCGGTTGATACAAGTTTAGAAGTATGCCATCCCCTCTGTTTTCCAGCATACTTTTTGGAAAAATAGTAGGAGGCAAAGGTACACAGAGGAAAGAAGAAAGGCAAAAAATAGGTTTAGAAGCTGTGTTCAAAGAAAGCTGAACCCTTCATAGAACAAGTGAGAAGGCAAAGTGGAGGTGTGATTACTTGTTGCAGGTGTCAGTGTCAATAACCACCTATAGGCACAAATCCAGCCTTAACAATGAGCAACGAATGTTTTTTTTATTTATTCATTGACTCACTTGCTCATTCTTAAAAAACACACTTTCTTATCTTTTCTGTGTGTTCCTTTGCCTTTCTTCTTTTCTCTGTCTTCTTTTGTTCTTTCGTTTTTTCGATTGTTCAGACATGCAGAAAGTTATTCAGGATTGTATAGAGATTTTTTATCAGAAAGGTATTACTCAGTTTGTGGTATGTCCTGGCTCTCGGTCGGCTCCACTGACGCTGGCATTGGCACGACATCCACAGATTCAGACACTAGTGGTTCCGGACGAACGGTCGGCGGGGTATACGGCATTGGGAATGGCCTTGCAAAGCAAACAAACTGTAGGTCTGGTCTGTACATCCGGAACAGCGGTATTAAATTTTGCTCCAGCTGTAGCAGAGGCCTTTTTTCAGGAAATTCCGCTGCTGATTCTGACCGCAGACCGCCCAGCCGAATGGATTGGGCAACAAGATGGACAAACGATCTTCCAAAGAGAAGTTTACGGCAAGCATGTAAAAATGGCCTACGAGTTTCCAGTTGACTATACACATCCAGATGCCACTTGGCATGCCCACCGTGTGGCCAATGAAGCGGCTAATCTGGCACTACGGTTTCCCTGTGGCCCTGTGCATATCAATATACCCTTACGGGAACCGTTGTATCCCAAACCCGATGAACGATTTATCCGAAATCCAGCCTTGCGTCTGATTCGGGAATACATGCCAGCTCCCACGCTGTCTCCAGAAGACTGGCACCAGATACAGAATATCTGGGAAGATGCCGAAAAAAAGCTAATTGTAGTAGGGCAGCAGTTCCGAAATACAGCTATTTTGCCTTTGCTGAAGCATTTGCAGGAAGAATGGGAAATTGCGATTATAGGTGATATTATTTCTAACATACACGACTTACCCGAAACTATTAGGCACCAAGATCTGATTCTGATGCAGAAAGACGAGTCACTGCTCTTCAAGCTTCAACCAGATCTGTTGGTAACGTTTGGCAAAAGTGTCATTTCCAAAAACCTAAAGCTGTTTCTGCGCAACCACCCACCCCGCTACCATTTTCACCTACAACCTGCGGGTACAGCTGCTGATACGTTTCAAACCCTGACACACCTGATTCCGCTGGAGCCGGTCCATTTTCTACAACGACTTTCGGACGACCTAGATTTTATTCGCTATCAAAGTGGTGACGAGTCGGATCTGATTACTGATTACCACGAATACTGGCAGGCACAGGACCGGCAGATACGTTTCCGACTAGAGAAATCTCTTCAAAATCAAGCATTTAATGAGTTTGAAGCGGTAAAACTGTGTCTGGAACAGCTACCTACTGTGTGTGTGTTGCATTTAGCCAATAGCATGGCCGTCCGATACGCCAACTTTCTAAGCTTGCCTCCTACCCTTTCTGTGTCAGACAATGGCATAGAGGTCTGTGCCAATCGAGGCACTAGCGGCATCGATGGCAGTACCAGTACAGCTGTTGGCTTTGCCCGACAAACCGATAAACTGGTGGTGTTGCTCACTGGAGATGTGGCCTTCTTCTACGACCGTAATGCCCTCTGGCAACCCGACCTGCCCGCCAATCTGCGTATCATTTTGCTCAACAACCACGGTGGCGGCATTTTCCGCATGATTGACGCTGGAAATCAGCCAGAAGTAGACACATTCTTCGAAACTCCACACACCCTGACAGCCCAGCAAACGGCCCTAGACTTTGGATTCGACTATACGTTTTGTCAGCAAATGATAGATTTACAGGCCGCATTACCTGGCTTTTTTTCTGCCTCACAGTCGCCAAAAATTCTGGAAATTGAAACCAATACCCGCACCAATACAGAAGTGTACCAGAAGGTGCGGTTGGCAATGACGCAGCCGTAAATTAAATTTCAGCAGTAAGGTTACATTGGTAGTATTTGTACATAGATAGGCGGTCGTTTTATGGAGACAATGCCTATCTTGTTCCAATTCTGGCCATTTGCTACTACTACTATGCACGAAACGACAACTTTTGAAAGACCCTATACAAGGAGTTGCTCTGTACCTGAAGAAACGAGTTTCTATTATTCGCCTATCTATTGTATTTTCTCTGCCCTTCTTAGTGAAACTGTGGCAGCAGGAATAATGTACTTACTCTACAAGTATAATTTCACTTCTTCTTATGAGCCTCCTGCCTACTGGATAGCTAATGGATTTATTTTTCTGATAGTAAGCCTATTTGGTTTACTGACAATAGATTTGCTCAAACATGCCTTCAATAAGAAATTACAAATTTCACTCAGCAATCACGGCATTTATGCGATAAGTCATGATTTTCAGTCATGGGAGCATATCAAAGACGAGACCATAAAGATAGAAGGTTATAAATATCGTATATCTTATCTATATTATCTATCTGCTGGCACACCTATCAAGATAAATATTGGACTTTTGAATACTACTTCAGAAGAACTTGACAAATTGCTACACGTCTACCGGGTCCGATACGAACAACAGAAAACCAGACCGATTGACCTACATACAATCTAAACAACATGGCACCTGTAGTTTACTGAAAACAAATTCTTCTATGACAACTATGCACAAAACTGTAACTGTGGACGAAGCCTTGGCCAGAGGCAAAAGAATGGTAGAATATCCATTTTGGAGTATTGTCATAAGTAGCCTGGGAATTACGTTGGGTACACTGCCACTAGATGATTTCCCTGAGTGGCTATCTTGTCTCATTTTTTTAGCAGGTTTGAGGATAGCCTGTATCTATCGGATGGTAGTTGTTACTCGTTGGCAACTCTGGGCATTGGAAAATGTACGGAATGTGCATGAACTGTACAATCGAGGAACGCTCATGGGTTTAGTAGAAGACGAACATTTTATTACCTTGGTGACTGCTTCCAGCCGGGAAAAGCTTCAGGAGTTAGTGACAAAATTTGACATTCCAGACATATTTACGGATGATCTTACTATTCCATCAGAATCAGACATTTATTATGAAAAAAATTGGTTTGCAGTGATATTGTATCTCCTATTCTCAGTTATTTTTTTTGCCATAGGTTATGAGTCTCTCTTTGAACAGACCCAAAGTACTAAACTAGATTATTGGTCGGGTTTCATTTTTTTGTCGATTAGTAGCATCACTTCCTATCACACATACAGGATCTACAAAAAAACAACCAACAGAGAACCTCAAATACGCATTCATTCTGGAGGAATAGAAATGCCAGAAGTTGGTTTTCTCAGCTGGAATGATATTCAGGACGAACAGGTATATAAAACGTATTCAAGCAAAACTACTTTCATCTATTTACGGTATGTATACCAGGGCAATAAAGAAACAATAAACATTGGAAGCTATGACATTAAGGATGCTCAACTCGAAAAGTTGTTGCGTATTTACCGGGGAAGATATGAACAGACGATGTCGTCAGTAGGGAGTCACACAATCAAATCCATTGGCAAAGCCTGAAGCTTTGCCAATGGGGTTGACGATTTAATTTCTATTTTGTCTGGCACTGGATATCCACTTTGGCTTCGCCTTCGGTCTTGAAGTCGGAAAGAGTAAAGCATTTTCCGTCTGCGGTGACATTACGCATGGTAAAGTTTAACGACTCATTGTCACCTGTGTACAATAAGTTTGGCAGTGTAGGCGTATGGTCTATGGTGATGTTATCCAACAAGGTATTACTGAAACTCAGACTTTTACTACCCACATATTTGCCATTAATGCTGATGAAACGGATGAGCTGTCCTTGAATACGAATATTACGAAAGGTATGGCCACTGAAATTGCTATTGGCATCATTGTGGTCATGCAGGTTGATAAACGCCCGGGCTATTCCGCCCTGTCCCAATGCTGGATCACCACATTGTGTAAACTCGACGGCAATCACTTCGCAGTCCTGAATGGTGCAGTTGTGAGCTGGGCCTGAACCGCCCCAGCTAAACTGAAAAATGGCACCGTTGGTCTGGGCATAGAATGTACAATATTGTACGAATATGTCGTCATTATATAACTTCATATGGTCGTCATTGACCTTAAAGAAAGTATGCAGTACCTTTGAATGGATACCCGCCACAATGCCATCATTGTTATAATTGTAGCCAAACATTTTCACATTGTCTACCAGCGAATGATCCCCCATATCTACCCCAAAGTGACGAGATTTGATGACAGTGATTCCTTCAGCTATATTACCTGGATTCTGGCGAAGTACCACGGCATTGTAGGGAATACCTCCTTTGCCATTGATGATCGGGCCTTTGCCTAGCACCACGCCTCTACCCATTACTTTCACAGGTTTGGTTCGCGTTTTATCTACGTGAATGGTGCCCTGTATCACAGCTCCATCTTCGATGTACACCACATCTACATCATTAGGAATGGTGTATCGGTCGTATTCGGCCTCCATGATATAAGGAGTAGGCTGTGCTTTGAAGCGGAATACATTGGCTTCCTTCGGAATAGCCGACTCTTGCAACGGATCAGCAAAGACCATCAGTGGGTTTCCGGTTTGTCCCGCTACTTTTACGAGCAAGTGTTTTTTAGCAGAACCTACGTTGATGATCAGACTATTACCACTAAATGAAGTACTAACATCAGTATAGGTTTTATTCACTAGCTGGGCATTATCGGCTGACAAGGCAGAGCCGTCTTTCATGGATATACGAATTTGAACAGCTCCACTGGCGGGTTCAAAGGCAAAGCTGCCCCAGTTTTCTGTTCGGGTAGCAGCCTTCTTCCCTACCTCTGTATCCATCTGGTAAACATAGATTTCTTGAAACGGCTTTTTGCCCTGAGCTATTTCCACCCTATAGGTAGAAGATTCTTCAAACACAGGTAATTTGCGGTATACTTTTACCTGGGCATACAACCCATGTGCAACCAAAAAAAAGGCTATTATGCCTACAATTGTACGAATTCGCATATGTGTATTTATTGAAAGAGTAAAAATTTTCTGCATGGATTAGATGCAGATCAGCGAAATAAGTTAATAATAGATTCAAAATAAATTTTCGGATAGAAAAAAACAACCCATCATGGTGAGGAAGAACAACAATGAAGCAATCTCCTTCAAAGTATATGCACTCAAATGCCACATAGATTTACAAAAACTGCATACTTAATACATTGCCCATAGCCTTGTATCTTTTCTCTTCATAAACTACCTTTACAGACTGTTAACTACAACCTACCAACTATATGTTTATTATTCGAAGCTGGACGCTATGCCTTTTTGTACTATTCTGTCTGTCTTCTGCCTATGCACAGGACAGTACCCGTATCGTATCTCCTGACAGTCTGGTACAGGGAGCCTATTTTATCACCCAACCTACCCAAACCACGTTTGGAGCTACCAAACAAATCAAAACAACGGATGCCGCAATTAGTCCGATGTTTAATCTGGCCCAATACTTGCAATGGAGTCTACCTGCTCAAAACGCTACTACAGGTATTGGACAAACAATCTATATTTTAGATGGTGTTCGTATACAAATTCCAATTACGTTAAAATACCCTTCTTCCGAGTTGATTCTTTCATTGATCAACCCTACTGATATTGAATCTGTTACGATTCTCCGCGACCCATCTTCCACTGCTTTATATGGATTACAAGGCAGTGGCTCTGTGGTATTGATTACCACTAAACAGGCACGAGCACACACGCAACAACTAGGCATTCAGACGCAGCTAACCTTTAATCGAGACAAAGACTTTATTCATCGGCATCACTTGCATGTGGCAGGAGGTAAACGTGTTCGCTATTATGCGGGAGCTGGTTATGATACAGATTTGTCAACAGACCAGGGTACACCTTATCAGCGCATAGCGACCCATCTGAGTCTGGAGGGAACATTGACCAAACGCATAAACCTAGGCCTACAAGTACATTGGCTGACAAGTATGATCTCCAGTAAACTTTATCACCAAGATCAGGAGATAGCATTAAGCTTCAGGCAATCGGTAGGTCAAGGCTCTTTATACATGACCTATCAAATACGACCTCATCTAAGGCTTCGTTCCAGTCTTACACTGACACCAACCACGATCCGCAACGAAAGTTCAGAAACACAACAACGCATGGACTTGGATAATAATGGTAACCTTATCCCATCTATTTACAAAATTCTGGGCAACAATAACATAGGCTGGAATACCTGGATACAAACCAATACCTTAGATTATGAAAAATTATTTTCTACGGGCAGACTAAATCTATTGGCAGGTACAGAATGGCAATATCAATCTACACATCAAGTAACTGATGGCACTATTCTTACCTCCAACTCGTCATCCACTCAGAATAATGTCAATGTCAGACTTAACGAAACCGCTACTTTGAGTCGGTTTTCCAATATGTTTATACAAACGTCGTACATCTACCGTGAACGCTTAGGTATACAAAGTAACTTGAGTCTGAGCAAACAAGAACAAGAATATTTTGGACATACGTCAAGTTCTGACCGTACACCCTTTTACAGTGTCAGTGGTTTCTGGCGACCTGCCACCTTGTCTTTTCTACAAAAATGGACTTGGCTACAAGATTGGAAAATACGTGCCTCACATGGCAAGATCAATTACCATCAGGCACACACTCGCAGCACCTTATCTACGCAAGACGCAAATGTATCAACGTTTTATCCTATAAATACCGCTATTGCATCCAATATAGGGACAGATCTATCATTCTGGCATAATCGTCTGACTATTTCCATAGACCGTTACTGGTCAAAAGCCACAGTGAATTATCTAGACAATTTTCGCTGGTCAACAATTCTAACCTCTTGGAAAAGGCAAGTTAATATAAATGAAAAAGGTACCGAATTACACATACAAGCCCAAGCAATTCAACAACCTAACCTACGCTGGCAAACAGGCATTCACCTCCATCGGTTTACCCAAATGCATGTTTTTTCAAGTACAAATACAGATACAGATACTCCGTACCTAGGCATAGGACTAAATCCGCCTTTGCTCCGTTCCACCTCTCCTACCTACAATCCAAAACCCAACTTTATTGGCAGTTGGACAAATGCCATTACCTGGCATAGGCTTTCAATCCAATGTTTATTGTCTGGAAGTATAGGTGGCACCGTTATCAACAGGGAATATAATCTGTTAACCCCATTCCTTCCGCAGCCTCCTACACCAAAGGTAGTATCCGCTTCTTGGCTACGTTTACAAACGTTAGCTGTGCAATATCCACTCCAGTCAAACTGGCTGAAGAAGGTATTAATCAAACAAGCTTCTATCTATTGTACAGCTAGTAATCTAGCATTTTGGTCTAAAGCTCAGGAGAAAACCATAGAGCAAGAACAAGAGGTATTACCAATTGCCAAAAGATATGCCTTAGGCATTCAATTACTATTCTGACAACTAAAAAGCTACACCAAGCCAATATACCACACAGTCTGCAATTGCAGACTGTGTGGTATCAAGTCGTTGCAATTACTCTTTAACAAACTGGTACGACTGATTCGCATGTCTGAGTATGTACATGCCTTTAGGTAACTCTGCTACACGAATGGTAGAAGTAGTGGCTACTTTCAACTGTTTTCTTTGTATTATCATAATACTGACTTTTACAGAAAAATGGAGATAGATTATACCGATTTGCTGTAATTAGTTGCGGCCCGGTCGGATTCGTGGTGACCAGGTTTAATGAATGTACCTGTGTTCAGTTTGCCAGCCTTCGCTCTATCGCCATACTGCATCACTGAATCGTCTACAATACCTGTTGAAAGCTGAGAAGTAGCACTACTGGCACGTCCAATATTCATCGTTCCTGTATTGATGGTATGGGTACGAGATTCTGTCAGGTGTTCTGTTAATTGACAAGCTCCACAGGTTTTCAGAATATTTTTTGCCTGAACTGTCTCTTTAACCAGTTGGGTATAAACAGATACGACAGGCTTGTGGTCTACCCATGCCATGTAGGTACGAGCTTCATTATCTGATTGAAACAAGAAGCGGAAAAAATCGGTCAGTTGTTCCATCAATCCCACTCCGCTCGATTTATGGTCGTACAAAATCAGATCTGAAGAAGGAAAGCCATTTTCTTGTAGCTGTTGCATAGCTGTTTGGGCTTCTTCCGTTGTATAAAATACACCTATTATGGTCTGTGTCATAGAAATGTGTGTTTTGGAGTGAAAAAAGGATACAAATGCTCAAGAAAATGAATGAACAATCGTTGGATGAGTAGATTTTTTTCTGTCAGAAAGACAGCTCAGAAATGCGAAGAACCTATGTCCTGAGAAAGGGAAATGAACCCTCAATATGATTCTGTATGGGCGTAGGATATGAACAAACTACCTCTTTGACAGGCAGGTAGCTACTTTTTTTATTCCAGTAGTAATATACTAAAAATCATGTATATAAACAAAAAAATGTGGTCACGTGCGTGAATAATTCTTGGAGGCTTTCACGAATCTTCTCCACAGCTCTGTTACTGGGCCACACCGTTGCCGCAGTTGCTCATTTGCATCAGGGCAGGCTTCACTTCAAGCAAAGCCTGCCCTGATGCATTTACTCATTTTTTAAAGGGTGAATCATTTTCTTTTGCCATAATATTATACACCACTTTGTCCATCCAGATTGGAAACCACTTGTTTAGAAAGACACTCAGTTTATCTTTGGCTGTCATGATGAGGATCTTTTTGCGTTTCAGTACCGCCTGATAGACATGGTCGGCACATGCTTGGGCAGTCATCATGCCTGCTTCGTCTCTGGGGGATTCGCCTTGTATAGAGCCATCTTTGGTCAGGGCTCGGTTACGGATATTAGAGGCTACAAATCCTGGGCAGGCGGTGAGTACGTGTACACCCCGGTGTAGCATTTCAGTCCGCAGTACTTCTAGAAATCCATTGACAGCAAACTTAGACGCAGAGTAGCCCGTTCGTGCAGGTAAGCCTCGAAAGCCTGCAATGGATGAAATACCTACTACAGAGCCTTTGGTTTGCAGAATATGTGGCAGACAATACCGGGTAGCATACACTGTACCATAGAAATTAATATCCATCACTTTGTGTATCACCGACATATCTAATTCTTCAAACAAAGCCCGCATTGAGATACCTGCATTGTTGATCAGCACGTCTATTTTTCCATAATGGGCAAGGGTTTGTTCGGCCATCCGTCGGTTATCGTCCTCGACACTCACATCGGCAACCAGCGGCAGATTGTCAATGCCTTGTTGGGTCAGTTGCTGGGAAGTTTCCATCAGATTAGCCTCGTTACGTCCAGTAATGACTATTTTTGCACCTGCTTTGCCAAACCGTTCGGCCAAGGCTTTTCCAATACCCGAAGATGCTCCGGTAATAATAACCACTTTGTCTTTCATACGATAATTGAGTTACAGGCCACAAAAATAGAATCCATCACAGAAGAAGCAAAACTAGTTTGCCTTTTCTGTGATGGATTCAGATTTCCACACCTGAAGGGTAGCAGCAGATTAATTGGTTTTCACCAACAGTAGAAAACACCTCCAAGAGTTTATTGAGGGCTTTAGTTGATTGTATCAACGAACAGCAAACTCTTGAAGGGATATTAACTAAAATCTATAATGATGTTGTTTTTTAAATTGAACTTAAAGTTTAACTATGTTTCTAGTTATCAATTGATTATTTCTAGTTACTTGAATCGTATAGTTACCAGACGGCTGACTGGAAATATCTAGTATAGTAGACCCACTTTGTTGAATTGTTCTACTTAGTACAGTTTGTCCACTTAGTTGACTAATCACTTTTATTTGATCATTAGCCAATACCTCTGGTAAGGTAAGTATGCCAGTTGTTGGGTTAGGAAAGGCCCTCAAAAACGTATCGTCAGGACTAGAGTTAGCATCACAATTCACAAATTCCACTTTATTACTAGCAGCATTTTCACGTATATCAATGCTGCTAGTTCTCAAACATTTGCCATCTATTTTTATGGTAGCATTTTTTAAACCCGAATTATCGTTTGGTCGACCAATCGTATACATAGGAGCATCGTCTTTCCCAGGATTTTTGATGTAGTCGAAACTTCCTTCAATCTTTATATGAATAGTCTGAGCTTTATCATCATGTTTTTGAGCCCAAGAAAACACACCATGGTTATACCCCTCATTCGAATTAGCAATAACCGTGCAATTGCGCACTACACAAGTATGATTACTTGGTACGGATGCTCCCCAACTAGTCATAAATGGACCTCCGTTTTTATTATGAACTATTGTGGTGTTTTCAACCAATTTACATTCTACGGTGTATAGTGCGTCATCAAATACATTGATGTAGCAATCTTTGATGACCGTTTTTGCAGCTCCACCATGAATACCATCGGTAGTATGGGTCTCGCTTCCTGCCACAATGTCGCAACGCACAACCGTAACATTACCAAAACCGCCATGAATATGAAATTTCATGGGCTTTGTAACAGTAAGGTCATGTACATATATGTCAGGTGATTTATCAGCCCGTATAGCGGAATAAGATCTGCCATTTATCCCATCATCTGTTGGACGAGATCCATCTCCCTGTATGATAGAAGTTTTTCTATTTTCCCCCATTATTTCTATAGGGGTTGTACGTGTAGGCATATAAAAACTACCTGTAATCGTTACGTTGGCTTTAATAACTATCTTATTCCAACTTGAAGGTATTTGAAATTTACGACCTATATTTATATTTGAATTATAGGTAGCTACGCCATTTACTACTGATGGATTTTGGCTCAATGCTGTAAACGCACTGAATATTAGGAATAAAAAGAATAAATTTAGCTTTTTCATATTTATAATTTGTTTTTTTTAAATATCACAATCAATTTCATTTAGTATTCCTCTAGTATTTCTCCAAAAGCTTGCTTTTTGTTGATAAAATTAACAAAAGCCCTCAATAAACTCTTGGGGTATTTTTTCTACTGTTCATGTTTTTTTTAACAGAACTTAAATTTCGACTATTTGTCTAGTTACCAATTGATTATTTCTATATAGGTTTTATTGACTCGTTGGGCATTGGCTGCAGTCCGATCAGAACCGTCTTTCATTTTGACAGCTCCACTGATAGGTTTGAAGGCAAAACTGCCCCAGTTTTCAGTTTGGGTAACCACACTATATTATGTCTGTTTCCATCTGATAGACAAAGATTTCCTGAAATAGGTTATTGCCCTGGGCTATCTCTACTTTATAGGTACCAGATAAGGTAAAGACGGATAGTTTGCGGTAGGGTTTTGGGCATATATAGACAAGCCTATGAAACTCATAATCAGTAAGAGCAATATTCTAACCTGAGTAGTTTTTATTATCATAATAATGATTTTTTAGTAAAAATTGAATTAATTAAATTTTTTTTTAAACAATTATACTTTTCACATGATTGTAAAATTACAAAGTGCAATTATATCACAAATATATTATACAAAACAACAATCTCTTATTTTTCTGTACATATTTTGTATTTTTTTTCAGATATGGGCGTAAAAGGTTATTTTTCAGCTTAGGGGAAAAGACTTGAAGAAAGAAGAGCACTGCAATGAAACCCGTTGTTAGGAGAGGTAGTAAAAAAAATCGGCTATACGATGGGGTCGTATAGCCGAGAAAACATCAATCTATTCCCCTTCAAAGTACCTATCCATTTGTTGTACTTAATATTCTGTATTTAAAACTGCTGTCTATCACTCAATATTTAACACTACCTATGAGCTCAATAGACCATCATACATTTTGAATCACAACCTTATTTTTTAATTTGAGCTTATAACTTAACTATTTGTCTGGTTATCAATGTATTATTTCTAGTTACTTGAATCGTATAGCTGCCCGCCGGCTGACTGGAAATATCTAGTATAGTAGACCCACTTTGTTGGATGGTTTTACTGAGTACCGTGAGTCCACTTAGTTGACTAATCACTTTTATTTGATCATTAGCCAATACCTCTGGTAAAGTGAGTATGCCAGTTGTTGGGTTGGGAAAGGCCTTCAAAAACGTATCGACAGGAACAGGATCAGTAGCACATGCCTCAATAAGTATCTCAGGCGTATTTGAAAACGCTGCTGCTACGCCATTTTGCAAGGAACGCACCATATATACATAGGTGCTACCAGCTTGTGTGGTAGTATCTGTATAGGTCGTAACATTGGCTGCTATATCGGCTATATTGGCATATACTGCGTCTGTGCTTAATTTTCTCCTTATCCGATAGCCTGTTTCACCGTTCATGTCAGACCAAGTCAATTTTACATCAGGGCAAGTGGTCACTTGGGCAACTAAGTCGGTGATGTCGTTTGGTGAAGTAGAAATGCCCGTCACGGTCACAGTCAGGGGTGCAGATGTCTTGGTCTCGTTTTGGTTGTCGGTAGCTTTGGCAGTGATAGTATAGCTACCTGCCGCCACATTGGTCCAGGTAAAGGTGTAGGGACTGGTGAGGTCGCTGCCCAATAGGGTGGCACCATGATAGAATTCCACTTTCGTCACTGAGCCATTGTCGGTGGCGGTGGCCGCAATAGGGATGTTGGCGGGTGCTACATAGGTGTTGGAGGCGAGTGTTAGGGCAACGGTAGGTGGGGTATTGCCGCCACCGCCACTGGGATTGTCGCCAAATGGATTGTCGTTGTTGGCCAACATGGCATCCATCGCTGTTTTCATTTTTGTGAGCGTGGCCGCATGTGCAGGTTGGCTTTTCAAGTTGGTAAATTCCCAAGGGTCGTTCACCAAGTCATACAATTCCTCATCGCCACTCGACATGCGTATGTACCTGTATTGGTCAGAACGCAAGGAATGGTTGTTGCCTCTCAAAGTACTGATGCTGGCCCCATTCCAAGTAGCCAGTTCGGGGTTTTGCAGCAATGGTTTCAAGCTACGCCCACGCACGGGGAAGTTGGGGGTAGGCATACTACACAGGTCCAGAAGAGTGGGGTAAATGTCTTGCAAAGAAACCGATTTCTTACAATCTCCGGTAACTCCCATGGTAGGGTCGTAGATCACAAAAGTGGTTCTGACGGCTCTTTCCCACAAGGTAAATTTTTGAAAGTGTTCTTTTTCGCCCAAGTGCCAGCCATGGTCGCCAGCCAATACCACGATGGTGTTGTTGGCATATGCACTGGCCGCTAATTTGTCCAATAAATGGCCTACGCAGGCATCAGCAAAAGCCATGTTGGCCAGGTAGGCTTGTACCACTTCTTTCCATTTGTTTGCTTTGTCCACTTCCGATTTTATATTGCTGGACATGTTGCTCCCCACGTCGGCTAAGTCGTTTGCCTTATATCCTGCCGGCAGTTGGATGGTACTCAGTGGAAACATGTCGTAGTAGGCTTTAGGGGCATGGAAAGGAAGATGTGGCCTGAAGATGCCACAGGCCAGAAAGAAGGGTTTGGTATGTGCCTGGTTGATATAATTGGCGCACCAATCGGCACTTTTATAGTCGCCGGTTGACGTTAACGACGAATTGGATTGGCTCCATGTCAAAACCGTGTTGTTCACACTGGTCACATTGGGTCCAGCGTTGCAACCTTGCCCGCCCGGACCAACTTTGTCCCATGAGATGGGGTCGAAGTTGTGTGTGTGGAATATTTTTCCTTGGTTGACGGTTTCGTACCCGTTGTCGGAAAAATACTGTGGCAGAGTGACTAAGTTTTTTACCCATGAAAGATTGCTTTGCCTAAACGAGCCATCCGCATTGTCGGTGATACCTGTTTCGTGGCCCCTTCGACCTACGAGCAAGGCCGTGCGAGAGGGGTTACACACGGGCGAGGCACAACTTCCGACTTGGAAAGCCACCCCTTTTTCTGCCAAGGCTTTTATGTTGGGTGTTTTGGCTTGTGGGTGGCCACCAAAGGGCTGTGCCCAGTCGTTTAAGTCATCGACCATGATGAGGAGGACGTTTTTTTTAGTACTTGCCTGTTGTGCCCATATGGGTGCGGATAGCACTAATGCTAAAAGCATTAAAGATATTTTTTTCATAAAATTTATGCGTTGATAAATAGAGATATTGTTTCAGTATTATTTTTTTGCACTTATTTTTCTGGATTGCACTTAATACATTGTTAGGTAAATATATTTAATTTTTTTAACTTGGTGAAAAAACTCTATCAAGCGATGCGAAAACAACATGTACAATTGGCCGATAGCGACCGTTTGACTTTACAAAAGATGCTATCCA
>JACCDR012558472.1_pt1 | contig 18523 bp, 20 predicted proteins | sample 7446431 | NCBI WGS metagenome assembly JACCDR01 (sample SAMN15323443, study PRJNA562643) | freshwater metagenome | isolation source: river surface water | place: USA:Blue River Watershed | collected 2017-08-17
CTGGCAAGACCTTTACCCCTGTATTAAACAGTTTAACTTTCTCCTCAAAACAATATTGACAGTAGATGGTGGTTTCGGACTGGTTGCCATTTTTCTTAACCAGATCATTTCGTATTTTTAGCTTTATGGTTGCCATTAGTTTTTGCTTTTACTTTCCACCAAAGATACGAAGTGTAAAGTGAAGTGTAAAGTGAAATGTGGTGAACGGGGATTTTAGGAAGTGTCAAAATATCGTTTAAGAGGGGTTTTTTACTCAAAAAGTAATATGAAGATTCAAGTTGTTTCATTTGGTGACTCCCTTCGGGAGCACAAAAAAGGTCTTATTCTGCATGGATAAGGCCTTTTTTTTATAGGTGTAGTTGCCAGTTTTTTAGCGTTGTATGCGTTTTACACCTACTAGGTGTTTGCCCAGAAAAGATATCTCCCAGTCACTATAGAGGTCAATGCCACTTTTGGCGTCAAATAAGAAATATAAGCAGAAAGTAGGCTGGGGACTTTGGGGATGCGTGACCTCAATCCATTCCAATTCCATGCGTGTGCTTTGCTCAACTTCATATGAGCTATATAAGCCTGATTCCTGTACGAAGTAACGTAGATTTTTATGAGAAGTTTCCAGAAGTTGTGGATAGATGGTTTCAATCAGATGAAGTAGATTTTGTACTTTTTCCCAGTTTACCTCTTGTTCCGGGTTGATGGCATTAGGGAGAGGGATTTCAATTTCATATATCTGGTTAGACAGCCTGATAGAGCCACACCAGAAGTTATTGAGATAATTCCAGTCAAATCTTATTGCCTGGGTAGGTATTTGCAATTGCTTTTGTATCATTCTGCAAAATAAAAATAAAAGCCTGTTTGACAGGCTTTTATTTATTGGTACGTACAGAAATACTTACAGAATCGAAGAAATCTTATTGTCCATGTTATAGACACCAAAGTGTGGATATCCCTGACCTGACGAATTGGCAGACGAGAAAGACTGGCTTTGACCGCCATACCAGTTGTTTGCATAAGTAATATAGAAAGCTAGTACAGTATAATATTTCAAAGAACTGATTCTGTCATTCCAGCTGGCGGGTCTAACGATCCATATTGTTCTGCCGAAGATTCTTATAGATATTCCAGCTCCTACAGGTTTGGTCAGAAACGAGCCAGAGATTAAGTTGGCTCCTGTATAGTTATAGCCATCATACCAGTTGCCACCTCCGATACCTGTGGTTCTGCCACCTTTGATGGGATCTATTTCTGGGTTTAGTTTAATGAGCTGATCGTCAATTTCCTGGATTTTGTTTGTGAAGTCGGCAGGTATCATCTCCATCACTTCGTCTTCGTTGAGGGCGTATTTTTCATAGACTTCAGGGTCGTCACTGCCACTTTTTTTCTGTAGTACACGAACCACTTGTCCTTCGAAATCTGAGCTTTCCTGCCACTTATTGATTTGTTGGGCTACTTCTCTTTTTTCACCAATCAGACGTGTAGACTCATCGTCAGAGGATAGTGCCCATTTGATCAGGTCTGCTTCGGTTGTAAACGCATGGTAATTTTCTCGACCATCTGCGTCTATGAATAGATGGACGTGTAGGGCTTTGTCTGTGACATCTTTTATGACAGGTGTCTCATCCATAAAATACCTAGCGGCTAATGCAGGTTTGGTTGTTTCAGATGCAGGTGTTTGGGGGGCTATTTCGTTGGTAGTGTTACAGGCCCAAAACAGCGGGGACATTAAACATACGAATGAGAGAGAAACGATTACCTTTTTCATTGGGATAAGATGTTGCAAGATACCTCCCTACGGGTAGTCTTTGGTTAGAGATAAGGTTTTATCAAGCTGTAGGGGCTTGAAAGAATATGTACCAAATGTCGGGAGTAAACAGAATAGGTGTTTGAAAAAGGAATGAAGTTGCTGCTATGACTAGAGATTACCTTAAAAAAGTTTTTAACTATTTTTTAAGTGAATGATAATGAGTAATTTAGTGTGTGTTTATCTCAATGGTGTGATAACTTTTGGTATGGATGATTCTCTAGTGATTGAAAAAGGGTAATTTTTCTCTAAATTCATGAGCTGACGCTCGATCTATAACTACTTTCTTTTTGAATAATTTATTTTCCTTTACAAGTTTTTTCACTGTATCAAGTTCCTTTGAAAAGACAAGGTAACCATGTCCAGACTTGAACATCATCTTCTTTTTTATATTTTCCATTTGATTAGACCTTTATTGAAATTTTGGGTTGTACTTCAAAATGTATGATAGATTTACAGTCTGACTATCAGTAGTTTATGTGTGTAATTATTTTTTAAAAAGGCGTTCAAACAGAAAGGAAGCTTTTTTACTCATCATACATTTTGAAACACAGCCAAATTTTGTTGGAAAAGGTGGGCCTGATTACTCTACCCGAAGAAATTTGGTAAAACAAAGGAAAAGCTGAAAATTCAGGCTCTTGCGGCTCATTTTAATGATCAGTGCAGCAATGAATCCAATGAACAAAGGATTCAAGCCTTTTTCAAAGAAGTGGAACTCAACTATGAGCAAGTGGCTGTACTTCTATAGAAAAAATGGTCTTATGCTTAGACAGGACTGAATGGGACTTTGACAAATGTTAGGTCAATATTCTGATACTCACCGCCAAGTGTGGTTAAGTAGGTGTTAAAATAGATACCTTTTATGTATAAGTCATTGATAATTAAATTATTATCCCCTTTTTAAGGTTTAGCTACATAATTTCATTTCTAGGGCTTTTCGGATCAGTTCGGCATTGGTTTGGACTTGGCATTTTTTTCGGAGCTGGGCAAATGTGTTATTGATCGTACTGACAGAGCCTTTGCCGTTATTGGCATCTTTACGTTCTTGGGCAATCTGTACCTGGGTTTTGCCATTAATCAGTTGCGAGAGAAGTTCTTTTTGCAGGTTGCTTAGGGTGATCGATGGCTTTTCTGGCAGCATCACATTAGCCTGACTGACAATGGCCCAGAAACCGATAGGATTTCTGGTATCACATACTTTCAGAATAATATTTTCCAGAAAACCTGGATTAGCTCCAGCTGTCAGAGATTTTTTAACGTGGGCACAAGCTCCCTTCATCTCGGTTTCATTCAGGTGGTTTTCGTCGCAATAAGAACTGACAATGATAATTTTAGGACTTTTGCGTTTTGTTTTCAGGTATTCCAGAATAGATATGCCTCCAGTTTGGCCTTTGCCTAAAAATAGATCCAACAGAACTACATCTGGGTTATATTCCTTGAGGCGATCCAGGTGTAGGAGTTCTTTGTATGAGCCTACTGCAAAATCCAGCTCGCAAGACTTCATCGTATCTACTTGTCCTGCCAGCTCGTCGCGGATTTCTTTATCATCTTCTATGATGGCTACACGAATAGTCATAGCTATGGGTGTTTATGAGGAATTTCCATTTCAAAAAAAGTTCCGGAATCCGGAATGCTATAGTAGTCAAAGGTAGAGGCTGAAACGGCAATAGAAATAGCCCGGCTGCGAAAATCTCCTAGTCCTCGGCTATCCATTTTTCGGGCCTTTTTCATATCAAAACCTTTGCCGTTGTCACGCATCAACAGACTGATTTTCTGCGGCTTTTGTTGCAATTGAACCTGTATTTCGGTTGCATCCGCATGATTGAGGCTATTGGATACAAACAGATCTATCAGGCTATATAAGCCAAACATCTGTATTTCTTCCAGGTGTTGGAATTCGCCTTCTATCTTTATGTCTATCTTGCCTGTATACTCATGAGACAAAGCCAGTGTCCGAACGGCATGTTGACAGGTTTCGGCAAACATTTCGGTCAGGTGTGGCGGATAAATTTCATTGCTGATATGCCTGATTTTTGTTTCGGCTACTTCCAGTTGTTCAATAATGTTTTGCAGAGCCTTCTGTAAAAACGGGTCAGATTTTTGCTGCAAGGTACGTAGCTGCTTAAATACAGGCCGGATCTGCCGATTTAGTACATTCTGATGCAGGGCTTCACCTGCAATGTGGCTGGAAAACTCCAGCTCCTGTAGGTATTGTTCCCGGATAATCTGTTCATGCACGGCTCGTTGGCGGGTGTAAAAATACCGAAATACTGCCAGTGAAGCCAGCAGACAGGTAACCAGAATACCCGTGATAAAAAGAATAAGAATACCATTCATATACTATAACTGGTGTCGGACTACCCAATCTTTTGTTTTCCAAAAACCAATGATATACAACGTATTAGCTACCGTATCAGCAAAAGCTGTCCAGTCATAGAGTAACACGGTTGGCAGGTGTGTTGGATCGGTTAGCCCTGTAAAAAGAGAGGTGCTAGTGACAGTATAGTAAAATAACCAGCCAATGACAATCCAGAAAAAAGGTATTTTTCGATAGGAAATAAAAGGTGTTTTAAATAAGTCTATCAGATATAACCAGCAACCAGCTACAACAATTACATGAATAAAGAGTCCTGTAACACGTAGTCGATCTATATGTTGAATACTATTACTCTGGATATTTAAGGCAAATTCGCCACACCATATGACAAAAAATATCAGAAATATAGCTCCAAGAATAGCTACTGGAACAGCTTTGTGTTGGTGGTATTGAATTAATGAAAATCCTAAATCAAAGATTAACAGTACATTCGCAAATAAATAGATATTGTTTTGGGTGTTCATACCCAAAACAGTTGCTGTACTAGCTGCCATAATCATAAGCAGGATATTAACCACACTGATTATACCTGCAAAGACGACCTTTGCTTTATATATATAGGGTAATCGGATAAAAAAAACTGCAACTAATAGTAGCTGGGATATGCCAGCTACTATCAATGTTATTTTGAACAATATATCAATCATAGGGTGTATTATCTCAAAAGAGCTGTAATGATGGTTGCAATAAGACCACCTGCATGTTGCGTTGACTGACCTTCAAAGACCTGGATAATCAAAGAAGATCCATCTTGTGAGTAAGCTATATTTACAATTACATCTGGATAACCCGCAGTCTCAAAAATAACTTCTATTTGATGGGCATACTCCTTTATGCTTATACACTCGGTTATAGGAGGTAGTTCTATTTCTAGTTCTGTTTCTGTTTCTGTTTCTGTTGGAGTGCTTTTTGGGCAGATAACTCCACCTTTCAGCAGTTTACTCATATCCTTTGGTAAGGGAGTCTGGCGGCTTTCGTAAAAATAGATTTTAGAGCCAAAACTGTATTTATGAAGACTGATAACGGTTGGATTTTTTTGAAAAAAAGCTTCGTCTTCAGGTGTCAGATCTGAATCATTGCGACTGACGATGGTGGGTGTATCTGCTGATTCAGAAACTTTGGCCATATGTGAAATAGACAACAAATCTGGTTGTACAGACATTGGCTTGATGTCGGCAGTTCTCTGACAAGAACCCAGAATAATACTAACAAGCAGGGCAAGCAAGGATGTTGTAATGGGTTTCATAGGTGATATAGATTTAGTATGCTTCAAATATATAGAGCCTAGTATCTTATTTTTGATTTTTATTTAATAATAGTTTTTTTGTTGTTGATAATCAGGGATTTGTGTTTTTATATTTATTCCAAGTATAGAGATTCATCTAGCAGGTTCTCTTTTCATAAAATCAGGGTTTCATATGGGCAATGATGACCATTGCCCATATGATACCCTGATTTTATCTCAGCCGCCAATGTTTACAATCCAAATTCTCGGCTATAGGTAGCCAGGTCTTTATCGCCACGTCCGGAGAGGTTTACGACTACAATGGCATCTTTGGCTACGTTCATGTATTTCAGATAGGCCAAGGCATGAGCTGTCTCTAGGGCTGGGATAATGCCTTCGGTGCGGCTCAGTTCCAAACCTGCTTCCAGGGCTTCCGCATCTGTGATTGCCGCAAATGTAGCCCGTCCGGTTTCGAAAAGATGGGCGTGGATAGGGCCAATACCCGGATAGTCCAGTCCGGCAGAGATCGAATAGGGTTCAGTTACTTGCCCGTCTTCGGTTTGCATGAGTATGGTACGGCTGCCGTGTAGTACACCAGGCTTGCCTAGAAACGTGGTGGCAGCCGAATGGCCAGAGTGAACGCCTTGCCCAGCGGCTTCTACGGCCACAAGTTTTACATCTTGGTCATCAAGAAAGTGATAAAAGGCTCCTGCAGCATTACTTCCACCACCCACACAGGCAACTACGTAGTCTGGATTCTCACGTCCGGTTTTCTCGAACAGTTGTTTTTTGATTTCTTCAGAAATAACTGATTGAAAACGAGCCACCATGTCTGGGTAGGGGTGAAAACCTACCACACTGCCAATGATGTAATGTGTATCTACTGGATTATTAATCCAGTGGCGCATGGCTTCGTTGGTGGCATCTTTCAGGGTTTTGCTGCCACAAGTAGCAGCACGAACTTCTGCTCCTAGCATTTTCATGCGGGCTACATTGGGTGCTTGCCGTTCAATGTCTACTTCGCCCATGTATACAATGCACTCCATGCCCATCAGTGCACAGACAGTGGCAGTGGCTACGCCATGTTGGCCAGCCCCAGTTTCGGCAACAATGCGTTGCTTGCCGAGTCGTTTGGCTACCAGAATCTGTCCTACCGTATTGTTGACTTTGTGTGCGCCAGTATGGCAGAGATCTTCACGTTTGAGGTAAATTTGTGCGTTGTATTTGGCAGATAGCCGTTTGGCCAGGTACAGTGGTGTTGGACGACCCACGTAGTCACGCAGCAAGTCCTGAAACTCCTGTTGAAAAGCTGGATCAGCTATGATTTTTAGGTAATTTTCCCGAAGTTCTTCTGCATTGGGGTATAGCATTTCGGGTACATAAGCTCCGCCAAAGCTACCATAATAGCCATGCTCGTCTACAGCAAAAGCGGAATTTTCGATACTGGTATGCATATTCTATATCTGTTGGATAATATGATTCAATTACTAATTCTGCTGGATGGCTACTTAACGGAGTATCATCAGATCCAGTTCAAATCCTTTGAGTATCTGTTCACCTGATAGTTTTTGGTCAAACGAGTCTACTACTTCTACTTCCTGGTTGGGGCGATAGATGTAGGCTTTTCGATGATTGGGGTCAATGAGCCAACCCAGGCGGCAGCCGTTTTCTATGTATTCGGTCATTTTGTCCATAAGCTCTGATACAGTATCGTTTTCTGAGCAAATTTCTATGACAAAATCAGGGCATACAGGCGGAAATCTCTTTTTTTCCTCTTCTGACAGTCTATTCCATTGCGTATGAGATAACCAAGCTGCATCAGGTGAACGAGTAGCTTTATTGGGAAGTTTAAATCCCGTGGAGGAGTCAAAGGCTTCTCCGGTGCCATCTTGTTCAGACCAGATTCCTAACCGGGTTGAGATTTTCATATTGATTCGTCCTGTATGAGCTCCAGTTGGCATTCCAAAAATAATTTCTCCGTTGGGATTTCTTTCAAATTTGACTGCACGATTCTGACGACAGAATTCAAAGAACTCATCATCAGTCATATACTCATTCTGGATCGGTAGTATTTTCAATTCTTGCATAGTAGTACTACAATAGATTGTCCATTCGTTACGCCAAGGTTTCACTATATACGCCACGCAGGCGGGTAAAGAAATCTTGAAGTTTGGCTGCATCTTTCAGCCCTGGTTCAGTTTCGAAGCGGCTATTGAGATCTATCCCATATAGGTTCATTCCCTTGTTTTTCATGGCTACAATATCTGGCAGATTTTCGGCCTGAAGTCCACCACTGAGAAAAAACGGTTTGTCGTTGTCGTAGGCTTTCAGAATGTCCCAGTTAAACGCAGTGCCATTGCCACCGTAAGCGGCTCCTTTGGAGTCGAACAGGAAATAGTCGCAGTGTGGTTTGTAGTTGTTGAGACGGCCAAACTGGAAGTTTTCGTCTACTTGAAAGGCTTTAATGATGCTAATACCCCTGCTTTGGATATTGCGGCATACATCGGGTAGTTCATCGCCGTGGAGTTGAATCAGGTCTAGTCCGTATTTTTTTACATTTTTAAGAATAAAGTCAGGATGGGCATTGACAAACACACCTACTTTCCGTGTACTGCGAGGAAACGACTTGAGCAGTTCTTCGTCCAGATTTTCGCCTACAAACCTTGGTGATTTTTCATAAAAGATAAATCCCATAAAATCAGGGTTCAGGGCTAACACCGACTGGATATTAGCAGAGTCCCGCATGCCACAAACTTTTATTTTTATCATAATAATGGTTGTATGTTACGGATTTGTTGTATTTTTTTACGAAATATAGCCCTTTTTCTGGTAAAAATCAATGTGCGTCTTTTCTGACCCTGTTTCTCAGGAAATCACAGGTATGCTAGCCACAAAGGCTGCAAATGCCTGGCCAGGACTGGGGTGTTGCATGAAATATTCGCCCATCAAAAACCCCTGGTATCCATAGTCGCGTTTGAGTTCGGCTAAGATTTCAGGGGTATGAATGCCACTTTCTGAGATTTTTACAAACCGATCGGGAATAATGGCCGAGAGTTGTCGGGAAGTATCCAGGTCGGTTTTCATCGTTTTTAGGTTCCGGTTATTGACCCCCAGCATGTCTACGTGTGGGGCATCTAGGTACGGTGTTAATTCTTCTAGGTTGTGGACTTCCAGCAATACTTCCAGTTGTAATGAGTGGGCAAATGCTGCCAGTTTCAGGCACAAGTCTGTGGAAAGATTGGCTGCAATGAGCAGAATTACATCGGCACCGAGGCTACGGGCTTCTAGAATCTGGTATTCGTCAATGATAAAATCTTTGCGTAGAATAGGTGTTTCTGGGTTGCACTGACGGGCTCGCAGCAGATGATCGTCGGAGCCGTCAAAGTACTTGGTGTCTGTGAGTACCGACAAGCCAGAGGCTCCACCCTGGACGTAGCCACGGGTTACGTCTTCTATGGTCACATTTGGATTAATGATGCCTTTCGAGGGCGACTTCCGCTTGTGTTCAGCAATGATGCCTGTTTTTTGCGGATTCAGGATAGCAGCTTTCAGCGACAGTGTGGGTCGGGTAAACAATGGACTTTTTTCCAGGGTAGATACACTTACCTGTTCTTTTCGCTGGGCTACTTCCAGGTGTTTATGGGCAATAATTTCGTCCAGAATATTCATAACTCAGATGGGCGGCTAGTAAAACGATTAAATGATAAGAACGACTGGCGGCCAATTACTTACATTTATTTTCGCCTCTGTTGCCTTTTATGGGTATTGATTAATTCGCTGATGCAATATTGCTGGCAGCATTGGCAATTTTTACACTTATTTTTTCGGCTGACAGATTGATAGATACCAGTTGCTGTGAGTCGTAGGTTCCTTCGAAATTCTCGTTAAAGCTGGCACAGAAGGCATTTTCAAACGACAGAATCCGAATAGGTAGATTGGTATCGGCATCAAAAATGGTTATTTTACCGTTTTTAAATGACTGTTTGCTTGCCGTACACCAGTCGAGTAGTTCTTGGTCTATTTTGTAGGCTTTCATGTTCCAACTGATACTGGCGGGTGTCTGTGTTTCCTGGTATTCGTCGTCATACTGCGGCTCTTCATTGGGAGGCAAAGGAGCTGTGTTGTAGCACGAATAATAACAGGAGAGAATGTCGTAGGTCTTTTTTTCCAGTTCAAGCTTGAGTTTAAGCATAATACAATGTCAAATAAGTTGCGTGAAATATGTGTGTTGAATGATTGGGTTTCAGATTCATCGTTTTAACAACAGGTTGTTAACCCTTTACAAGAGCCTGAAAACTTTTCAGGGCTTTGCCACTTTCCAGACTTTCACAGGCGGTGCCAACGGCATCTGTCAGAGAAAGTTCTGGTTTGGCCGTGTGCAGTGCCAGGGCTGCATTGGCCAGTACCGCCTGTTTTTGCGGTTCGGTTGCCCGGTTTTCGAGTACTTCCATAAAAATCCGTGCCGACTCTTCTACCGAGTTTCCTCCCAGAATCTGATGCGCCTCCAGCGTTTTTAACTGCAAATCTCCCGGCGACAACACACGTTCTGCTTTGTTGCCAATCACTTTGAAGTCGCCTGTCAGTGAAACCTCGTCATAGCCGTCTAGGGCATGTACAATGGCAAACTGCTTATCTGTTTGTTGATACAAATATGCATATAAACGAGCTAATTCCAAGCTGAAAACGCCTACCATCTGTTTCTTTGGAAAGGCCGGGTTGACCATCGGTCCAAGCATGTTGAAAAACGTCTTGACTCCCAGTTCTTTACGTACCGGAGCTACGTTTTTCATGGCCGGGTGAAACAGTGGTGCATGCAGGAAACAGATATTGGCTTTGTCTAGACTTTGGCGGAGCTTGTCGGTGTCGTTGGTGAACTGGTAGCCTAGGTATTCCATTACTGTTGAGCTGCCACAAATAGACGACACACCATAGTTGCCATGCTTCACTACGGCTTGTCCGGCTCCGGCTATCACAAACGCCGACAAGGTGGAGATATTAAACGTATCCTTACCGTCGCCGCCTGTGCCGCATACATCCATCGGGTCAAAGTCGGTTACATCAATGGCGACACAGAGTTCCAGCATCGCATCACGAAAGCCTTCCAGCTCCGAAACAGTAATGCTTCGCATCATGTACACGGTCAGAAAAGCGGCAATTTGTACCGACGTATATTTGCCTTGCCCGATGTCTACCAATACAGCTTTGGCTTCTTCTTTGGTCAGGGTTTTGTAGGCAAGCAGGTGATTAAGAATGTCTTTCATGGGAAAAATGGGTGAATGGTTTATGGCTTTTAGACAGTAATTGCATAATTGAGTTTGGCTTCGTCGCCATGTAGTCCACGGAAGCCCCAGTTGCAGGCAGGAGATTCGTAGATACAGATTTCCAGGTCATTTGACCCAATGCCGGCGTCCTGTTGAAACCGGTCATATAAAAGCCGGATCAGCTTTTTCTTTGTTTCTATGGTTCTGCCTGTTATTAAGCTGATTTCCAGAATCGTATACTGATCCGTCCGTCCGCTGGGATATACAAAATCTTCTTTTTCCAGATAGAAAAACCGATGGGCTTTCTTGTCTGCGGGCATACCTAACGCCTCCATCACACAGGCATGGATAAGTCCAGAAAGCTTCTCTCGCAGCGGTTGGAGTTGTTCTTTGATACCAAAAATTTTAATTTGAGCCATAGGATCTGAACTATGAATAGTAGGATGAACGGATTCTGTCTGAACCTTGATTTATAGGATTTAAGGATGGCTATGATCTTGTCTGAACCCTGACTTTCGTGCGAAAGGATTATTTTACTTGTAATCATCGCAATTTTTTAATCCTTTGAATCAAGGTTCAGACAATCACGTACTAATTCGCCAACCAGTTTTCGAGCATTTGCTTGCCGTGTTCGGTCAGGATGCTTTCTGGGTGAAACTGCACACCACGTACGTCGTAGGTTTTGTGGGCCAAGGCCATTACATAGCCATTATCGTCGGTAGCAGTTACTTCCAGGCTGTCGGGCAGATTGTCTGGCACCACTGTCCATGAGTGATACCGCCCAACTTTCAGCTCTGACGGAACTTGACGGAATAGTTTTTCGTCAGGTTTCTGAATATGGATACGAGTGGCCACGCCATGCAGCACATCTTTCATGTTTTCGAGTTTTCCGCCAAAGGCTTCACCAATGGCCTGGTGTCCTAGACACACGCCCAGAATACTTTTGGTGGCGGCATATTGTTGCAACAGTTGCGGCATAATCCCTGCTTCCGATGGTACGCCCGGCCCTGGGGAAAGCAAAATCTTGTCAAAACGAGCTACTTCTTCGAGGCTTATTTTATTGTTGCGGTAAATCTCTGGCTGCTGCCCCAGGTCACGTAGGTAATGCACCAGGTTGTATACAAAGCTATCGTAATTGTCTAAAACGAGTATTTTCATGCGGCTAAATGATTATTTTCGAATTAATTTCTTTATTTTTGTGTATAAAATTTTGTTGTTATGAAAACTCAAGAGAAAAGAACTATTCTGACCAAAGAAATCCAAGCTATTCCTGCTGAGTTCTTGGATGAACTAGCGGCGTTTATTCAGGCGTTAAAAGATCGGCAATCCGAAAAAAGTCCCATCCCCAATCAACTTTTTGAAACCCTTCTCAATCAAACCTCTGAGCAATACAAAGAGGTCTGGAAAGCCTTAGCCTGATGTTTTATTTATCTAAAAACCAGATTATTGCCATAAACAAGAATCAGGTTGAACGTTTTGGGGGCAATTTTGTGCCACCTTATAATCTTCTCAGTGAAGACCGAATTGATTACCTGCTGGATGCGATAGCTATGGTCATTTTTGGCGAGCCTCAGTATCCGGAGGTGTACCAAAAAGCAGCTTTGTATATGTTTAATATCGTTACAGGTCATATTTTTTCAGATGGTAATAAACGTACAGGTTTGCAAGCTGCTTTGATTTTTCTACAGGCAAACCAACAAAGCCTTATTCCTTCGGTCTCTGACCAGCTCTTGATTGACTTTACCACGGAAGTTGCCTCTGGCAAACATACCCTGGAAAGTGTGCAAAACTGGTTCAAGGAACATATAGAAGACAGTTTCGGATTTATCCGAATATAGCACGTACGCTTACTGGTAATTTCTGGGACTGCTACTCTGCGTATCTTTACTTTGCCATTTTTCCAGAAACATCAGTTTTAGCCTTTCGTGAATTGTAATCTGTTTAAATATCTGATAGCCAAGTTTCTGATACAGAAATAAGTTCTTCTGGCTTTCATGTCCAGTAAACAATTCAAATCGCCTGCTTTCCCGAAAATAGTCTTCTATGGCCTGCATCAGTTGCTTGCCTAGTCCCTTGTTCTGGTGCGATGGTTCTACCATAAGCTTGCCAATGTAGCAGGTATGGTCTTGCACATATCCCCGTACCGAACCTACCAACGTTCCTTGGAAGGTGAGTTTTAAAACCGTCTGATTTTCAAACTCATACAACGTTTCTTCCAGCGACTGCGTCAAGGGTGGTATCTGAAAATCCCTGTAGTGTTGGGCTTCCTGTTGGTAGGCTCGTTTCTGAAGACTCAAAACGGCTTCTGCATCGGCTAGGGTAGCTGGTTCAATCATGGTCGTAGTTTAGGTTTACAGCTGCCAGTTGTAAGGCCCGGCGTAGGGCAGCAATCTTGTTGTTTACTTCTTGCAACTCACTTTCTGTCACCGACTTGGCTACAACTCCGGCTCCTGCCTGATAGTACAATGTATTGTCTTTGCTCAGAAACGACCGAATCATGATCGCATGGTTAAAGTCGCCGTTAAAGTCCATAAACCCAATGCAACCGCCGTAATAACTCCGGTTCGTAGACTCGTACTGGTCAATGAGTTGCATGGCTTTGTGTTTGGGTGCTCCAGATAAAGTTCCCGCCGGAAACGTATCAGCCACGAGTTGCAACGGATTGGTGTGGGGCTCAATCTTGCCGGTCACTTTAGACACCAAGTGAATCACATGTGAGTAATACTGAACCTCTTTAAATGTTTCTACATTGACATGGTGACTGTGGCGGCTCAGGTCGTTACGGGCTAGGTCTACCAGCATCACGTGTTCGGCAGTTTCTTTGGGGTCGTTGTGGAGCTTGCGGGCCAGCTCAGCATCGGCTTCGTCGTTGCCTGTGCGGCGGAAGGTTCCAGCAATTGGGTAAATGGTAGCTTTGCCTTTCTGAATGGCAATCTGCGTTTCAGGCGACGAGCCAAATATTTTGAAGCTTCCAAAGTCGAAATAAAACAAATAGGGCGACGGATTCACAGACCGCAACGCCCTATATACATTAAATTCATCGCCCTGAAACTGCTGTTCAAACCGCCGTGACAACACAATCTGAAACACATCTCCGATCTGACAATGGTACTTCCCTTTGTCTATGATGGCCAGAAACTGCTCGTCGGTAAGGTTAGATTTTTCACTGCCAATGGCTTTGAACTGGTAGCTAGGGAAATTATTATTCTGAATGAGTGAAATCAGGTAGTCCAGTGCTTCCGTAGACGGTTGGGGTGCGGCTTCGCCGACGGGGGTGTATGTGTGTTCAAATACATACATTTCATTTTTAAAATGATTGATCGCAATCACATACCGAAATACTTGATAGATCATATCTGGAATGGCGTGGGCATTTTTCAGTGTAATGTCTTCAAAATACTGAACCGAAGGATAAGCCATGTATCCAAACAAACCGTTGTGAATAAACGGAAACGCATCTGTAGTATCTTTCTGAAAACCAGAGGCAAATGCTTCCAGGGCAGTCAGCACATCGTCTTTCTCTGTAATAGGTTGATCGTTTCGTACCCCATTGGGCTGGGTGATTCGAATCTGTGCATCTGCTACTTCAAAGCGAGACACAGGCTGGCAGCAGATGTACGAAAATGAGTTTTCATTGCCGTGATAATCTGAGCTTTCCAGCAAAATAGTATTGACAAATTTGTCCCGCAGCTTCAGGTAAATGCTCACAGGTGTGACCATATCAGCGAGTAGTTGGCGGTATTGGGTACGAATCGTGTAGTTCATGTATCAAAATATATGTATTGTGTCTGAATAAATCTCTCTTGGAAGAGAGAGGTTTGGCGCACCGACAAGGACTCGAACCTCGAACCTCAGTTTTGGAGACAGATGTTTTACCATTAAACTATCGGTGCAAAATGCAAAAAAGGCTTGCTGTAGTGAACAGCAAGCCTTTTCAGAATGATTGTATATGCTTTATGCAGATATAACAGGGCTGTTCACATTTCAGTTAGAAATGGGCCACCACCAAGCTGTATATCCTGCAAATGCATTCATATGATTGAAAAAAAATATTCGATGTATTGACTAATGTATATGCGCAAATATAACAGACTATAGAGCAGAAATGCAAGCATCTGTTCGGAATATTTTTCAGTAGCTGTATAATTTGCTTTTACTTTTATACAAATCACCTTCTTACTAAGGGTATGAAGGTCAAAAAAACTCTTATAGTGGGAATAAGTGACCTCCTTTGTTGTATTCTGTTATCAACTGAATACTTGCTCAGCATTAGTTTACGTTATTAATGAATGGTTAAATAATTGATTGTTAAATGGTTATTTCTTTTTTTTGAATAAAAATGCTATAAATTAAATATCAGTAGGTATTTATCTTGTATAAGGGCTGCTTTATTCATTCATCTTATTTATATCACTTTTTGTATGAGACATTATATACTTCTTTTCTTTTTTGTCAGTACACTAGCCTGGGGGCAGGTTACTACTGATCCAGCTTTTCCAACAGCTGATGCTCCTGTAACCATTATCTACGACGCTACCAAAGGTACTGGGGGGGTCAAGGATGTGGCCCAAGTGTACATGCATTCGGGCGTAATCTTGGACAGTCCGACAGGTACAACCTGGCTAAATACGGTTGGTAACTGGGGAAAGGCTGATGGTATCGGAGCTATGACCAAAGATGGTACCAATCCCAATATCTGGCGAATTACCCTTACACCACGCACGTATTTTAACATTGCTGCTGGCACGTCTATCTACCGCATGGGCATGGTATTTCGTGAAGCTGGTCCCTGTAGTAGTCCTCTGCCTAACTGCAAGGAAGGCAAAAGTACCTCCAATCAGGACATTTTTGTAGATCTGTTTTCGTCAGGGCTTCAGGTAAACTTTACAGCTCCATTGGACTCGTTTCTGCTAGTTGAGCCGAATAGTACGATTCTGGTGCAGGCTACTGCCTCCAAAACAGGAACCTTAAAATTGTTTAATGGCACCCAGCTCTTAACCCAAGTAGACAATGGTACCGCACTGGGCTATGGCCTAGTGGTGGGAGCATCGGGTAGCGGAACAGTGAAAATACAGGCCATTGCAGGCTCAGAAACCAAAGAAGACAGCTTTCAGTTTCTCATCAAAACGCCGACAGTAACCGCCGCAGCTCCGGCAGGAACCAAAGATGGGATTAATTATAAGTCGGCTACCAGTGTGGTTTTGCAATTGTATGCACCTCAGAAACAGATTATTTATGCCCTTGGCGACTTCAATAACTGGACTCCTTCAGACGCTGCCCAAATGAAACGTACCCCCGATGGCAATCGGTACTGGATCGAGCTGACGGGGTTAACTTCCGGACAGGAATATGGGTTTCAGTACCTGATTGATGGCAGCATACGTACCGGAGATCCCTATTGTGACAAAGTTCTCGACCCACAAGACAAATCCATCCCAGTGTTGAATTATCCCAGTCCAAAGGCATACCCAACTGGAAAAACTACTGGTACAGTCTCTGTATTTCAGACCAACCAACAACCCTACAACTGGACTGTACCTACTTTCCAACGCCCCACCGCTGACAAGCTAGTGATTTATGAAGTATTGGTGCGTGATTTTCTAGGCACTAAGTGGTACAAACACCTAGGTGATACCTTAAGCTACCTCAAACGCCTGGGTATCAATACCATCGAACTGATGCCGGTTCAGGAGTTTGCGGGAAACGATAGCTGGGGCTATAATCCGACATACTATTTTGCTCCTGACAAAGCTTATGGTACTAAAAATGACCTCAAAGCTTTTATTGACAAATGCCACCAAAACGGCATTGCGGTGGTCGTGGATATGGTGTTTAACCATGCTGATTATGAGTTTCCTTATGTAAAAATGTATTGGGATGGAACCAAGCCTACTGCTACCAGCCCGTATTTCAATCCACAGGCTACACATCCCTTTAGTGTCTTTTATGACTTTAATCACGAAAGTGTGGCTACCCAGGCTTTGGTGGATACTATTAACCGCTACTGGCTGCGGGAATACCGGATAGATGGATTCCGGTTTGACTTGTCCAAAGGATTTACCCAGAAGAATACGGGCAATGATGTAGGCGCGTGGAGTGCCAAAGACGATAGCCGCATTGCCTTGCTCAAACGCATGTATGACCGTATTCGGGCTGTAGACCCATCAGCCTATGTGATTTTGGAGCATCTGGGCGTAAATGAAGAAGAGAAAATACTGGCCGAATATGGCATGATGCTTTGGGGAAACATGCAGCCCAACTACAAGGAAATGGCGCTGGGCTATAAGGAAACCGGTTTTGATTATCACCGAGGAGCTAACCTGAGCTGGACATCGTACAAGCAACGTGGCTGGACAGCCCCACGGGCTATTCCCTACATGGAAAGCCACGATGAAGAACGACTCATGTACGAACAACTGCAATATGGCAACGTAAGTGGTACCTACAACACCAAAGACCTAGTTACAGCTTTAGACCGGATGAAAATGGCTACTGTGTTGTATTTTTCTATTCCAGGTCCTAAAATGATTTGGCAATTTGGCGAATTGGGCTATGATATTTCCATCAATGAAAAGGGTCGCACAGCACCTAAACCACCATTGTGGAACTACTACCAAGATGCCAATCGGAAGAAACTTTTTAAAGTATATGCCGAAATACTGAAACTCCGAGCCTTGCAGACGGTTTTTCATACGGATGATTTTAGTCTTTCTGTGGATAATAATGTAGTCAAAACGATTCAGCTCAATAGCCTGAATCAGAAGGTTTTTGTAGTAGCCAATACAGGTGTGACAAAAGCTACCGAAACCCTCACCTTTCAGCAAGGTGGCACATGGTATGATTATTTTACAGGAACCAATGTAGAGGTGGCTACCGATGGCACCAAATCATTTCCGCTAGAACCAGGTGAGTTTCACATTTTTACCACCCAGCGGCTGCCTTTGCCTGAAGCTGGACTGGTGCCAACCTGGGGCGGTGTGACAGGCCTCGAAGACGAAGCCCTTAACCGTGCTACCACCATTTATCCCAATCCGTCTACCAACCTGATGCAGGTAACGATTCAGAATGATGTCCGAGCCAAAATGCACCTGAAATTGACTGATTTACAAGGTCGTGTGTTGCAACAAGTATCGGCTACCAAAGTAGGCCATCTGTGGCAGTATAGCTGGGACATGAGTTCCTATGCCGCCGGAATGTATATGCTGGAAATTACGGATGGAAAAGGAAGAATAACCAAACGGGTACTGAAACAGTAAAAGACAGTATGACTTTTGGAATGGTTGAATAGTTTTTGTTTTTTAGCTATTCAACCATTTTACCATTATTTCAACGGGAGCCATGGATAAATGACTCACATTCGCACAGGTGTTTTTCAAGCCGCACGATAATTCACATTATTTTAATATCCTTCGGATGTCGTTGGCGTGTTTGAGTTGTTCGTAAAACTTTTCGTAGCTGTCGCTGAGCATCAAGCCTTTGAATTTCAGCAAAGTTGTAATGTATTCGTCTAGTACATCCAGAATATTGTCCTGATTCTGACGAAAAATAGGCACCCAAGTATCTGGCGAGCTTTTGGCTAGACGTACTGTTGAGTCAAACCCTCCACTGGCCAGTTCAAAAATACGTCCTTCTTCTTTTTCCTTATCTAATACCGTCAGAGCCAGGGCAAACGAGCAGATGTGTGAAATATGAGAAATATAGGCGGTATGTACATCATGGGCAGTAGCATCTAGATACACGACCCGCATTTTCATGGCTTCTTCGTACATCTGTTTGATGGTGGCTACTGCGGCAGGATCACTGTCTTCGATGTCACAGAAAACCGTGCATTTGCCTGTAAACAACTCAGGCACAGCAGCCTC
>JACCDR012197653.1_pt1 | contig 18511 bp, 27 predicted proteins | sample 7446431 | NCBI WGS metagenome assembly JACCDR01 (sample SAMN15323443, study PRJNA562643) | freshwater metagenome | isolation source: river surface water | place: USA:Blue River Watershed | collected 2017-08-17
CCAGCACGTTCCACGGCCACGGCAGCACGGCCAGCAGGACCAGCACACCCAGCGCCACGACCAGCGCGCCGATGAGCACCGCCGGCCCCAGGCTGAGCTGGCTACGTCGGGTCGGAGCGCGGCCGGGCGTGGCCTTCGCGGGGCCGGCCGGGGCGGGGGCTGCAACCCCCGGGCCGGCCGGCGGCGCGGGCACGGTGGGCGGTACCAGCGGGGCGGTCACGAGCCCACCTCACTCTCTGTGAGTACGTCCGTCCGGGGTACGGACGGCCCGTACACGACGCTGGCGCGGCCCCTGACCACGGCCGGGGGTTCGATGGGGGGTGGGGTGCGCTCCCATACGGGGGGTACGTACGGACGTACGTACTCACTGTTAGTAATCGTGGTGCTGGGCTCGATCAGCGAGGTCACCCGCCGGGCGACGGTGGGCTCGGTGGGCTCGGTGGGCCGCCGGCCGCTGCGGACCGGGCGAACCGCCCTGGCCCACAGCAGCGCGGCGGTGCCCAGCTCCAGCGCCAGCGCGCCCAACATCGGCGCGTGGAGCGCCATGCTGTCCAGCTCACCGTTGCGGCCGATGTCGGCCACCAGGCCGGCGGCGGTGAAGCCGGCCGTGGGGACCGCCATGACCGCGCACACGACCGAGCACGCGGCCAGCCGGCGGCGGCGGCGGGTAGGGAAGTGGATCATCGGGCGTTCGCCTTCCGGGTGCGAGGCTTGGCCGGGCCAACCGGAGGCAGCCCAGGGGAGGTGGGTACGGTCTGGCGCGGCGCGATGCCGGCCAGGTCCAGCAGCCGGCTGGCCTTCGTGTTGCCGGAGCCCAGCAGCTCGGCCGCCTGGCTCACGGACAGCCGGCCGTCCGGCTCAGCCTTCGCGGCTGTCTGGAGCCGGAACACGTCCCGGCGGTCCTGCTCGGGGTCGGTGTAGATCCGACCCCCGCCGCTCACCGGCCGGTTGGCCGGGGCGGTCCGCTTCCGGCTGGCCGCAGCCGGAGCCTGGGGCATCCGGAGCCAGACGGCCGGGTCCAGGAAGGCCGGCTGGGTGATCGCGGCCGGTCGGTCCAGCTCCGCCTGGGCCGCGTCCACGTCCGCCTGGCTGACCGGGAACCGCAGGAATTGCAGCCAGACGCGGCACCGGTGGAGATCGGTGGTCTTCAGCTCCGCCTGGGCGTACTGGAGGCGCTGGACGCCGGCTGGCTTGCCGGCCGGGTCCGGCTTCCGCCGGCTGAGCCAGCCGGCCTTGACGGTACCGAGCCGGCTGAGCGCGACCCGGTTGCGGACGTAGGACCGCTGCGCGGCCGGCTCGGGGATTTCCTCACGGATCTGGACGGCCAGCATCCGGATGGACTCCCACGGGGCCACCAGGAACCGCTTGGCCCCACCGGCGTGCCGGGTGCCTTCCGCCAGGTTGACCAGGCGGCGCCAGTGAGCCAGATAGAATTCGAGCATCACCGGCGGTACCAGCGCCAGGGCCGGGAAGACCCACGCCTGGGCCGAGTCCGGCAGCGCCCGGCCGGCCGCGTACTGGACCAGCGCGGACGCGGCGGAGAATACCCACACCATGATGCCCCACTTGCCGGGGCGCCAGCCCTTGTACGCGCACCACAGGGCCATGACTACGCACAGCCCTTCGGCCACGTCCAGGCCGGCGGGCACCAGTATCGCGGCCCACTTGTCCAGGGCCAGACCCTCGGGCTTCTGCGCCCACTCCACCAGGTGCACGGTGACCAGCGCCAGCGGGCCGAGCACCACCAGGACCAGCCAGGGGATGGTGAGCTTCAGCCAATTCTTGTCCGCCTGGCTGATCTCGGCGGGGGTCGGCTTGCTCATCGGTCGCTCCACGTCTCGTTGTGATCTTCCAGGGCGGTCAGCACGATGCCCAGCGCGGCGCTGAAGGCGGCGAAGTCCACGCCGTCGCGGGCCAGGTCAGCCATCGCGGAACGGCTGGCGTAGTGGCCCAGCGCCAGGCCGGTGGCCTTCGCCTGGGCCGGGCTCAGCCGGATGGTCACGTCGTACGGGCTGCGCCTGGCCAGGGCGGCCAGCAGCCGGCGGCCGAAACGGTTCATCGGGTACCGCCGAGAGGGGTCGCGGCACGGGCCGCCATGTTCTCGGTGACCGCGTGGAGGATGGCGTACGCCAGGGCCTGGGCCAGGCGGTCCACAAAGGTGCGCTTGTCCGGCTCCAGCGCGCGGTACTCGGCGCCGTCCTGGAAACGCTGGATGGCCAGCAGCTCGGTGGTGGCTTCGTCGTCGGTGAAGTACGCCTCCAGGCTCTTGCCGCGTACCGCCACCATCCAGACGCCGGTGTCGGGTTCGCGCTCGGCCCGGATGGTGTACTCCCCGGGGAGGATTGCCGTAGTGTCACTGCTCATCGGAAATGGTCCTTTCCGGTCGTGGGGTCGGGTCGCTCGCTGTGCTGGTGGGGGCGGCCCGCTCCCTGTGTTCAGTCGGGAATGGCGGCCAGGGCGCTCTTCAGGTCCTTCTCCAGGGCCGAGTCCGCCAGGTTGAGCAGGGCTTCGATCACGTCGCCGTTGCGCAGCGACCGGCCACCCAGGTCACTCAGCCGCAGCCGCAGCGACTCCAGCCTGGGCAGCGTGGCCGGGCTCAGCCGCAGCGAGGTGACGGGGCGCGGGGTGGTCATGGGTTGTCCTCCAGGTTCTCGGTGTTGAGCACGTACGTGGCGTCCAGCGCGGCGGCCACGTCCGCCGCCGGCTTGTCCAGGGCGGCGGCCACGAGCGCCACCCCGAGGTTGAACGCTTCCACGGGTGGGAAGCGCGGCTCCAGCACCGACCGGGCGGCGCCGCGCTTGGCGATGATCACCTTCACCGTGTCGGGGAAAATCAGGTCCACGTGGAACCGGTGGCCGGATTGCGCTTCCGGCGGACGGACGCGGGTCCGGTCGTACTTCGGCTTCATGCTCGCGCTCCCTTCATACGTACTACACTGTAGTACGTTCCGCCCCGTAGCACAAGGGAAAGGGCCGGCTGGAAAGGTACTCCAGCCGGCCCCTGCGGGGATAGTCAGTCGTTTGCGGGGTGGTGCTTGAAAGCCTCTGTCCAACTGGGCATACGGATGTCCAGCTCGGCGGCTTCCACCGCAGCGCCGGTGGCCGCCAGTCGGGCGTGGACCGCTGCCCTCTGGGCGGCCAGCTCCGCCTTCCATCTCAGGAAGTGCCTCTGGTCCGGCTCCCACTCCGCTTGGGTCAGCATGGCCACGGATACATCCAGCAGCGACTCCGCCGCTTTGTAATGCTCGGCGGGCCTCACCGGCCGTTCACCCACTTCCAGTACGACAGGGTGACCCAGGCGTTATCGAAGATGGACCAGACCAACGGTTCCTCCGGCTGGGCGGCGCGGGCCGGGTGAACCATGCACCCGTTGCTGAACACCTGGTCACCGATCAGGATGCACTTGCACGGAGGGATTCCGCTCACGACTGGCCCCCTTCTCCGGGCTGGATCGGCGGGGGCTTCGGGTGGTTGTCGGCGGGCAGCGCGTGCCACGTCGGGTTCAGATGGTTGGCCGGCTGGTCCGTCCACACGATGGACGGCCACCCCAGGGTCCGGCCGGTCCGGTGCTGGAAAATGGCGTCACGCCAGAGGCGCTCCGCGTTGACGCGGGAACCGATCGGCTCCACCTCGCTGAATTCGTCCGGGTAGTCGTACCTCACCCCGAACCTTTTCATCTCGCGCTTCCTCTCACTATGTGGAGGGGGCGGCCCGCCGGCCGCCCCCGTTGGTGCCTTAGTCGATTCCCCGGGCAAAGCGGTAAGCCTCCAGCAGCGCCATCCCCAGGCGGAGCGCGTCTTCCGGGATGAGCTGGGCGGTGACGGTGGCGTCCGAAGCCGGGTCGTCCACGTCGGCCAGACCCTCCAGGTACAGGTGGACCCGCTGGCCCGGGTGGGCGTACACCTCCGCGTACCCCACCCGCTCCGAGCTGTCCCCGATTCCCTCACTGCTGGTGAATGCCTGGTAGTCCATCTCTGTCTCCCTCGCTCGCGCTCCCCTACGTACTACAGTGTAGTACGTTGAGTCTTAAGAGTCAAGCGGCGGATCCTGCGGGGTGAAGGCGTACCGGGTGCCGCACTGCGGTGGGTCGCTGGGCGCCCAGCCGGCGGCCCGCACCATCGGCCCCATCTCCAGGCCGTGGTCCGCGCACGTGTACAGCACCTCTCGCACCGCGCCGTGCTCGCTGCTCAGCTCCCACCGAACGGTGCTCGGCCGCATGCACATCTGTTGTCTCCCAAGGGCTACGCCGTGGGGGCGCGGGAACGCCCACCGTTCGGCTGGGTCACTTCCTCTGTTCGGATGAGCTGGAAGGCCATGATCGACACTCGGCCGCCCAGCTCACCGGTCTGGTTCTCCGCCGCCTGGCGCAGCCACTCAGCTACCGCCCGGATCGCGGGGAAGGTGTCGAGTGGCGCATCGGTAATGGCCGGGGCCATGGCCGGGCCAGAGCTGGTGGGGGTGGTTAGCCAGTAGCTGACGAAGTAGTGGTACCGCTTCACGCGCGGGGCCTCCAGGCTGGTGGTGGTGGTGGGGGCCGGGATCACCGGCCCCCGTAGCTCAACGGTGCGACACTCGAATGGGTTACGGCCGGTTCTCGGGGGTGGGGGAGACGTAGCGCCAGGACCCATCGGCGTTGCGGGTCTGGGCCACGGCGCAGAGGATGCACGCGCGCACCCGGTCCGACTCCGGGCCGGACCAGTTGTGCTCCCCGCTGGTGGTGGCCGGGCAGACCCGCACCCCCAGCGGCTCCAGCTCGGGGGTCTGCGCGGACTCCCACCGGGACTGGCCGGTGGCCGGGTCGGCGACCCGGCGGGTCCCGCAGACCGTGCACGTCCGCGCCGGGGCGCCTTCAGAGCCGTCCAGGGCGCAGGAATCGCAGGGCAACGGCTGCGGGTCCACGTCGGTAACCAGCCCGTCCGGGATGTCGGTGCCGTCCAGCGCCGGACCCTTCCCCTCGAAGCGGCGGCGGATCTGCGCGGCCCGGTACTCCAGGTGGCTGAGCGTGCGCCACATCTCCGGGGTGGCCCCGGCCAGCTTGCTGGCGCGCTCGGCCGCGCTGTTCAGGGCATCCAGGGCTTGCTCCAGGTCCAGCATCACGGCCTGCTCGTGAGCCCACATCGGGGTGGCTTCGTCAGCCGGGGAAACCATCGACATGTCCGGCGCGGGGCCGAAGGCAGCCACGGCCTCCACCGCGTCGGCCACGCCCTGGCCCACCTGGGCGGCCGGGCTCTCCGGGGCTTCGTCGATCGTTGCGCGCACCACCAGGTGAAGCGCGTCCCACTTCAGCCGGAGCACTGTGCCGGTGTCCGAGCAGCGGACGCGAGCCTGGCCCTTGTGGGCCGACAGCGCGGTGGCCGGCTCAACAACGCCCGAGACAATCTGCCCCGCGCTGTCGCGCCACGCCACCGTGTCCCCCGGCTGCGGGTGGGCGGTGCGCGGCTGCTCGGCCGGGACCTCCGTCTCCACCGCGCTGGCCGGAGCACCCCGGTACGGGTACTCCGTACCCTCGGTGGCCCACTGGCGAGGGTCCTCCACCGGGGCGGCCGGCGGCGCCACGCGAACCTGGCTGAAGTCGGCGGAGTTGGCGGTGATCAGCAGGATCGGGATCTCCACACGCGGGCTGGCCGTCTGCCGGACGTAGCTGTCCAGGGCTCCCTGGGTGGTGAACGCCACCAGGATCTTGGTCCGGGTCACCTTCAGAACGATCCCGCGTCGCCAGTTGTTGTGGCCCCACACGTAGGCCACGTCACCGGCGTATGGGATGTTCTCGTCCGGGGCGGAGGGCTCCACCCAGCCGGCCGGAACCTCGGTGTCCACCAGCTCAACCAGCCGACTGGCCAGCTCGGGAGTCATGAACCCAGCGCCCAGCTTGTTTACCTTGTAATCGCGGATCTCCACTGCTGTCTCCCTCGCTCGCGCTTGCTTACGTACTACAAAGTAGTACGTAGACCTGGCCCCGTCAAGGGGTTGACTCTTAAGACTCAACGTACTACACTGTAGTACGTAAGGCAGGGACGACAGAGGGAGCGCGAGATGCCGAACGTCAACACCGCCCACAGCGGTCGGTACGACCTGGCCCCGGTGTACCTGGGCCGGCCGGAGCTGGGCCTGTTCATCGCCATCGACACCTTCATGCAGTGCACGTATTGCGGCGGCAACCAGGGCGAAGGGGCCTGGTGGGGCTTCTATGACTACACCGAAGGGCGCACCGAGACGGTGGCTTGCAACACCTGCGGTGGGGATATGGATGCGGAGGGCTCCGGCTGCCAGTTGATCGGCGCGCTCGCCTGGGTGCCAGAATCCGACATGGTGCGGGGCAGCGACTCCGGCCGGGCCTTCCCGGTGGTGGACATCGACGGGGAGATGGCCTATCACGACCCGGAGCTGTGACCTGGCGGGGGCCGGGAAACCGGCCCCCAGCCGTTGCGCTACGGGGGAGTAATGATCCACCGCCCGTACACATGAGCGAAACACATGCCGCGCGGCAATTGCCAGGGGACACCCCTGGTGACCTGGGAGATTCCTGTCCGCCTGGGCGGTTCGCCATCGATGATCAACAACCCTAACTATTGACTCTCCGTAACGGCCCGGCCAGCGCGACCCTTGCGCAATGGCCGGGCCGTTCTTCGCGGTAGGGGGCGTACTCGTCCGGAGTGACCAGCCGATACGCCCGCGTTCAACATCCGAACGGACAGCCCGTGGCGGATGTCCGGTCTTGCCGAGCCGCTACGCTCGGTCTAAATTGGCGTTGTGCCATCAGGCACGGCAAGGCGGCGGGACCCCACGCCCTAGTGGAGTACCGCCGCCGGTGAAACAAGAGGTAGGACCGACCGACCACAGTCGGCTGGGCTTCCGTGTTCCCGCACGTCGGCCCGCTGTGACCGTAGCGCTACCGTGGCCGCCCGATCAACCCATCGGGCAGCATCGCGGTAGCGTCTCGGTTGCGCCAGCCGGCTATTCGGTCGGCCCGGACAGGAGACTGTCTTGGCCGCTAGTGACCCTGAGCTGCGCGCTGCTGTCGCCAGCCTGGCCAGCAACCGCCGGCTGGCCGGCATGACCCCCGCCGAGCGGGTGGAAGTTACCCGCGCCGCCCGCGCCGCGATGTGGGAGCGCGACTGCGCCGCCGTGGTGGCCGAAGCGGAGCAGCGCGGGGAGCACCTGGCCGACGACGAGGTGATCCGCCAGGCGCACATCCGCCGCCGGCTGCGCCTGGCCGACATGTCCCGTAAAGCGGCGGCGGCCCGCCGGCTGCGCGGGTCGACCGCGCTGGAGTCCGAGCCGGGGGACCACTTCCTGGCCGGCTACCTGGAGGGTCTGCGCGAAGCCGGTGGAGCCGCATGAGCTTCCAATGGTGGTACGTGCTGGATGAGCACGGTGACCCGGTGCCGGAGCCGGACGCGGTGAAGTGGGGCGAATGGTTCCACGAGTCCGGCAAGGCCATGGCCCGGGGCGAGACCGGTGGCCGGCTGGTGGACCGGACCGAGCTGGGCTCCGAGTACGACGACGTGGCGGTGTCCACCGTCTTCCTGGGCATGGACCACGGCTGGGGCGGCGGCCGGATCCTGCTCTACGAAACCATGATCTTCGGCGGAGAGCATGAGGGCCAGTGCTGGCGCTGGTCCAACAAGTACGCGGCCCAGGCCGGCCATGACCAGGTGGTCATGGCGCTGCTGTCGCACTGCCGGCCCGACTACGTACCGGTGGATGCCTCATGAGCCGGCCGGAGCCGCGCCGTGACCGCTACGGTCGCTACATCTTGCCCGACCCGGACACCGGCCGCGACCGGCCGTGGACCCGCGCCACCACGCTGGCCAAGACCCTCGGTGACGAGACATTCCTGACCAAGTGGAAGTTACGCACCGCCGCGCTGGGCTTCACCAAGAAGCCGGTTCTGCTGGACCAGGTGGCCGTGGCTGATCCGGAGGACAAGGAAACCCTGGACCACCTGGCGGACAAAGCGCTGGAGGCCGGCGGGGGCGGGGACGGGGCCAAGCACGGCACCGCCGTCCACGAGTGGACCGAGCGCTGGGACCTGGGCGAGGCGGGCCACATCGACGACGTGCCGGGCCAGTACCAGCCGGACGTGCTGGCCTACCACACCGCGATGGCGAGCGCGGCCGTGGTGGCGCTGCCCCAGTTCGTGGAGCGGATCGTGGTCAACCGCACGCTGGACGTGGTGGGCACGCTGGACCGCATCGTGGCGTTACCGGACGGCCGCTGGGTCATTGGGGATGTGAAGACCGCCAAGAACATCCACTTTGGATGGTTGGATATCGCCATCCAGTTGGCCACCTACGCCAACGCGGATCTGATGTGGGACTGGGAATCCGAGTCCTGGCAAGAGATGCCGTCCCGGGACCCGGACGTGGGCCTCATCATGCACGTGCCCGCCCGGCAGGGCGTCTGTGCACTGTGGACAGTCAACCTTATTGCCGGCTGGGAAGCCGCGTTGCTGGCCCAGCGGGTGCGCGAGATGCGCCAGCTCAGCCGGACCGGCATGGCCGACATCGTGGACCTGGTGGCGTGGCGCCTGTTCGCCGACATCCGGCACGCCGAGACGGTGGAGCAGCTCACCCAGCTCTGGCGCGATCACCCCCACGAGTGGACGAGCGAGCACACCAGCTTCGCCACCCTTCGCAAGCGGGAGCTTGAAACCCTGGCAGCATAAAGAAATCGGAGCGATGACGTGAGCGCTTTTGAAGATGACTTCGGCCCCCGCAAGAAGACCCCCGGGGCCATGAACAAATACACCCCGCCGGGGACGACGGTGGCCGGGCTCATCGTGAGTGACCCGGAGGTGCGCGTGGTACGCGACTACGCCACCGGGGAGCCGCGCCTGTTCTCGGACGGCAACCCCATGAAGCAGTGGGTTTTCCGGGTACAGACCGAGCTGCGGGACCCGTCCATCCCAGGCGATGACGGCGTGCGGGCCATCTACGTCAAGGGTCACAACAAAAAGCGGCTGCGCGAGTGCGCCGATCTGATGGCGCTGCCGGAAGACCAGCGGGTCATTCGGCGCGGCGGCTGGCTGTCTGACACCTACGTGCGGGAGGACGGGGACGCAAAGATTCACGACTATCGCTACCGTCCGCCGGCGGTCGGGGACGATGATCGTCAGCCGGTCGGGGCCGTGGCTGGCGGCCGGATCCGTGAGGACCACCAGGCCGCGTTGCGCGGGGTGGGTGATCGGGCCGTGGCCCGCGCCGCTGACGTGCGGCAATCGGACGAACCGCCGTTCTGATCACGGGGTGGGACGGCACGCCCTTGTGGGGAGCCTGGGGAACGTACTACTATGTAGTACGTTCCACCACACGCTGCACATGAAATGAGCGGGCCGGCAGCCACCGGACCCGCTCACACGCTGAAAATACGCACGCCGATGGTACCGCGCGCGGTACCGGAAGCACAAGGGAGCACCCATGAACGTGGGCGCCGTGACCTGGGCTGATGTGCCCGTGGCGGAGCATCACCTGACCGTGCTGCGGGACTCCGGGATCTCCCCGGAGGTGGCCCTGGAGCGCGGGTACCGGACGATCACCGACCCTGAAGACCTGGCCCTGGCCCCGTTCTCGCGCGGCCAGGTGGACCTGGTGCGCAAGGGTCCGGCGCTACTCATCCCGGTCCACTCGGTGGACGGGGGCGGGCCGGCCACGGTGGAGCTGCGCCCCGACGTGCCCCGGCTGGACAACCGCACCGGCGGCGGGGAGCCCAAGCCGCGCAAGTACGAATTCCCGGCCCGGGGCCGCAAGGTAGTCGACGTGCCGCCGCGCGTCCGGGCGCTGTTGGCCGACCCGTCCATCCCGCTGTGGATCACCGAGGGGGCGCGCAAGGCTGACGCCGCCGCGTCCATCGGGCTGGCCGCCATCTCGCTGGCCGGAGTGTGGGCCTTCCGGTCCACCAATGTCCAAGGTGGACGGCGCGAGATGGACGACTTTGAGCGCATCGCCTTCAACGAACGGGATGTGTACATAGCCTTTGACTCCGACGTGGTGACAAAGGCGCCCGTCCGGCTGGCCATGACCCGGCTCATGGGGGTCGTGCGGCGGCGCGGTGGCCGGCCCCACGTCGTGGTCCTGCCGGCCGGGCCGATGGGCGAGAAACGTGGCCTGGACGACTTGATCTCGGCCGGGGCCGGCCTGCCTGAGCTGCTGCGCATGGTCGACACGGTGGCCGAAGACAGCGATGAGCGCGGCGTACCGGAGAAACTCCGGGACTTCATTCTGGACCAGTACACCCTGGGCCAGGACACGACCGGCAACGGCTTCGCCATCCCCCGGGGCGGCCCCCGCTTGGTGCGCATGCTCAACACCGGCAGGCCCAGCCTGGAGCTGGAGGCCCCCGCGTTGTTCTCGGCGGCCGAGCCCGGCCAGCCGGTCATCCCCCGCAACACGGTTCGCGACGTGATGCGCCACGTGGAGCACGAGTGTTACCAGGCGGAGCCCAGCCAGCTCCACCTGCGCACCGCGCCGTGGCCCAGCGAAGCTGAGCCCACCGGGCTGGTCCTGGACCTGGGCGACCCGGCCGGCCGGCTGGTGCTGGCGAAGGCCACCGGCTGGTCGATCATCGATGAGCCGGGCGACGCCGCGCCGCTGTTCCGCCGGACCGAGAACCTGAACCGGCTCCCGCAGCCGGTGCGCGGCGGGTCGCTGGATGAGCTGCGGGAGCTGCTCAACGTCACTGACGCCACCTGGCCGCTGGTGAAGGGCTGGGTGATCGGCTCCGCCTTCGGATGGTTCGCCCGGCCGTGGCTGTACAACCATGGCCCGCAGGGCTCCGGGAAGACGGACGGCGCGCTGCTGGCCATGTCGGTACTGGACCCGCGCCCCCGCATACCCCCGCCGCCGCGCCAGGGGGACCGCAGCGACCCGGCGGCCGTGGCCTACTCCACCTACCTGGTGGGGTACGACAACGTGAGCAAGATCAGCGAAGAGATGTCGGACTGGCTGTGCTCGGTCGTCACCGGCACCCAGGAGCAGCGGCGGACGTTGCACACCACGGCCAGCGTCACCACGCTGGACCTGATGCGCTCCGGCGCGCTCACCGGCGTGGACGTACGGGTCATCCGCCCGGATTTGCTGGAGCGGCTGGTCAAGGTCCCGTTCGACCGGATCGCGGGGGACGGCAAGCGCGAGCACAGCAAGGTGATGGCCGCCTTCCACGCCGCGCACCCGCGCATCCTGGGCGCGCTGCTGGACGCGGTGGTCCAGGTCTTCCAGCAGCTCCCCGGCATCACCGGCCCGCTGGACGTGCCCCGGATGGCCGACTACGCGGCCGTGCTGATGGCGTACGACCGCGCCACCGGGGAAGACCTGCTCGGCGCCTACCGGGCCACGGTCACCGCCGCGCTGGATGAGCAGGGCCTGGACGACCCGGTGGGCAAGGTGCTCTGGGCGTTCATGGGCGACAAGGAACAGGTGAAGATGTCGCCCACCGAGCTGCTGGCCGAGCTGACCAAGCACCGGGCCAACCTGGGGCTGGACCTGGAGGGCAGCTACTGGCCGGGCAACGCCCGAGCGCTGTCGACCGCGCTGACCCAGCTCACCGCGTCGCTGGAACAGCGACTGGCGTTCCGGACCGGCAAGTCCGGAGATACACGCTGGGTGATGATCACGAAGATCGGCGTGGGACGCAAACCTGAGCCGGGGGACGCAAGCAAAACCGTTGCGTCCCACGTTGCGTCCCAGACATTTCCCCAGGTCAACCCATCTCTTAACCCTTCTAGGGACACTAGGGACGGTAGTTCAGGAAGTAATAAAGAGGGAGAGAGTGAAGTAACGAGTGGGTCCCACAATGTGGATACCTCGTTAAATCTGCCTTATACAAAAGTTGCGCAGCGCCGCTTGCGTCCCACAGACGACGAAAACGCCACCTCACCTGGGGAGATGGGTGGGACGCAAAATAGGGACGCTAGCGTCCCTCCGGGGGAGGGGCCTGACAATAACGATGAGCTTCGATCGAGCAGGGGTGGGAAGCGCAAGCCTAGGGTTGCACCACCGTCTGTGATCAACCGTCGTAAGCCCCGCGTAGTCGACTCGTCACCGACAGGTCCCAGCCTCACCACGGCCGCCGCTGGTTCCCCCACGCCGGTGCTCGGCGCGGCGCTGGGCGTTCTCCCGCAGCCGCCCCAGGTGCCGTGTGAGGGCTGCGGGGCCACCCAGGAAGCGGTACCGCCCAGTGACTACTGGTATGCCTGCCCCGTCTGCCACCCCGCCACGTTCGGGAGGACCCAGTGAAGACGATCACGACCCCGTTCGGGCTGGATGAGGTGACCATCTACGCCCCGGCCGTGGGGGAGCTGGACCTGGCCGCGTTCACGAAGGCATTTCCCGCCGGCCAGCTCTACGGCCTGGACGTGGAGACAACGTGGATGAGCCCCGTGGCCCAGTTCGCCGCTGACTTCGAGATCCGCAAGCTCCAGGTGGCCACCACCCGCTACGCCTGGGTGCTGGACCTGGACGACCCGGACCAGGAAGCGGCGGCCCGCGCTCTGCTGACCAGCTCCGGCACCCGCTTCACCAGCCACTCCGGCATGGACGCGCTGGCCGTGCTGACGCGGCTCGGGGTCGACATCACCGACCGATACGTGGACACGCTGGTGCTCGCCTACATGGCCTTCGGGGACGACAAGGCGGGGCGGGACCTGAAGAACTTGGCCGAGCGCTTCGGCATGCCCCAGCTTGCCCAGTGGGACGCGGCGCTGATGAGGCTGTTCCGGGAGCTGTGGGTGGCAGCCGGCGGCCGGGCCAACTCTAAGGCCAGCGAGATTGAGGCGTACGGCTGGTCAGCGGTGAGCGGCCAGGACGATACGTACCTGACCTACGCCGGGCTGGACGCCATCGCGGTCCGCCGGCTGGTCCAGCCGGTGGCCGCCGCGACCCGCGCCCCGGTGGCGCTGCTGGAGCGGGAGATGTGGCTGGGCGGCCAGGGGATCCGCGTAACGGCCCGAGGGATGCGCGTGGACCTGGAGACCCTCCACCGGGTCGCTTCGCACGCCCAGGGCGAAGCTGAAGCCGTGCGCGGGGCCTTCCTGGAGCTGACCGGGCTGGTCCCCGGAAGCCAGCACCTGCTCCCGCACCTGGAGACGGTGACCGAGGTCTACATGAACAAGCGGGGTAGGGAGTCCACCCGGCCCGTCCGTGGCGACGACGGCAAGCCCGTCAAGCGCTGGGCGCCCGGCTGGTGGGCTCGTCACGGGGTCGACTGGGAACGCTGGGGTCCGCGCACTCCCGCCGGAGCGCCCAGCCTGGAGGGTGACAACCTGAAGTTGTTGGCGGACCACCCGCTGGACGCGGCCGGAGAACGGGCTCTGGAGCTGCTGCTCAGGTACCACGCCATTCATGATCACCTCAACAAAACCAAGGGCATCCTGGCCGGGGTCGACCCGTACGGTCGGGTGCACCCAACGCTGCGGACCATTGGCACCGTAACCGGCCGGATGAGCAGCGTCAGCCCCAACGCGCAGAACTTCAGCAAGAAAGACCCCACCCTGCGCGGGATGTTCCTGCCCGAGGCCAACCACGTGCTCCTGACCTGCGACTTTGATCAAGTTGAGTTGCGCGTGGTTGCGGCCCTGGCCAAGGAACGCAAGATGATCGACGCGATCCTGGCTGGGGTGGACCTTCACCAGCTCACCGTGGATGAGCTGGCCGAAGCCGGGGTGACCATCACCCGCGACACGGCCAAGATGACTAACTTCCTGATCGTGTATGGCGGCGGCGCGGGTGCGCTGGCCGAGCAAGCCGGCATCGACTACGGGGTGGCCAAGCGGATCATCCGGGCCTGGCGCGACCGGTACCCGGCCATTAACGCTCTGTCGGCCAAGCTGGGCCGACTCACCGATGTCGTGCGCACCATCAGCGGCCGGGCCATCCCCGTCACGGTCAACAAGACCACCGGTGAGCTGCGCACATACGCCAACATCAATTACCTGGTCCAGTCAAGCGCCAGGGAGCTGCTGGTCCACGCCTGGTACCGACTGGCCACCGAGTACGGCATGGGCGACCGGGTGTGGTTCCCCATCCACGATGAGCTGGTGCTCCAGTGCCCGGAGGACCAGGTGGCCGAGACGGTGGAGGCCGTCCAGCAGTGCATGCGCTTCGACTTCATGGGCGTACCCATCAGCGCCACCGCCGTGGTGCTTCGCGATGAGCACGGCACCAGCCGGTGGATGACAAGCAAGCTGGCGGAGAAGCACGCGGCCGATAGGATGGCCGGCCTCCACCCGATGTCGACCACTCAGGTGGAGGCCGGCCGGGAGCCGGGCAACGTCGCTTGCGGGTCGCCACCGCGACCACAGAGCCCGGCTCCCGGTGAAGGCCCCGCGCTCTTCGACCCGGCCACCGTCGCGGTGGACCACACCGGCGTGCACGGCATGACCCCGGACGAATTCCTGGCTGCCACCGTGGCCATGGCTCGTGGAGCTGGAGCGTGAAGGCCGCTCGGTGCGTACCAGCCCCCAGCCGACACAAGGGCCGTGACCTGGATAGCCGGCCCTGGCACATCCTTCCCAGCCGGCTCATTTCGGATGGCCGGGCGTGGACGGGTTGTGGCAAGCACATCCATGTAGATCAGTCCACAGTGGAGCACCACTGGGCGGTGAACCCGGAGCGTCGCTGTAGGCGTAACGGGTGCCGCATGTACTGGCCGTCCTAGGAAGGCATAGAGGCTATGGCGCACGTTGTGGGGGTGGACCTGTCGCTCACGGCGACCGGCATCGCCAGCTCTACCGGCTGGTGCCAGACGGTGGGGCGTAAGGGAATCACTAGCTTGCCTGAGCTGGAGCGTATTCCAGTACTGGAGTCGTTGTCCCGAGACATCTTGACTCTGATCAAAGAGCCGACACTGGTGGTAATGGAGTCCGCCGCCTTCGGCGCGGTCAGCTCCAGCGCCAGGGAACGGGCCATCTTGTCGCACCTGGTGTTGCGCTCACTGCTGGCCCGAGCGGTGCCAATAGCGCTGGTCAACCCCATGCATCTGAAGATTTACATAGTGGGCACGGGGACCGGTAAGGCCGGCAAGGGGCCGATCATCAACGCGGTGACGCGGCGGTGGCCGGACTGGGACCACGGCGGAGACGACAACCAGGCAGACGCGGTTGGCCTGATGGCCATGGGTAGAGATCACCTGGGGGAGCCGCTGGCGCCCCTACCGGAGCAGAATCGCAGAGCACTGGCCAGTGTGGACTGGCCGCAATCCCTGAAGGTGGCGCCACCGTGATCGAATTTCTCCCCGGGTTCCTGGCCGTGCTTGGGACGTTCGTCGTGTTCGCGGTCAGCATGGCGCTGGCCTACGCGGCGGTAACGGCCTACAGCGATTGGGAACGCCCGGTGGTGGCGGGCCTACTGGCCACCGGTGCCATTCTGGTGCTGTGCGCCGCCGTGGCCTACGTGGGCACCCAGGCGAACCGCAACGAGCAGGAACAACGCTGCTCACTTATAGAGACATCGAAAGGCGTTTACTTCAACCCTTGCACAGACACATCCTGGGAGCCGCAATGACGGACGGACAGTGGGTAGCACTGGTGATGCTGGTGCTCATCGGTATCTCTGGCGCGGCGCTGTATTGGTTCGGACACCCGGCCCACCGAGCCGACGTGGCCGCGACCCGAGAGCAGCCGGCCTGGCCGGCGGCCCAGACACCCCGGCTCACCGACACGGTGGGCAAGCACAGCGTGGACGGCGCCACTGAAGACCTGGCCCGACTCCGCATCCCATGCATGTGCGTGTGGAACGTCACGGCCAACGTCATGAAGCTCCACCCGGCGTGTCCGTACCACGGCACCCTGGAGCGTCGGCGGTGATCGGTGAGATCGGGGACGCGGTGGACCGGCTGTGCAACCCGGTCCGCTCGGCCGAGCGGGTGTCCAGCCGCGTCCAGCGGGCCGGCCGCCGCCGGCAAGAGACCAAGTGGGTGTACACCACCACACTGCCGTCTATGCTGGAGCAACTGGCTCAGGCCCACATCCCCGGCACCTACCTGGAATTTCGGGAGGGGAGCTTGGCCGGCCACCCCGAGTCGACTCCACCCGGCCGGCTGGACGCCATCAGCCGGTACCTGACCATTGAGCGCGACGCCATCGGCTGGGCCTACCGGCTGGCGCTCACCCCATGGCGGGACCTGACTCGTCTCATCCGGTCACTGGTGGGCGGCGCGGCCACCGCCGATAGCGGCACCCAGGAAGAGCTGCTGCGGGACCTGGAGCGCTGGTACATCTGGGCCGCCACCGTGTCGGGCTGGATACGCCCACCGGACCGCCCCCGAGCTCCGTGCCCGGCGTGCGAGCGTATCGGGGGTCTGCGGGTCCGCCTGGACACTCGCACCGCCTACTGCGCCGCGTGCGGGGCCGCCTGGACCCCGGAGACCATCGTGGACCTGGCCGACTACGTACGGACGTGGACCCCTCGTAAGTCAGAGAACGGCGCAAGCCCCCAACCCGTCCGGCCAAAGGTGCGGAAAGTGGCCTAGGTCACACGTTTGCGCGATGTCCGTTTCCGTGCCATCATCGCGCCTAGATCAGTCTGTCTTGCTCGCGCTGGCTAACTGGTCTAACCATCGAAGCCCCCGCCGGGTAAATCTGGCGGGGGCTTTGCTATGCCCAGGGAGCGGTGATGACGGATCTGACCAACGCGGCCGAGTCCCGCAACGTGGACTGGCTGACTGGCAACAGCACCACGGCCCCCACCCTCCCGCTGAAGGTAGCTCTAGTAACCGCCAACGGCAGCGAGAGCGCCGCTGGGACCGAAGTCACCGGAGGCAGCTACGCCCGGCAGAGCGTGAGCTTTGGCGCGGCCAGCTCGGGCGCCACCAGCAACAGTGGCGTGGTCCGCTTCGAGGGGATGCCCACGTGCACCGTCGTTGGCATCGAAATCTGGGACAGCGCCGGTACCCCGTTCCGGTGGTTTTACAAGAGCATTACCAGCCGCAGCTTCACCGCCGGTGACGTGGCCGAATTCGCCATCGGGGACATCGACATCACGGCGGACTGATGAGCAGGGCCATCTTCACCAACCAGACCCCCGCGATCCCCGATGAGGGAGACGGTGCTCCAGGGCTGACCCTGGCCACCGTGTTCACCACCAGCGTGGAGCAGCCCGCTAACGGCATCTGGTGGTACTTCCCCGCTACGCTGCCCGGCGGCCCTGTCCAGGGCTTGCTCTACCAGGTGGGCACCACTTCACTGCTGGCGTCCGCTACCTTCAGCTCTCCCGTGGCTGGGACGTGGAACCTCGCCACCTTCAGTTCCCCGGTGACACTCCAGGCTGACGTGGACTACCTGGCCGCCGTGTGGACCCCCGATCGGTACGTGGCCACGGGTGCGCTACACGCCAGCGCCATCACCAATGGCGACTTCACTAGCCCGGCCGATGACCCTGGGCTACGCAACGGGCGGTTCAACAGCGGCGGGTCGCCTACCTTCCCGAACAGTAGCTTCAACTCCAACGGCTATCTGGTGGACGTGGACATCACGTCCAGCACCACATACCCGTTGAGCGCCGCCGTGGTGGCGGCCGTGGACCTGGCTGCTGCGGCCCGGCTGGTGGCGCCACTCACTGCCGCACCAGCCGTGGACGTGGACCTGACGGGGGCTGCAACCCCTGTTCGTCTGCTCCAGGGTGCCGTGGTCGCCACCGGCACGCTGACCGGCGCGGCAACCGTAGTCCGCCGGCTGGCGCCCAGCCTGGCGGTGGATGTGGACCTGGCCGCGTTCTTCAGCGGCGGACGAGACGTGGATCTCAGCTTCGGCCAGCCCAGTCTGAAGTGGCGCACCCGGCCGCTGGCGACCAAGTGGCGATTCGGAGGGACAGCGCTGTGACATCGCTTGTGATCAGTGCCGCGTCCACTGAGTACGTCCAGGTACCCGTGGCTGCCGATGTTAATGGCTCGGCTGTCGATCCCACCAGCTTGACGGTGAGCATGGGCTTCGGGCTCACCGATGCGCAGCCGACGTACGTAGCCGCGTCCTGGGACACCGATGACCGGACCAACCCACCCACCTACCGCGCCCAGTGCCTGGTAGGCCCTGATGGCGGGGCGGCTGAGCTGGAGGCCGGCCTTTACCGGGTGTGGGTCAAGGTGGCGGACAGCCCTGAGACCGTGGTCCGTCAGGTGGGCCTACTCCGGGTGGTGTGAAGCCCATGCCCTACAGGCCATGCCTGGACTGTGGCAAGGCCAGCACAGCAAGGCGGTGCTCAACGTGCGCCCGGGTTCACGAGCGCACCCGTACTCAGCGTGCACGCACTAACCGTCCGTACACAGAGGCAGAGCGCAAGCGCCGTGCTGCTGTAGTAGCGGAGTACCGCACTGTGTATGGGGATGTGTGCCCTGGCTACGGTAGGCCACCCCACTACAGCATGGACCTCACTGCTGATCATGTTCATGCTGTAGCAGTAGGTGGTGCTGAGTATGGACAATTGTCTGTCCTTTGTAGAGCTTGCAATTCACGCAAAGGTGTGCGTGGAGTGGAGGGCCTAGGGGGGCGGGGGCCGGACGGGTAAAACGGCCGGGCGGCCGAC
>JACCDR010420160.1_pt1 | contig 18506 bp, 24 predicted proteins | sample 7446431 | NCBI WGS metagenome assembly JACCDR01 (sample SAMN15323443, study PRJNA562643) | freshwater metagenome | isolation source: river surface water | place: USA:Blue River Watershed | collected 2017-08-17
ATGTAAAAACTAAAATTAACTTCGGGTAATTATGCAAGCACCACACGCAATGGATATTGAGGAAGCGGTATTAGGCGAGATACTAAGCAATGGCAAAACGATTGAGTTTGTTTTGGAAATTATCACAGCGGAATCGTTTTACAAGTTAGAACATCAGTCCATATTTGAAGCGGCTGTTAATCTTTACAAAAAAAGCCAACCTATTAATCTACTATCGGTTCGCAATGAACTTACTCACATGAAAAAGTTAGAATCGGTTGGAGGGCAGTTTTATTTAGCTGGGCTACTACCAAAGGCAAGTGTTCACATTGAATACAATGCGCGTATTTTAGCTGAAAGATTTGTAAAGCGATCATTGATTATGATGTCGATGGGTGTTCAGTCTGAGGCCTACAAACCTGAAACCGATGCGTTTGATGTGTTGGAAATGGGGCAGCAAATGATTGATAAAGTTGAAAAATCTATTGCTATTGGTAAAATTACAACGGCATTGGATTTGTTTTATGAATCAGAAAAACGAAACTTAGAAATCTTACAAAAGCAAGGGATTAGCGGTGTACCATCGGGATTTAGTGCCATTGATAACTTAACCGGAGGTTGGCAAAATTCAGATTTGATAATATTAGCAGCAAGGCCAGGTATGGGTAAAACATCGCTAATGTTGAATTTTATGCGCAATGCTGCGGTAATGTTTGATAAACCGGTAGCGTGTTTTAGTTTGGAAATGTCCTCAATGCAATTAATTCAGCGTTTGCAATCATCGGAAACCGGAATACCATTAGAGCGATATATGAGAATAGGGTTGCAACCGAATGAGGTTGAATACAATCATGTAAAATGCGAAAAATTAGCAAGCGCACCGATTTACATTGATGATACGGCAGGGCTTAGTATTTTTGAGCTAAAGGTTAAACTTAGGAAACTATGCCGCGACAAAGGCGTAAAGATGGCTGTTATTGATTACATACAACTGATGACCGTTAGTAAAGGGGCCGATGTGAATGGTCGTGAGCAGGAAATTTCATACATTAGCCGAAATTTAAAAGCCATAGCTAAAGACCTAAACATTCCGATTATAGCACTGTCACAGTTAAGCCGTAAAGTTGAGGAACGGGCCGACAAGATGCCAATACTTTCAGACCTTAGAGAATCAGGAAGTATTGAACAAGACGCTGATATTGTCATGTTTATTTATAGACCCGATAAATACGGAATTATGGAAGATGAGGACAATAACAGCACAATAGGCAAAGCAAGTATTATGATTGAAAAGCACCGAAACGGAGCAACTGACAAAGTATTACTAGGATTTAAAAGTGATTTGGTTTTATTTCATAACCTGAATGAAGAAGTAACTTACGACACGCCAGTATTTAACACTAACATTAAACCCAATGAAGATTTTTAGCATCCCCGAATTCGAACAATTCTTCCACGACTGGAAACGCACCCAAATGCAACCACGTTTCCATGACACGTTACCGATTGAGCGTTTTAAACTGACTAAAAAGAAAATTGTTAAGAAACGAAAAGTTGAAACAGTACCGGGTAAGTTTGAGATACCGACAAATGTTACGGTTGATCCATTGGTGACTAAGGACGCCATCGACACGAACCGATTTACTGACTTGGTTATTGCTTACCTAAAGTCAGTTCACAATTGCTCAACTGCCAGGCGAATTAGTTCAGAGGGGCGCTATCGGGAGGGCATAGGCTGGTTAAAAGGACTTAACAAAGGAATGGAGGATATACAATGCGTTTTAAAAGGCAGATTGTTTGCGATTGAGGTCAAGATGGGAACCGACAAGCCGAGTGATGTACAGTTGAAACGAAAAGCAGCCGTTGAATCAGATGGCGGGGTGTATATTTTTGCAAGCGGATTCGAGCAGGTGCAGGAGGAAATATTGAGGGAGCTGGTACCCAAATAGTACCCAGCTAAACAATTTTTGCAATTCTAAAATAATTCGTATCTTTGGGGCATGGAAAGTAAACAACCTGTAAATATCAAGTCAACTGACCTTATCAGCGATGATAAGAACTTCAACAAAGGCAGCGATACAGGCGCAGAAATGATACGTAAATCGTTCCAAAAGTTTGGGGCGGGTAGAAGTATCCTTTTAGATAAAAACAACCGTATAATCGCAGGAAATAAGTCCGTTGAATATTCGGGCATCAAAGATGTGTTGGTTATTGAATCAGATGGCAGTCAACTAATAGCCGTAAAACGTACCGATATTGACCTCGATAGTCAACAAGGGCGCGAAATGGCACTTGCCGATAATGCTTCGGCTAAGGCTAACATCGTGTTCGATGCTGAATTGGTGGAGGCCGAACTTGGTGAGGCTGTTTGTGAGGAGTGGGGAATAGATGTTGCAACAAAATTAGAATCGGTTGAGGATGACTTCGATGTGGATTCTGTTACCGAAACCGATATTGTTTTGGGTGATTTGTTTGAGATTGGTGAGCATAGGTTGCTTTGTGGGGATAGTACTCAAACAGACACGTTCGAAAAACTTATGCAAGGCGAACTTGCCGACATGGTTATTACTGAACCGCCATACAATGTTGCTTATGAAGGTAAAACAAAAGATGCATTGACTATTGATAACGACTCAATGAGTAACGATGATTTTTACAAATTTCTTTATGACTTTTATTCTGCATTAACAACTGCTGTAAAAAAAGGCGGTGCGATTTATGTTTGGCATGCATCTTCTGAAATTATTAATTTTGGAAAAGCAATGGTTGATGCAGGATGGTTATTAAAGCAACAGTTGATTTGGGTTAAAAACACAATGGTAATGGGAAGACAAGACTATCAATGGAAGCACGAACCTTGTTTATATGGTTGGCTTGATGGCGCTGCTCATAAATGGCACTCAGACCGTAAGCAAACCACAGTTATTGAATGGGATAAGCCACAAAGAAACGGAGAACACCCCACTATGAAACCAATCGGTTTATTTGCTTATCAAATAGGCAACTCTTCTAAAAAAGGAGATATTATAATTGATGCATTCGGAGGTAGCGGAACAACAATGGTGGCTTGTCACGAAATAGGAAGGAAAGCGCGTTTAGTTGAGTACGACCCCAAATACTGCCAAGTAATCATCGACCGCATGAGAAAGTTAGACCCTAGTTTAATAATTAAACGCAATGGTAATCCCATCTAAACATCAAAAGTTTATTGAGTTGGTTGCTGCGGGTAGCGAGCAAGACAAAGCCTATTTAAAAGCTATTGCTAAAGCGGGAACATCTGCAGCATCTGCAAGACAAAAGGGCTCAATACTTGCAAAGCGATATGCAGCACAAATACAAACCGAACGCGAGCGAGTGGGTAAGGTTGTTGAAGCGGCAAAGGATAAGTTAGCATCCGATGTTGCCATTCAAAACATTATGAGTAAAATGGAGCGCATGGAATACTTATCAAAGATGGCACGGGGTGAGGTTAAAGTTAAAAAACCGTTTGTGATTGCGGGCAAGATTATGGAATATCCTGCTGACCCCGACCACGCCGAAAGACGTGCCGCCATAGCCGAACTCAACAAAATGGCGGGGGATTATGCGGCAACTAAGACAGATATTACCACAAATGGTAAAGAAATACGTTCATGGAGCGTGAAATCGAAGTAAACAAAGCATATATACCTTTTTTATTAAACAAACAAAGGTACGCTGTCCTTAAAGGCGGAGCAGGTAGCGGCAAATCCATTGCAGCGGTTCAAAAGATAATCCTGCGCATAACAACTGAGCGAGGACATCGCATATTGTGTATTCGTAAGGTAGCAACTACAATCAGGAATAGTATTTACCAACTACTGATTGATAAACTGCTTGAATATGATATTTACAATGAGTTTAATATCAATAAGTCCGAAATGCGCTTTACTCACATCCCAACTGGCAATGAGATACTTTGCGCTGGTATGGATGACCCCGAAAAAATAAAATCAATTGCAGGAATCACATCGGTTTGGTGTGAAGAAGCAACCGAATTAGACGAGTTGGATTTTAATCAGTTAGAGTTGAGGGTAAGGGGTGAAACAGCTAATTACAAACAGTTTATAATCACATTTAACCCTATTTCAGAGCAACACTGGTTAAAGCGCAGATTTTTCGACACCCCCGATGATGAAACATTGTTGATGCACACCACTTACAAAGACAATGCTTTCCTGGATGATGATTACATACACCATTTGCAGGAACGTGTTAAGGCTAATCCAAACTTGCACAAAGTTTATGTTTTAGGCGAATGGGGCAAGGTCGATTTCGGAGGCGAGTTCTTAAAATCATGGTCAACTGTTAAACATACTGCAGTTGTACCTTACGACCCCACCCTGGCAATATGGCTATCCTTTGATGAAAACGTTAATCCATACTTTCCTTGTGGTATATTTCAGATCAGCGATGATAACCAAATAAGACTAATTGATTGCATTGCACTAAAGAACCCCGACAACACCACAAAAGTAATGGGCCGCACAATATTAGCCAAGTTACGCAAATGGCAACACAAAGGATTTGTTTACGTTTGCGGTGATAGCACCTCACAGAAAGACGATGTTAAGCAAGAGAAAGGATTTGACTTGTTTAGGTTAATGATTAACGAACTTGATGAGGTTAAACCAATAAGGCGCGTGGCTAAGTCAAACCCAAATGTAAGACCAAGCGCTGATTTCTTTAATGCTATATTGGAGTATGAAGAACAAGGTATTAGTTTTGTTGCTGATGAATCATGCAGGACTGCTATATTAGACTACGAGAATACAAAAGAGGATAAAAATGGTAAAGTAGATAAAAAAACCGTAACAGATCCGGTTACCAAAGTAAGTTACCAACCATACGGGCATATAGTGGATTTAACGCGGTACCTCATTACAACTGTATTTGCATCACAATATACACGTTTCCAAACTGGATTAATTAAACCTCTTGTTGTTGTTGGTAGGGATGCGGAGTATAAATCAGTGAGTAGGTTTTAGTCTGCTACTTCTACTTCCTCAACGTTTGTTATTTGAAACAAAGCAGAATTATACTTTTTAGCAATGTGGTCATAAGCATGGTCTGCATCATTAGCAAAAACAAACTTTTGATATTCCATTGACCCAAATTTAAAAGTTACAATAAATAGTTTTTTCATGTTATTGTTTTATAAAATCAAATTTTTCACTTTCGGACTTAAAATAGTCTGCCTTATAACTTTGGACTTCATCGTAAAGATATTCAATTAATTTATCCTTTTCTTTCGGGGTAAGGTCAGTGGCTTTTCTTCCAAAGATGCCAATATTCTCAATCTTTGATTTGGTTGGTAGTTCAAGTATGTTCATTGTTATATAGTTTAATAGTTTCACCACAAACATAATTAATTTTAGTTACATTTTCACCATATATCGAAAATTATTTTATTATTTCGCATCATGGCACGATTTCTTAAAACCTCCGATTATTCTTCCATAATTCAAACCGTTGACCTTGACCAAATCACAGAGGGCAACAATCAGAATTTGTACGATAGCGAAATCAAAGCAATTTCACGCATGCGCACAAAGTTAGTGCAGCGATACATGGTTGATATTGAACTCGGAACAATGACAGCCTACAGCGCGTCAACACATTATCGTACACGTGACCGGGTTATCAGTGGCGAAACCATTACACACGTTAACGACTTTGATAGATGGGACAAAACAACCGCCTATGTCATTGACGATATTGTGACCGATGATGATGGATATGTTTACACAGCCATTGCAGACAATACAAACCAACCGTTAACCGAAACAGCATATTGGGAACCGATGGTTAACATTCCAACAAGTAACGCTGATTATTGGACTGTTGGTGACAATCGCTATCCGATGTTTGTTGAGTTGGCTATGGATATGACGTTGTACAACTTGCATGCACGTATAAACCCGCGAAACATACCCGAACTAAGAATTGAAAGAAACCGCGAAGCATTAGACCAATTAGATAGATGGGCAAGCGGTACCGATACTGCTGAGGTGTTGAATGTAAACACATCAACAAGCACTGGTTTTAGTATTCGTTACGGCAGTAGTTTAGACAAACAAGATAATTTTTTTAAATAATGGCATGGTACGATAACATAAAGTTTCTGAACTTCAACAAACCGCAGCCAAAATCTGCTAACATTCGCAAAACAATACCGTTTGAGCAACAACTTCAACGCGTTCGCCAGGATGCACAGAAGTATAACATAGCATTACAAGCTGCAGAATCGCCAATGTACCCTAACAGGTTCTTGTTGATGCAAAATTATCAACAGGTTATACTTGATGCACAGGTTCAAAGCGGAATATTACAGCGCAAGTCAAAGGTATTGAGTAAAAAATTCATGGTGTGCGGCCCCGATGGTGAAATGGATGAGGTAAAAACAGAATGGTTTAACCAAAAGTGGTTTTATGACTTTCAAAACCTTGCATTGGATAGTATTTTTTGGGGCTTTAGTTTAGTTCAGTTTGGACCAATTGTAAACGATAAATACACAAGTATTGAGTTGGTGCCGCGTATTTATGTAGTGCCTGAGTTTAGCCTTGTTCGAGAGAATACAGCAACCGTAACTGATGGAAAACACTTTGATGAAGCACCTTACAATAATTGGTGTATAGGTGTTGGCGAAAAGAAAGATTTAGGGCTATTGATGTACCTTGCGCCTTATGTTATTTGGAAGAAAAACGCAATGGCAGCATGGGCGGAATTTGCTGAGGTGTTTGGTAGTCCGATAAGACTTGGAAAAACAGACGTTCGCGATGAGTTGACACGTAAAAATATGGAAAACATGCTTGCTAATATGGGCGTGGCTTCATGGGCTGTATTGGATTTAAACGATGAGGTCGAACTAATGCAAGCAAGTCGAACCGATGCCTACCAAGTGTTTGATAAGTTAGTAGAACGTTGCAATAGCGAAATAAGCAAGATTATCTTAGGGCAAACAGGCACAACCGATGAGAAAGCATACAGCGGAAGTGCCAGTGTGCATGAATCAGTTGCTGATATGATTGCAATGCAGGACACGTTAAAAATGAAGTTTGTTATTGAGGATCAGTTGGTGCCAATGATGATTAAAAACGGGTTCGACCTAAATGGATGCACATTCAAGTACGATGAAACCGAAAACGTATCAATATCAGAGCAAGCAAAGATTGACGCCTCATTTATGCCTTACGTAAAATTTGACAAGGAGTATTTAGAACATAAATACAATATTGAGTTAAGCGATGAGGAAATGGAAGTTGAAAAGGTTGCAAATAAATTAAAGAATTTGTATAAGTAATGTGCGGTTTCTGCAACATAGGTAAAGAAGTTGACCCACCTACACCGTTTGATGAAAACGATTTCAACCGTTTCTCAAATGATGTGTGGATTGGTGCGGTTACGCCTCAGCAGTTGCCGACTGGAATATATTTAAAAACAGCCTCTTATTTAAAAGATGGCATTGATTTAGCACCAGTTGTTGATGAGATACTTACACAAGACTTGTTGAATAATATCTACGTGTTTAGCGGTGCAAAAACATATCAACAAACAAAAGCGTTAACATCATTATTGGCTGTGCCGGGATATCAATCGAATTTCTACAAATTCAAAGAAGCTGCAGCACCGATATTTGAAATATACAATCAAGATTATTTACAAGCTGAATACCAAACCGCCAAAGCATCAGCACGCATGGCTTCGGATTGGAAGCGAATTGAAATGGATGCCGATGTATTGCCGTTGTTACAATATCAAACCGTTGGTGATGGTAGAGTAAGACCAACACACGCAGCATTGGATAACATAATAAGACCAGTTAATGATGCCTTTTGGAAACAGTACTACCCACCTAATGGATGGCGTTGTCGTTGTACCGTAATACAACTATCCGAGGGCGCATTAACTGACCTAAGTGAGTTTAACCCACCCGATGACGTGCCGCCTTTGTTTAGAATGAACGCGGGGCAGGATGGGTATGTGTTTAAGACTAAGGGCAAAGATAAACATCCTTATTTTGATATAGCACCGGAGGATAAAGCAAATGCGAAAGTTAATTGGGGATTACCGAAATTGTAATGGCAAGGAGTAACAAGTTCAATATGAAAGGCATGGAGAAGAAAGCGCGCAAAGCGTTGGAGGCCGCTATTGTTGATGTTGGTAATACAGCACGCGTGTTCTTTATTGATAACTTTAGGAAGCAAGGATTTGATGATAAAACAGTACAAAAGTGGCAGCCTAGAAAGCGCCAAACATACCGCACACGTACTGGCAAAGTAGTAGATGACCGCACACGTGCAACATTGGTAAAAACGGGCGATTTAAGGCGTTCTATTATCCGTAATCCTGCAAATCGTGCCGCGTTAACTGTTAAGATTAGCACTGATTTACCTTATGCTGCAATACATAACAATGGATTGGTTGGTAAGGCATTCGGCAAGCATAGTTTTAAGATGCCAAAGCGCCAATTTATAGGCGATAGTTACAACCTAAATGAGAAAGTAAAGAAAGTAATTATTAAACGATTAGATAACGTATTTAAGTAATGCAATTAGCAATTTATAATGCATTGAAAGCACGCATAAGCACGTTAACCGCGCTAAAGTATGTTGCACTTTGGAATAACCAATACGAGCGCGAAAGCGAGAACGTGGCTTTTGGGTATCCTAATTGCTTCATTGAGTTTGCCGATGCGCAGTATGTTGACAATTTGCAAGGACAGCAACGTGGAACAATGTTAATTAATCTTCATTTAGGTTTTGAAAGCTACAAAACAGAGGACACCGCAGTATTACAACTAAAGCAAGACTTAAACGAGTTAATACATGGTTGGTCAACCCCTTACAACAGCAGGTTTTTAAGAACAATGGAAATTCAAAGCAATGACCATCCGAATATCCAGGAGTTTATTATCAGCTACCGTATGCAAGGATTTGATTATTCAGCTATGAACGCACCGACTACAGAAGCATTAGTTGACACGTTAATCACAAACAACAGCCCACAAATCGACAACGATGTGGTAAGAACTGGTGCAATACCAGATGCGGTGGTATTGGCTACCGAGTTAGGTTACGAATTACTATCAGAATCAGGTTATCAACTTATAATACAACAATAAAATGGCAGAGCAAAAAATATCAGAATTACCAGCAGCAAGCGCGCTCGATGGAACTGAAAATGTAATAGTAAATCAAAACGGAACAACATCACTAACCGATGTGGATGCGATTGTAACTTATACACTTGCCGATGGTGTTAGTGGAACGTTTACGAGTGCCGACAATAAGACAATCACAGTAACTAACGGCTTAATAACAGCAATAGTGTAATGGCAAGGACAGTAGCACAAATAAAACAATCGATGTTGGATGCTAAGAATGCAGACCCAACATTGAGCGCGTTAACTTCAACAAGCCAAACCGCTAAATGGAACTTGTATTACTTCATTGTGGCATCATGTATTGCTATATTTGAGCAATTACAAGATTTGTTTAAGTCCGATTTAGAAACTATTGCAAGTACTGCAGCACCAAGTACACCACAATGGACTAGAAACAAGGTTTTGAAATTTCAAGCGGGTGACGTTGCTGAGTTAAACACGACTACATTTGTAATTGAGTACCCAACAGTAAACACTGCAAACCAAATATTAACTCGCTGCGCTGTAGTGACAGCACCGAATAGAACGGTGTTGATCAAGGTTGCTAAAAACGACCCACCCGAACCCGTTTCAGTTGGTGAGTTAGCCGAGTTGCAAAGTTATGTTGAAACATTTAACCCCGCAGGAATTGCATTTACATTAATCAACGAGGACAGCGATAAAATGGAGGTGGCCGCAACAATTTACTATAACGGTCAATATTCAGCAGTAGTGCAAACAAATGTTGAAGCCGCGTTGAATAACTACATGGCAAACTTGCCCTTTAACGGTGTTATAACCACTCAAGCGGTTGTTGATGCTATACAAGGCGCTGAGGGAGTTACAGGGTTGGCTTTAACACGAATATTAGTAAGACGCGACACCGTTGCTTATGGTGCAGGTGTTACACTTTACAACCTTGCAACAAGTGTTGATAGCGTGCAATATCAAACTTATGCGGGCTATGTGGTGGAGGAAACAACTGCATCACATACATTTGCTGATACTTTAACTTATATTGTGCAATAATGAGTTACATCATAAATACTGATGATTTCGCTGTAAATTTCTTACCACCTAAGAAACGGCTGCCTATATACAAAGCATGGGTTAAAACATTATTAAGCCCGTTGCAAGTATTATATGATACTGTTTTCGGTACGTTCAAAGATGGCAATAGTGCAGCGGATTACAGCAACGTAACGGCCTATGTTGTGGGTGATCAAGTAAAGTACACCGATAAAGCAATATATCAATGTTGGGTTGATAGCACAGGCAACCTCCCAACCGACACAGCGTATTGGTTTAAAATTCAAGATAAGTTTGTTGGTATTGAACCGCGCATGAAATACAACGCGCAACATTTACTATTTGAGTGGGCGTTAAATGAATGGTTTGGAACAACGTTTGTTAATACTCCAGGCAGTAGCGATATTTACATTGATGGAGGTGTTGCAGCAGGTAGTGCGTTTTACAGCGGATATACAACAACCGAGAGCAGTTTTTCAGTATACACCGATGCCGAAGCAACCGCGTTTATACAAGCAGAAGATTTGGCAACAGCGGGTTCAAACTTTACCATAAACGTGCCTATTGCTGTTGCTAACGCATTGACAAACGAAGCGCCTGACAGCGTGCCGAATATCAGCACAAACCGAGAAAATATTATTAGGCAAATAGCCGACCTGTACACCTATGCAGGAATTACTTACACTGTAGTTACTTATTAATTATGAAAAAAATAGACACCACACCAATTATAACAGGTAGCGCAATGCCTGTAAAGAGCGGAACATTATCACATTTGCAAGAGGCTTACCAAGAACCGTTGGCCGATATTATACAAACATTCCAAGCTAAAAACGATACTGAGGGCTATCCGAATTTCACAACGCCTGTAATATTGTACGGTTGCCGTTGGACTGGTCTTGGTGTAAGTCAAGGAGTGTTGATTTACGGTACCGAAATATACCGATGCCCAGCAGCTTTGATAACACTTGGTTTCGGTCAAGTAGTAATTGGAACCATTACAACAACTTATTTTACAGCAACCAATGCCGACCCTGTTATATTTAGCGATTCAACAAGCAACAACGTGCATGAGATACGTCAAATAGTGTGGTCAGCAGGAACAAGCGGGACAGGTGATTTTGATTTTGATGATTGTCAAATATTTGGCGAATGGACGCCCGTAACATATAGTTCAAGTTACTTAACCGCTCCAACAGGCAATTGGACTTTACCTGGTGGCGCAAGTGATTGGTCAGTTAAATGGAAACAAGAGGGGCGCACCATAAAAATTGATTTCTCATTAATCGATGGCAGCGTATCAGCAACACCAGCGTATTTGAAGCTATCGTTACCATTTAACGCAAACTTCAAAGAGGATTACCATGCTGTTTGTTACTATGCCAACGGAAATCAAACACCAACAGAGGGTGTGGCGCGAGTTGTGGCAGTTGGCGCAACAACAGATTTACAATTCTACCCTGCACAGGGCGGTAATTGGGCAAGCGATATTGGTACCGTTGATATACAAGGTCAAATTGTTGTCGAGTTGGATAAGTTTTAAAACCTATGCTTACTATAATGCTCTTGTAGTATTTCTTTGAGCAAATAAGATTCTTTGGTGCCAGTCCTTTCGACTTCATCAAAGAATTTCTTTTTTAATTCCCCTGTTAAATGGGCGGTAACGCGGGCTTTAGTAGCTTGTTTCTTTTCTTGAATATCGTTTTTAGGATTAGCCATATCAAATATTAGTTACTAAACAGCGTAAAATTAGTAACTTATTTGAATAATCAAATAAAAGTGTTACCATTTTTGCATTATGAAAATCACAAACCTATCTAACGATGTTGCAACGATACTTATTTATAAGCATATTGGTGACTTGGATGGCATGGGTATGGGCGTAAATGGTTCTTGGATAGCAGAGGATATTCAGATGCTTAATGAAATGTATAAGGACCAAGTAAGCACAATTAACATTCGCATCAATTCAATTGGTGGTTCGGTTGCTGATGGTCTTAGCATTGTGAGCGCAATACTTAACAGTGAAATTCCATGTAACACGTACATTGATGGAATGGCTTATTCAATGGCGGGTGTAATTGCAATTTGTGGCAATAAAAAATACATGGCCGATTACGGCACGTTTATGATGCACAATGCAAACGGTGGCAGCGATGAAGAAGTGTTGAATTTAATTACAAATTCATTAGCTAAGATATTCGAGCGCAATACAAATCTTACATTGGATAAATGCAAGGATTTGATGTCAAAAGAAACATGGATGAGTGCCGATGAATGCCTTAATTTAGGTATTGTTGATGAAATTGTTCAAACTAAAAAAGTAAAACCAGCGATGAATGCAACGTTAAATGAGTTGCACGCTATCTACAATAAAGTAATAACCAAAAAAGAAAACAAAATGAATAAATTAACTGATTTATTGAAGCTATCTAACGAGGCAAGCGAGGAAGCTATCATCGAAGCCGTTAACGCTAAAGATAAACGAATTGCTGAATTGGAAGCAAACATCGAAGCACAAAATGCTGAATTAAAAGCATTAAAAGATGCTAACGATGCCGCGATTCAAACAGAACGTGTTGAAATCGTTACCAATGCTGTTGACGAGGGCAAGATTCCTGCTGTTAGTAAAGAAATTTATTTGACAAGCAACAAGTCAAACGCTGAGTTAAAAGAGGCTATCAGTAAATTGAAACCTGCTTACACTCCAATATTCGACAATAAAGCTGTTCAAAATACTGCGCCTGCAGGTCGTGAAAAATGGACTTTTAACGATTGGAGCAAAAACGATCCTAAAGGATTAGCTGAGATGCAAAATAACGACCCGACAACATTTAACAATTTGTTGAGTGGTTTACCATCACAGTTGAGCCCAATGTACAACGAAGCAACCGATAAAAGATTCTAAGCATGGAAGCGATTTGGAACTCAAACCCCGATGTAAAGTTATTGTATTGCTTTGAAGATGGCAATTGTTTTGCCAAACATGGTGATGCTTTAAGTTACAAAAAGGAAAGTCAAAAGGATTTCACAGTAGTTGAAAGACCAAAAGAAGAAGAAAAACAACCAACTAAACCAAATAAAAAATAACAATGGCAACAATTAATTCACCATTTGGCGCTGCTGGCACAATTTCAATTGAGGCCACAGGTACAACAGCCGCCACAATTAGCAATCAAGTTACTTATGTATCTTCATTGCCTACCTTAACAGGTAACGCAACACTTAACCTTACAATAGGTAGTGAAGTGAAAGCAGGCGCAATGCTTCACTTAAAAGTAAAAACAACCGCAACTGAAACCTTTACAATGGGTACTGGTATCGATGGACCTACCGTAATAGGTGTGGCAGGTAAAACTTGGACTCAATCATTTTGGTATGATGGTACTACATTTTTACCATGCGGAGCAAAAATTCAAATTGATTAATAACCACTAACACACAAATAAGAAATGACACTAATAAAAGAAATTTGGGTAGCTGACGTACAAGAAGCGTTAAACAGAAACGCTGATTTTCTACCTTACTCAATAGACGATTCAGCGTATATCGCTTTTGGAACCGTACACATTCCTCAATCAGGTAGCAACCCAACGGTGGTTAAAAACCCTGCAACATTCCCGCTTGCAATTAGCGAAAGAACCGACACAGACCGCACTTATTCATTGAATCAGTTTGCTTTAGAGCCAACTTTGATTACAAACTTGGATGAGTTGCAAATCAGTTATGACAAACGTCAATCTGTGCTTGGTCAACAAATCACTACCTTAACACAAAGAATTGGTGATGAGGTTGCTATTACGTGGACTGCAACTGGTGCTGCTAATTTACGTGACACAACTGGTTCAGCTTCTGGGTCTGCTTTAGCTCCTGGAGCGACAGGAACTCGTAAAGCTGTAACACTTGCCGATATTGCATGGTTAGCGCAAAAACTTGACATGGATAATGTGCCACGTGGCGGCAGAAAGTTGTTAATGTCAACTGGTATGTTTTGGCAATTAATGGAAATTAGCGATGTATTACGTGCATCATATAATGGTTTCCAAAATCAAGGTAACGTATTACAAACAGGAACCGTTGCTCAATTGTTTAATTTTGACATTATGATCAGACCAGTAGTATCTGTGTTTGCTGATGGTGCTACATCACCAAAAGCATACGGTGCTGCAACTGCAACAACTGACAACCTCGCTTGTATTGCTTTCCATACTTCAACTGTAAGACGTGCATTAGGTTCAATGACACCATTATATGATGCAGGTTCAAACGGTAACGGTAAGCCTGAGTATTTAGGTTCTATCTTCAACATGGAAGTAATGTTAGGTTCAACTATTGGCCGTACAGACATGAAAGGTGTTGCTGCCTTAGTTCAAGATTGGGTATCTTAATAAATAAAACGTTTAACAACCAAAAAAGCCTACCCGCTATTATGTAGGTAGGCTTTTTTTAATACCAAAAAATAAATGGCATTACCAAATATAAACTTTGTCAAAAGCACAAGCGGATTAGGTAGAGCATTACCTGGTACAGATTATGTTTCGGGTTATATTCACTATTACGCAAGTGGTGCTACATTGCCAAGCGGGTTTACATCAAGCGATAGAATTAAAAAAATATTCTCTGTTGCCGATGCTGAATCGCTTGGAATTACCGATACTCATTTAGGTGAAACCGCTGCCGTTGCAAAAATGGTAGTTGGTGGAACTCCTGCCGTTGGTGATACTGTTAAAATCACTTACACAGGAATATTAGGCGTTGAAACTGTATTATCTACTTACACAATGGTAACAGCCGATGTTGTAAGTACAACAACCGCAGCCGCAGCATTAGCTGCAGCAATTAACGCAGGAACACAAACGCATGGATTCAGTGCAACAAACAGCACTGCTTCATTATTGATCACAACCAAAAGCGGTGAGGGTATTTTCCCAAATAGCGGCACCCCTTACGCGTCAACAATTACAGGCGGCACAACAGGAACATGGACTCAACCAACAGGTAGCGGTTCAACTGTTTTAGGTGTTGCAAGTTGGATTGATACATTACATTATCACATTAGCGAGTATTTCAGAATACAACCTAAAGGCGAATTGTATGTTGGATTGTATGTTGAAGAATCAAGCACATACACATTCAGCGATATTACAACAATGCAAAACTTTGCAGGTGGCGCAATTAAGCAATTAGCCGTGTTTGAAAAAAACGTAGCATTTAGCGCGGCACAATGTGCAGCACTACAAGCTATTGCAACTGCTAATGAAGCGGTTTATAAGCCAATGCAGATTATGTTGAATGCTGAAATCAGCGCAACAGCAAGTGTGGCATCATTGGCAGACTTATCAACACAAACAGCGCCAAACGTATCTGTTTGTATTGCACAAGATGGTGCTGCTGATGGTTATTACATTTACAAAGCTACTGGCAAATCAGTTGGGGCAATAGGTGCAATGCTTGGTGCAGTGTCATTAGCTGTTGTTAGTGAATCAATTGCATGGGTTGGTAAATTCAACATGGCATTAGGTACCGAATTAGATACGATTGCATTTAGCAACGGTCAATTCTATACCGCGCTTGCTGATAGCCAATTCGAAAGCCTCAACAACTACTCTTACACGTTTTTACGTAAATTAACAGGTATTGCAGGGTCTTATTGGTCAGACAGCAAAACAACTGTAACGCCAACAAGCGACTATGCAACAATCGAAAATAATCGCGTATATCAAAAGATTACGCGCGTTGTTCGTGCTAATATGTTGCCTGCTTTATCATCACCGTTAAAGGTTAACGCTGATGGAACATTAACAGCCGCAACAATTGGTTACTTTGAAACGTTGGCCAACAATCCATTGGTACAAATGGAGGCCGATGGTGAGTTATCAGCACATAAAATAATTATTAATCCAGCCCAAGACGTACTTGCTACAAGCACCTTAGAACTTACATTGCAAAATGTACCGTTAGGAGTTGCGCGTATAATCAAAGTTAACGTGGGCTTTGTAAAATCAGTATAAAATATGGCAGCAAATGGATTACCGTTAATCAACGGAAAAGCGTATGAGTTTGCAGATATTACATGCATCATACTTGGTTCACCTATTTTTGGCGTTACTGCTATCGAATACGGTGAAGAAGATAATATCACAAATGTGTATGCAACGGGCCGCTATCCTGTGGCGCGTGGTTACGGACAAATCGAACCAAGCGCGAAGATTACAATACTAATGAACGAGGTTATGAATATTGTATCAGCGGCACCAAATGGGCGCATACAGGATATCCCTGAGTTTGATATCATTGTTACTTACACAGATGCTAATTTGATACCAGTAGTGCATAAAATACGCAATTGCAGGTTTAAGAAGAACATGATAGGAACACAAACGGGTGATACTGAAATTCCTATCGAAATTGATTTAGTAATTTCTCACATTGAATGGAATTAATTTGTAAATTTGCGCAAACCAAATCACAAATAAAATGACAAACATTGAAGAAATTAAATCGAAGTATCCAGGTGTTGAAATTTACACATTAAAGGTAAACAACTCAAAAGGCGAACCAGTTAGCGTAATGTTGCGCGAAATGGATAGACTTGCATATCAAACCGTAAGTAAGTTAATTGCTAAAGATGAATTGCAGGGTGTTGAATCGTTCTTAAAGCAATTGTGTGTTGATGGTGATGTAAATGCTATTATTAGCGATTTTAAAGCATTAAGAAGTGCTGCAATGACTATTCTTCCAATGCTAAAGGCCGAAGAAGGTGAATTAAAAAAAAATTAGATTCGGCACGTGAGTTATTGATAACGGATGAGTTTGCACGTCAAAATGCGCTCATCCGTTTTTATTACCACATAGACCCAAATACATTAAGCTATGATGATTGGGCTAAGTCAATTGAAGAGATTATGTGGGTGCTAAAGTTTAACGGTACAATCCAAGAAAAGAAAAATGGCAAACAATAGTGTAGAATATTTACTATCGCTCAAAGATAAGTTTAGTACTGGCATTAGGTCGGCAACGGTTGAAACTGAAAAACTAAATGCCGAAATGGGCATTGCTCAAAAATCGGCTTTGAGTTTAGGTTCTGCTATTGCAGCTATTGGTGCAGGAGTTATTGCGCGCGAAATAGTAAACACAACAACAGCCATACAAGGTTTGCAAAATCAATTAAACTTTGCGAGCGGATCAGCGCAAAGAGGCGCGCAAGATTTTCAATATTTGCGTGAAGTGTCCGATAAAATGGGATTGGATTTTCAAACGGCTTCAACTGCGTTTGCAAAATTTAGCGGTGCAGCACGTGGCACATCATTGGAGGGTCAAAAAGTAAGAGATATATTTGAGGGCGTTGGTATGGCTTCAACTGTTATGCATTTATCGGCCTATGAAGCAGAGGGAGCATTCAGAGCATTGGAACAAATGCTATCTAAAGGCAAAGTAAGTGCTGAGGAATTACGCGGGCAATTAGGTGAGCGTATTCCAGGCGCGTTTCAGATTGCAGCGCGTGCCATGAATATGACCACATCTGAATTAGATAAATTTATGGCCGATGGTAAATTAATGAGTGAAGAATTTTTACCTAAATTTGCAGCACAACTTAAAACAGAATTTGCGGGAGGTATGAATGCGGCAGGAGAAAGCCTGCAATCTAATTTAAACCGAATGAATAACGCATTTTTAGAGTTAAAATACACAGTAGGCGAATTATTCATGCCAGTAATACAAGGCGCAATTAGTTTTTTAACCGACTTAACTAAGTTTGTTAAGGAAAACATACCATTGATAAGCGGATTAGCAGGTGCGTTTTTCACATTGGCATCGGCAGTATTACTATACAACACTTATATGAAAGTGGCTGCAATTTGGTCAAGCGTTAAGTTTGTTTATGGCATTTGGTCACTTGCAGCAGCATTAGAGGGCGTAACAGTTGCGCAATGGTTACTAAACACAGCAACAGCATTTTTTGCGGGGCTTAGTGGTATTGGAGTGTTTGCAGTAGCAGCAGCTGGAGCAGCAGCTTTAGCCGTTGGTATTTACGCGGCCAATGCAGCGCAAAATAAATTGAACGACTCAATGGCGGCACAACCTGGCGCAGCAACAGCAGCAATGAAGCCAATTGCAACTAAAACAACGGGCGCACCAACCGCAACAACATCACAAACCAAAGGCGGCACATCAACCAACGTGGTAGAAAGCAGAGGTGTTACGAATTTTAATATTGATATTAACAAATTGGTGGAAAACATTAATATAAAAGCAGCCGATGTGAAAGAAAGCACTGTGCAAATAAAAGAACAGATTGCGCAAGCGCTTATTGAGGCAGTTAATGATTTTCAAC
>JACCDR011856332.1_pt1 | contig 18506 bp, 36 predicted proteins | sample 7446431 | NCBI WGS metagenome assembly JACCDR01 (sample SAMN15323443, study PRJNA562643) | freshwater metagenome | isolation source: river surface water | place: USA:Blue River Watershed | collected 2017-08-17
ACCGGTGGGAAGGTGAAGGCGGACTAGTGTACGACCTGACTCATAGAGAAAAGCTCATGAGAATGCTTCGTCAGGCCGGTATTCGTTTTGAAGAAGATACATTTGGAGAGGAAGGAACAGGCAACGACATCACTGTTTATCCAAGCAACGAGGAGAGAGTTTACTTTTCTTTCACTCCTGATGGATTTCTCAGTGGTATAGATGTCTTTTATTCATGAAGATATTTTACGATACAGAATTTTTTGAGTGCGGACCAAAGCAGCCTATCAGGTTCATCAGTCTTGGCGCGGTACGTGATGATGGTAACGAGCTGTACCTCATCACCAACAACCTCTATACGCTCAACAGAGCAAATCAGAATCCATGGCTGGCGGAGAACGTCATCAAGCATTTGCCGGTAAAGCAGAAGGACGATGGAAGGCTTGCTTGGGACACTCAGCACGCTGACTATCATCGAGTTCTGCCGAACGAAGTGATAGCTGGACTATGGAGAGACTTCGTTATTGACTACGACCACGAGTCAGAGTTTGACAAGCCTGAGCTGTGGGCATACTATGGAGCCTACGACCACGTAGTCATCAGTCAGCTCTTTGGCAAGATGATTGACTTGCCAGATGACCATCCGAAGTATACGATGGACATCAAGCAACGCTGGTACAACGAAGGCAAGCCGGGGCTACCAGAGCAAGAAGCCAATGCTCACAGAGCACTTGACGACGCCCGGTGGAACAAGCTAGCATATGAGTATCTTGATGAGTACGCCAACAGGTGACTCATCTATGGGAGTGACCGGTTTCGACTGGCGTGGATGATTGTAGTTTGCAGCCTGACATTGAGGATATGTCATTAAAAAGCCTCAACCCTATAAATGCCAACTCTAAGTTCGCATTCGCTCTTGCTGCCTGACGGTAGCTGAGCGGGGCTAGTGGGCGGCCTGGCAACAGAATAGCCCACCACAAACTTTCTTGTAACACCCCTTGACACATGGCTGTGTATAGACTACTGTTTGAAACGTCAGGACGGGGGTTCGATTCCCCCCACTTCCACTGGAGGAATAATGCCTAAATGGATGAGGTTCAAGTCAACTGGTGATTATCCGTTTCATCAGCGAGTCCTCTCGTCATACGAAAACGGTTTCGATGAGGGCCCGGTGGCTAAGTTTACTGCCTTCGTCATTGCTGTTATTGTCATAGTACTGGGAATGGTAGTCTTTATCATCCCACTACTTATCTGGTTTGCAATCAGGGACGGAGTGAAGAAGCTCTTTGGACTACGAAACACTGATGACAAAGTGGATGGAAGCAATCCGCAGGATTAAGCAAGGTTGACACAGGACAAGACATCAAGTACAGTTGTACGATATGTGAGCCTACCGACCTATTAAGAGGAGATTCGTTTCCTCGAAAAGAAAGAAAGCTCAAGAACAACTGAATAGGACAAAATTAGGATTCCCGATGAATACCTAGTTGCGTAGGCTCCACTAACATTGGAGTTGTATGTATAAGTCAGCGATAGCTGCGATAATGGTCGCCTCTGCAATTGTGGTGGCAACGCCCGGCACGTCAGAGGCAGCAACATTGAAGTCAAAGGCCCTTACTGTGGCAAAGGCACAGAAGGGAGATAGGTACCAATATGGTGCGGCAGGACCAAACGCTTTCGATTGTTCTGGTCTGACCTACTATTCATACAAGAAGGCTGGCAAGACAATCAAGCGCGTGGCTAACGACCAGTACAATGCCTCAAAGAAGATTTCTTCAGGCAGTGTACAGGCTGGAGACCTTGTGTTCTTCAAGAAGAGTTCGGGCGCAAAGGTCTTTCACATGGGTATTGTGTCTCGTAAGGGATACATGATTCATGCAAACGCTGGCGGTTACTATGGCAAGAAGGTAATCGAAGAGAAGATTGCGCCATACTGGGACAAGAATTACATTACCCTGTATGGCTCTGTAAAGTAGGAGTGAAAATGGCTCGTGAGTACAAGATTTGGGTTGACGATGAGCGACCCGCACCAGACGAAACATGGACGAGGATGAAGAACAGTACTGTTGCTGTTCTCCTGCTCAAGGCACTGAAGCGTCGTGGTCTTGTACCACGGGCCATTTCTCTTGACCATGACCTTGGCTTGTCCAAGGCAACAGGTCTTGAGGATACGACTCGTCCTGTGGTACTGTGGATGTGTGAGAACGACTTCTGGCCTACAGAGGTCTACGTTCATAGCATGAACCCAATCGGCCGAGAATGGCTTGAGGGTATGGTAAATCGCTACGGACCAGGAGTGTCCCGATGAGAATGTATGAGCCCGACGAGTGGACTCTTGAAATGGCGCTTGGTAGGGCCATGGACAACGACCAGTTGACCTTCGGTGAAGTGACTGCTATCCTTCTGATTGTTGAAGGACAGAAGCCGTGGAACAACAATCCCGGCGTGTTCAGGGACTTTGAGCCAAGGGAGTAAGATGCGCACCAGGACGATTGTAAAGCCGGTCGCTGAGCTGACTCCACAAGAGTACAGAAAATGCTATAGTCTGAACCTGAGATGGGGCGGCTATATGCAAGAAGAACTTATGTTCGCTCGTCGTGGACAGCGAAACAAAGCCAGTGCGGTGATGATTTTCGATGAAGATGAACGTCTCATCGCCTGGTCCCTTGTGTATGAAAAGTCTGAGGGTCAGATGGTAGCTCACTACTACACCCGAAGGGCTTGCAGACGACAGGGGTTCGGTGATAAGCTGATGAAGCAAGTTCAGCGAATCGCCCCGAAACCAACCGTTGTGCCTGGTGAAGACATCATGAGCCAGCGGTTCTTCTCAAAACACCAAGACAATCTGACGTTCGGTAACGTCTACGCTCTTTATGGAGGATAATTAAATGACCACCAAGGTTAAGGCTTTCGAGCTTCGCAAGACCGACAAGGACAACACCTTCAACCTGTACGTTCAGGGTCGATGGGTTGGTCTGGTCGAGACCAGCAAGGCCGCGAACCGTAAGACCAATTTCCGCCTGCACGGTGGACGTGGTAACTGGGAGGACGTTGTTGGTACTAAGAAGGACTTCGAGACCTTCGCCAAGGAGCGTTTTTCCAAGTAATGTCTAGGCCCGAAAGGGTCAATGTTACGTAGCTTAATTGGCAAAGCTGTCCAAGGCCATGGACGATATGGGTTCAAATCCCATCGTAACAGCAATATCTATTAGACTTCATAATCTCTCCCCTGCTATACTGTAGGAGCCTAATCCATCAGAGGCAGGAGGATTGATTAAATGGATTTTGTAGAACATCTGGGCTACCAATACCTTACTGACCTTCTGACGGAAATCCGCGTAGGCCAGCAGGGATTGGAGGAAAGAATGGCAGACCTAACAACTGAGGTTGCAAACCTCCGTGAGGCAGTAAGCGGTGTTAGCGCACGTGTAGATGCTCTTGTTGGACCACTAACGGACGCCGTTAGAGAGGCACAGGATGCACTAGCAGCCGAGCGTGAAGCAGCAGCGAACCTTGCAGCAGCAGAAGATGCTGAAGACGTTGCGCAGAACCAGGCTCTAGCAGATGCACAGGCCGCTACAGATGCAGCTCTAGCTAATGCTCAGCAGGCAGCCGACGAAATCAGTGTAGAAACTGCTCGTCTAAACCAGGTTGCTCAGCCAGAGCAGCCAACAGAGCCACCAGTCGAAGGCTAATATTCGGCTATTGACAACCAGCTTAGCTACATGTTAGGCTGGTTGTCTCATGTCGGGGAAGTTCTTGTGGTAAGAACAGTCCCTATCTTGTGGATATACAGTGTGCACGCTGTATTGACACCTCCTAGTAGCGCTGCTAGGATGAAATAGGGAAAGGTTGCAGGTTCGAATCCTGCCCCCGACACTTAAGGAATAAAATGGACTGTGTTTTTTGTCAGATTGTTGCTGGAAAAAGCCCGGCGACGGTGGTGAGAAGATTCAGCAATGCAATCATCATCAAGCCTCTGCAACCAGTAACAGAAGGACATGCACTTGTCATTCCACACAAGCATGTATCTGACTACACTGAAGACATGAACGTAACTGCCTTGACAGCGTCAGCAGCATCAGCGTATGCTAGAGACCTCAAGACAGATTCAAACCTTATTACATCTGCTGGAAGAATCGCCACTCAGAGCGTATTCCATCTTCACATGCATGTCGTTCCACGACGCAAGAATGATGGACTGAAACTTCCATGGTCAGGACAGAATTTTAAGTGACTATCAATTCGAAGAGTGGAAGGAGCGTAATGATTTACGACCCTGGTTAGTGTAACTACACTAATTGAAGGAGTGAATTATTATGGCAACTGGCAAGGAGCGCGGCTACAAGGACTGGAAGCTTTCCAAGAACTTCAAGCGTAGCGCTCGTAACTTTACCGAACCGGACAAGATTACTCGCAACACTCGCAAGAACACTCGTAAGTGGTGCAAGGGTAAGGAGGGCCGCAAGCACACGCTGGCCCTCTACAACAAGTACACTTGGACCCACAACTACAAGTGTCTTGTTTGCGGTAAGGAGTTCTGGGGTAAGTTGAACCGAGACGAATTCGATTTCGTTCTCAAGCGCTGGGAGGATGTGAACTAAAATTGGCCGGTAACAAGAACAGCCGTAAGAAGTGGCTCTGTCTGGATTGTGGTATAGACACAGGCAAGGCAGGCGAGCACTTCTTTCTCAAGATGGATGTCTGGTCCTTGACAGGACTTGGGCATGAAGGTATGCTCTGTGTGGAGCACGTTGAGAAGCGAATCGGCAGGCGTCTTGTTCCGGCCGATTTTACTTCTGCTTACATCAACCGCTTGAACAACGGCTTCAAGTCTGCTAGGCTGGTCTCACGAATCAAGGGTAACTAACGGGAGCTTTGATGAAGCTGTTCCACATTCCAAACCTTTTGAGGATGGAAGAGGTCCAGAATGTTTTGAGAGGGTCGATACTCAGTATCGATGATTTTCTAAACATTCCCGGCATAGACGAAGAAATTGACAAGTGCGGTAGTGCAGAAGACTTTCTCGCGCTGCTCGAATCCAAGCGATAAACTATAGGAGGACCGATGAAGTTCACCGAGATTTTTTCCAAGGACTTGCTTGACCAGATGGTCAATGAGGGATACGTCCGGGTTCAGACTCATCCGGTCCTCCCTTTCCGTATTCTCAACTATTCAGAGTCTGCTCAGTTCCACGGTAAGTGGAACGCTTGCACGCTTGCGTGTCGTGGCCTTATCGTGGACGACCAGGACAATGTGATTGCTCGTCCCTTCGAGAAGTTCTTCAACCTGGGAGACTCCCACTCTGCTCAGATGGACTGGGATGCTCCTGTTGAGGTGACGGACAAGAAGGACGGCTCAATGGGCATCCTTTACTCAACGATTGTTGACCCTGCGTACCATGGAGCCGCATCTACGGATGGCTACTGGTACAGCATTGCTACTCGTGGCAGCTTTCAGTCAGACCAGGCAATCCATGCAACAAAGCTGTGGCTTGACCGTTACCGTCACGTCAAGGTTCACGATGGATTCACGTTCATCTTTGAGATTGTTTACCCTGAGAACCGAATCGTGCTCGACTATGGAGACATGGACGACCTGATTCTTCTTGGCGCGGTAGACAAGCGACACGGCTTTGTGTACGGTCCTAACGAGGCAGCTCCATTGCTTATTGGCTTCGATGGTCCTCGTACCGAGGTGTTTAACTACAATTCTCTACGTGAGGCTGCTGGTGCCCAGTATCGCAGCAACGCAGAGGGTCTTGTAGTACGCTCTGGTAGGAAGATGGTCAAGGTCAAGCAGGCTGACTATGTAGAGTTGCACCGACTGATTTCAATGCTTTCCGAGCGCTCTGTATGGAGCCAGCTCGCTGAGGGCAAGACGATTCTGGAGATTTGTGAGGCTCTGCCTGACGAGTTTCATCAGTTCGTCAAGGATGTCGGTGGAGAGCTTCTTCGGAAGTTTCGAGACATGGAGATTCTTGCCTGGGACAACTACAATGCAATAATCGAGACGCTTCCGAAGGACTTCACTCGACGTGATTTCGCAATGGAGGCCAACAAGGTTGATTACTTCCGTAGCCATATGTTCATGCTGCTTGACGGCAAGAGCATCGATGAGCTAATCTGGAAGCAGTTGAAGCCAGAGGCTAAGAAGGAGGATGGCTACCCGACTGGGTAGCCTCCCAACTAACAAGGAGAAATAAAAATAATGTCTGACACTGCTCGTACTGCCGATGAGGCTGTTTCAAACGTAAAGCTTATCGGCATGGCCGTTTGGGCCTGGCTGTCTACCCATCCTACGGTTCTTGCCGTCGCTTCATTCCTTACTGGTTTTACCATCGGTTAAACCATGAGGAATGTATTTCGGGCGGCAGCGCAGAAGGCTGTCAGAGAAGGTATTTGCACGCCTGCTATAGGGTGTGGACAACCAATCAGAGAGGAAGACTTCACAGATGATGTCTCTCGCAGAGAGGCCAAAATCTCAGGTCTTTGTCAATCATGTCAGAATAGGGTGTATGCCGACGACCCCGAAGATGGGTGAAGAGGCTTTCAAATGTATGGATTGTGGGCAACCATATCCAAACCATGCGACAACCTGTCCGTGGCATCCTGACAATCTGAAGTAGCATCGGGCCCTTCGGGGCCCTTTGTTGCGTCTAGGGGTTGACACGGCTTGAACCATCTACTAGAGTAGAGCTAACAACAACGAAGGGAAACAACATGGCACAGCTTCTCATCCTCCGGGGCGTTCCGGGATGCGGAAAGTCCACTTTTGCTCACCAGTGGCTCAAGGAAGGTGAGCGTCGTGCCCGTGTAAACCGTGATGACATTCGCATGCAGTTCTTCGGCAAGGAGACTGGTGTGGATGAGGACATGGTTACCAAGATTGAGCACATGCAGGTTGACAGTCTGCTCAAGGCTGGGTACTCTGTGGTTGTCGATGACACGAACATTCGTCACAAGTACATCACAGCTTTCGTAAAGATTGCTGCGAAGTACAACGCATCAGTTGCTGTCAAGCAGTTTGATGTTGACCTCAAGACGGCAATTGCTCGGAATGCGATTCGCGCTTCGCAGGGTGGTCGTGACGTTCCTGAGCACATCATTGAGAAGATGCACAAGTCTCTCAAGTCTTCTGGTCGCTACACCGAAAAGCACATTGCTGACGCGTGGGGACAGAGTCAGTCTGTTAAGCCCTACATTCGCCCGGAAGGTGCAGAGAAGGGCTACCTCTTTGACATCGACGGTACTCTTGCTAGCATGTCTGACAGGTCTCCGTTCGAATGGTCTCGTGTTGGTGAAGACGGCCCTCGTGAGTCGGTAATTTTGACGGCTCAGGCTCACGCCAAGGCTGGCTACAAGATTATCGTTGTGAGTGGTCGTGATGGTAGCTGCCGTGAAGAAACAATTGCTTGGCTAGAGCTGCACGGCATTCCTTACTCTGAGCTGCACATGCGTGCTGAGGGTGACATGCGCAAGGACAGCATTGTCAAGCAAGAGCTGTTCGACCGACACATTCGATTCGTCTACAATGTCATTGCCGTCTACGACGACCGTGACCAGGTGGTTGACATGTGGCGTGCGATGGGCGTAGACTGCTTCCAGGTCGCACCGGGAAACTTCTAAGGAGAATCATGGACCTGACCGTAGGTAAGCTTCGAGAAATGCTTGAGGGCGTCTCTGATGACATGGTGGTAGTCGGCTGGTCCGACTACTGGCCTGGCAACGCAAGCGTTGAAAGTAGTGGTGTTCAGACTGGCGTCCACGATGACTCCGACAAGACTGAATACTTCGTGATTAATGGGATGGCCTAACATGATGTCAATCAAGGACCTTTTTGAGCGCGCTGAGGATAATTTGAAGCGTGCCGAGGCTTATCACACACACAACGATACGCGTGAAGCGTATGCTAGGATTGGTGACGCTTACACTCGTCTTGCTGAGGCGAGGATGAAGGCTATGAAGGATGGATTCAGCTAACAAAGGGGCTTCGGCCCCTTTGTTCTATTGGAGAAACAATGTTTGAGCTAATTGGTTTGATTGCAGTAACAGCCGTTTTTGGTTTTTTCGCCTGGGGTTTTGTTGGGATGGCCTTCATCCCTGCTGACTTCCCAGCTTGGCAACGATTGCTGTTTGTTGCCATCGGTGCTGCGATTGTGGTAGGGTGGTTCTTGTTGGTGGGGCCGCACATCACGTTCAGCATCCACTGACGAGCCTCTTGACAGCCAACGAGCAACACGATAGAGTAGTACCAACAACAACGACGAAGGGTCGAAAAATGAAGAACACGCTCATCCCGTCCGCTCTTGCCGTTACCGTTGTCGGGGCTCTGGTCCTGACTGGATGTGGTGACAAGCCGAGCGACGACTTCGATAAGCGTTGTAAGAAGGCGCACGGCAAGGTTGTTCGAGAGAATGACTTTGAGGGCGAGACGCTGGGAATGGCTCCGATGGCCTTCTCTGCTGGCAAGGGCGGGGGTAGCGGTAGTCGTGGTGGCTCCCGAAGCTCTGGTTCTGGCTCCAGCGATGGTGGCGGCCTGCTTGGTGGCCTCTTTGGTGGAGACGGTGACAACAAGAAGTCCAAGCCGAAGTCGAAGACTCCTTCTTCTAAGAAGAATGATGGCTGGAAGCTGGCCGATGGCTCTAAGGGCTCCAAGAAGCCCAAGGGCAAGAAGTCTAAGAGCGACGACAACGACTTCCTGTGTGTCAAGAACGACACGGTTCTGTTCGAGGAGGACGAGTAAAATATGGGAATCATGGATGCACTGAGTGGTGTGGGCAATCCAATAAGTGCAACCTCTCGCGCCGGGCGAAAGATGGAGAAGGAGGCATTGCGATGGGCTTTCAATCGTTGCAAGCTGCACACTCCGTATTACGTTCGAGCTGAGATTCACCCTCGGCATAAGGCAACTTATGCTGACACGAATCCTGATGGATATGTGTACTTCGAGTACATCTTCGTGAAGAAGACCATGATTCACAAGATTCCTGTCACCGCCCATGGTGCAAGAGCAAACCAGATTTACTACTACCATGGTGGTGAAATCAGCGAGAAGCGTCCGAAGAACTATCTCACGAATAAGCAGCTCAAGCAGCTTGAGGACCGCATCATTCGTGAGACGAGCGGATTTACCTTCGACTGATGGCAAATAAATACAAAGAGAAAGACCGTGTCGAATTCATACGCGGCCGATATGACGGTCGTAAGGGCACGGTCAAGTTCGTAACGGCTCATGGCTTTCTCCTGGTTGACCTGGGTGATGGCAGTGATGTATACTGTAAGCCTGAAGACGTTAAGCCTGCGTAAGCAGGCACCATGCGCCCATGGTGGAATGGCAGACACACTAGGCTGAGACCCTAGGCTCGAATGAGCGTCCGAGTTCGATTCTCGGTGGGCGTACGTGAAAATGGGAAGCAGGATTCAAGTCAAGTATTTCGTTGACACGAAGACCATGACTGACTATTCTGGTCGAAAGGGTCAGGCTCTTACAAAAGAGCGTGGCGGCAAATGGGGAGTGAGAATTGATGGTCGAAGTGGCCCCAATCTCGTCATCCCGGAGAATCAGCTAAAGGAAATTCCCTGGAACGAAGGAGAATAAATGCCTGACATGCCTTACATGGAGCGAGTCGGACGACAGTTCGTTTCTGACATGAATGAGGTTCTTACTGGTATCGACCGAATCAATTCTCTTCGGGCGGTAGCCAAGCCAGCGAACCGTGAAAAGGCTGACAAGTATCTCAAGCTGTACACCGAGCAGAACCTTCCGCCAAAGACTATGGCGGAGTGGCGAGTGCTTCGAGATGGAATGATTAAAAGGCTTCGAGGGTGAAGCCCCAAGCCCGCTTAGCTCAATGGTAGAGCGCCTGCTCGACACGCAGGAGACATGAGTTCAATTCTCTTAGTGGGTACTCCCAACAAGAAAGAAGCGAGATGTTCGACAGTAACAGCGTCAAAGTAGGAGTTCTTTTCCTTCTTGGATTCCTTGGCTTCGTATTCGCTGTGGTAGGCGGAATCGTTGCTGACGAATACATGGAAGGCCAGCAGGTCAACAACTGTATTTCGGCTGGTAAGATTTGGGCTGAAGAGACTTGCGTCAACAACATCAATGAGCTACGATATGTAGACAACGACTGATTCGTCAGTCCCTGGGAGTTAGCCAACGGATAGGCAAATGGTCTCCAAAACCATTCAAAAGAAGGTTCGACTCCTTCAACTCCTGCGTATGATACACTTACACTATGCAGACATGTCGTAAGTGTAAAGTAGAAAAGGCTCTAGAAGCCTTTCATAGAAGCAAACAATACAAGAGCGGTTATAGAACAATCTGTAAGCTATGTGCTAAGATAGAGCATGGCGCATGGAGAGCAATTCCAGGCAACGTACGCAAAGAAAAGATTGCTGCACATGGTCTAACGGTTGCTCGCTATAACGAAATTCTTGAATCACAAAATCTTAGATGTGCAATATGTAAGATTCCTCAAGAGGGTCTTCCGACATTCAGTATCGACCATGACCACGTATGTTGTCCAGGTAAGTTTTCATGTGGCAAGTGCGTCAGAGGATTGCTTTGCATGCAATGTAATACAGGCATCGGCAATTTGCGAGAGAGCGTGGAGATTATGAATGCTGCGATTGCATATCTTGAAAAGCGCGCGGTGGTGTAAGTAGAGACTGGCATGTTAGTATATCTGCTATTGACGGCAATTGATAGCAGAGGGAACACATGCAGAATGACTCTAAACCTATTTGCCGATAGGAAAGCACTCCTCCCTCATAAGGAGGCGGTCCGGTATCGAATCCGGCCAAGCGACCCTGGCCCTGTAGCAGAATGGCATATGCGGCTCCCTCAAAAGGAGTGTCAATGTGGGTTCGAGTCCCATCAGGGCTACGTGGAATATAAATTGGGTAAAGCGCCGGAAGGCTATGAATGGTCTCTTGAACATGCAGACGGAGACCCGTTGTTCTCTGGACGTAAGGGAACAACTTATGGAATCATCGTCACTAAGAACAACAAGTTCGTAGAACGACGTGGAATCTTTGTTCCAGAAGAGAAGGCTGGGGACACTCAGTCTTTTATTACCGCAATGGAAGAGAGTCTGCGACAGTCCCTCTGAGGGACGTTTGGAAGGTGAGCGAGAGGTCTCGCAGGCAGTTTGCTAAACTGTTGTGCTGTAAAAGGTTCGGGGTTCGAATCCTCCACCTTCCGCATTGTATAATAGGTCTATGGAAATCAATAGACATCGCAAAGAAGGGAGCTTCGTTAGGCGTCACAGTCTATCGATTGCTCTCTTTTTTGTATTTGTGGCGCAAGCCGTCATTGTATGGTTCACAGGTTACGCAGACTGGAGAGGTGACCAGCTAATCCAGCATGCGTCTGTTGCCATCTGGCCTGACTACCTGATACACTGGGTCTACGAGATGGCAGTGAGCCTTGTGGCAGACACCTATGGTGCATTGCTACTGGTGCTGTTTGCCAAATGGTTTTATGAAAAGGGCAGTCCAGAGAGCGGAGACGAAAATGATTCTGGTTAATTGCTCGCAATGTGGACCGCACATGGCCGTGGATAATTATATGGAAAACGGTGTGTGTGGTCCATGTCTTTTGACCAATGTGACTGAGGAGCTTGGTCTTTATGAAATGGAAAGGAGGACAGTTGAAGAAGAAGTGGATTTCGCCTGGCACGAGAGTGATGGATAGGGCGTACATGTATGACAAGTCAGGTAACGTACACACTGGCGAAGCCCTGCTACTTGCACTACTCTTGCATACGAAGGGCAAGACAAGGCGTGGTCAGGAAGAACTGACTGACGTTGCAAAGATTATGAAGGACCGCAACCTACCGAAGGGGAATAAGAGTGGAAGGCGTAGAGGGACCTCAGCTCGTTAGTTATTACGAGTGGTGGTATCAAGACCTCAAGGACTTTGTTGAAAAGCTCTGGGGCATCAAGTGGGAAGGCGGAGCTTCACTAGGCTTTCCTGCTCAGGACACCTATCATGACTTTGATATTGATGGCGGCTGGCAAGGAGAGATGCAGGTCTCTGAAAACGAGGTTCGTGATGCTCTTTGGATTGACGAATGTCATGACCTTGAAGAAGCTCGCGCTCTGATTGAAAAGGTCAAGAATGAAGGCATGCCTCGTGAAGAGTTTGCCAGTCCTGGCGCTGAGCTGCTTCTCAATCTTCTTGCTCATGATGGTCACATTCCTACCGGCAAATACCGAGTGACGGTGTATTGGTAATGGGTTGGGGCTCAGGAACGTCGTACTTTGACTATCCTCTAGACCTTATGCTAGAGTACGTCCCAGAAGACAAGCGCAAGGAAGTCATCGAGAAGCTGTACCGAAGCATCAGAGATGGTGACTGGGATACAGTCGATGAGTCTGCTTACTTCAACCTACTTGTCAAGTATGACATTGATGGGTATGGTGAGTTGAAGAACGACCCCGACTACCTTGAGGAGCTTGATGAGGACGAGGCAGCGGAACTTCAGGAGATGTAAGTGTGGTCGGCCATTGCTTACCGGCCACCTTCGTCAATACAATGGTGAAAACACCAAACTTTGCCCGGCATGCAATGCCGAGGCCATGATTGAGGAGATTAGGAATCGTGTCCGGCCCGAAGGTCTTGACAGCACTGATTCTGACGGGTACGATACTTAACATAACTTTCCTCGCTCTCGCTGCAAACGAGATAAATAAAGCGATTGAGGGCATCAGTAATGACGTACAGCGAAATGCGTGTAGATATGCGAATCCGGAACTGGAAGACTGGTCTGAAAGCGACCATTGCCACCAAAGAAAATGGCAAGTTCCGAATCGTTGATGAGAACGGTCATGTAAAAGACTTTGACCGCTATGATGCTGGTGATTGGGAACCGATAAGGTGAGTTGACATGTCTGACCTGAAGGTATACGATGCTCTAGTTCGCCTTGAGTACGACTATGAAAATGAGTACGGCGATTCAAGGCGCGGCTGGGTGACTTTCGTAGGGGAGTGGCAAAGCAATGTGCCGATTCCTGCTATGATTAGCAAGATTGCTTCTGAGCTGGAAAACAGTGTGAAGCAAGGCGCAACTCCCGAGCGAAAGAATTTCAAGAACTTCATAGTCACGAACCACAACTTTGAAGAGGCAATTGATGTTTAAAGGAGAAGGTAGCCGGTCTTTCTAATAAGGACCGGTCTTTTCTGTCTCTGGCAATGGACCTCAGTTTGAAGAGTAACATGAAGCAGAGGCATGGAGCAGTCGTTGTGAAGGGTGGTAGGGTCCTCTCACAAGGCTGGAACCTATTGAAGAATGACCCTAACAACGTGAGCGAGGAGCACGTTATACGCTTTTGTTCAGTGCACGCTGAGCAGATGGCGCTGTCTCGCTGCAAGAATCCTGCTGGTGCTACCGTCTATGTAGCACGTAACAAGTCTGGACGAGAGCGTTTTTCCAAGCCTTGTGATGCATGTCATGCCGCCCTTGAAGCGGCTGGTGTGGCAAGGGTTGTGTACACGGTAGACCTCTGATAGACTCAACTACGTAACCGGCTCACAACAACCAAGGAGAGAATCATGGAGCCTAACGCTATTTACGCCGAGCGCCAGGGAAATCTGGGCGGCGAGACTGTTGCAATGAGCGTTGATGCTGCAAGCATGGCGCATGTCATGAGCATCCTGACAGACCTTTATTCAGACCCTGTTCTGGCTGTCATTCGGGAATACAGCACCAATGCCTTTGACTCTCACGTCGAAGCTGGTGTGAAGCGGCCCATTGAGGTCTCTCTTCCGAATGCTATGTCTCCCTTTTTCAAGGTGCGGGACTACGGCGTGGGTCTGTCTGTCGAAGACATTCGCAACGTCTATTCCAAGTACGGTGCATCTACCAAGCGCTCTACCAATGAGCAGGTTGGCATGCTTGGCCTGGGATGCAAGTCTGCTCTGACTTACACTCAGCAGTTCACTGTTCGTTCTGTCAAGGACGGCCAACTCGCCCACGTTGCCATTTCTCGTACTGAGGATGGTTCTGGTGTGATGCAGGTTGTCTGCATTCAGGACACCGACGAAGAGAATGGCGTAGAGATTTCTGTGCCTGTGCATCGTCAGAATGATTTCCAATGGAAGTCTGCCCAGTTCTTCCAGTTCTGGGAGCCTGGCACAGTTCTGGTTGATGGTCAGGAGCCCAAGCGACTTGAGGGTATTGACCTTGGTAATGGTATTACCATCAACAAGGGCGACAAGACCGATTATGTCGTCATGGGTAATGTCGGTTATCGCGTCAGCTCTGAGCACGCTCTGTACGAGAATCGCTATTCGTACAGTCGTAATTTTGGTGTCGTTGCAAGGGTTGACATTGGGAGCGTGAACTTTACGCCTTCTCGTGAAGACCTGCATTACACTGAAAAGACTCTGGCAACGCTTCAGGATGTCCGAGACATTGTGAAGAGGCGTCTGCTGGACAAGGCTCAGAAGATGATTGATGCAAAGCCTACGCGCGATGAGGCCCGGCAGGAGTGGATTTCTTGGCGTCAGATGACTGGTGCCAATCTGTCTGAGCTTACCTACAAGGGTGAGCCAATCCCTCTTGAAATTCGTGAGGACCACGTTCGCTACCGTCCTGACTATGGTCGTGGTAGTGTGTCTCAGTACTACCAGATTAACTTCAATGAGATTCAGCGATGCATCTTCATTCATGGTTATGCGCGTACTGACGTTCCTACGACTCACCGTGCTAAGATGCGTCTATGGGCTGACCAGAAGGGTTTCCGTGGAAGCACCTTCGTTCTGACTGACAAGCCTATCGAGCAGAAGTGGTTCACTTCTGACCAGGTGGGTTCTTGGGAAGAGGTATTTGCCACAAAGAAGCCTCGTGAAGCTCGTGAGCCTAGCGAGACTTACAGTGTCTCTGGTCCTGGTCAGCGGTATCCTTACCAGACCAAGCTGGCAGACATTGATAAGACGAAGACCCTGATTCTTTGGAGTGGTGGCGATTCTGAGTATGAAGATGTAATTGGTCAGATTGTCAATCTTCATGGCAACGCCCTGGCTGTCAAGCTGGGCAAGAATCGATGGGACAAGTTTCTGCGTGAAAACCCCAAGGCAATAAGGGTTAATGATGCTCTGCGTAAGATGGTCCAGGAGGCTTTTGACAAGCTTTCTGACGACGAGAAGCTGAGCATGAGCATTGACTACTACGACAGGAACAATCTGATGGGGCTTGATGCTTCACGTCTTGACGACCCTGAGCTGGCCCGGTACACTAGGGTAGTACAGGGCATCGTAAAGACGGATGCCATTGAGCGCTTCAATGCACTTGCCAGCATCTGCTCACGTGTTCGTATCAGCCGACCTACGGTTGACAAGGTACCAAGCATCAAGGTAAAGTATCCACTGCTGGCGGCGGTTACTGACCGATTCGGCAGCATCCTGGAGCACTTCTACCTGTACGCAAACACTGTCTACGCAAAGGAAATTGAAAACAATGCCTAACCTCCAGTACAGCCTTATCCGCAATGCTGGTGGAGAGGTCATCACCGTCTTCCATAACGGTGAAATGTTCTCAGCTCTTGATACGCATGCCAACTGGGATGCTATCAAGGCTGGGGCCATCGCAGATGACCCTTCTATCATCGACCTGTTTGACCTTGGTCGTACGGCCCAGGTTCGATTCGACCGTCTGTCAGACCGAGTGACTGTGAAGTCTGGAACTGTCTTCTTCGACAACCAGCCTGTTCACAACGCTCTTACTGACCAGGTTGTTCGTTTCATTGAGGCTGGTGTTGAGGACTTCCGTCCTCTCATCAACTTCTTCGAGGCCGTTCAGACCAACCCGAACGAGCACAGCCGAGAGCAGCTTTTCGATTGGCTGAGCGCTCACGACTTCACCATTCTGCCTAACGGTAACTTCGTTGGTTACAAGGGTGTTCGTGTAGTTCGTGAGACTCTGCCTGACACGACTAGCTACTCTGAGCGATACGAGAGTATTTCTCATGGCACTGCAATCTCTGATGGCGTCGAGTACACTGGCGCTATTCCGAACCCTGTTGGTGCTGTTGTGGAAATGCCTCGTGATGAGGTTCAGCACGACCCTTCTGTGGGCTGTCACACTGGTCTGCATGTCGGTACCTGGAGCTATGCTTCTGGCTTTGCTCAGGGTGCTGTTCTCAAGGTCGAGGTGAATCCTCGTGACGTTGTTTCTGTTCCGACCGATTGTGGTCACCAGAAGCTTCGTACCTGCCGTTACACTGTTCTTGAAGTCATTGACGCCCCTGTCAGCGGTCCTCTGGACACTGACTATGAGGTTGAGGACGAAGAGGATGACGACTACGGCTTTGACCTTCCAGTTGAGGCTGAGAAGTCAATCGTTCAGACCATGGCTGGTCCTGTGGATACGCGATTCAATCACCTCCGTCAGAAGCGTGATGCAAACGGTCGCTTCATTCCAAAGAGCAAGTGATGCTTGGCCCCCAATAGGGGGCCTTTCGTCATCTCTTGACAGTGTACTCTACACCGTGTTAGAGTTAGTACAACGACGAACGAAAGGAAGGGCGTCATGAAGATTGTGCCAGTTTCTATGCTATAATTGGCACATGAAGACATGTACTGGCTGTCATAAAGACAAGCCCCTTTCAGAGTTTAGATGGGCCAACAAAGAAAAGACTCGAAGACGTGGTGAGTGTAAGACTTGCTGCTCTGAGAAGGAGAAGGCCCGGAAAGAAAAGTGGCTTCGTGAAAAGCCAGAAGAATGGGCGAAGGCACGAAGAGACGCTAGCATTAAACACAAATACGGAGTGACAGCAGAGCAGTTCGATGCTATGCTACTAGTCCAACAAGGTCTCTGCGCCATCTGTGGCAACGAGATGGAAAATCCATACGTAGACCATTGTCACACAACCAATGAGGTTCGTGGGCTTCTTTGCAACTACTGCAATACTGGTCTGGGTATGTTCAAAGACAACGTTGATAATCTTCTATCGGCAATAAAGTATTTGGAGGCATACCGTGACTAGGATTATCATTGCAGGCGATTGGCATGGTGACACGAATCACGCTCGAAAGGTTGTCCGTCTCGCTGCTCAGAATGGTGTCAAGGTCATCATGCAGGTTGGTGACTTTGGCTATTGGGAGCACGAGGTTGACGGATTCAACTATCTTGACGCTCTGAATGATGAGTGTCGCAAGCATGGTGTAAAGGTCTACTTTGTGGCCGGTAACCATGAGAACTGGGACCGTCTGGATTGGATGGAGAAGAATAACCCAAAGACCTACGCAGGTCTGACCGTTATCCGTTCTCACATTCGCTACACAGGCCGTGTGAAGCGCTGGAGCGTGGATGGCAAGTGGTTCCAGGCTGTTGGTGGCGCTGTCAGTGTTGACAAAGCACATCGAAAGCTTGGTAAGTCTTGGTGGGCTCAGGAGGCCGTACCGGAGAATGTGGTAAAGGGTCTTGAGAATGCTGGTCGTCAGTCCGACTACCTTCTTACTCATGACGCTCCAACCTGTGCTCCATTCAGGTTCCGGCTCAAGAACGACCCTGACTCTCAGATGCATCGAGAGCTGATGAATCGAATCGGCAGGGTTGTAAAGCCAAAGATTTGGTTCCATGGACATTACCACACGTGGATGGAGAACTATCCTTTCATGCACCAGAGCGGCTACAGCAGCGTTTATGGTCTTGAGATGAATGGAGACTTCTACCACTGCGTTGTCCTTGACACTGAGAACGATTCAGTTGAGACTAGGACTGGTAAGGTCATCGAGCTAGAGCAGTAACCTCCGCTTCATAATCAAGTCTGTGTTACTCTTTTAGAGAATTCTTCAAGAATGCGCAGACTTGAGGAGAAGGAGGTGAAAGTAAAAATGGCAGAATACGAATACAAGCCAAAGACCTCTCAGGACGTTGTAGCTCCACATCTTGACCCACTGGCAGATGAGGATGCAAAGCGAGCTGAGAAGGCGGGCGTAAAGGACTCAGCATTTGTTGACTACGAGGAGGCTCTAGACAACTACCAGTCTCGTCCAGACGTTGAGACTCTGGCCGCACGTCGAGCACGTGAGGGTGGCTGGAAGTTTGAAGATGCTGCGTTCCGTCGCTCCGCTGAGAAGGACGAGCTAACTGGTGGTGGCGTTGTCACCTCTGATGATGCAACTTCTAAGGAAGCAGAACAGAAGCCAGCAGCTCGTAAGGCAAGCAAGTAATCAGAGACTTACTAATTGAACAGGGAGGTTAAACGGCCTCCCTGTTCTTTGTCAGCAAAACAAGAAAAGAGAAAGCGATTATGTCTGTTGTTCTAGACTACAACTCAGTTGACCAGTTTGTCACCGCCCAGAAGGAAAGGGGCAATGACGTTCGCTGGGAAGGATGGGACCTTGTTTTCTTCCGTGCAAGCCGTAACCATGGTGGTTGGTCAAAGCGTGAAGGTGCTTACCGCAATGGTAACTGGGGGTTCCAGACGCGCGTAACGGTTGGAAACGATGGTAAGTGGAGGGTTCCTAACCGTAATGTACGGTCTGCCTGATAGATTTCTCGAAAAGATTACCAT
>JACCDR012549122.1_pt1 | contig 18504 bp, 13 predicted proteins | sample 7446431 | NCBI WGS metagenome assembly JACCDR01 (sample SAMN15323443, study PRJNA562643) | freshwater metagenome | isolation source: river surface water | place: USA:Blue River Watershed | collected 2017-08-17
GCTGCACATGGGCCATGTGCGCAACTACACGATCAATGGCGTGATGGCGCGCCAGCTGCGCATGCGCGGCTACAACGTGCTGATGCCGATGGGCTGGGATGCGTTCGGCATGCCCGCCGAAAATGCCGCGATGGCCAACGGCGTACCGCCCGCGCAGTGGACCTACGCGAACATCGAGTACATGAAGAAGCAGATGCAGGCGATGGGCCTGGCGATCGACTGGTCGCGCGAAATGGCCGCCTGCAGCCCCGAGTACTACAAGTGGAACCAGTGGATGTTCCTGAAGATGCTCGAGAAGGGCATCATCTACAAGAAGACCGGCACCGTGAACTGGGACCCGATCGACCAGACCGTGCTGGCTAACGAGCAGGTGATCGACGGCCGCGGCTGGCGTTCGGGCGCACTGATCGAGAAGCGCGAAATCCCGATGTACTACGTGCGCATCACCGACTACGCCGAAGAGCTGCTCGACTGCGTCGAGCACAAGCTGCCCGGCTGGCCGGAGCGCGTGCGCATCATGCAGGCGAACTGGATCGGCAAGTCGACCGGCGTGCGCTTTGCTTTCCCGCACGAGATCAAAGGCGCGGACGGCAAGGCCATCCAGGATGGCAAGCTGTGGGTGTTCACCACCCGCGCCGACACCATCATGGGCGTGACCTTCTGCGCGGTGGCAGCGGAACACCCGCTGGCCACGCATGCAGCACAAAACAACCCGGCGCTGGCCGCCTTCATCGCCGAATGCAAGAAAGGCTCGGTGATCGAGGCCGACATGGCGACGATGGAAAAGAAGGGCATGCCGACCGGCCTGTTCGTCACCCATCCCCTCACCGGCAAGCAAGTCGAGGTTTGGGTCGGCAACTACGTGCTGATCACCTACGGGGACGGCGCCGTGATGGGCGTGCCGGCGCATGATGAGCGCGATTTCGCGTTCGCGAAGAAATATGACCTGCCCATCCAGCAGGTGATCGCGGTCGGCGACAACGCATACTCGACAGACGCGTGGCAAGAGTGGTACGCGGACAAGGATAATGGCCGCTGCATCAACTCCGGCAAATACGATGGCCTCGGCTATCAGGCCGCCGTCGATGCAGTCGCTGCCGATCTGGCAGCGAATGGTGAGGGCGAGAAGAAGATTACCTATCGCCTGCGCGACTGGGGCATTTCGCGCCAGCGCTACTGGGGCACGCCGATCCCGATGATCCATTGCGCGTCCTGCGGTGACGTGCCAGTACCTGAGAAAGACCTGCCGGTGGTGCTGCCCGAGGATTGCGTGCCGGATGGCAGCGGCAACCCGCTGAACAAGCACGAAAAATTCCTGAAGGTCGATTGCCCGAAGTGCGGTGCGCCCGCGCGCCGCGAGACGGACACGATGGATACCTTCGTCGACTCGTCCTGGTACTACATGCGCTATTGCTCGCCGGGCTCGAACGATGCGATGGTCGATGCCCGCAATGATTACTGGATGCCGATGGACCAGTACATCGGCGGCATCGAGCACGCCGTGCTGCACCTGCTGTACGCGCGCTTCTGGACCAAGGTCATGCGCGACTTCGGCCTGGTGAAGTTCGACGAGCCTTTCGTGAACCTGCTGACACAGGGCATGGTGCTCAACGAAACCTATTACCGCGAAGATGCGGCCGGCAAGAAAACCTGGTTCAACCCGGAAGACGTCGAACTACAATTCGACGAAAAGGGCCGCCCCGCTTCCGCCACGCTCAAGAGCGACGGCCAGCCGGTGCAGATCGGCGGTACCGAGAAGATGTCGAAGTCGAAGAACAACGGCATCGACCCGCAAGCCATCATCGACCAGTACGGCGCTGACACTGCGCGCCTGTTCACGATGTTTGCATCGCCGCCGGAACAGACGCTGGAATGGTCGGGCTCGGGCGTCGAAGGCGCGCACCGCTTCCTGCGCCGCGTGTGGAATTTCGGCTTTGCGCATGCATCCACGCTGTCCCCGGTGATTGCCCCGACGGCGTCGACCAACGCTGCCATCAAGACCCTGCGCCGCGAGGTGCACAAGGTGCTGCAGCAGGCTGACCATGACTATGGCCGCATCCAGTACAACACCGTGGTGTCGGCTTGCATGAAGCTGTTGAACCTGCTGGAAGGCGCGAAGCTCGACGGCGGCGCTGAAGCGAATGCCGCGATCGGCGAATGCCTGGGCATCTTCCTGCGCGTGCTGTATCCGGTTGCGCCGCATATCACGAGTGAATTGTGGCAGGCGCTCGGCTATGCGAAGGCCCATGGCGACATCCTCGATGCGCCGTGGCCGCAAGTGGATGCCGCTGCGCTGGAGCAGGCGGAGATCGAGATGATGGTGCAGGTCAACGGCAAGCTGCGCGGCAGCATCACCGTGGCCAAGGATGCCGACAAGGCCAGCATCGAAGCCGCGGCACTGGCCAATGAACAAGTCAGCAAGTTCCTGGAAGGCGTACCGAAGAAGGTGATCGTCGTGCCGGGCAAGCTGGTGAACATCGTCGCCTGATTGATCGGGCGACGCGGCGTGCCGCTGGACGGCACGCCGCAAGCACTTGACGAACCTAACAAGACAGGGAGAACCGCAGTGATCAAGCAACGCCGAAGCCTGCTGGCTGCCACCGCAGCATTGGCCATCGCGTCCGCGCTGCCGCTGGCCGGCTGCGGCTTCCACCTGCGCGGCTCGACGCCGGATTCGCGGCTGCAGTTCGAGTCGGTCTACCTCGCTGCCAGCAAGGGCACGCCGCTGGAGCGCGAGCTGCGTGGCGCCATCCTCGCGCAGGGCGCGACGCTGGCCGCCGACCAGAAAGATGCGCCGGTGACGCTACGCATCGTGTCCGAGGCTCAGGAAAAGAAGATCCTGACCCTGAACGCGCAAGGCCAGGTACGTGAATTCAGCCTCACCTACCGGCTGCGCTTTGAAGTGGCCGACAAGGACAACCGCAAGCTGCTGACGCCGGAAGAGATTGCATTGCAGTCCTACCTGTCCTACTCGGAATCGCAGGCACTGGCGAAGGAAACCGAAGAGCGCATGACCTACGTCGACTTGCGCCGTGACGCGGTCAACCAGGTGATGCGCCAGCTGGCCCGCGTGAAGCCCGAAGCGCTGGCGCAGTCCGGCGCAGAAGCGGGTGGCCAAGCCGGCAGCAAAACCGGTGCAGCCAACACGGCCAGGGCCGACGACCTTCCGATGCAGCCGCCGACCTGCGCAGTCGCCAAGCCAGAGGACTGCAAGTAAGCATCATGCAGCTGCGTGCCGACGCGCTGGATGCGCACCTCGCAAAGACGCTGGCGCCGCTGTACGTGATCACCAGCGACGAGCATCTGCTCGCCATCGAAGCCGCCGACCGCGTGCGCGCAAAAGCGCGCGCCTCCGGCTTCACCGAACGCGAAGTGCTGGTCGCCGACCGTCATTTCAAATGGGGCGAGCTACTGGCCGCAAACCAGAGCATGTCGCTGTTCGGCGACCGCAAGCTGATCGAATTGCGCATCCCGACCGGCAAGCCGGGCAAGGATGGCAGCGCTGCATTGCAGGACTACGCGCGCGCCTGCGCGCAATCGCCGCAAGCGGCCGACACGCTGACGCTGGTGACACTGCCGAAGCTCGACTGGCAGGCACAGAAAAGCGGCTGGGTGACGGCGCTGCAGCAGTCGGCGGTCTATATCGATATTCCGCTGGTCGAGCGCCATCAACTGGCCAACTGGATAGGCCAGCGCCTGGCCGGCCAGGGCCAGAGCGCCGACAAGCAGGCGCTGGACTTCATGGTCGAGCGCGTAGAAGGCAACCTGCTGGCCGCGCATCAGGAAATCCGCAAGCTGGCGCTGCTGTATCCTGAAGGACGCCTGTCGTTCGAGCAGGTGCAGGATGCGGTGCTGAACGTAGCCCGCTACGATGTGTTCAAGCTGTCCGAAGCAATGCTGGCCGGCGACCCGGCGCGACTGGTGCGCATGCTGGACGGCCTCAAGGGCGAGGGCGAGGCGCTGCCGCTGGTGCTGTGGGCGGTCGCGGAAGAGATACGCATCCTGCTGAAGCTGAAGATCGGCATGAATGACGGACGGCCCTTGCCCATGCTGCTGAAGGAATACCGGATCTGGGGCCCGCGCGAACGGCTGATGGGTCCGGCGCTGAACCGATTGAACATCGGCACGCTGGAGACCGCCGTCACGCAAGCCGCGCAGGTTGACCGCATGATCAAGGGCTTGCGTGCAAAGCAGTTCGCCGGCGACCCATGGGATGCGCTGCTGCAGCTGGCACTGAAGATCGCCAAAGGCGACAAGCGCTGAGTGCGGCCAAGCACGTACACGCGCCCCAACAACACTATCGACACAGACTTACATCGTCAGGAAACATAGACCATGGATATCCAACAATACATGACCGACATCGGCCGCGCCGCACGCAAGGCTTCGCGCGCAATGGCCAAGGCAGACACGTCGGCAAAAAATCGCGCGCTTGAGCTGATCGCCGCTGCGATCCGCCGTGACGCCGCGCTGCTGACCGCCGCCAACCAGAAGGATCTGGAAGCGGCGCGCGCCGCAGGCCTGGCCCCGGCAATGGTCGACCGCCTGACGCTGTCGGAAAAAGCGATCGCGACCATGGCCGAAGGCCTGGAACAGATTGCCTCGCTGCCGGATCCCATCGGCGAGATCAGCAACATGAAATACCGACCGACCGGCATTCAGGTCGGCCAGATGCGCGTGCCGCTGGGCGTCATCGGCATCATCTACGAAGCGCGTCCGAACGTGACCGTGGACGCGGCCGGCCTCTGCATCAAGAGCGGCAACGCGACCATCCTGCGGGGCGGCTCGGAAGCCATCCACTGCAACCAGGCGCTGGCCAAGATCGTCAAGGAAGGCCTGGCCGGCGCCGGCTTGCCGGCCGAAGCGGTGCAGATCGTCGAGACCACTGACCGTGCCGCGGTCGGCGCGCTGATCACGATGCCGGAATTCGTCGACGTGATCGTGCCGCGCGGCGGCAAGGGCCTGATCGAGCGCCTGATGAAGGAATCCAAGGTCCCGATGATCAAGCACCTCGACGGCATCTGCCATGTGTACATCGACGACAAGGCCGACATCGCCAAGGCGCTGCCGGTGGCCTTCAATGCGAAGTGCCATCGCTATGGCACCTGCAACACGATGGAAACTTTGCTGGTGGCGCGCGATATCGCGCCGGCCGTGCTGCCCGAGCTGGCCAAGCTGTATGAACAGAAGCAGGTCGAACTGCGCTGCGATCCGGAAGCCATGACCATCCTCGCCGGCTATCCGCACCTGAAAGCCGCGGTCGACGAAGACTGGCGCACCGAATACCTGGATGCCATCCTGTCGGTGAAGCTGGTGTCGGGCGTGGACGAGGCGATCGACCACATCAACACCTATTCGTCGCAGCACACCGATTCCATCATCACTGAAGACTACAGCCGCGCGATGCAATTCCTGCGCGAAGTGGATTCGGCCTCGGTGATGGTGAATGCATCGACCCGCTTTGCGGACGGCTTCGAATATGGCCTGGGCGCCGAGATCGGCATCTCCAACGACAAGTTGCATGCACGCGGCCCGGTCGGCCTCGAAGGCCTGACCTCGCTGAAGTACCTGGTGCTGGGTCACGGCGAAGTGCGAGTCTGAGGACATGCTGACGCCTGCGCTCTACCCGTGGATCAAGGCTTTCCACATCGTCTTCATCGCCAGCTGGTTCGCGGGCCTGTTCTACCTGCCGCGCATCTATGTGAACCTGGCGATGGAAACCGAGCCGGCCGCCAATGCGCGGCTGCTGCTGATGGCCAACAAGCTGTATCGCTTCATGACCATACTGATGATCCCGGCGCTGGCGCTGGGCCTGCTGCTGTGGCTGGGCTATGGCGTCGGCCAGGGCAGCGTGTGGATGCATGCGAAACTGCTACTGGTGCTGCTGCTGATCGGTTACCACCACATGTGCAAGAGCCTGCTGAAGAAATTCCAGCGCGGCGAGAATGTACGCTCGCATGTCTGGTATCGCTGGTTCAATGAGATGCCGGTACTGGGCATGTTCGCGGTCGTGATCCTGGTGGTGGTCAAGCCCTTCCAGTAAGGACCTTCCGGATTTTGCAGCAGCACCCGAGACAATCGCCAAGATCATCGCCAACGCAACTTCAGAACAACAGACAAGACAACCATCCCGGCCCACCGGGAATTCCGAGGAGACCCCCAATGAGCAAAACCGTCGAATACTTCCTGGCGCCGCAATCGCCGTGGGCCTACATGGGCCATCCGCACTTCATGGAGATCGTGAAGAAGACAGGCGCCACGGTGCTGCTGAAGCCAGCCGACGTGAACAAGATTTTTGCTGCAACGGGCGGCGTGCCGGTCGGCCAGCGTCCGCCGCAGCGTCAGGCGTATCGCCTCGATGAACTGCGCCGCTGGAGCGCCCACCTGCAGCGTCCGCTGAACCTGCACCCGCAGTTCTTCCCGGTGCCGGGCGACACGGCAGCGAAGCTGATGATCGCTGCACTGCATGCCGGTGGCACCGACAAGGCGCTGGCACTGGCCGGCGCACTCGGCAGCGCCGTCTGGGCTGAAGAAAAGAATATCGCCGATGGCGACACGCTGGTGGCCATTGCCAACGGCGTGGGGCTGGATGGCACCGCGCTGCTGAAAATGACGGACAGCGATGCCGTCGCTGCGGACTATGCGCGCAACACCGAAGAAGCGATCGAGGCCAAGGTATTTGGCGTACCCTGGTATCGCGTCGATGGCGAAGGCTTCTGGGGACAGGACAGGCTCGACTTCGTCGAGCGTCTGCTGTCAGCCTGAGATCGTCGGCCTGAGATCGTCGATCTGAATTGAAACAAACCGGCTGGCGGCGCCCTCGGGCCGCCGGCCACAACGGATAAAGGGTCCACCATGAATCACTCGTATTTTTGCCCCTGCCCGCGCGGCCTGGAAACGGCGCTGGCCGAAGAACTGGCCGAGATTGCGCAAGACTCGCGCACGCTCAAAGTGCACAACACCGTACCCGGCGGCGTGCACTGCTCTGGCTTGCTGACCGATGCAATGCGGATCAATCTGCATTCACGGATCGCGTCGCGCGTGCTGCTGCGCATCGCGCACAGCAGCTATGTCAATGAAAACGATATCTACGACCTGACGCTGGCCTCGCGCTGGGAAGACTGGTTTGGCCTCGAGCATACGATCCGCGTCGATGTCACCGCGATCAAGTCGCCGTTGAAGAGCCTGGAATTCATCACGCTGAAAATCAAGGACGCGGTCTGCGACCGCTTCCGCGACCAGACCGGCGAGCGTCCGTCGGTGAACACGCGCACACCCGATATGCGCATCTCCGGCTTCCTCGATGCGCGCACCTTCACGCTCTACCTCGATACCTCGGGCGAGCCGCTGTTCAAGCGCGGCTGGCGTCAGGAAACCGGCGATGCGCCGCTGCGCGAAAACCTCGCCGCCGGCTTGCTGCGTACCGCGGGCTGGAAGCCCGGCACGCCGCTGCTGGACCCGATGTGCGGCTCCGGCACGCTACTGGTCGAGGCTGCGCAAATGCTGGCCGGCATTCCGCCGGGCATGCAGCGCAGTTTCGGTTTCGAGAAATTCAAGGCCTTCAAGCAAGCCGACTGGGATGCCGTGCGCAATGCAGTGAAGCCACCGGTGGTGCCGGCCGAACCCGGCATCTTCGGCTCCGACATCTCGGGCGACATGCTGGTCATGGCGCGCAACAACCTGCAGCGCGCCGGCATTCCTTTCGAGGTGCCGCTGAAGCAGATCGAAGCGCAGGAAGTGAAGCCGCCGACCGAGCAGCCCGGCCTGCTGATCGCCAACCCGCCGTATGGCGAGCGTATTGATGTGCGCGGCGACCGCAGTCAGGAGCCGGATGAGATGGCCGTCGCCTTCTTCAGCGCCTTCGGCAGTACGCTGAAGAACCGCTTCGCCGGCTGGACAGTCTGCATGTTCACGGCCGACCTGACGCTGCCGAAAATGCTGCGACTGAAGGAATCAAAAAAGACGCCGTTTTTCAACGGCGCCATCGAGTGCCGGCTGTTCCGGTTCGAGATGGTGGCTGGCTCGAACCGGCGCCCGGCGTAACACTGATTACTCGGCCTGGTTCCAGCCCTCGGCCTCAACGCTGACCGGGCCGATGTCGACCTGGCCCGCGTGATCGAAGGTCAGGGTCACGGTGACCTGCGCCCTGGCCTGTCGAATCACCACCGACGGCCCGCCGAGGTTGTCCATCAGCTTGCCCAGCTCGGCATCATCGCCGCCGCGGGTTTGCTGGCTGGCCGGCAGGTGCAGGCGTGCCGTGTACTTCATCTCTGCCCCCGTCAGCTTGGCCTGGCGCTCGGTCTCGCCGGTGTCGATGGTACCGGTGAAGGTCAGCTGCACCCGGCCGTCGGCGGTATGCGACAGTTCATGGCAAGCCACGATCCTGTCGGTGGGCGCGACCGGCGTGCCATCGGCCAGGTGCAGCACCGAATCCGAGGTGCCATCCGGCTTGATGCGGCTGAACAGTGCGCGCGACAGGAAGATGCTCAGGTTCTGGCAGGCGACGTAACTAACCTGGCGTGACAACGCACCGGTATGCCTGATGAAGTCGTCGATGCTTGCGATCGGCTGGGTGCTGCCGTCGGCCGAACGGTAACGGTATACCGATGCATCGAAATCACGCAGGAAGGTCGAGCTGACGTCGTCGCTCTTCTGGATGACCTCGATCGTCTCCCTGAACTTCGGCATCATGAAGTACGCATTCTGCAGCTGCCGCCAGAACACGGGATGGAAATTATCCGGCGCAAGGTCCACCTCTTTCGATACCGCATAGCTGACCTTGCCTTCGTAGAGAATGTCGATGATCCCGTCCAGCAGGTCGCCGTCGGAGGCCGACGAGCGCTTGTCGTCATCCGAGCTGCTCTCGAAACGCAGCGACAGGCGCGACGCCAGCGCCGATTCCATCGATGCGCTGCTGCCAAACGATCGGTTCAACGGCAATTCCGAAGCCAGCAGGGTCAGCAGGTGCACCCCAATGCGCTGACGAAGATGCCGCTCGCGCTGACTTTCGTTCATCGACTGCAGTGCAGGCTCGCGCTCCAGCAGGATCAGCGTGCGCGTCAGCGTCTTCACGGCTGATGCGGGCAGCTGGCGCAGCAGCCCTTCTGCGGTCTGGCTTCCGACAGGCCACCAGCGCTTCGCGACTAGCGAAGGCACTTTGTCCTGCATCAGTTTCAGGGCTGCCAGTTCGCTTTTGCCTGCCGACGAAGACTTCGCCTGTCGGGCCGATGATGGCATCGCCGACTGTCCGGCGACCATGGTCGTCGCACCATCCGGGATCTCGATGCCGGATTCCGGCGTCGGCAAGGGCTTGATGCGCTTGCGCTCCTTGGCCGCCAAACCCTCATAGCGACGGACGTCATGATCGAAACGCTGCTCCCACCATTGGGGTGCGGCGGCATCCTTGTCTTCCGATGATCGCTCCCCCTTGCGCGGGCGATTGCTCAGCTTCAGCGGGTTGTGCTCTTCAATGTCCTTCCCTTCAGGGATCGAGCTGGAGTTATAAGGGTTGTCGCGCAGGGATCGTGAACTCATCCGTGCGCGCGGTGAAAATTGCCCGCTCACGGAGAGCGTGCGCTTGCCGAAGGGCAGGTTGATCTTCGACTTTGACGGGGTGCTTGCGATATCGCGCTCGTCATCAGGATGGGGAAGGGTATTGCGTTTCGAAGAAGGGACAGTTTTGCTCATGACAGATCAGGTTCGGGTTGAGCCGGCAGACCTAGCACCGGCGGACAGGTCATTGCGTCCGGTATCGCGGGCCACGGGGGTACCCGCCGGCGCAAGCCCAGCCTCTGTCACTGCAAGCAATAGTCAGTTCTAAATAATCAGCGGCTTAATGATGGAATACTGAGTACCATGTCCGATCAACGGCCTATATGATTGAAATTCAATAGGCAAACGCGTCCATTCATCGAGCCGGACTGGGCAACTGAGCTATCCTGTTGGCTCTAACGCATGTTCTCCGTCCACACATGGCCCACGCAGCTGCAGGGTTGCCGACCCTGATCGCCGCCGCAGGTAGCGAATGAGCGAATCACACCCGACCCCGACCTCGTCGCGTTCCTCGTCAAGTTCTGCGCTGGCGCTACTGCTGGCCGCGCTGGCCATGCTCGGCCCCTTCTCGGTCGATACCTACCTGCCGGCCTTTCCGTCGATCGAAGCCTCCCTGTCCGCCAGCGCGATGCAGGTACAGCAAACGCTGACGGCCTATATGGCGTCGTTTGCCGTGATGATCCTGTGGCATGGCGCGTTGTCGGATGCCTTCGGCCGGCGCAGCATCATCCTCGGGTCGCTGGCCGTGTATGCAGTGGCGTCGCTGGGCTGCGCGGCGGCGCACAGCGTCGAATACCTGTGGGCGTTCCGCATCCTGCAGGGCGTTTCGGCAGGCGCCGGCGTGGTCATCGGCCGCGCGATCACGCGTGACCTGTATGCAGGCGCTGAAGCGGAGAAAATGCTGTCGCTGGTGACGATGATCTTTTCGATCTCACCAGCGATTGCGCCCATCATCGGCGGCTGGATCGTCACCTATGCCAGCTGGCGAACGATCTTCCAGCTGCTGTTCGTGTTCGCACTATTCCTGCTGTGGCTGTGCTGGCGACGGCTGCCGGAATCGCTACCGCCGGAGAAGCGTCAGGCTTTTCATCCGAGCTCACTGTGGCGCAATTACCGGCAGATCTTTGTATCGCGCATGTTCCAGCTGAAGGCGGCGGCCATCGCGTTCAATTTCTCCGGCCTGTTCCTGTATGTCGCCTCGGCGCCCTACATCGTGACCCGTCATCTGGGCCTGGGGGCCAGCCAGTTTGCCTGGCTGTTCGTGCCAGCCGTGTCCGGCATCTTTCTCGGGGCGCTGGCAGCCAACCGCATGGCCGGCAAGGTGCCGACCCAACGCCAGATTGCGATCGGCTACGGCTTGCTGGTGAGTTCGGGAGCGATCAGCACCGCCTATCACCTGTTCTTTGCGCCGGCGCTGCCATGGACAGTGGCGCCGCTGTTCCTGTACACGATGGGCATGTCCATCGTTGCGCCGGGGCTGACGCTGATGGTGCTGGACCTGTTCCCGCATATCCGCGGCACGGTCGCATCCTGCCAGTCATTCACGATGACGATGCTGTCGGCCGTGGTCGCCGGTGTAGTGTCGCCGATGTTGAACCACTCGATGTTCCTGCTGGCTGCTGGGCAGTTCGGGTTCACGCTCATCGGCTGCTTACTATGGCGCGCTTCCTCAAGCTTCGGCAAACCGGCCTCGGCAAAAGCATGAACCGGCCTGCAGGCCGGAGTGCTGCTGGCAACGGATTGACCTGCACTTGCGTCCGGTAAAATGCCGTCCTAGAGCAGAGTTCACCGCCCAAGGTGAACATCGCGCCAATCCGAGACCAGACCATGACACCTGCCTTCCTGCCGGCATGCTTCCGGCCTTTGCTTTCGCATTCGATCATTCGCCTCGGTCGAGATTTCGACGGCGATTATCTTTTAGACCAGCGCGATGTCCAAAAATCGAAAGCCTTGGTGAGCTTCGGCGTCAATGAGGACTGGAGCTTTGAGAAAGAATTCTGCAAAGGACGCGAGATTCCGGTCTTTGCCTATGATGCGACCTTGAATGTCAGGTATCTGGTGCGTCGCGCCTGGCGTTCACTGATACGCCTGAATCCATTTGCGATAGCCCGCAGCTTCCGTGCACTTGTCGACTACCCGATATTTTTCAGCGGGAATCGCCGCCACAACCGGCGCTATATCGGGCTGGATGGAGTACCCGGCTTTACGACCTTGTCTTCCGTGATGGCCGAGGTCAAGCAACAGTCCGGCATTGAGTCCGACATCTTCATGAAGATCGATATCGAAGGCTGGGAGTACCGCATTTTCGAAGAGTTGATCGAGCATGGGCATCGATTCACGGGCTTGGCGATCGAATTGCATGATGTCGATATCCACCTCGACAAGCTGGAGAGCTTCATTCAACGCTTCCCGCTGAAGCTGATCCACGTTCATGCAAACAACTATTCGCCCATCAACGGAGCAGGTATTCCTCTGGCCATTGAATGCACCTTCAGCGCCAGCGAGCCATCCGGCGGGCATGAAGCTGTTGCACTTCCGCACCCACTAGATATGCCGAACAAGCGCAACCGGGCCGAAGTTGCATTATCTTTCCGGTAAAATTCCGTCAAACGCGGGTGTAGTTCAATGGCGGAACGTCGGCTTCGCAACTCCCCGATAAGAGCAATCGAGGGTCGCACACTTCCCTACAGTGCGATCCAAATGCGCAATCCATCCGCTTCGAGCGATACTGATCACGGATCGGGCAAGCCCAGACCTCCGACAGGTTGCTGCCCTCGCTGACAGCTCCCTTTAGCAGTTGTCCGACGTCTCCCGAAATTCAGTAGCAGGTGATTTTGGAGTCCAATTTCACTGGCAATCGAGTGCTACTTCAGCACAAGCCCGCCATCGGTAATGCCCATCCCATGGGATAAGCACGCGTTGCGATCGTGAACAGATAGAAGGGCTGCCTTTCAAAAAATAATGCCGCCCTATGGCGGCATTATCGGTCGACAGCCGTGGAAACTTCCAGCCGAGCGCGGACGTGGACCGTTGGACGAAGGGTCGTTTGGAACAATCGAACTACGCGGTTCCGCTTGGGCAGTTCGTAACGGCCTTTCAGGGGTTGGCTTGATCAATTCATTTGCAATTCCACTCATCAGCAAAGGCATACGACTTTGCCTCGGAAACCGAGCCATCATTGCGGAGAAGTTTTCCGACCAACACATCGGCCTTGCCGACCTTGATCTTGCCGTTGGCCTTGAACACGTAACCGTCGGTATCACGGATCGCGTTGCCAGATTTCTTCAGCTTGTCATCCAGGTAGGTGGTCACGCCAGCTGAGCCCTCAACAACTGAACACGTCTGAGCAGCGTCAGCACCTGCGGCTGCCGGTGACGCAGCGGCACCCGCCGGCGCACCACACTGCTTGTATTTGTCAGTCATTTTTCTGTAGGTACGGGTAAAGCCGTCTGCAGTCATCGTATACAGCGTGGATTCCGTGAAATCACCACCTTCACCACTGCATTTTTCCTTGATCAGGAAGACGCCGGGGCCGCTGGATTTGACGGTAGCCGCCTGGCAGGTTTGCTCAGTGCCCATCACCGCGAATTTCTTGTCGATTTCGAGCGCGGGACAATAAGCACCCTGAGCGCCGGTTCCCCATTTACCGCGAAGTTCGGCCGGATATTCCGCCGCATTGACAGTCAACACACCTGCACAGCCCAGCACCAGCAAACAAGATTTGATTTTCATGATTATTTCCTGATCAGGTTAATTTCCGTTTCATTCTAGCATTCATGATTTATCCGAATTAAATCCATATTTCACCGGCGAAACATCATGCAAAGATATAATCAACGTAACTTTATTCAACCCGAATAAAGACAGAATCAAAATTCGGTCGAATAATTTTCCGCCCTTTCTTCGTCCACTCAACCTCACTAAAAACGGAGTATTCAATGCGCAATCATCTGGCGTCGGCTGGAGCTGTTCTGGTTCTCGCCTTCCTGTCCCTCTACTCACAAAGCTCGCTGGCGCAGGCCTGTGAACAAAAATATTTCTCCTGCAAAGTCGGCGGCAAGGAAGTGACGCTGTGCGGCGCTGATCTTGGCGATTCATTCAACATCATGTTCAGCATCGGCACGGAAACTCTGGCGGAATTTACGAGGGGCGAGAAACTGGCTGTCACTGAACACTCTGCCGGGAAAATGACGCTGACATCGATACACTTCAAAGGCAACGGCTCGACTTACGCACTGACCACTTGCGAAGGCATGGAGTGCAATCCGGACAAGGACACCTGGCTGTCCATCGTCAAAGGCAAGAAGCGCGTCAAAGGCAGTGGCTTTTGCGATGCAGGATCGAGCACCGGCTTTACCAATTTGCCATTCGTCTTCGACAAAAAGGGCAACAAGACCCTGGACAAGAAGAATTTCCTCGCAGAGTATTTTGCGATCAACAAGAATCCGAAAGAGTTCTTCCTGACCGAAAACATCAGCTGGGCTGAATGAAACTAACTGGAAAGGGCCTGAAGACTCCGGACGAATGCTTCAGGCCTTTTCTTTTTTCCAGTTCAGCTGCACTCACCCTTGCAGTGAGCGCATTGTTGCCTGTACCGGGCACGAATCCCACCGCTCTGCCGTATCCGATATACGGCATCCAATGTTGAACCTGCAGGCATCCTTTGAAATACCCTGAGCTGCGGGTGTCTATTTTCTTACGGTGGGTTGTCGGTTGGCTGGCGAAGCAGGGGCCTGATCATCTCAGCAAGGTCCGGACCTGCCGACAGGAGATTGTAGCCATCCCTTTACGACCCAAAATACGAAGCCAAACACGTCTGCAACCCGGGGCAGAAATGTCGATGGACGAAGAACTCTGAGCGTTGCCTGAAAATAGTTGAGCTACTGTTTTCATAGCCGCAAGACTTTTCACAGAATGGGAGGAGTCGATTACTAAGCAGGTTTGCGGCAAGCTGCTGTTTGATCATTGCAAGCTCTTCACCGCATATTCTGCAACGCCCTCCAGGCTACCGTGGGCGGCATAGAGAGCGCGCAACCGGCTTGCGTCGTTACCCTGATCCATAATCTGGCTGATCTCAGTGACCACATTCGGACAACCGAGTGCCTCGGCGCTGGACTCAATTATGCGCAGGGTCATTTCAATGTCTTCTCGCAAGGGGCGCTGCTCATGGCTGCGGGGGTCGACAATGATGCCGTCCAGACCAAAGCGACATCCTTGGAAGCGATTGTAGTTGTAGACGAGATAATCATCTTCCAAAGGTGCGACTGCCTCGCGGTTGGCAAGCAGCCAGTGGCACAGGGCCTGCAGATAACATGCCAGAACCGCTGCACGCTCAACTGTCAGTGGTGTATCGCAGACACGCAGCTCTATGGTTCCGAACTCTGGCTTCGGCCGGATATCCCAATAAAAATCCTTCATGCTTTTGACAACGCCAGTGTGTTCCATCTTCGCGAAATAGTCGCTTACAAATGAGTCCCAACGAAGAATAAAAGGCGCGCGGCCGCTGAGCGGAAAAGCAAATACCGAATTGAGTCGCGACGAGTCAAACAAGGTGTCATGACCGTGACTAAATGGCGAAGATGCTGATAACGCGATAAATTGTGGAACGAAGCGATTGAGCGCGTGTAGCAGGAACAGCGCTTCATCACCATTGCGGCAACCGATATGTACGTGCTGACCAAAAATGGTGAACTGCTTGGCCAGATAACCATACAGCGCAGATACCTGCCGGTAACGCGGCGTTTCCGTAATTCGCTGTTCTGGCCAGATCTGAAAAGGATGAGTGCCGCCACCGCAGACGCCGATATTCAAGCGATCAGCTGCTTTGACGAGTGCGCCACTAATACTGCGTAGTTCTGCCTGAAGTTCGCCATATCGCGAATGGATGCCTGTTGCAACTTCGATCATGCCTTGTGTGATTTCGTGCGTTACAGTCCCCGGGAAAGTTTTGCGCGATAACAGCTCGAGCAGATCGCCACTGGCGGCGGCCAGATCGAAATCACTGAGGTTCAGCAGCTGCAACTCCAGCTCGACGCCCACGGTCAGCGATTGCGAATGCTTGAATGGTCCAATAGTCATGTTAATTATCCTCGCTTTGCGGCAGCTCGCGTGCCGCATGTAACGCGAGTTGTGTCATTAGTGGTCCGATGACCTCCAGCAGCAGCGCAGCTGCTGCAAGCGGCGCGAGCTGTTCAACTAGATTGATACCGAGGTGTCGAGTTTGCTCAAGCACCAGAATTACGAATACAGAAAATGGCGACATTGCGATGCCTGTCAGTGCTCCTTTTCTTAAGGAAACACCGCTTGGTCTTGCAAAGCACCAGAGTGAGGCGATCTTTGCTGCCGATCGAGCCAGCACCAATGACAGTCCAATCAGCCAGCCACCTGCGGCAAGACGCCAGTCGATCGATGCGGCCACTGACACAAACAGCAACACGGACAGTACATCGCCAAGAGTCCCAAAGCCCCGCTCTGCTCGACCAAGGACAATGCGCCGATGGCGAGAGACGACACCGAATGCCAATGTAGCCAGTACCGGCGACTGCTTGAGGTAATGGGTAAGCGCGACAAGCAAGATCACGGAAATCGCAAAGGCAAGCGTTGCATCACTGCGCGTGCGTCGCAGCAGACGCAACACTGCAGGCAAGGCCACGCCGAAGAGGGAACCTATACCGACTGAAAGCAGAAGTACCAGCAGGCTGTTATAGCCCGCCTCCGTCAAGCTGCCTGAAGTCTGGAAGATGCTGTATCCAACCAGCAGCTTGAATACAAATACGGCGAATATGCAGTTCAGTACCGACAGATGCAGTGCCCGCTCCGTGACTTGTCCCGAACTGCGAAGTTCGTTTATGACCCGCAAGACGGTTGCAGGCGAAGAGGCCATGGAAAGTGCGCCCAGCAGCGCTGCAGATGTGCTGGCTACGTCGAACTGACGAGCCAACAGGTAGACCGAGACAAAAGTTAGTGATGCCTCGAACAAGCTGGCAAAGGTCAGCCAGAGGTTATGATGCAACCAGCGCAAATTAAACCGGTGTCCCGCTTCAAACAGGATCAGGCCAAATGCGATGTTGGCAAGCAGCAGTACATTGCCCGAGCTGATTTCGGGAAGCAGACCCAGTTGTGCAGGGCCGCAGATGAAGCCGACCAGCGCGTAGGTACTTATACGCGGCAAATGCCATACTCCGCGAATCAATTCTCCAAGTATCCAAGCTACCAAAACGACGGCAGCCCAGGCAAGTTCTCCGGTAAGGTCGATGAATGTCATTCTTGATGCGGTTCGTTGGTGAAACCGAATGGTAGCAATCATTACTGACCGCATCAGAATGTTTTTTTACAGCATTAAAATCAATGCAGCCTTCAGTCAGTGGTGCTGACGTGATCAGCTTCGTATTTTCGGTCGTAAAGGGATAGCTTCCATCTCCTGTCGGCAGGTCCGGACCTTGCTGAGATGATCAGCCTCCTGCTTCGCCAGCCAACCGACAATTCACCGTTAGAATATCGGCACCCGCGGGTGTAGTTCAATGGCAGAACGGCAGCTTCCCAAGCTGCATACGAGGGTTCGATTCCCTTCACCCGCTCCACAGCAGCGCTCCTGCGATCAGGTGCCTTCGGTCGCTTTCTGCGGCGTCTCGGGATCGGCCTCAGGCTCGTCTGCCATTTCTGCTTCCGGTTGCGGCAATACGACGGGCACGTGCTGCTCGACCTTGTCACTCAGCATGGCATTGATGGCGACGTTCGCGCCTTTGAGTGCATTGCCAAATACCGTCGCGTCGAACACCTTGCCATTGACCTTCAAAATGCCCGCCTCGTAGTCGAAGCTGGCCTTGATCCCGTCCGGAATCGTCGTCGCAAATCCCATCGCCACCAAGGACTTCGTGTCCTCAGCCTTCACGCTCTTCCCGGTCAGCGACAGTTCGCCGCGTGAGCTCAGCACTTTCTCCAGTTCGAATGCATCGCCTACGGTCTTTCCAAACCCGACCATCAAGCTGCCATCCAACGCCCCGCCATCGAGCTTGCCGCTGAGCTTGGGAATGCCAGCCGACAAACCTTCGAACATCAATTTGCGCAGGCTAGCCCGCAGCTGCTGCGATTCTTCCATCGTCAGGCTGCGGAAGTAACACGACTTGTCGGAGAGCTCGATCAGCTGCTCGACGCTCTTTGCATGCATCCCGGTGACAGCCATCTCCAGCAGCAGGTCTTCGAATTTCTTGCCTGCGACGCTCATCATCTTCACGCTTGGCGTCATGCGCATGTCGAGGCGATCGCCCTTCTCGCTGACGTCCATGGCGAGCTTCAGGCCTTCGGCGCTGAGGCTGGAATTGCCGAACTTTGCAGCCTCCAGTGAAAATTTGCCGAGTCCGCGCGACACACTGGTCAGGTCGGATTTCATGCCAAAGCCTTCGACCTCCATCGCCTGGCCATTGCCACGATAGGCAATCTTCGACGTCTTCCAGTCGAAGTCCATCGTGTCCTTGCCCAATGCGATTGAACCAGTCGAGGGGGACACCGTCATCGATTCCCCATCGTTGAGCGCATTCATTGCCGGCAAATTCAGGTCGGATTCGATCGCTCCGGACATGCGGACACGACCCTTGCCTTCCAGCCGGGGTTCGCCATTGAACAGTTTTTCAAAGGCGGCCTTCGCGTCGCCGGTTGGCGTGACCGACCACTCGGCGCGCAGCAGCGACACGGGGCTGACGAAGTGCGACAAACGATAGCTGACCTGGGCCGTAAACCATTCTGACGGTCCATTGTCGCGTGCGCAGGCATCCACCAGGGCCAGTTCGACCTGGCCCGATGAAGAAAACAATCCGCCCTGGTGCTGCAGGTTGCGAAGCCGGTAGGAGCGCGACAGGGTCGAGACCTTGACGGCATTCTGCAGTTCTTGTTCGGTACGCTTGCCGACATAGACACTGGCGCCCAGCCAGGACACCACCAGCAGCAGCGCCACAC
>JACCDR012442339.1_pt1 | contig 18499 bp, 27 predicted proteins | sample 7446431 | NCBI WGS metagenome assembly JACCDR01 (sample SAMN15323443, study PRJNA562643) | freshwater metagenome | isolation source: river surface water | place: USA:Blue River Watershed | collected 2017-08-17
CTTCTTAATACATGAAAATCAGCTTCATAATCCCAATCACCAGTTCTTTCACTTCTTCTAACCATTGTATTAAACTTATTAAGATCAATATCTTTATTATAATTAGCTGCCATAATATTAGCCATTATATCAGACTGACTTTTACCAACAGAAGTCCAAACAGATATACCTCTAGCAGCATCTTGCTTATTAACAGCGTTAGAATGAATAGAAAGAAAAACTCCTTGTTGAATAGTATTATGATATACGTTAGCTATATTGCTTCTATTAGTCAAAGAAGTATCATTTATAGGATGATATACTTTTACTACATTATAACCTCTATCAGTCATTTCTTTAGCAATCATATCCGCAAATACTCTATTAGAAACTCCTTCGTAAAAAGTTCTACCATTATGATAAATTCCTTTATCGTGAGTCCACATTTTACTAGGAGCAGTTGTATAATTACCATTAACGTCTAGTCCCCCGTGACCCGCGTCCAGAAACAGTGCTTTTGTCATTGTTATTTAATACTTTAAATTTTAAATCAATTATTACGAATCTCTCATCATCGGTAGGAGATTCTAGTATTAGCTCTACTTTAGTAATACCTTCAGCAGGCTTGTTTTTTGTAACAGATAGTTTAATATTCAATGACTCTAAAGGAGAAACGTACTCCTTATCGTAATCTAATATTTTAGTACAACTACAATAAGGAGTAATCTTTCTAATAGCATATATGCTATCTTTATCATTAACTATCTGTATTTCTTTAATAGAAGGTTGCCCTACTATTAATTCTCCCATATCAACTTCCATTGTTAATTTTATTTAATTTAAACTTCTCCCATGCTTCTTTATCCATCATTTCAGGATAACAATTATCTGGGCAAGATTTATTAGAATAAAGTAAGTCAGGTATAGTGCAGCCACATTTGCATTCTTTATTATTAACACATTCTTTATTAGCAACAGTTTCTCTCCAAACTACCTGCTCTTTAATATGTGACTCTAAAGAGAAGAACTTCCCTCCATACCTATCTATCAACTTTCTAGTTTTACCCTGAACAAACGCTCCTATATTACTAAGCGTTACCTCGTATTTCCATATTTTCATTATCTTCTTTAATTACAAAGTAATCTTTAAAGTTATTCTCATTCATTGACATAAACAGTTCTTCATGTGGATATTTGGCATCTACCAAACTATTTATACAATCTTTCTTTACTATACTCTCTATCTCGTAATCTGTGATTTTAAATAAAAAGTCAAAATTCTCTAAAGTAAAATCAGTAGGAGTAATTACTATATCTCTAGTTTTTTCTTGCTTATCAATATAATATCTCATATTTTTAGTCATAAAGTGATTTGTATACACAACATCGCCTACTTCTAGTATTTTAAAGTTACTTATGTCCATTCCAAGAGCTTCCATCTCTTTCTTTTTCTTTAGATAATTCATTGTTACATCTGGAGAAACTCCTACCACAATACCTTTAGATATAGTTGGTATAGGATTAGGTACTAAAGATTCAGGATCATTAACAGCACGTCTTGCATCAATCAAAGACGGGGCCCATAGCCAGTTAACTATTTTACCATTCTCATCAAAACTTACAGTTTTAGCAGGAATTGTATCTTCTCTATAAAGCTGTATAATTATAGAACTATTAGTTAATTGTATTTTTTCCATTTCTTTCATCAAATCTTCTCCATTTCTACGTTTTTTACCTACATAATCTCTATTCCATATAATAGATTCTTTTTGAGTTTGTAGTTGCATTACTTTTTCTCTAAATTCTCTGTCAATATCTACTTTTTTAACATAAGTAGAACCAAAATTCTTAGAACCTTTAGATAAATCTTTTCTATTTTTCATAGTTTTTTAAAATTATTTTAATTTTTGTTAGTTTTATTAGTATTTTCGTCTTTTTTTTCCTTTTTAGACTTTATTTTTTCGTATCTAGTCTTTATTAATTTGAATTTTCCTAATTTAGGAATGTAATATTCTTCATATTCTACCTTATTTATAGAATTTCTAAGAAAATTAAATATATTTTCCACAATTTTAGTAACTTTAAACTCTGAAACATTCATTTCAGAAGCGGTTTTCGCTATTATTTCTTTAATTTTATCATCCATAATCTATCCTACACAAAATTCAAAGTTAATATCACAAGTAGCATGACCATTTTTTATTATATGAGACTTAATTCTATTCCTAATTTTATTAACTTCTGCATTAGGCAATATTAACTTATCCTCCGTAGTAATAAAATATCTTTTCTTTTTTAAAGCAACATAAGATTTGTAAATACTAGAGGTAGTTCTGTTCAATTCTTTTGCTAAATCTTTAATCTGTTGACAGTTATTCTTCCAATTTACGTTAAAGTCCATTTCTTTAGTCATAATATGAGCCATGAGCTGTAAATGCATCTTAGTCAAAGATATATCAATCTCTTTACCATCTACCTTTATTATCCTTACAACACTCTTTAACTGTAAATACTTATAATAAAACTCATATTCATTAATTGTCTTTACAGGTTTTGTTTTTAGAATTACATTATCATGAGTATCGGCATCATTGTAAGTATAACTGCCAAACTCTATAGTTATAGTATTAAAGTTTACCTTCTTCTTTCTCATAGTTCAGTTGTTTTAATTGTTAATAATACGAATATATAATAGCCATTTTTTAACCTGTTACAATTTTCGTAAATTTTTTTAATTTTATAAAAAATTTTAAATCAGTTTTTATTTTAAAATTTAAATTTTTCTGTTAGAACCCCCCCCCCTCTCTAAAGAGAAGAAGATGTGGGGTTATATGGATTATGGTTATGGTGATGATTAGTAAGTCATAGCGGGAGGGTTATGTAAGTCACGGTGGGGGTGTCACCCCATCCACCCCCCATCCATTTTAGCGGAGGGAAGTACCCCCCACGGTGGCTATGCTTACGCATAAGTTACAAGCTTTTATTTTATTCACCAGCTAAATTAACAAATCATGGCTGTCGAAATCAAAGGAACTCTTGAGCTCTTCGGAGCAACATCACGCGAAGACGTGTTCGCAAAAGTTCACGGTTCAAAAACCGCTGACCCTGGCAAAATTATTTTGCCTGATACAGTACTCGCAAAACCAAGCGGTTCAAAAGTCAAAATGTCCTACATGGGCATCGACAAAGACAAATTAGAACATGCTCTGCGAAACAACATTTGGAGCCGTGAGCTCCTTGCGTTGTTTATCAACAACACCACACAAGCCGTCGCGCTGAAAGCATTAAGCAGAGCGTTAATGTTGCTTAACGCTATCGAAGGTGATGTCACTTCCGAAAACAATGGCATCAAATTCAACGTCGAGGGTTCTACCCGAGACTTTGAAGTACTGCAAAATTCAGAGGAACAGGCAAAAATTGTTTATAACAATTCGGGCTGGTTCGCAACAGGCGACGAAGGACTCGAACTTGAAGTGCGCCGTCACATACTCAAACTCGTAGACGGCAACGGTGAACAGAAAAATTACAGTATCAACGTCTTCGGCGAAGAAGAGCTGAAATTGCTCCACAAAGCGCACGTCGAGCGCTTTGAGGGCAAACCTAAACAAACGCTCAAGCAAATGACCAACATGCTCATGCCATTTGCTGACGCAACCGAAGTGAAAGTCGGAAGCATCATTGTAGCTAGTGAGGCTTACACACTCCGTAATTTGGGCGAAATAAAAGTGTTTGGCTATACGTCAACCGACGATAAATTGAAAACATTCGCTCACGGAATCCAAGTAAATGCTCAGCGCCCGAAGGAACGCGCTACAACAGTGCAGCAGCAGCCAGCTACGGCAGCTGACGCTAACAACTCATTCCTGTACGGAATGTAGTTGCTTCGCAATAACACACAGTACCGCCTAATCAGCGGTATTGTGTGTTTTTTATATATACACCAAAAGAATTACTACAACCACCATATAAATATACACAGCCAAGTGTTATATGGTTATGGCGGGGGAATTGTGGAAATTTATTTTGTTGTTGGTATACGCCACCACTATTACCCTATATTTCTCCGAAATATACACCAGCACACACCGACTCAATATTACAGAAAAGGGCGACGCTACTCACACAGAGTATATGGACTATCTAACGATAGAGCAATGCGTCATAAAAAGGGAAACCTATATCCTTAATCACCAAATTACACTTCATTTACAATGACATTACAAGAAGCGAGTAAAGAATTTGAAAGTTTCGCGGGCGCGGCGATGAGCGAATACGCAATTGCCGAAGATTTTTATTGCGAAATCAACAGAGCTCTAAGAAACTCCGACAAGGCGGAAGTAAAACAATACCTCCAATCTCTTTTAGATAAAGTCTCTGCACATTATGGCTGGGACAACGAGGAAGAAGACGAAGATTAGTAAAAAACAGAGGAGATAAAAAGGCAGTGCATTCGCCTCTCAAATCATACCAACAAAGGTATGTCCTCTACACTCTCCCGAACGTCATAGGGAGTTTATAAAGCACCAACAACAACCGCAGAGACCCAAAAGCAATTCAGCCTATGGTAAATACTCTTCGGTTATTATGTATTCTACACACACACGTAGCCCACGCAAGGGCAAGTCAGCCTCATTAAATTGGGGCATTTCTCTTAGCTAAACCGGCAGAACATTCGTATTTATCCTTGAGAAAGATAAATATAAGTCCGGCTTTTATAATCAGTATCTCAAACTGATATGATTGAAAATAATAGATTGTTCAAACACGTATGCGTTATTGGTGCGTAGCGCATGCGTGTATTTTTATTTTATTTCTCATTATTACAATTAATACACTTCATCCGATGAAAAAAGTATCACAACACGTAATAGACAAGTATTTTCTCGCTTGTAATGGAGAGACTGAAATAACTCTCGTTCATAAAAATGAAGAAATAAACGGAAAAGTTGATTGCTGGTTTCGCTATTTAGACCGCAACGGGCAACAAATGCAAACCCACCGTGCTATTGCGGTGGAAGATTTGCAGCCGTTCTACACATACGGAACGAATACCGTCAAAATTGTAGATACAACAACCTTTAAAACCGGCGAGGGCCACATTTTATGGCAAGTTGCAGACGAAGAGGGTAATACTTACATAGTTAGCCCTCAAAGTCTTCAACACGCATAATTATTTAGGCAACATAAACGTTTATCACTTTTGACAGGTTAAAAAGTGTAAAAGATATTCTCTCAAACGCATTAAAAAATAATATCATGCGTGACCCTCCTCAATAGGAAACAACGGCGTAACCACTACGCAACCTTCACTATTTAACCTGAAAAATACGTGCATATACACGTAGAACTTATCGCTTTATGATAAGACCTGCGATAAGATCGCAATCGTTATAGGTTAACGATGCCGCCATAATGAACTGCGGAATATAAATAAGACGTTCAAGGGATGGACATCCTGAAGAGGTAAGTGATAGACTTGTGCATTAGAGTCTATATAAACACTTATAAATGTCCGTTTAGCGATTACTATCTTGTCAATAGGAAAGCTATCCACAAAGTAAAAATGCACATCGAAGCTTCAGCGCTCTTAACTCCAATCAATTTGAGCCTAAGGTGATGTTAGACAAACATTACTAAAGATTGGAGAATGTCTAGGCGAGCTTGCCTAGTTAATCGGATAAATACACATAGCAAAATGAATAAAATCCGATTTTTGCCCTTTGAGATAGGGCGTTATAAATAATCTCCGTCAGAATGATAACATTCTGTACCATCTCACGTTAATTAGAGATCTCATCTGCATATGAGTAGGCTTGGGTAACTGATGCAGCAGTTACTCTTTATTTATATCTCTATAGAAAGAAAAACATGAGCAAGTCTAATAAGCTCTATAAGTTTCTACTTGAGATAGCTCATCTTAACTCTACTGTCCCTAAGGGGCACATGAGTTCGTATAGCTCTCCTGAATGGTTCAGGAATGAGATATATGCGAAAAAAGACGCAGCTATCAGAAAAGCAATACAAGAGATAAAAGATATGAATGATCCTTCATGTCACTATTCTATAGTTGATACTGGACGAACTCGTATCGTTTATTTCAACTTAGAAGGAAGACAGATATCTTTCCATACTCTTTTACACTCTAACGATGTATCCAAACCCAACGGTGAAATGCCTAAATGGGTGGGTACTCGTAACAAACGAATACAAGGGAGAGTATTTTCATACTCTGAAGTGAATAAGAAGCTTAAAAAGCTTAACGAAACAAATGAAAGCAAAGACTTTAAAAACTTTGCTGACCTCTACAAGTAGTAGGAGATTCTTTTTATCTCCTACTACCGCACACACCTCAAAGTTCCTTGAACAGGTGTTAAAATATAGTTCTAAATAGCAGTGGTGCATGGTAGCTCAAACCAAACAAAAATAAACTTCGAATTATGGAATTTATAGAAATCGAAATGGAATTATTGAAACCTCTTCTGACTACAGAAGATAAAAAAATACAGGCTGCTACACTACTTTTTAGCGGAGAATCTGTTGGTTTCATTTCCCTGATGCTTACGCAGGGTATTGCGTTTGCAATCCAAAGAAAAGCAAATAAAAGTGATACATTAATGAATGTATTGCATCTAACAAAAATAAAAAGTTCTGATGCTGCAAAACGTTTATCTAAAATTGTTGAAAAATATAGAATTTCTTTAAAATTCTTAATTGAGTTTAGAACTGTAGATATTTATGGCAGAGAACATTCATTTTTAAATTTGGATGATTACTCCGCATCTACATTTGCGATAGCTCTAGAAAATCACTTTAAATATTAAAGCCCGTTAGGTCAAGAGTACGTGTTACTACATCAAAAATAGTATACGATACACTCTCAATTACCTGCGGGCTTTTTCTTTTATTATTATAAACTCCTCAGTTCTTAGAAACTGACACACCCGTGGGGCATGTATCGAAAGATATATTGTGGATAGCTAAAAGCTATCGGTAAGCTATGCTTACTCAGAGTATAAAATCGGGTAACGATACGTCTAATACATACGTGGCTGAATAGCAAAATGTATATATATTAATCCTTTAAAGAATCTCATCATGATACAGTGGCAGAAGCACAGAAACAGGGACTTGTGGTCAGTACCAAAGTTTCCTTACTTTGGACTATGGGTGCAAAAAAGAGAATATCTGTATGGAAGAAAAGAACCTTACAGTATTTGTTGTGACGAAACGAGAGTACACTTTAAAACTCTCGAGGAAGCTCAACAAGCGGCGATTAAAAAAGTATTAAAAAAGCTTAAGAATAATGAGTTTGAGTTTCAATGGGATGAAAGACCAGGTAATAATGCTAAGCATTTAACTTGGGAAGAAGTAATGAATTCTCAATGGCTACTCATAGGTGACAATCACCTTACAGAAGCCATTACTTCAATAGCTCTTCGATTTCCAATTGAAATGTCTCAAGAAGAAGTAGAGCGTAAGGGAAGAATTATATTGAAACGTCATAAACAACGTTTCTTACGTGCAGTCCATGACACTGCGGCTGAATAAGCAAGAAGTCTAGGGATTAAGTTCCTGCTGAGCAAGTCCCTGAAAGACGGGCATTTAAAAAAGCATAGTGCATACCAACACTGTAAATAAACTGGTTAGTTTTTTCCTCTTTAGAGTTATATACAATCCAAACACTTCCAATCTAATTTCACTACCATGAAAGCAATTATTTCTCTTTTCGTAGCTATTATAGCTGCATTCTTTTTTTCTTCTTGCTTCGCACAAAGCCTCGACATTCATGAGGCTGTAGTTCGATTTGACTACAAATCAGAGCGTATTTCGCAAGAGCAGGTAGCTTTCCTGCAAAGCATCGAACCTAAAAGTATCATCTCTATCGTTGGTTATGCAAGCGTAGAAGGTACTCAACAGGGCAATTACGAGCTTAGTGCTCGCCGTACCGTCGCCGCTGCCGCAATTTGTGGCATAGATGGCTACGATAGTATCCTCAGCTTTGGTGGAGCAACCAACCAATTCGGTGATAATCTCGCTGACAATAGAGTTGTAATTGTAAAATACACACAAATCAAATCTCCTTCAACGGGAGATGCGACATTCGATTGCCAGCCTAGTATTACCACACGTAAACAAGACCGTCTAAACAACGGTAAGAGGGCTAAAGAATGGAACTCAAAAACAGACGAAGAAAAGGATTCTATCCTTTTTTCTTCTGTAGAGACACCTATATTCGGCGAGCCTATCGCTGAAACGCCGACTATAATACATATAGTAGATACTTTGAAAGTTGTAGATACTCTCACAATAGTGAAAGTAGATACAATAGTAAAAGTTGATACTATTACTAAAGTGAAAGCCATTATGGCTGAAAAAGATGCAATACGCTTCCTAGTTAAAGAGCGAGGCATGACTACTAAACAAGCAAGAGCTTGGTTGGATAGAATGGCTCGTCAAGGAGAAATTTACGATATGTCATCTCTTACTCCTGTAGAGAAAGAGCGTGACTTCGAGACTCTCAAAAAACGTGAAGCTCTTAAAGAGCAAGAAACTAAGAAAGCTTCTAAAAGAAAAGTATCTACTCGTAAACGCAGTAAAATGCGTAAGACGAAAGGTGCTTGTACTCGGGGCGGTATTCTTAATCGTATCGCTCCAATGAGAAACTGCTAGATATGAGAGAAGTAACTGTCGCAAAGTATAAATACACCCTTGTAAATAGACCACCCAAAATAGGAGAATGGTTTCTTTTCAAGGGTGAAATACCTTGTAGACTCAAAAAAGGTACTGCTACTTCTGAAAAAGAAACAATAGTATGGACTAATAATCCTACTATAGAATTAGTCGACGAATTGGGCGACGCTGAATGGATTCAAGACCTTTCTAAAAGAGGTTACAGTGACGGTTTCTTTTCCGATTTAGACTAAAAGATACAAACCTAAGGGGGTGAAATTCCCCCTATTATTCTACTTGTCGATGTGGTGAAAAGGCAGCCACGCGGGACTTAAAATCCCGTGAGCAGTAATGCTCGTGCGGGTTCGAATCCCGCCATCGGCACTATATTTATTTTTTTATTTATTTAAATCATTTGCTTAGTACTCTTAGAACGAAAAAGAACCTTGAGAAACAGCAGATAGGTGGTGAAAACCACCTCGACGCGTTCGTCTAGCGGTTAGGGCACTGGGGAGTCTCAGGAGAGTGGTTCGATTCCACTACGCGTTACGAAGTGTAAATGTGATATATAATTAACTCTACTCTATTTTTTACGAAATACATAGCTCGCTTATAATCTCTTTAACAATCAAATTGGAATGTAGTTAAAGTGAGCTTTTTCATATATTTTTCATCCTTACATCAACCACATTATGAAAGCATTATTTGAATTAAGCACTGGCACTTTTGAGGTACTGGTAGGTTTTGAACTTAACCATAAAGAGTTCATGGACAAAATCCGTCAAAGCCTAAAACAAATTTTTACTGAAACTTATTTTTCACTCAAAGAATCAGGATACTTTAAAAGTATTTCTGAATCTTATGAGCACAAGAATAAGTTAGAAGCAACTTTCTTGCTTTCCGTTTCAGAAGCTCTTGAAGCTATTAACGGAGAGGGCACTATACTGCTCGAAGCTTCTTGGCAGAAAATGCTCTTCATCGAAGATTTTTGCAATACCGCTCAAAGAGTGGTAAATTGCAATAATCTTTCATTTTCTTTGAAAGAATTTCTTCCGATAATGAGCCAACTTAAAACCTTACTGTTTAAGGTAGATAGGCCAGAATTCTTCTAATTTCTACTATTTGTAGATAGCTCGGTGCAGCGTATTTCGCAGCAATATCGAGTGGAGTGAGTAGACGACGTACTGGATTCGTCGTACACAAGAAAACTTGTGTTAGCAGCTAACAGGCGGAGCCCAGTGCTCCCAAGAGTGGCCGCGATTATGTAGGTTCGAATCCTACCTCACTCTCCATTTATAAAATGTTATGTCCAAGCGGTAAGGCCGTTTGCGATTAACTATAAGCTTTGTTCGGTTTTGAAATTTAAGACGCGAAATCAAAAACAGAGGTTCGAATCCTCGTAACATTTTTATAAAAAATAAATTTACTTCCATGAAAGAATACGTAAAAGCATTTGCAGAATCTATAGATGATAGTTATATTATAACTCATGATGTCATCGTTTATTGGGCTAAACTTATAGGTATAGATTTAAAAAGTATTAATACGGAAGGATTAGTGCCTATTAAGTTAATTTTAGACTGCCCTTTAAGATTTTGCATGGATTTCATGTGGGAAGTTCATTTACCTACTGGTAAAAGTATTCACCAATGCGACTTGTATTCGTACTCCAATGATACAAGCATGTTTTCAGGCGGTTATAAATACGATTCTTCAAAAGAAAAAAAGTTCAATGAAGAATTAAAAATCGTTTTGAAAGAATGGTGTAACGAGTTTGAAAACAAAAATCCTTATCTCGAAAGCTTAGGTCTAATAGTCGTAAATGTTATTCTACATATTTTCGATGACAAAGAACCTCCGCTGACTTAACGCATAACCACTTCCCATGGTTTCTTCGCTCATTAGAGCATACCAAAACCAAGAGACGTATAGCTATTCCTCTTGGTCATCATAGCTAAAAAATGAAAAAAATCCGCCTAAATAGCAGGCATGCCCAATCAAATAAGTAGCGGAAACTACTTAGCGGCAAATTCGAAAGGGGCATTTTAAAGCTGCCACAGCCCCAACACACAGCGCGAAGAATAAAAGTAGAGCATAGCTTCAGAGCCAGGCAGCAGAAGCAGTATTATGCTCTACTATCCAAATCTTTGTTACGGGCACCACGTTCGCGGGTTATCCGAGCAGAGTCATTTAGGTCGCGACTGCGATCCTGAATGTACAATGCGACACGCTGTCGCGACCTTTTTGTTTAACGACCTTGCCCTCTCCGCGCTTCACGTATACGCATATTCTTGTGCGACATCGTTATTTCGCACGTAGCGATGAAGATGTGCGATATATGTTTTGGAGAGGGCGTAGGTCAATTTTTTGGTTTTAAATTCAAAATTTCAAATGAATAAAGAAGAACTAGAAAAGATAGTAGATTTAGTAGCCAGTGGCAATACTGAAAATATAGAGCTAGGATTTCAGCTATTTGATTCTTTAGCTTTAACTGGCCAAAAACTTCTTATTCAATATTATTCTAAAGAATATATTATAAAATTCTTTAGAAATTATAGATTGAATGTAAGCTTTACTAAAATCAGAGATTGTGAAAGTGAGATAAATAGTACTCATATAAAATTTGTTTCTGATAAGAAAGCTATTTTCGCTCTTTATTTTCAATTTAGAGTTAATAATAAAGAATGTATTGAATTTGAAGGAATTGAATTTTCTTTAGTAAAACATTCTAGAAAAATTATCGTAAGCTTTTATTATGGAATAGTTTTCAACCCTATAATTGCAACTATCAAAGATTTTGATAAATCTATAAATTTTATAGAAGAATTTTTCTACGTAGAACCCATTTCGAATAAGCAAATCCTATCACACATTAAAATCGTTAAAAATGGAGAATAATACTCCTCGCGAAGGCTGGGCAGATGCCTTTAAAAATATGCACGAAAACGGTGATGATGAATTACTCGTACCTGACGTGTTTGAAGACGAAGTATTCCCTAAATATTGGGAAAATCAAGAATACTTAGCGAAAGAAGCTGAGTTTAAAGAACATCTTGAGAAAGCCAAAGAAGCCTTTATTGCTATGATGGCCACTAAGAAAAAGCCTGTACGCTATCATAATCAGCGTTTAGCTAGATTGCAGAATAAAAACATCGCTTTAATAGATGTACATTATGATGACTCTAAAGAGGAAGTATCTCCTCAGCCGAATACCTCCAAACTTTATTTTGAAGATAATGAATTTCTTGAAAGCGATATCTTCCATCATATAGGCGCTTTGCTTAGAGCATTGTCAATGCCCATTATTGATGTATAAGATTGATGTTTTATATATCCCCTTGTAGCTCAGTTGGTCAGAGCAGCGGACTCATAACCCGAAGGTCACAGGTTCAAGCCCTGTCGGGGGGACAAAAATGCTCTATAGTGTAATGGCTAGCACCGCAGATTTTGATTCTGTTAGTTGAGGTTCGAATCCTTGTAGAGCAACTATTTTTTAATTTCAAATAATTTTATGAAAAAAATACTTTTGGAAGCTTTAAAAAATTATGATCCTGTAACATTTAAAAGACTTGTATTAAGTTTACCAAATCTCGGTTTAACTGGAAACGGTAGCAAATCAAATCTTTTAAGCGCTATTGATAATAACAAATCTATAGAGTGTTTAAAAGCGCTTGTTATAGGTTTAAATAGAGCTTATACAGAATTACCAACAATAAAACCTATTATAGATTCTTTAACAAAAGGTGATGTAGTATTTTCATATACGTTAAGACATTATTTCGTTTTGTTAAAAAATCTAGAAGATAAAGGTTGGTTATGTATAATGTTAAGCTCTAAAAAACAATACGCAATAGAAAAAGTTGAAGGTAGAGAATTATATTACACTAGTACAATAAGTATTAGAAAATGTAAAGTTTCTGATTTAACTTGGAGCATTTCAGATGTTGAACAGCTTGATAGAGTTTATACTCGTTTTAAAAATATATACTTAGGCTTATAATAGTCTATGATTTAAAAGGGGGTTGAAAGCCATATTGGATTTGGCGCGTGACTGTAAATCACGTCCGTTGGGAGTAGTTCGAATCTGCCTTCCCCCACAATTTTTGTTTGGATGATAAAACTCAATGCTAATTAAGTTGAACAACATAGTTAGCATATTTTTATGGGCGTGTGCAAGTAACGGTAACTTGATGGTTGATTTTTGAAGTTTATTCAACCTAACTGTTGGTTCGAATCCAACCATGTCCTCTATGGAAAAAAGAATAGCATACATTGTGTCCATTGAAGGATACACGATGACTTTACGCTTTCGTAATGGTGAAACGCGTGTCATCAACTTTTTAGACTTTTGGAAATCTAATTCAGAAAAGGAAAATAAACTAGTTAAACCTATAGCTACTGATATAGTAGCATTTCATCAGGTTGATTTAGTAGACGGAGTTCTCACTTGGAACAATGTTGAAATTCACTCTGTTGATTATGATGGTAATGAGGTTGTTTACCCTTTAGATTATGATCCATTAGTCATTTACGAATTTAGCATAGCTTGCTTATAATACCTTCTCAACAATGGATATATGTTTTGAAGCAAGCTTTTAGATATTCCTACGCCCGTAGGTGGTTTTTTGTCATTTTTCGTTTTATGCCGTCTACAATCTCTGGGGTAGGCGGCATTTTTTCTAATTTTCAATTTACACTTAAATGAAAAAAGTAATTATTTTCTTAGCATTAGCTTTATCTTTGATAGCTGCGTTCATTCAAATGTATACGCCAGCTATACTTTTGTTTTATGTAGCTTTCACCATTTACGCAATCAAGCGTATTGAGGCTGAAAAAGCAGCTGAAAAGTTCGAAGCTGAAGTAATTGAAGTGGATGCAGAAGAAGTTGAAAACGAATTAATAAACATTCTTGCTGAAGACCCTTCGCTTCAGATTTTCGAAATAAAAGGCAGAGTAATTCATTTTGCTTTAAGAAATGATGATAAAATCATTGCAATTCTTGAAAAAGGTAAAAATTATAACCTTTTAGAATTTCGAAAAGAAGAATTCAAAAATATGCCTGTATTACATATAGGCGACGAAATAACAGCAGATTATTACACCATTAAAAACGGCGTATTAAGAGCTGTAAAGATTTTATAAAATTTTTCATGGTCCGCCTTAGGACACACACCTGTTAGTTGTGATAATTAGCAGGTGTTTTTTTCTTTAGAACTCGCAGACGACAACATCATCTGATGGTAATGCGCAGCCACGTAGGAATAACAAGCCGTGGCGTTCTAGATATAATTTGTAATATTGAAATAACAATCAAAATGAAAAATCTCCTCTTTTTGCTTTTGCTCACTATGAGCGTATTTTCATGCCGTAAATCGGCTATTGTCGATGGTACTCCTTGGGAGGGTTGCCTCACAAACTACTATTCCTACGATGAGTCTAAATACGACCAGATTTATCTGGACGAAGACTTGCCGTGGGTACAAGCGCAAGATGCCGTCATGGATATAAGCTACGCCCTTGAAGGGCAGGCTAATCCTCGCGCTACGTTCAAGTACCACGACGTCTATAAACGTGTTACTTTACCTTCTGGTAGAGAACAGTTTATTGTCACTGTTGCAGGGCTAAAGAAAAGCTTTTGCAAAATATACAATCAACGATTATATTCGCTAGACTCTGACTATACATTAAACTACTATGGGGATAATTCCTCTGTAGACTCTATTGTAATGACTCGTATTGACGGGCAAACAACAACTTATACAAACATTCAGTTTAACCTATACACGCACGCAGAAGATCCCGAGCGTAATAGGATTAAGTTCGAGTGTTTTAGAACAACACGAATGCCAAATAATCCCGACTACATAGTGCAATACGCACAGAATTTCCAATATGGAGAATCTACATGCTTTCTCGCCGCTAGCATAGAAAGAGAGTTATATGCCTTCTTTTTTTTAGAAGGCGTAGAAAGCATCAATTTCAACTAATTATTTCACAATTAAACAAATCTTCACATGAAGTACTTGTTTCCGCCCTGGAGTTCAATCTCCACGACTGCAGAGAATAGTTCTGCCATTTTATAAAAAATACCCGCTCCCGCGCCGCGCAAAAGCTGCCTAATTGTTTCACTAAACTGCACCTGCAGAATGAACAAATCTCCCCCTTCTAAAGAGAAGTAAAACACAAATCGGCCTTCAAAAGAAAGAGGTTGTGGTCAGCTATACGCAGCCTCTTTCTATTTTCTCATTTCCAATTACACAATCTTATGAATAATTGTTCTATCGAAGCAATTCAAGAGCATACTGATGAATTTCAGTTACATCTTGAAAGCTTAATTTCGAAATACTCTAAAGGAGAAACATTTGATGAAAGTCAATGTAACTCTTTGGTAAAGAGTATTACTTTCGCCGAGCTCGCATCAGAAACTTTACCTCTCATCGCTAAGGTTAAAGATCGCTTTATGCGCATCTGCAACTCTATCGAAACAGAAGGTGAAAAGGGTGTTGTTTACGTAACCGTCCAAAATAATGACGGAACCGTTGAAACTGAAGTATTTCTCAAATCTACTAAATTGCAGATTTATGAGAATAACGTTTAAAAGCTGACATCCTACGGAAACAACAACGTCTACAATACCTGCGTACCGAGCTTGAAAAAGACTACGGTCCGTACAAAATGTAAAGCAAAAATGAGCAATATAACTTTTTCAAATATAGTAGTTCTTATTCTCGCTTATTTCCTTTCAAGTAGCTGGGCTTCTAACAATGAAGCTCTGCAAACTATTGAATGGCAGCGAAAGATGATTCACGAGCTACAAATCGATAAAGAAGCGGCAATCAAAGACGCTGAATTTTACATGCAACTTTTCAACAGTTGCAAAGAACGTAAAGCTATATGAAGAAAGCAGTCTTTGTAGGCTTAGCGTTAGGAATAGCTTGTTGCATTTTACTTTACTTTAACAATTTCGGCAAAGGCACTCCACTGCTTATTTTAGCATTTGGTTATTTAGCCTATTTAATTGTTACTGTAAATACTAGAGAGCGTTATCCCTCGTTTTTAGTGGTTTTAGAGCATTCAAACATACACTTATTATGACTCTATTTCTGAGTCATTGCCAATTCGCTAAGAAGAGAGTATAAGACTTTTTATTATATTCTTTTCTCTTTAGAGTCATTTTTTTATATGTCAATGTCAAAATTGACCAAAAACTACCATTTTGGTATATTTCAAGAGACAAAAACTCAAAGATTTTAAAACTTCATTTTTTCACTTAAAGACAAGACATTGCCAATGAGCAAAAAGATGTCATTCCAACAAGCTTTAGAGCTTTGCCGTAAAATTAACAAAAAAGGCAAACTCAGAGCAATTCCTGCAGGCGTTGCCGTCAGCAGAGTAGAAGACACTGCGCGCAAATACAGCGCCAACACCACCACAACAATCATCATTAAAAACGAAAAACATGCTTCTGATGAAGCTAATTTTCTCGTAGTTGAAGATGAGAAATTTTTCAAAAAGCTTTGGCGTGAATTTTATTCTCGCGCCAACAAAGGTGAATATGAAAAGCTTTTGATTTTGAAAAATCGCCAAAACGATAAAGGTCCAAAACTAGAAAAATTGGACTGGCGCTTTATTTTCGAAAAAGACAAACAAGTCTTTTCGACTAAAGAAGCAAAACTTCTACAGAAAGCCACTGTTTAAAGGCTAATTCTTTTTCATCCATCATATTTTCTTAACCAAAAGCCACAAAACACACATCATGGCAAAAGGTCTCGTATTTGTAGCAGCTGCTAAAGCTCTTCTCTTCTGCACTGCCGAAGAAAATTTCTTCATTTCTTCAATCAAAGACGCGCAATTCGACAAGAACGGCGACATCGACGAAAAAAGCGTTTTCGTGAACTTTAATGTTCCGAAAGAAAAGCGAAAGAAAAAAGATATGAGTTATAAAACTCTATCAATTTTCAATCGAAAACAGGGCTTAGTCCGTATGGATCTTGTCGACGAGGCCTACGACCCCAACAACACACACAAATTTCCATTCTTCAAAGTCGAAGACCGTTTGATTTGCAACATCTTCCGCGATGTTGCGAAGAAAGAAATCGGCGTTGATGAAGAAGGTCGCAAACAAATTCGGCTCGAAGGTCATCTTTGTGTGACCATTGTGTCCGATGAAGGCGATGGATATTATATCCAGTCGTATGCCTTCGAAAGAAATAAGCCTAAAGGTAATAGCATCGAAGCTATCTTCGAAGAAGAGTCCTACTTTACTAAATTTATAGAATACGATACGAACAACCTCGATCCAAGCTTCGATAGCTTGGAAAGCTTTGTAGATTGCTTTAAATGGTCTAATGGTTCTAGCCCTATGGGCTTTAACCAAATCATGAAGCAAGAAGCGATGAAAGTGTTGTTTGAGCGTGAATGCGTACTCGACATACTCCGCATGAACGTAAAAAACGGTTCTGAATGCCGTAAAGTATTAGAAAAAGCCAACGAAATTCTCAATCTTCCTTTCGAGGAAGAATATGAGAAAGAAATGGCAGAAATAGTCCGCGAAAAAGTGGAAGCAGATCCTCTTTTCGCTAACGGCGAAAAAGGTACTGGGCTTTCTGCTTTGGTAGAGCAAGCTGTAAAAGACAATGTTACCGAGCCAGTCGATATGACGGGTTCTGACTCTGACATAGACGAAGCCCCAAAAGGCAAAAAAAAGCTGGCAAAAAAGCCAAAAAAATATGAAGACGCCTAGTAGTAATTTATTATTACTTGAGTAGTCTCACTGCTTTCTCATCTCCTCTCTCTTGTATATTAATTTACCTTAACGGTATTTTAATTGCAGGAGGGAGGAGATTTTTTTTTTAAAAAACATTTTTGAAATGGATACGTTAGACAAAATAGACTTACTAAAGAGTTCTATTTCTTTTTATAAAGAAGAAATAGAGAGAATGGAAAAAGAAATAAAATCTTTAGAAAACGATAAAGAATTAAGGATTACATATAAAGGAGTTAATTTTGATTTTGTAAAAATTCCTACTCAGGAATTTATTATGGGTAATGAATTTTTTGGAGATGAACTACCTCTACATAAAGTTAAATTAACTGAATTTTATATAAGTAAGCATCCTATTACTATCGCGCAATGGAAAACTTTAAAATCTAAAAATACTTACAATATTGGTAAAGGAGATCCTTCAGAAGCTGTAACAAATGTTTCTTTTGAAGAAATTATGAGTTATATTCATAAGTTAAATAAAAGAACTAAGCATAAGTATAATTTTAATTTACCTACAGAGGCACAATTAGAATTAGTAAAAGATGTTAATTTTTTTAAAGATATGAGTTTTGAAGAAATGAATAAATATGTAAATTTAAATAGCCAAGATATTTCTGTTTGTACAAGACTTCCTAATTCACTTGGAGTTTATGATACTCAAGGTTTTTTAAGAGAATATGTTTTAGATTTTTATGATACTCATTATTATAGAGAGTCTCCTTATATTAATCCATGTAATACTAAAGGTAATTCAGTAGTTTTAAAAGGTAAAAATAAAATGTTTGATAAAAATTATTTTACTTTTAGAACTGGAATAGCTATGGATGCAAAAGTCTATTCTTCAACATTTAGATTAGTAATCAATAAAACAATAGAAGATGAAGTTTAAAGATTTTAAAAAATACTTAAATTTTAAATTTATTATACAATATTGTACTGATGAACAATTTTCAATTTCAAATAATAAAGTGGAAGTTATAGTAGATATAAAAACTACTAATTATAAAAAAACTTCTAGTTACGAATCTTTAGTTTATGATGATGAAGATATAATTGAAAGGATAATTGTTGATTATAAGCAAG